>Ga0187845_1000411_pt1 | contig 25196 bp, 20 predicted proteins | sample SpaLakP09_SKY_68_FD_134515 | JGI IMG/M metagenome (GOLD analysis project Ga0187845, IMG submission 134515) | Oligotrophic lake water microbial communities from Sparkling Lake, Wisconsin, USA - SP09_SKY_68 | ecosystem: Environmental > Aquatic > Freshwater > Lake | place: USA: Sparkling Lake... | reverse complement strand
GGGGTGACGCGGGTGAAGCGCAGGCCCGCTTCCAGCGTGATGCCTGCAAACAGCGCACCCGCCGCATCGGCAGCCAGCAGCATGGAATAGGCCACGCCCGGTGAAATGCCGCCCAGTGCGCTGGCAAAGCCCGGCATCTGCGCCTGATAGCTGTTGCCGACGAAGAAGGAGGCGGCGCCCGACAGCAAGATCATCACGCCCAGGGTGGGAATTTTTTTCACTGCCACGATGGTCTGCCAGATATCGGCCAACCCGTTGACGCGGCGCGCCGCCGATTGCTCGAGACGTTTGCCCCGATGCGGTGCCGGCGCTTTCAGCAGCCAGATTAGCAGCGGCAGGTAGAGGGCGGCATTGAGCAGGATGCCTTTGGACGGTCCCAGCGTGGACATGATCAGGCTGCCTATGCCCGGTCCCACCAGCACGCCGAAATAGCGCGCCGTGGAATTCAGCCGCACGGCACTGGCCAGCTTGTCGACGCCCACGATGTCGTACAGCAGCACCTGGCTGGAAGTCATCCAGAACACGCCGGCCAGTCCGTGCAGCACCAGCAGTATCATGGCGGCAGGGATGGTCAGGGTATCGGTGATGAAGAAATAGCCCCAGCCCAGCGAGACCAGCGCGAACAGGGCGCCGCCTATCTGTATCAGGCGGCGCGAGTCGAAGCGGTCATTGAGCGCACCGACGCCGACCGAGAACAGCAAATAGGGCAGCCAGTGCGAGATGACGGCAAACCCGCCCAGCGTAGGCGACTGGAATTTTTGGAACGCCACCCAGTAGCTGATCACGTGCTCGACGTTATCAGCCATCATGGTCAGGACGAAGGTGGCGACAAAAATGGGGAAGCTGGGAATCGTTAAGGCTTCGAAGGCCTGATGCTTGACTGCTGGAGTGCTGTTCTGGGACATAGGAAATCGGATCGATGAATGGGGCGATCAGCAGCGTGGCGTTGATGGCCGACGCCGGCGAGCGTTGCGCCGACCGCGAAATCGAATTATGGCCCCAAATCAGAATCGCTGCTGAGCACGGGTCGGTTTGGCCGGCAGGTGGGCAGCGCGGGCATAACAAGCAGCGCGCCGCAGGGGCGCGCTGCGATCCGGAAAGCCCGGCGATACCGCTTAGGCCAGCAGCTTGAGCAGCGCTGCTGCGGCAGCTTCCGACGAGGCGGGATTCTGGCCCGTCACCAGCAGGCCGTCGGTGACCACATACGACTGCCAGTCGGCGATCTTGGAATACTCGGCGCCGTGCTGCTTGAGCATGTCTTCCACCAGGAAGGGCACCACATTAGTCAGACCCACCGCCGCTTCTTCCGTGTTGGTGAAGCCCGTCACCTGTCTGCCGCGCACCAGCGGCGTACCGTCTGCCGCCTTCACGTGGCGCAGCACGCCCGGTGCGTGGCACACCGCGCCGACCGGCTTGCCGGCGGCCAGCATGGCTTCGATCAGGCGGATCGAAGCACGGTCTTCGGCCAGATCCCACAGCGGGCCGTGGCCACCCGGATAGAACACGGCATCGAAATCGGCCACCTGCATATCGGCCAGTTTGGCCGTATTGGCCAGCAGTGCCTGAGCCTGCGGGTCGGCCTTGAAGCGCTGGGTGGCCTCCGTCTGCGATTCCGGCGCATCGCTTTTCGGGTCCAGCGGCGGCTGGCCGCCCAGCGGCGAGGCCAGCGTGATGCTGGCGCCAGCTTCTTTAAGCGCGTAATAGGGGGCGGCAAATTCTTCCAGCCAGAAGCCGGTTTTTTTGCCGGTGTTGCCCAGCTGGTCGTGCGAAGTCAGTACCATCAGTATGTTCATGTCGTTTCCTTTGCGTTAAGTGTGTGGGTTGCGAACGGCCTGCTGCTTACAGGGCCGCTTGCAGAATGCGGCGGCTGCGCACGAGGTCGATATCGCGGTGTTCGCCCAGTGCCGTCATGCCGTGCGCCTGCAGCTGCTGCAGCACGGCTTCCACGGCATCCGCGCCCAGCCCGTAGGCCGACAGGCGGGTAGGGATGCCCAGTCCTTCGAAGAAGCTGCGGGTCTGTTCGATGGCGGCCGTGATGCGCTCGTCTTCGCTGCCCGCGGTGATGTGCCATACCCGTGCCGCGTACTGCAGCAGCTTGGCGCGTTTGGCGTCGCGCTGTACGTTCAGCAGGGCGGGCAGCACCAGCGCCAGCGTGCGCGCATGGTCGATGTCGTACAGTGCCGTCAGTTCGTGGCCTATCATGTGGGTGGCCCAGTCCTGCGGCACGCCGGCGCCGATCAGGCCGTTCAGTGCCTGAGTGGCAGTCCACATCAGATTGGCGCGGGTAGCGTAATCATCGGGCGTGGCGATGGCTTGCGGCGCGATCTCGATCAGGGTCTGCAGCAAGCCTTCGGCATAGCGGTCCTGCACGCTGGCCTGTACCGGATAGGTCAGATACTGTTCGATGGTGTGGACATAGGCATCGACCAGGCCATTGGCCACCTGTTTGGCCGGCAAGGTAAAGGTCTTGCTCGGGTCCAGTATGGAGAACTGGGGGAACAGCAGCGGACTACGGAATGGCAGCTTGGCGTGCGTGGCTTTGCGCGTGACGACGGCGCCGCTGTTCATTTCCGAACCGGTGGCTGGCAGGGTCAGTACGGTGCCTATCGGCAGGGCCTGGCGGATATTGCTGCCGCCCTGTTCGGCGATTTCCCATGGCTCGCCCTGATACAGCGCCGCAGCAGCGACGAACTTGCTGCCGTCGATGACGGAGCCGCCGCCTACCGCCAGCAGGAAGTCGAGTTTTTCGGCTTGTACCAGCTGGACCGCGCGCATCAGGGTTTCGTAGCTGGGATTCGGTTCGATGCCGCCGAATTCGTGCACGCTGCGCTGACCCAGCGCCTTGCGCACTTCGGCCAGCGTGCCGGTTTTTTCTGCACTGGCGCCGCCGTACAGTATCAGCACGCGCGCCGCGGCGGGTACCAGCTGGTCGATCCGGTCTACGGTGCCGGCGCCAAACACGATGCGGGTGGGATTATGGAATTCGAAGTTTTTCATGTTTGCTTCCTTTATATTAGACCAGTCGTCTAGTGAGTGATTCAAAAAAACGCGAGCACCCCGGGGACTCGCGTCAGGTTTTTCTGCTACCCGTACTCAGGCCGTGGCGGGCGCTGGGGCGGGCGGTAACTGCAATAATTCCAGCGTGCTGAGCCAGGCCGACTGCATGGCGCTGGGCTCGCGCCGCAGCTTGGTCAGCATGGCCGCACCCAGCCACATCTGGTACAGCGTCTGCGCCATACGGGCCGGATCGGCCACCTGCAGCAGCGAACCGTCAGCCATGCCCTGTGCGATAGTGCGGGCCAGACGTTCGATGATGCGGTCGGTGCCGTCGCGCAGGGCGGTGCGCATGGGCTCGGACATATCGGCGACTTCGCTGCTCAGCTTGACCACCAGACAGCGGCAGCCGTCGCACTGGTCGCTGGTTTCGACCACCCAGCTGGACCAGTAGTCCATCAGCGCCTGCGCCGCGGTTTTGCCGGGCTGGTCCAGCAGGCTATCCATTTCGATGCGGTACTGTTGCACGTAATCGGCCAGCATGGCCTCACCGAACAATTCCTTGGATTTGAAGTAGTGGTAGAACGAGCCTTTGGGCACGTCGGCTGCCGTCAGGATCTCGTTCAGGCCCACGCCGGCAAACCCTTTGCGCGTGATGATGGCTTTTCCCTGATCGAGAATGTGCTGGCGGACGTCGGTGTATTCAGCTTTCATGGACGCCACTATAGCACAATTAGACCAGTCGTCTAGGGAATGTTGGCAGCCCGAAGGCGTGTGGCGTGCGGCTAGCGCGAACGCGCCTCTTCACGTCGCTGCATGACGTAGGCTTTCAGGTCGTCGAAGGTGATATCGCCGCGCTGGCGCGTGTCGATATGGTCGAAGTTGCGGTTGACGAAGCGTAGCCCTGCCTTGCTGGCTTCTTCGCGGCTCAGGCTGCCGCTGCCGTCGGTATCGGCTTCATCGAAGCGTTTTTTCAGGCGCTGCATGGCGCGGTATTGCAGCAGGGCTTTATCAGGGCTGCCTTTGTACGGCAACACTTCGGTCAGACTGACAGGGTTGGTGGCCGGCGCCATGGGCTGGGCCTGTGACAGGCTGGCGCAGCAGACCAGTATGGCTGCCGTTGCGGCGTGGAAAAGCGGTTGCATGATGTCCCCCTAGAACGCCGCTTTGGCAGCCCGGCGCTTGGCTGATGCCACTACTTTGCAACGATCAGGGGAATTAAGCAACGAAAGACGGTGTTGCGATGCGGCAGTGTTGCTCTGCTGCATCGAATTGGTGAAATCCTGCCATTTCGACAGAATTGCTGTATTTGCAGGGTTGCCGGGCCAATTTGGCGATTTATCAGGGCAACCCTGCGCGGCGCTTACTTCGGTATCGAGCCTTCCACGCCTTGCACGTAGAAGTTCATGGTCAGCAGGTCTTTCAGCGGCACCACCACGCCGGCAGGGTAGCGTACGGCACCCGACTGGTCCTTGATCGGACCGGTGAACGGGCTCAGCGTACCGGCCGTCAGTGCGGCTTTCTTCTCTTCGAATAGCTTGACGGCATCGGCCGGAACCGCAGCGTTCAGGCCCGACATCTTGACCATGCCTTCTTTCATGCCGCCGTGCACCTCGGTAGGTTTCCAGGTACCGGCCAGCACTGCCTTGGCAGCTTCGGTGTAGTAGCCGCCCCAGTAATTGGTGGCCGCCGTCAGGTGGGCCTTGGGCGCAAACTTGGACATGTCCGAGTCCCAGCCGAAGGCGTACACGCCTTTTTCCTGCGCTACCTGCAGGGTGGCCGGCGAGTCGGTGTTCTGCGCCATCACGTCGGCGCCCTGTGCGACCAGCGTTTCGGCAGCCTGGCGTTCCTTGGCCGGGTCGTACCACGAATTGACCCAGATCACCTTGGTTTTGATGGCGGGATTGACGCTTTGCGCGCCCAGCGTGAAGGCGTTGATGTTGCGGATCACTTCAGGCACAGGGAAGGATGCGATGAAGCCCAGCGTCTTGGTCTTGCTCATTTTGCCGGCGATCACGCCGTTCAGGTAGGCGCCTTCGTACAGGCGGGTTTCATAGGTGCCCATGTTTTTGGCGGTCTTGAAGCCGGTGGCGTGCAGGAACACCACGCCCGGCGCCGATTTGGCCACCTTCTCGGTCGGGTTCATATAGCCGAACGAGGTAGTGAAAATCAGCTTGTTGCCTTCGGCGACCAGCTTGCGGATCACGCGTTCCGCATCGGCACCTTCCGGCACGCTTTCCACGAAGGTGGTTTTGACTTTGGCGCCCAGTTCCTTTTCCATGGCCAGGCGGCCCTGATCGTGGGCATAGGTCCAGCCGGCGTCGCCCACCGGACCGACGTAGACGAAGCCGATTTTCAGCGGTTCGGCGGCAAAGGCGGAGGCGGACAGGCCGATAGCGGCAGCGCAGGCGGTCAGGGCGAGCAGAGTGCGACGTTTCATTATTCGGTTTCCTTTAAAGATAAGCAGTGTATCGGGCGGGGTAATTCAGACTGCCATTAGAAATGGTATTCGGCGCGCACCATCGGGGTTTTGGCGGTGGCGCCGGGGTTGTTGGTGTCAGGATTGCCGAACTTGTTTTTCCAGTACTGGTACTCGACACCGACCTTGAAGGTGTTTTTCGGTGCGCTGACGGCGGCGCTCATATCGTACATGACCTGCATGTCGATATTGGTTTCGCGCGCCGTGTCGCCGCCGAATTCATTCTTGCCCTTGGTGCCGATGAAGTTGGCAAAGCCTTCGAACGACAGCGGAATACCGGCCAGATCGAAGGGAATGCCCCATGCGGCGGTCAGCATAGGGTGAGCCTTATAGGTGTAGCGCGGGGTCTGTACGTGGCTGAAGGTATTGTAAGGCGCATTGCTCTCGCGCAGAGCCAGCAGGCTGACATCGAGGAAGCCCGGCACGTCCAGCATCAGGGTAGGACCGGCCACCAGCATGCGTTTTTTCGAGTTGTAGCCAGCGTCGGTCTTGGTGTTGTAGTCGAAACCGGCAGTGGCGCCAACGCCGCGCACCGGGCCGAAGGCCAGATTGCTGCCGCTGATCTTGCCCAGATCCAGCGTATGGCGGTACACGGCATAGGCTTCGTGCGCGCCATCCTTGGCACCGGCCGACGACGGATCGGCTTCCGACGACAGCAGGAAGTCGACGCTGAAGAAGTTCTTGCCGTATTTGTAGCCGGAGACGCTGGTAAGGTTGAAGATATTCTTGCTGATGTCCTGATCGTTGAACGGTTCGGCGAACTTGGTGCCGTAGCGGTAGCTGAGCGAAGTATCGCTCTAGTCAGCGGCGTGGGCGGCGCAGGTGCTGCAAACGAGAAGAGCGAGGGCGGTACGGCGAGCGGTTTTCGACATCGTGTTACTCCATTCAAGGTAATTAAAGTTAAAACAATTTATACGGTATGGCTGGATTCTTTTAATCTGTTCTAAAGCAAGTATTACGCCATCTGGTGCAAGTCCATGCGTGCAGATCAATTGCAGATTGCATGTTGGTCGCGGCTAGCCGCCGGCCAGCGCATCGGCCAGGCGGATTTTTTTCTCCTGTGCGCCCAGCCGCAGGCGCGCTTCGATGGCCAGCAGGTGATGTTCAATCAGCTCGGTAGCCTGCTGTACTTTGCCTTGTTCTATCAGGCCGGCCAGATCATCGTGTTCGTCGTTCTCGCACATGGCTGCGCCGGGCGGCTCGTATAGCGCGATAATCAGCGAACAGCGCGACACCAGCTCCGCCATGTAGCGTTGCAGCACCTGATTGCCGGCCAGCCGGGCCAGCAGCAAATGGAACTCGCCGCCCAGCCGTATCCACGCGGCGCGGTCGCCGCTGCGGCGCGCCTGATCCTCCGCTGCGAGCGCGCTGCGGATCTGGCGGATCGACGCATTCGTGGCATTGCGTATCACTAGGGGTATGATCTCGCGTTCGATCGCGCGGCGTGCGGCGAAAATGTCGCGCGCCTGCTCCGGTGTGGGCGAGGCGACCACGGCGCCGCGGTTGGGCCGCAGCTCGATAATGTGCTCGTGCGCTAGCCGCAGCAGCGCCTTGCGCACCGTGGTGCGGCTGACCTGATACAGTTCGCAGAAATCGGCTTCGCCCAGATGGGTGCCGGGCGGCAGGCGGTGGCTCATGACGGCATTGATCACGGCGCGATAGATGCGCAGATCAAGCGCCGTGGTGCCGCGTTTGGCGCGGTCTGCAGAACCAGTGGATGGCATTGTGAAATTCTCCGTGAGAGTGTGCTCACGCTGGATAAAGCAGGAACCATGCTAAGCAGATTGTGTACACATTGGCGTGCTCGGGTAGCCGCTATTGTGTACGAAAGGGTTGGGTTTTGTCCTCATTTCGGGCGTGCTGCACGCTGATGGTGAGGCGAAGTGTCAGATTTGGTGCACACTGGCGGTGATTTAAGGGGGCGCCATGGTGCTAGCTGTGGCACATTACTTGCCTCTGAAAGGATATTCATTTTGTATACGAAAGAGGAAGTGCCGATGACCGAGCCACGCCTGCAATTGCTAGGCATCTCCAAGATTTATCCGTCGGTGGTGGCCAACGCCGGCGTCAACCTGAACGTCATGCCGGGCGAGATACACGCCGTGCTGGGCGCAAACGGGGCCGGCAAGAGCACCTTGATGAAGATCATTTATGGTGTGACGCGACCCGACGAAGGCCAGATCATGTGGGAAGGCCGGCAGGTGGATATCAGCTCGCCGCAGGCTGCGCGCAAACTGGGCATCGGCATGGTGTTCCAGCATTTTGCCTTATTTGAAACGTTGACAGTGGCCGAGAACATCGCACTGGCGCTGGACGACAAGGTCACACCGGCCGAACTGGCACCGCGCATCCGCGCCGTGGCCGAACAGTATGGCCTGCCGCTCGATCCGGCACGGCTGGTGCACAGCATGTCGGTGGGCGAGCGTCAGCGGGTGGAGATCGTGCGCTGCCTGCTGCAGTCGCCGCGCCTGCTGATCATGGATGAACCCACTTCGGTACTCACGCCCGATGCGGTACTGAGCCTGTTCGATTCGCTGCGCCAGCTGGCCGCGCAGGGGGTGAGCATTCTGTACATCAGCCATAAGCTGGATGAAATCCAGTCGCTGTGCGACAAGGCCACCGTGCTGCGCGCAGGGCGCGTGTCGGGTACTGCCAATCCCAAGCAGGAAAGCGCCAAGTCGCTGGCGGAACTGATGATAGGCCGCGAGCTGCCGGTATGCGTGCACCAGCCGCGCCAGCCGGGCGAAGATCTGCTGACGCTCGAATATCTGAATGTACGCAGCGCCGATCCCTTTGGCACCCATCTGAAGGACATCAGCCTGAAACTGCGCAGCGGCGAGATCGTCGGCATTGCCGGCATTTCCGGCAATGGCCAGCAGGAGCTGCTCAAGGTGATTTCGGGCGAACGCCTGCTGGCCGATGATGAAGGCACGATACGTTTCAGCGGCACCGATGTGGGTGCGCTCGATGCGGCCCAGCGCCGCCAGCGGGGACTGGGCTTCGTGCCGGAAGAACGGCTGGGACGTGGCGCCGCGCCCGATATGTCGCTGGCCGATAACGCTTTGCTGACCGGCTATCTGCCTGTTGCACAGACCGGCATGGTGCGCCATGGCGTGATCCAGCGCGGCGTGGTGCGCGCCTTTGCGCGCAAGGTCATCGAGCGCTTCAAGGTCAAATGCGGCGACGAGCTGTCGGCGGCGAGCAGCCTGTCGGGAGGCAATCTGCAGAAGTTCATTGTCGGCCGCGAGATTGCGCTGGCGCCGAAGATGATGGTGTTTGCCCAGCCCACCTGGGGGGTGGACATCGGCGCGGCCATGCTGATCCGGCAAGCCATCATCGATATGCGCGATCAGGGCGTGGCGGTGCTGGTGCTATCGGAGGAGCTGGACGAACTGTTCATGCTGAGCGACCGCATCGCCGTGCTGGCCGATGGCCGCCTTTCCGAAGCAGTGCCTGCTGCTTCCACCAGTATCAACCAGATCGGCGTTTGGATGAGCGGCGATTTCAGTTCCCAGCAAGGAGTAAGCAACCATGTCCAGGCTTGAACGCCGACCCGAACCTTCGCGCCGCATGATGCTGGCGTCGCCCCTGCTGGCAGCCGTGGCCATGCTGCTGAGTGGCTCCGTGCTGTTCTTCCTGATGGGGCAGGAACCGCTGTACGCTTTCTATGTGTATTTCATCAAGCCGTGGACCACGCTGTATGGCGTGGGCGAGCTGCTACTCAAGGCTACCCCGCTGATCCTGTGCGGCGTGGGGCTGGCGCTGGGCTTTCGCGCCAACGTCAACAACATCGGCGCCGATGGCCAGCTGACGGTGGGCGCCATCGCTGCCGGCGCGGTGGCGCTGTACTTCGACGAAGTGCAGGCCTGGTGGGTGCTGCCGCTGATGCTGCTGGCCGGTGCCGTGGGCGGCATGCTGTGGGCCGCCATTCCCGCCCTGCTGCGCACCCGCTTCAACACCAACGAAATTCTGGTCAGCCTGATGCTGGTGTATGTGTCCTATCATTTGCTCAGCTATCTGGTGCACGGCCCCATGCGCGATCCCGCCGGTTTCAATTTCCCCCAGTCGAAAATGTTCAGCGACTCGGCCACCTTGCCGCTGCTGGTGGAAGGCTTGCGGGTCAATGCGGCCTTCATCCTGTCGTTGCTGGCGGCGCTCGCTGCATGGTTTTTCTGCAAGCACAGCTTTGCCGGCTACCGCATGCAGGTCAGCGGCATGGCGCCGGCGGCAGCACTGTACGCCGGCTTTAGCGAGCCGCGCAATGTCTGGCTGGCCTTCATGGTCAGCGGCGCCCTGTCCGGCATTGCCGGCGTGGGCGAAGTGGCGGGCCCGCTGGGGCAGATGCAGCCTTCCGTCTCGGCCGGCTACGGCTTTGCCGCCATCATCGTGGCCTATGTGGGGCGCTTGCATCCGCTCGGCGTGGTGCTGTCGGCCCTGCTGATGTCGCTGCTCTACATCGGCGGCGAAACGGCGCAGATCGAGCTGCAGGTGCCATCCGCCATTACCGGCATGTTCCAGGGCCTGCTGCTGTTCTACCTGCTGGCTGCCGACCTGTTTATTCACTACCGTTTCAAGCCGCGCCTGCGCCGCCTGTCTGTCACCTCGGGAGGGCAAGCCTGATGACTACCGAACTGTTAATCGCCTTCCTCGCCAGCACTGCCGGTGCAGCGACGCCGCTGGTGGTGGCTTCGATGGGAGAACTGGTCACCGAGCGTTCCGGGGTACTGAATCTGGGCATGGAAGGCATGATGCTGATCGGTGCGGTGGTGGGCTTCGGCGTTACCCTGAGCACCGGCCAGATGAGCCTGGGCCTGCTGGCGGCCATGCTGGCCGGCATGGCGATGGCGCTAATCTTCGGTTTTCTGGTGCTGACGCTGCAGACCAACCAGGTTGCCACCGGGCTGGCGCTGACGCTATTCGGCATTGGTTTGTCGGCCTACCTGGGGCGCGGGCTGGTGGGGCAGACCGTGGCGCCCATGCCGCATCTGGAGTTTCCGCTGCTGTCGCAGCTGCCGTTTATCGGGCCCCTGCTATTCCGCTTCGATGGCATGGTGTATGCCTCGCTGGCGCTGACGCTGCTGGTGGCATATATGCTGGCGCGCACCCGGCTGGGGCTGCTGATCCGCGCGGTGGGCGAATCGCCCCAGGCCGCGCACGCCATCGGCTATCCGGTGATCGGGCTGCGCTACGGCACCGTGCTGTTCGGCGGTGCGCTGGCCGGACTGGGCGGCGCCTATCTGTCGCTGGCACTGACGCCGATGTGGGTGGAAGGCATGACGGCCGGGCGCGGCTGGATTGCGCTGGCGCAGGTAGTGTTCGCTACATGGAAGCCGCGCGGCGTGGTGCTGGGGGCCTATCTGTTCGGCGGCGTGACCGTGCTGCAGTTCCACGGACAGGGTATGGGGCTGGCGATACCGGCCGAATTCCTCTCCATGCTGCCGTATCTGGCCACTATCGTGGTGCTGATGATTATTTGCCGCAACCCGCAGACGATTTTGCTCAACAAGCCAGTTTCTTTGGGGCAAAACTTCAAGCCGGACTGACTTTGTTGCGGTGGAAGCACAGAAACATTGTTGTTTAGAATAATAACCATCGGTATTTTTTTTCAAGTAACTCGGACTGAGACAATTGGTGATTATCCTGTAGCTACAGTTCCAGTAATCTGGATTCCGTGTTTCTTCTATTTTCTCTGGAAAGGAAGTAGCGATGCGGGTCAATCATCCAATTACGCAGCACGAGTATGTGATGGAGGATGGCAAAACCATCGTCTCCAGTACTGATTTACGCGGCAATATCAACTACGCCAATCAGTACTTCATCCAGGTCAGCGGCTACACCGAACAGGAATTGCTGGGTACGCCGCAAAACATACTGCGCCATCCCGATATGCCGCCCGAGGCCTTTGCCGACATGTGGCAGACCATACAGAGCGGCACGCCGTGGACCGGCATGGTCAAGAATCGCCGCAAAAATGGCGACTTCTACTGGGTGCTGGCGAATGTCACGCCGGTGATCGAAAGCGGCAAGCCGGTCGGCTATCTGTCCGTGCGCACCAAGCCGGAACGCGATCAGATCGTCGCCGCGGAAAAGCTTTACCGCGAAATCCGCGAAGGCAATCCGCGCCGTCTGCGCATCGTGCATGGCCGCGCCATGCGCAGCTTCTGGTGGACGCGCGCGCGCGAAGCCGTGCGCCTGCCGCTCGATAAACAGGTCATCAGTGCCACCACGCTATTGGCAGGTGCCATGCTGCTGCTCACCGGCCTGCTGTTTGGTGTCGACGGCAGCAAACTGGCCGGCATGCAGGGCTGGCTCGGCTCGCTGGCGCTGGCGGCGGCGCTCGGCATGCTGTGGCTGGGACGCAGCCTGTACTTCAAGGTCGCCATGCCGCTCAAGCAGGCCACCTATGCGGCCCGCATGATGGCTGGCGGCGATCTGACTTCCACCATCAAGGTGCAGGGCGAAGATGAAATGGCGCAGTTGCTGGCGGCGCTGCGCCAGACCAATGTGAATCTGCGCAGCATCATCGGCGACGTGCGCGCCAATTTCGACCAGATCTCCATGGCGACTGATGAAATTGCCGATGGCAATATGGATCTGTCGGGGCGCACCGAGTCGCAGGCCTCCAGCCTGCAGCAGACGGCGGCCAGCATGGAGCAGCTCACTTCCACTGTGCAGCAGAGTGCCAGCAATGTGGCCAGCGCCAACCAGCTGGCGGGAAAGGCCGGCGAGGTGGCTGCGCAGGGCGGCGATATCGTGGCGCAGGTAGTGGCCACCATGGATGCCATCAATGCGTCGTCGAGCAAGATACTCGACATCATCGGCATGATAGACGGCATCGCTTTCCAGACCAATATTCTGGCCCTGAATGCGGCCGTGGAAGCGGCCCGTGCCGGTGAAGAAGGACGCGGCTTTGCCGTGGTAGCCAGCGAGGTGCGGGCACTGGCGCAGCGCTCGGCGGCAGCGGCCAAGGAGATCAAGGAATTGATCAACGCGTCGATAGAGAAAGTACAGACCGGCGCTCAGCTGACCAATAGCGCCGGTGTCACCATGAACGAAGTGATTGCCGCCGTCAGCCGCGTCACGCAGGTGATGGATGAAATCTCCAACGCCACCCAGGAGCAGAGCGACGGCATCGGTCAGGTCAATCTGGCTGTGATCCAGATCGACGATATCACCCAGCGCAATGCCGCGCTGGTGGAAGAAGCGGCAGCGGCGGCGGGCAATCTGGCGCTGCAGACGCGCTGCGTATCACAGGCGATTGCCGTGTTCAAGCTGACCGCCGGCCATGGTGCGCGCGCTTCCGTGGCAGTGGCAGCCCAGACCGCGGCGGAAGAACACCGGGCCCAGTCGGCGGTGGCGGGACAGCGCAAAGTCAAACTGCTGGCCTGACCCGCCGGCCCGTGAACGCGCTATCATGCCGGTTCAACGATAGAGCGGAGTCGCAGCATGAGCAGGTCGGTACAGGTAACGCTGGCGGGACAGAACTGGGTATTTGAAGCACGGGCCGGCGAGACGATACTGGAGGCGGCGGAATGGTCAGGCGTGATCCTGCCCAGCTCTTGCCGCACCGGCGCCTGCCGTACCTGCATGTGCAAGAGCACGCGCGGCAAGGTGCGCTATCACGTCGAATGGCCGGGCCTGAGCAAGGAGGAAAAGCGCGACGGCTATATCCTGCCTTGCGTGGCCGAGGCGGAAACCGACCTGACGCTGGAGATTCCCGCCGCCCGGCTTCAGCCGTAAGGTGTGTAGCTGAAGCCGTTGCCGATGACACTGGCCAGGGCCTGCTGGTTTTCCGGGCTTTCGCCGAAATAGGCCAGCGTCTTGGCCTGGGTGCCGCCCAGATTGTCGAGATAGTTATTCCAGAACTTGATGCCGTTGGCATCGCCGGCGCGGTGCAATACGTTCTGGTAGAGCTTGTCGACCAGGGCGGCATTGCTCAGATTGCTGCCATACATGGCCTGGAATTCCGGGCTGCCGGCGAAGAAGCTGGCAATGCTATCGAGCGACATGCCTTCATCCATCTGGTGCATCCAGAAGCCCAGTCCGCCGCTGTCGGGCGTGCGGTTGAACGCTGCCTGATACAGGCGGTAGATCTGTCCGCCGTTGCCGGCCACGTCGAAGGCCAGTGCCATATCATCGAACAGCAGCCGCTCCACATTCACCAGCGTGTCGCTTCCGGCTTTCGATTGCAGCGTCAGAGTATTGCCGCTCTGGCTGATCTGGTAGCCGCTGCGCGGACCTGCCAGTACCACCGTATCGCTGCCGCTGCCGCCATCGACGCGGTGATTGTGGTCGAGCAGGGTGATGGTGTCGTTGCCGCTGCCCGCATCGACCAGCACAGAATCGGCGCCGCCCTTGAGCACGATGCGGTCCTTGCCGGCACCTGTCGCCAGCTGCAGCGTCTGGCCTAGCCGGGTGGCCAGCGTGACATTGACCTGATCATCGCCGCTGATGTTGGCCGGATTGGCCAGCATGGATTCGTCGATCCGGCTCTGCCCCGTAATTGCCAGCCCCAGATTGCTGGCACTGAAGGCGCTGCCGTCACGATAGCTGATGTTAATGCTGTCGAGGCGGCCGTTGAGCTGGGTAGAGCTCAGTTCGTGCCCGATCAGCATGCCATTGCCCTGGACGGCAAAGTCGCCGCTGATGGTGGCCAGTGCCAGCGTTTTTTCCGAACTCAGGGTAATGCTGCTGAGCGCGCCGCTGAAATCATCGGACTGGGCGAACTTGACCCGGCCATGCATGCCCACCGTGGAGTTGCCGCTGCTGGGGTCATACAGCGGGCTGCTGGCAGGCAGCAGGGTACGCAGAGAGGTATCGGTGACTGTGCTGGTGGTGCCGTAGAACGAGCCCTGATTGGCATCGTAGTGATAGTTCAGGATGCCGCCGACGCTCAGGCTGACGTAGCCGGGCATTACCCGTTCCAGCAGGGTGGCGCTGGCATCACCCACGCTGGCGTCAGGCTGGGCCAGCGCGATGCCGCTGAACTGGCTATACGCGCCATCGGCATAGTTGAGGCGCAGGGTGTTACCGGCGGCGCTGCGGCTGCTGTAGTAATAATGGGTGCTATCAAAGCCATAGTTGGCCTGCAAGAACATGTCGACCAGCGGGGCGAGGCTCATTTCCTCGCTGCTGTCGGCGCTGCTGAAATTCGAGGCAATGATGCTGCTACCAAGGCTGATATTGATATTGGCCATGCTACGGAGCTCCGCAAAATATCGGGAAGCGTATTATTGCAAATATTGCATGCAACAAATGTAATTTTTTTAGCTGGCACTGTCCGGGTTTCTGCGCAGGCGGCTCAGCAGGGCCTCGGCCGATTCCGTCATGGGCAGACCGTGGCGGCGCAGCAGCTGGATGTTGAGCACCATATTTTCCAGTACCAGCTTGGCGGCCACGGCCAGCAGGGTGAGCTGCTTGTCCGTCTCGCTGAAGTTGTCCATGGCGTCCGCCATGTCGCACAGATGGCTGGCGATCAGCGCACGCAGATCGTCTTCGGCGAAAGGCAGATCGGCGAAATCGATGGGGTCTTCGCGCTCGACCTCCACCATCAGTTGCTGCAGTTCTTGCGCGCTAATCGACATGGTGTGCTCCCTTGAATGTGGCGTTTTCATTGTAGTGGAATCGGCATAGAATCCCTTATCCGTGTTCGCAACAGGGAAAATACTTTCATGGCGCAACTCATCTTTACCCAGCAGCTGGCGCGTTTTCTGCCGGTGCCGCAATTGGCCACCGACGCGGGCGATCTGCGTACCGCGCTGGAGCAGGCATTTGCTGGCCAGCCGCGCCTGCGCAGCTATGTGCTCGACGAGCAGGGCCATCTGCGGGCGAACGTGGTGATTTTCATCGACGGCCAGTGTACGCGCGAGCGCGAGCAGCTCGACGATGCGTTACGGCCCGACTCCCAGGTGTATATTCTGCAAGCCCTATCAGGAGGCTGATATGTCCGATCGCGCCTATCTGGCGACCCGTAAAGTTTTATTCGAGCTGCACCGCACGGCGGAAGCCTGGCATCTGGGCCCGCAGCATTTTCTCGGTGATCCCGTGTCCATGCTGCTGGCCGACCGGCGCGACGGCGCGCTCTATGCGGCCCTGCATCTGGGCCATTTCGGTCCCAAGCTACACCGGCGCAAGGCGGGTAGCGAGCAGTGGACGGAAGTGGCCGTACCGGCCTTTCCCGTCAAGCCGCCTGAGTCGGAAGATCCGGTGGAATGGAAGGTCCTGCAGATCTGGTCGCTGGCCGCTGGCGGGCCGGACCAGCCCGGCGTGCTGTGGGCCGGCACGCTGCCGGGCGGCCTGTTCCGCTCGGACGATTACGGCGATAGCTGGCAACTGGTGGAGGCCTTGTGGCAGGTGCCGGAACGGGCCCAGTGGATGGGCGGCGGCTACGATGTGCCGGGCATACACAGCATCTGCGTCGATCCGCGCGACAGCAATTCGGTACTGATAGGCATCTCCTGCGGCGGTGCCTGGCTGACCACCGATGGCGGCGCCAGCTGGCAGATGCGTGCCGCAGGCATGCGCGCCACCTACATGCCGCCGGAACTGGCTGACGTGCAGGCCGTGCAGGACCCGCACCGCATCGTGCGTTGCGCTGCCGAGCCGGACAAGCTGTGGTGCCAGCACCATAACGGCATCTGGCGTTCGCTCGACAACGGTGCGCATTGGCAGGAAATCAAGCCGCAACAGGTGTCGAATTTCGGTTTTGTCACGGCGGTGCATCCGCAGGATGGCGAGACGGCGTGGTTTGTGCCGGCCAGCGCCGACAGCCAGCGCATTCCGCCGCAGGCGGCGCTGGCCGTGACCCGCACCAGCGATGGCGGCCAGAGCTTCACGGCGTGGCGCGGCGGCCTGCCGCAGCAACATTGCTACGATCTGGTGTACCGCCACGGCCTCGATGTGAGCGATGATGGCCGGGTGCTGCTGATGGGCTCGACGACGGGCGGGGTGTGGCTGTCCGAAGATGGCGGCGGCCAGTGGCAGACCATTGCAGCCCATTTACCGCCCGTGTACGCGGTCAGCTTCGGCTAGTGGAAAGGCGCAGAAATTTTTTTCTGCGCCATGCAATATCGCCCCGGCAGCCCCGTCTACAGAGGGGTCGCCACACTGTTGTGGCCTAGCCCGGGGTTGCCGAACATGAATCATCCGTCCGTTATTGCCGAAGATACTGCTCACAGTTTCGATAGCTGGGCCGCGGCCAGCCAGCCGCGCCGCCATCAGGGCCGCTTCCGCAATCCCGTGGCCATGCACAAGATGGGGCTGAAAAAGACGCTGGGCCTGATGCTGCGCTTTCTGTTCGATAAGCCGCGCAACACGGTGCCGCGCCAGCCCATACCCGTTCACGCGATCACGCAGCAGCAATTGCTGGCTGCTCCGGATCGCAGCCTGTTCCGTCTCGGCCACTCCACCATGCTGCTCAAGCTCGATGGCAGCTTCTGGCTGACCGATCCCGTGTTCTCCGAGCGCGCTTCGCCGTTTCAGTGGATGGGGCCGCAGCGCTTCCACGCGCCGCCCCTGAGCATAGCCGAGCTGCCGCCCATCAAGGGCGTGATTCTGTCGCATGACCATTACGACCATCTGGACCACGCTGCCATACTGGCGCTGGCGCCCAAGGTTGAACACTTCGTTACCCCGTTGGGGGTGGGCGACCGCCTGATCGCCTGGGGCATCGCGCCGGCCAAGGTGCGCCAGCTGGGCTGGTGGGAAGCTACCCATGTGGACGGCGTCAAGCTGGTGGCCACCCCGGCCCAGCATTTTTCCGGCCGCGGCCTGAATGACCGCAACCGCACGCTGTGGGCCTCGTTCGTGATCGAACAGCGCGAGCTGCGGATTTTCTTCAGCGGCGATAGCGGCTATTTTTCCGGCTTCAAGGAGATCGGCCAGAAATACGGGCCGTTCGATCTGACCATGGTGGAAACCGGCGCCTATGATCCGCAGTGGCCCGATGTGCACATGCAGCCGGCCGAATCGCTGCAGGCCCATCTCGACCTGCGCGGCAAGGTGATGCTGCCGATTCATAACGGCACCTTCGATCTGGCCCTGCATGCCTGGCACGATCCGTTTGACCGCATTAGCGAGCTGGCGGCAGCGCAAGGGGTGGCGCTGGCGACACCGGCGATAGGAGCACGGCTTGATATGGCACAGCCTGCGCGCGGCGAAGCATGGTGGGAGGCGGTCAAACAGCAGGAAGGGCTGGGTCGCAGCATACCGGCCGCTACGCTGGCCAGCGAGACCCGCGCCAGTCCCGTCTAGGGCAGGCGCAGCTGGCGTTCAGGCCGTGACGTTGATCAGTTTGCCGATGGTCTGACCCTGGGCATTGATCAGCGTTCTGGGCTGGGCACTGAGTCCGGCCGGCAGTATCTGTTCGGCCCGGCTGGGCTTTTCTATGGCTTGCGTCAGGTTGGGCACGGCCGCAGCTTTGGGCGGCGCAGCGTTGCTGGCCTGCGTGCTCTGGCGCCGCGTATCGTCCAGTGTCTGCTTGTCGTCCGACAGCTGCTGGCGGCTCTGCTCCAGCCGGCTGGCATCCTGATTCACGCGCACCTGATCCTGCTGCACCTGCCTTTCGGCCTGTGCAATCGATGCTTGCAGCGCGTTGACGGAAGAGACGGTAGGCACGATTAACCTCTGGGCAATATTTCTAGGCGCAAAGACGCAGAATCGCGTCCTATACGATCCATTCAAGAGTAGGACAGAATCCTGAAAAACGCAAGAAGTGGGCTCAGAGCAGGACGCTCTGGCGCCTGAAGCAGAGGGCAGATGATGGCAGGCTGGCCGCTGCCCGAGTCGGGAATCGGCCATTGCCCAGGTTGGGTGCCGGCCAGTACCCAGGTAGGCTACCGGCCGGTGGGACGAATTACATATTGCGGCGGTACTGGCCACCCACTTCAAACAGCGCCGTGGTGATCTGGCCCAGCGAGCAGACGCGCACAGCGTCCATCAGCTTGTCGAACACATTGGCGTTGTCGATGGCGGCCTGCTGCAGCGCTGCCAGTGCGCGCGGTGCGGCCTGCGCGTTACGGGCATGGAAGTCCTCCAGACGGGTGAGCTGCGATTGCTTCTCGTCGTCGGTGGAGCGGGCCAGCTCGATGGTCTGCGGCGCTTCGCTGCCGGCTTTCGGATTGCGGAAGGTGTTGACGCCGATGATAGGCAGCGTGCCGTCATGCTTCTGGTGCTCGTACAGCATGGACTCTTCCTGGATCTTGCCGCGCTGGTAGCCGGTTTCCATCGCACCCAGCACGCCGCCACGTTCGGCGATGCGCTCGAATTCCTGCAGCACGGCTTCTTCCACCAGATCGGTCAGCTCGTCCAGAATGAAGGAACCCTGGTTCGGGTTCTCGTTCTTGGCCAGACCCCATTCGCGGTTGATGATCAGCTGGATCGCCAGCGCACGGCGTACCGATTCGTCGGTCGGCGTGGTGATGGCTTCATCGTAGGCGTTGGTGTGCAGCGAGTTGCAGTTGTCGTAGATGGCGATCAGCGCCTGCAGCGTGGTACGGATATCGTTGAAGTCGATTTCCTGCGCGTGCAGCGAACGGCCCGAAGTCTGGATGTGGTACTTGAGCTTCTGCGAACGGTCGTTGGCGCCGTATTTGTCGCGCATGGCCACGGCCCACAGGCGGCGTGCCACCCGGCCCAGCACCGTGTATTCCGGGTCCATGCCGTTGGAGAAGAAGAATGACAGATTCGGTGCGAAGTCGTCGATGTGCATGCCGCGCGCCAGATAGGCTTCCACGAAGGTGAAGCCGTTGGACAGCGTGAAGGCCAGCTGCGAGATCGGATTGGCACCCGCTTCGGCAATGTGGTAGCCCGAGATCGACACCGAGTAGAAATTGCGCACCTGATGGTGGACGAAGTATTCCTGTATGTCGCCCATGACTTTCAGCGAGAACTCGGTGGAGAAGATGCAGGTATTCTGGCCCTGATCTTCTTTGAGGATGTCGGCCTGGACAGTGCTGCGCACGTTCTGCAGTACCCATGCCTTGATCTTGGCCGCCTCGTCGGCACTAGGATCGCGTTGGTTCTCGGTGCGGAATTTGTCCACCTGCTGGTCGATGGCGGTGTTCATGAACATTGCCAGGATGGTCGGTGCCGGACCGTTGATGGTCATCGACACGGAGGTGCTAGGGCTGCACAGGTTGAAGCCGTCGTACAGCACTTTCATGTCGTCCAGCGTGGCGATGGACACGCCCGAGTTGCCGACCTTGCCGTAGATGTCGGGACGCAGGGCCGGATCGGCGCCGTACAGGGTGACGGAATCGAAAGCGGTAGACAGGCGCTTGGCATCCATGCCGGTGGAAACCAGCTTGAAGCGGCGGTTGGTACGGAAGGCGTCGCCTTCACCGGCAAACATACGAGTCGGATCTTCACCTTCGCGCTTGAAGGCAAACACGCCAGCCGTGAACGGGAACGAGCCCGGCACGTTTTCCGCCATCAGGAAGCGCAGGATTTCGCCGTGGTCTTCATAGCGCGGCAGCGCCACTTTGCGGATCTTGTTGCCGGACAGGGTGTGATGTATCAATCGGGTGCGGATTTCCTTGTCGCGGATTTTGACCACATAGTCGTCACCGGCGTAGGCCGCCTGCAGATCAGGCCACTGTGCCAGCAGCTTTTTAGCGCCGGCATCCATGCTGCTGTCACGCTCGGCGATCAGATCGTCGAAGTCGGCGTTCTTGTGGGCGGCGGCCAGCATGCGCTTGGCTTCGCTCAGCTGCTGGCGTTCGCGCGCCAGCGTCACCTGCTTGCGGGTGTTGCGGTGGTAGCCGCGCACGGTGTCGGCGATTTCGGCCAGATAGCGCGCCCGTGCTGGCGGAACGATGACGTTCTTGCCGCTCGAGTAGCGCACATCGACGGCGCCCAGTTTACCCGGCTTGGCTTGCAGGCCAAACTCGGCCAGCTTGGGCAGCAGGCCCTGATACAGCGCTGTCACGCCATCGTCGTTGAAGCGCGAAGCCTGGGTGCCGAATACCGGCATTTCTTCCGGACGCTTGCTCCACAGTTCGCGGTTGCGCTGGTACTGCTTGGCCACGTCGCGCAGTGCATCCTGTGCACCTTTGCGGTCAAACTTGTTGATGGCGATGAAGTCGGCGAAATCGAGCATGTCGATTTTTTCCAGCTGCGAGGCGGCGCCGAATTCCGGCGTCATCACATACATCGAGACGTCGACGTGCTGCACGATGGCGGCGTCGCCCTGACCGATGCCCGAAGTCTCGACGATCACCAGATCAAAGCCTGCCACTTTGCAGGCAGCGATCACGTCCGGCAGCGCCTGCGAGATTTCCGAACCGGCTTCGCGGGTGGCCAGCGAGCGCATGAACACGCGCGCCTGACCGCCCCAAGGATTGATGGCGTTCATACGGATACGGTCGCCCAGCAGGGCGCCGCCCGATTTGCGGCGCGACGGGGCGATCGAGATCACGGCGATGTTCAGCGCGTCGCCCTGATCGAGCCGGATGCGGCGTATCAGTTCATCCGTCAGCGAGGATTTACCGGCGCCGCCGGTGCCGGTAATACCCAGCGTGGGCACCGCCAGTCCTTCCGCAGCAGCCAGCAGTTCGGCGCGCAGGGCCGGAGCAGCCTTGTCGTTTTCCAGCGCGGTGATCAGCTGGGCCAGCGGACGGTGGCGGCTTTCAATGCTGCCCGCGCGCAGCGGCTCCAGCGTGGTGGGCGAATAGTCGGACAGGTCGATGTCGCACTGCTGTACCATCCACTCGATCATGCCCACCAGACCCATACGCTGGCCATCTTCGGGGCTGAAGATTTTGCTCACGCCATAGGCATGCAGGTCGGCGATTTCATCGGGTACGATCACGCCGCCGCCGCCGCCGAACACCTTGATGTGGGCGCCGCCGCGCTGGCGCAGCAGGTCGATCATGTATTTGAAGTATTCGACGTGGCCACCCTGATAGCTGGAGATGGCGATGCCCTGCACGTCTTCGGCCAGCGCTGCGGTGACAACTTCGTCGACCGAACGGTTGTTCCCCAGGTGCACCACTTCCACGCCGTTCGACTGCAGGATGCGGCGCATGATGTTGATGGAAGTCGTGGCCATCGAACAGCGAGGCCGCCGTGACGAAGCGGATTTTGTTATTCAGGCGTGGCTGGTCTGGTACGGCAGCCATATTCGGTGTGGAGAGGTCAGTCATGATGTCCCTTGAATGCTGGTGGCGATCTGCGTCGTTCGGCCATTATATGCCGTTTACGTTTCCCTTTACGTAAACGTCAATCGCCATGATGCTGACGCAGAAAGTGCGGGCCGGATGGTGCGATCCGGCCCGGCGATGGTGTTATTCAGGCACTAAGCTGCATTTTGCATGCAGTTGCAGCCTGTTAGGCCGCGCGTTGCAGGCCGAGCTGGCCCAGCAGGCGGGCTTTTTCGCTGCGGAAGGTGGCCACAGCCTGCTCTTTGACGTGGCCGAAACCGCGTACTTTCTCCGGCAGGCTGGCCAGTTCCACTGCTTGCGCGTGGTTTTCCGGCGACAGCGCCGTCAGCAACTGCTGCACCAGTTCGCGGTATTCCACGATCAGCGCACGTTCCATCTTGCGCTCGGCGGTGTGGCCGAACAGGTCGAAGGCGCTGCCGCGCAAGCCTTTCAGCTTGGCCATCAGCTTCATGGCCTGCCACATCCACGAACCGAATTCTGCCTTCACCAGATGGCCCTTGGCGTCCTTCTTGGCGAACAGCGGTGGCGCCAGATTGAACTTGAGCGAGAAGTTGCCTTCGAACTGCTGCTGCAGCTGTTCGACAAAGCGGCCATCGGTGTACAGGCGCGCCACTTCGTATTCATCCTTGTAGGCCATCAGCTTGAAGGCATACTTGGCGACGGCAGTGGACAGCTTGTTGCCCAGACCCAGAGTGCTTTCGCGTGCGCGCACCTGTTCCACCAGTTGCTGATAGCTGGCGGCGTAGGCGGCGTTCTGGTAGGCAGTGAGGAAGTCCACCCGCTTGCTGATGATGGTTTCCAGACTCTGCGGCATCTGCATCAGCACCGGCTGGGCCGGTGCGGCCACGCGCTGTACTTTGGCCAGATCGACTGCGGCACGGCGGCCCCACAGGAAGCTCTTCTTGTTGGAAGCGATGCCCACGCCATTGAGTTCGATGGCGCGCAGCAGCGAGGCTTCGGCCAGCGGGATGCGGCCTTTCTGCCATGCGTAACCGAGCATGAACAGGTTGGCGGCGATCGAATCGCCCATCAGCGCGGTGGCCAGCTTGGTGGCGTCGATGAAGTCGGCAGCGCCGGCACCAACCGATTCTTCGATCAGGGCGCGCACTTCTTCCACTGGGTACTGCCAGTCCGGCTGCTGGGCAAAGGTGCCCGGTGGCTGCTGGTGCAGATTGACCACGGCCAGGGTGCGGCCCGGACGCATTTTCGATACGGCGTCGGCAGCACCTGCGGTCAGCATGTCGCAGCCGAGGATCACGTCCGCTTCGCCGGTAGCGATACGCTGGGCGCGCAGGTGGGCCGGGCTGCGGGCGATCTTCACGTGCGACGTGACGGAACCGTTTTTCTGCGACATGCCCGTCATGTCGAGCACGGAAGCGCCCTTGCCTTCGAGGTGGGCGGCCATGCCCATCAGTGCGCCGACGGTGATGACGCCGGTACCGCCGATACCGTTGATCAGGATGTTGTAGGGCTGGTCGCAGTTCGGCAGGGCCGGTTGCGGCAGGGCACCGAAGCCGTCATCGCTGTTGTCCTTGCTGATGCCGGCCTTGGATTTTTTCAGGCTGCCGCCTTCCACCGTGACGAAGCTCGGGCAGAAGCCTTTCACGCACGAGTAGTCCTTGTTGCAGGACGACTGGTCGATGGTGCGCTTGCGGCCGAATTCCGTTTCCTTCGGCAGGATGGAGACGCAGTTGGACTGGATGCCGCAATCGCCGCAGCCTTCGCACACGGCTTCGTTGATGACCATGCGTTTGGCCGGGTCGGGGAACTGGCCGGCCAACGCTTTGTGCGCGTTGGCCTTACGGCGCCGGCGTTTTTCGGCGGCGCAGGTCTGGTCGTAGATCAGCACCGAGGTGCCGCCCACTTCGCGCAGCTCGCGCTGCACGGCGTCCATATCCTTGCGGTCGTGCAGGCTGACGATGCTCGGCAGGGCGCTGCGGTCGGTGTAGCGGCTCAGGTCTTCCGTCACCAGTGCAATGCGTTTCACGCCTTCGGCTGCCATCTGCTGGGCGATCATCGGCACCGAGGTAATGCCGTCGACCGGCTGACCGCCCGTCATGGCGACGGCATCGTTGTACAGTATTTTGTAGGTGATGTTGACCTTGGCCGCCACGGCAGCGCGGATGGCCAGATAGCCGGAGTGGAAGTAGGTGCCGTCACCGAGATTCTGGAACACGTGGGGAATCTTGGAAAACGCGGCCTGGCCTATCCACGGTGCGCCTTCACCGCCCATATGGGTGGTGAGCTTGTTGAACTCGGGGTAAATCGAGGTCGCCATCACGTGGCAGCCGATACCGGCCAGCGCCAGACTGCCTTCCGGTACTTTGGTCGAAGTATTGTGCGGGCAGCCGGAGCAGTAGAAGGCTGGACGGAAAGGCGTGTTGATGGCTTTCTTCAGCACGGCATCCTTGGCATCGAGGAAGCTCAGACGGGCTTTGATGTGGTCGCAGGTGACAGGGTCGCTGATCAGGCGCGAGACGCGGCTGGCGATTACACGGGCCACCTGCGAGACGGAGAAATCGGCCTTGGACGTAAGCAGCCATTCGCCGCGCGGCGCTACCCATTCGCCTTTTTCATCGAACTTGCCGATCACGCGCGGGCGCACGTCGTCGCGCCAGTTGTACAGCTGTTCCTTGAGCTGGTATTCGACGATCTGGCGTTTTTCTTCCACCACCAGTATCTCGTCCAGACCCTGGGCGAATTCGCGCACGCTGTCCGGTTCCAGCGGCCATGGCATGGCGACCTTGAACAGGCGCAGGCCCAGTTCGGCCGCCAGCTTTTCATCGATGCCCAGTTCTTCCAGCGCTTCCAGCACGTCCAGATAGGATTTGCCGGAAGCGATGATGCCCAGCTTGGCGTTGGGGCTGGTGATGGTGGTGTGATTGAGCTTGTTCTCGCGCGCATAGGCCAGCGCTGCGTAGATTTTGTAGTCCTGCATCAGGGCTTCCTGATTGCGCGCCTGCTGGCCGAGCGGAATGCTGGACAGGCGGGCATTCAGGCCACCTTCGGGCATGACGAAGTCGTGCGGGATCTTGACGTCGACGCGGAACGGGTTGGCATCCACCGAGGCAGACGATTCCACCGTATCGGCCAGCGCCTTGAAGGCCACGGTACAGCCGGAGAAGCGCGACATGGCCCAGCCGTGAATGCCCAGATCCAGATATTCCTGCACATTGCACGGGTACAGCACAGGGATCATGGAGGCCGAGAACAGGTGGTCGGACTGGTGCGGCAGGGTGGACGAATAGGCGCCGTGGTCGTCACCGGCCACCAGCAGTACGCCGCCTTTGGCCGAAGTGCCGGCATGGTTCATGTGCTTGAACACGTCGCCGCAGCGGTCCACGCCGGGGCCTTTGCCGTACCACATGGCGAACACGCCGTCGTATTTGGCTGCGCCGATCAGATCGACCTGCTGCGAGCCCCACACGGCGGTGGCGGCCAGATCCTCGTTCACGCCCGGTACGAACTGCACGTGATGGGCTTCCAGATGGCCTTTGGCCTTCCACAGATTTTCATCGAGGCCACCCAGCGGCGAACCGCGGTAGCCGGAAATGAAGCCGGCC
>Ga0187845_1000406_pt1 | contig 25381 bp, 26 predicted proteins | sample SpaLakP09_SKY_68_FD_134515 | JGI IMG/M metagenome (GOLD analysis project Ga0187845, IMG submission 134515) | Oligotrophic lake water microbial communities from Sparkling Lake, Wisconsin, USA - SP09_SKY_68 | ecosystem: Environmental > Aquatic > Freshwater > Lake | place: USA: Sparkling Lake... | reverse complement strand
GGCCGGTACACGGTACGCAGTTCCAGTTCGCGTCCCGTGATACTTCCCTGGTTGGCAGAATCGGCCAGACCTAGCTGACTGGTGCGCGAGGCCTCCACTGTTACCGTGAGCAAGGCGGCCTGTTCGGCTTGCGCCTGCTGCACGCCAGATAGCAGCACTGCGGCGGCCAGAATCGGAGCGGAAGAAGTGCGAATCAATGACATACCCGGCCTTGTCTGAATGTGAATAAAAAACAGTGCGAGGAATTCTATGCGCTCGGTTTTAGATTCGATAAATACTTCCTTGGAATTCCTATATACGCCTTATGGCATAAGGGCGCGTTCAAAATCAGCAGGACTGCTGCCTGCGCAACAGTGCTGCTGATTTTGCAGCAGATGCTGCGCCGCGCCTTCTTGCGCCGCGCGCAAGACTCTTCAACGAAAACAAACACTTGAGTTGATTTTCCAGCCACGGCAGCGCGCTGGCACAGGGCTTGCGAAACATAGCGGCATGCAAGCCCCGTTTATCCTTCTGGAGAAAAAAATGAAAATGAATCTTTCGCGCTGGCTCATCCTGCTGGCCGCCACTAGTGCTGCCCTGCTTGGCGTTCCGCAGGCCCAGGCCCACCATGCTTTTGCTGCCGAATTCGATGCCAAGCAGCCGCTCGATCTGAGCGGCACCATCACCAAAGCCAAGTGGGTCAATCCCCATAGCTGGCTGTATTTCGACGTCACCGGGCCGGATGGCAAAGTCACCAACTGGGGCGTGGAATTCGGCGCACCGAATTCGCTGGCCAATGCGGGACTGGCCAAGAGCGACCTGAAAATCAGCCAGCCCGTACGTATCCGCGGCTTCCGCTCCAAAAACGGCGAAGCCTTCGGCTATAGCGTGTTCGTCACGCTGGCCGATGGCCGCACCATCCAGACTGGCGGCGCGCAAGATGCCCCAGCCAGTGAGGCGCCGCGTCCATGATCCGATCACTGACACTGCTTGCCTTGCTGGCGGCGCTTACCGGCTCGGCCTACGCAGCCGATAAAATCCCCCGCCTTGCCAACGGCAGACCAGACTTCTCCGGCATCTGGCAAACCACCAGTGCCGCCGAATTCGATCTGGAACCGCATGCGGCCCGCATCGATGCACCGCCCAGTGCCGGAGTCGTGGCCGGCAATGTACTGCCTTATCTGCCCGCTGCGCTGGAGCAGAAAAAAAAGAACTTCGCCAATCGCGACAAGGACGATCCGCGCCTGAAAGGCTGGACGCTGGGCGTGCCGCGCGGGATCTACTACCCCGAGCCATTCCAGATCTTTCAGCGCCAGCGCGACCTGACACTGGTGCACCAGTTTGGCCATTCGGTGCGCACCATCCACACCAATGGCACGGACCACCCGGGCGGCGACCGCAACCAGTTCTGGCTCGGTGATTCGCGTGGCCGCTGGGATGGCGACACGCTGGTGGTGGATGTCTCCGGCTTCAATGACGAAACCTGGCTGGACCGCGCCGGCAACTACCACAGCGAAGCGCTGCATGTGGTGGAACGCTGGAAGTACCTCGATGCCAACACCATCGAATACAGCGCCCGGGTGGAAGATCCGGAAGTATTCGCCCGCCCCTGGGATCTGAGCGTGATCCTGCACCGCCACCGCGAGAAGAACTTCCAGCTGATCGAGGACTATCGCTACACGCTCGAATACGAACAATACTACCCGCCCAAGCCGCCGGCCACCGCCCCGCAAGCGGCGAGTACTCAACCATCGGGAACGCCATGAAGACCCTTGCAACCGCGCTCACCCTGCTGCTGGCTGTCACCCCACAGGTGCATGCCCAGCAAAACAAACCCCAAGCACTGGCCGGCACTGACCGTATCCATTTCGAACCAAGCTATGCACCTGTCGAATCAGGCAAATGGAGCGGCAAGCGGCTGGCCGACGGCCAGCCCGACGTGGAAGGCCACTGGTCCAACACGGTGGCAAACCACAACAACTGGACCGATCCGCAAGGCGGCATTCCCGGCGATCCGGCGCCGCCACGCAAGCCGCTGGGTACGCGCGAAGAACGTGCTCCCAGCCGGGTGACCGATCCGGCCGACGGGCAGGTGCCGTTCCAGCCGTGGGCCAAAGCAGCACAGGAAGACTTCCTGAAAAACTTCCACAATCCCACCAAGCCGCAATACATCGAGCCGCTGGCACGCTGCGCACCGGCTGGCGTGCCCAAATCCTTCATCTGGCACGGCTACGAAATCCGCCAGTTCCCCGGCTACGTGGTGTTCCTGTTCAACTCGGGCACCCGCATCATTCACCTCGATGGCAAACCGCACCTGCCTGCCAACATCAAGCTGTGGAATGCCGACTCGCGTGGCCACTGGGAAGGCAATACGCTGGTGGTCGATGTCACCAACAACAACAGCAAAGCGCTGTTTGGCCGCACGGGTGAATTCGCCAGCGAAAACGTGCATATCACCGAACGCTACATCTTCTCCAATGATGGCCAGCGTTACAACTACGTAGCCACCTTCGACGATCCTACCGTGTACACCCGGCCATGGACGGCCACGATACCGGCCAAACGCCGCACCGCAAAAGATGCGGTGGACGGCTGGCACTACGAAGTGGCCAGCAATCGGGCTGGCAAACAGCAGGTGATCGAGCGCGATGAGCGCATCTGTACCGAAAACAATATCGGCTTCGGCCATGTCGCCGTAACCGCGCCGCCACGCTAGTCGCGGCTTACTGATCCGCGCAACCGGCTGTGCCGCCCACGCGCCTGCTCCCAGGCAGGCGTGCGGGCAGCGCTACGCCCACGTTTTGAATGGCTATCACCGCAACCTGAATCTTTTATATGGAACGTCCAATGAAAAAAACACTCCCTCGCCCTACCCTGATTGCCACGCTGGTAACGCTGGCCTTTAGCAGCGCCGCTTTGCATGCCAGCGCTGCCGGCCTTGCCGCCAACGGCGCCCCCGCCGCCAATACCAGCGATAGCGCCGACAACGCGGACCAGAACAGCGCGCTCACCGCCGGTGCCGAAGGCGTTTCGGGCATCGTCGATAGCGTGGTGGTGCTCGGCTCTATCCGCCACGACGCTACCGTGCTCACCAGTTCATCGCCGATCGACGTGATTACGCCCCAGCAGATCAAGGAAACCGGCGCCGTCTCGCTGAATCAGGCCCTGTCGCGCCTGCATCCTTCCTTCAACTTCCCGCAAGGGCAGAATGCCGTCAAAGGCCAGGGCGTGCGCTCGGCCTCGCTGCGCGGCGTCAGCCCCGCCTACACACTGGTACTGGTCAACGGCAAGCGCCGCAACGCCTCGGCGCAGCTGTCCGGCACCGACCCTTGGCCAGCTGCCACTGTGGTCGATCTCAACACCATTCCGCTCAGCGCCGTGCTGCGCGTGGAAGTCCTGCGCGACGGCGCGGCCGCACAATACGGCTCCGACGCCATCGCCGGTGTGATCAACATCGTACTGCGTGAAAACGGCAGCGGCGGCGAACTGTCGGCCCACGGCGGCGGCTATTCCGATGGCGGCGGCCACACTAGCGCGGTCAACGGCTGGAGCGGCATCAAGCTGGGACAGGATGGTTTTGCCAATTTCAGCATCGACCGTCTGAAAAATACCAACGTCGACCGTAGCGCTGCCGACTGGCGCCAGCTCTTCCCCAACGGCGATCCCCGCAACGATAGCTTCAACAAGCAATACGGCCAGTGGGGTCAGGCTTCGCGCAATAACTGGAGCGGCCTGGCCAACGCCGAACTCCCCCTGAGCGCCAAAGCCGTGGCCTACGGCTGGGTCAATTATTCGGACAAGGATTCGCACAACTGGGTGAATCCGGAACGCGTCGTCAAAGCCATTACCAGCAATACCAGCGTGACCGACGGCACCAAGCTGGGCGAAAACGATGTACTGGGCCTGTACCCGAACGGCTACCAGCCATGGATGAGCTATCACGCCAAGGATGCCGCAGTCGTCGGCGGCGTACGCTTCGATGCAGAACGCGCCGGACAGTTCGATCTGGCGCTCAGCTACGGCGCCAACGAAACCGCGCGCGACACCTACAATACCGCCAATCCGTCCTTTGGCGCCAGCAGCCCTACCCACTTCTACCTCGGCTCGTGGAAAAGCGATACCAGCAGCCTGACCGCGGACTACACCAATGTCCTCAATGTCGACGGCCTGCAGGATGGCCTGAATATCTCGGCCGGTCTGCTGGCACGCCACGAACGCTGGCGCACCGGCGACCTGGGCGATGCGGCGGGCTACACGGGCGGTCCGCTGGCCGGCAAGACGGTGGGCTCGCTTTACCCCGGCACTGCCTATGCCAGCGATACCACACGGATTCCGATCAGCGGTTCATCGACTTCCGGCATCAAACCGCAGGACGCCTACGAAGTCACGCGCAATGTGGCCGGTGGCTATGCCGGCCTGGACGCCCGCCTGAATCGCCAGTGGCTGCTTGGCGCCACCGGCCGCTACGAGCACTATTCGGACTTTGGCGGCACCAGCAATTTCAAGCTTAATAGCCGCTACGACTTCACACCAGCCATTGCGCTGCGCGGTACGCTCAGCTCGGGCTTCCACGCACCGAGTCTGGCGGCGCTGGGCTTCCAGAGCACAGGTACCACCAGCAACTGGTCGAACTCCGGTACTGGCACGCTCACCCCGGGCCAGACCCGCCAGTTCCGTCCCGGTGATCCGGCCGCCCAGGCCTTCGGCGCGCGCGCGCTCGACCCGGAAAAATCGCGTACCTATTCGCTGGGCACGGTCTGGCGCCCGGACGATGCCGGCTCGCTGACGGTGGATGCCTACCGCCTCAAGGTGCGCGACGTCATCATCCAGACCGAAACCCTGCAGGGCGCTACCGTCACCAGCGCCTTCAATGCGGCCGGTCTGCCCGGCTTCACGCAGGCTTCGTACTACACCAATGGCTGGGATAGCCGCACCGATGGTCTGGACATCATAGGCAAGCATCAGCTGAGCGCGGGCAGCGGCCAGCTGGAACTGAGCGCCGCACTTAGCCTGCTCAACACCAGCGTCTCGAATGTACACCGCTACGTCAGCATAGGCGGCGCTTCGATACTCGCCGTGAGTAATGCCAAGGTGCGCGATGCCGAGACGGGCACGCCAAAGAACAAGCTGGTGCTGGGGGCGCGCTACACCAGCGGTGCATGGACCAGCGACGCCACGGCGACGCGCTATGGCCGCTACCGCTACAACGTGGGCGACGTGGCCGGCGTGGCTTCGCCTAACGGCAATATCGATCAGGAGTTTTCCGCCGAAACCTATGTCGACTTCAGCCTGGCCTATGCCCTCAACAAGAACTGGAAGCTGGACCTGAATGTACAGAATGCCTTCAACCGCTATCCCGACAAGTACCTGACCAACAATCGTGCCAGCGGCATCAACCCTTACTCCTTCATCGCACCGAACGGCGCCTCCGGCCGCTTCGTGTACGCGGGTCTGAGCTACAAACTGTAAAGGAAGATTTATGACGGATCGCCGCAGCTTTCTGCGCGGCGCCGGTGCACTGGCCGCCCTGGCCAGTCTGCCGGCAGTAGTCAGCGCCGCCAGCCCCGCCCCGCGGGTACTGGTGGACTGGCACGCGCACTTTGTTACCCATGCCGAAATCAGCTTCCTGCGCCAGCGCCAGACGGCACCGCGCGTCTACGACGGCGCCGATGGCGTGAGCCTGATGGAAAATCTCGACACCGCTTCGTTCGCCGGCGGCAAACCCTCCCCCTTTAGCGCATCGAGCATCGACGCGCGCTTGCGCCACATGGACCAGCTGGGCATCGGCCGCCAACTGCTCACCCATACCGTTGCCCTGGGTTTCGATGCAACCCTGCCGCTGGAGCAGCTACGCCCCCTATTCCGGGCCGTGAATGATGAGCTGGCCAGCGTGGTAAAACGCTATCCGGGCCGCTTCCTTGCAGTGGCTGCGCTGCCGGCTGCCGATCCGATCTGGGCAGCGCAGGAGCTGCGCCGTGCCCATACCGAACTGGGACTGATCGGTGCTTCGCTGCCGCTAAATGCCTTCGCCACGCTGGAGAGTGCGCGCACACTGGCGCCGCTGTTTGCCACCGCGCAGACACTGGGCAGCCACTTCTTCATCCACCGCGCACCTGCCAGCGCCCTGCTGCCCGACCAGCCGCCTGTCACCATCCCGCGCGATACCGACTATGCGCGCTGGAGCATCATCAGCAACAGCCATCTGGCCCAGGGCGCCGTGACTCTGGGGCTGACCGATTTCCTCGATCCCTACCCCGACGTTTCGGTGGAAGTCATCATGCTGGGCGGCTTCCTGCCCTATCTGGTCGACACGCTGGTACCCGCTGCGCACAAGGCGGGGCTGGCCGATCCGCTGGCGCGGCTGCGCCGGCTATACCTCGATCCCGGCCCGTATTCGCGCAATGGCGAATGGGTCAAGCTGGCAATCGCCAAACTGGGGGCAGATCGCATCCTGTTCGGTACCGATTATGGTGTGGGAGGGGGAGACCGTGGCGATTCCGCTGCCGGACTCGCCACGCTGGATCAGGTGCTGACGCCTGCGCAGCGCCAGCAGATCTACATCGACAACAGCCGCCAGCTACTGGCACGCAAAGGTATTACGGTTTAGTGCTGCCCTTGAGCGGGGCAGGCCATTTCGGCTGCTCCGTACCCGGATACCAGTAGCTGCGGTGACAATGCTCGCAGGCTGCATCGATTTTCTCGCCCGCCGCCATCAGCCGCGCTGCCGCCCTGGCATCAATTGCGGCAGTGGCTTCCTGCGCAGCCACCTGCAGCTCCCTTGCCGCTGCCGCGAAGCGCGCAGGATCTGCCGCAATCTTGCTGCGTACCTGTTCTGCCGTCAGTATGCCCGGCAGGTGCGCATCCTCCAGCTGGTTGCCATGACTGATAGGCCGCCCTTCCACCAGCAGCAAATTGGCGGCCTCCGCCAGCGTGACTGCATGATGGCGTACTTCCAGCCATTCTGCAGCGTTACCCGGCTGGTATTCTTTCAGTCCCTGAGCCGTGGTCTCACTCTTGACCGAGGCCCAGATTGCATCGGCTGCAGGATCCACAATATGCGCCATCACTTCCTGTACCGACGCATCCGGATGAAACGCCACCGGCGCCGGCCGGGTGCAGGCGGCCAGCACGGCCGGTAATAACAGTGCCGGAGCCAGCGTTGCTAACTTCAACTTCATAATCTTCCTTTAAACGTAACCAATGGCGCGCCCAAACAGGCCGACGCCTAACCATAAGGACAGCGACAGCACGGCACTGCCCTGCGCCAGCCAGGGCGCTACTTGTTCCGACCGTGTCACTTTGCGATACAGCGTCAGCTGCACCAGCAAGGCCAGACCCAGAACAGCCATCTTGGGGATGAACGCGCTGTTATAGAAATACCGCACCGGACCTGACAGGAACAGCGTGGTTCCGGTCAGGACGGTGAGTGCCAGTCCGCCCCATAACAGCGGTGCTACCGCGGCGGCAATCTGCGGGTGCGGCACGGAACGCAGGCCGAAACCAAGTAGCCGCAGGTTCACCAGCACGAGGGCGGCCAGAAAGCTCACCAGCCCTATCACGTGCAGCACTTCGGTAATTTCGATGACCAGATGATGGGCACCACGCAGTTGGGTGATCAGATAGCTGTCCTGAACCCAGCCTAGGATTTGTACAAACGTCATAGTCAAAAGCCATGCCCCAAATTAGAGGTAATAAGGAATCGAGCGGCCAAACACCGTCGCCAGTGTCCAGAAGCTCAGCGAAATCCAGCCTGCACGGGTAGCCGCCAGCGGCAGCACCGCTTCATTCGCCCACTGGCTGGCACGGTGGCCCCATTTCAGTTCGAAATACAGCGCATTCAGGCAGGCCAGCAGCATGCAGCCGACTTTGAGCCAGAACGGCAGATTGGCGTAGAGCGTTTCGGCCTCGGCCCAGAACAGCAGGCCGCCGGTAAGAAAAGTCAGGGCAAAGCCGCCGAATATGTAATAGCGCAGCTGGTTCAGCAGTTCAGCCAGCGGAATGCGCTTGAGCAGCAGCCCGGTCAGGCGCAGATCAGTCAGCAGTATCAGCCCAAAGGAGACGGCCAGTCCTAGCAGATGGAAAGCTTCCAGCAGCGGAAAGGCATACTGCGATTCGCGCAGTGCCGTGCTGCTCTCGGATTCCTGTATCAGGTGCACGATATCGAATAGGGTCATCGCGGCCTCGCCTTATGGAAGCGCAGCCAAGGCAGATAGCGCCAGGGCAGTCGTCGCGGCATCCGCCGACGGCAGCGCTGCCGCGGGTGCGGCAGCGGTGGCGGCAGGAGGTGGCGTGATCCGTTTGATCGTGCCACCCTGCGCCTCATAATCTTCCGATCCGGTGGCACCGGCAACCTGATACCCCCTGGCCAGCAGCAGATCGCCGACCGCACCGGCACGATGGGCGTGGTTGGACACGGTGATGATCAGCCGGTCTTTCGGTATGAACGACAGCTGTTGCTCGACATCCTTGGCCTGCACGCTCAGATAGACGGGAAAACTGCCCTTGGCCGTCACCTCGTCCGGACGGCGCACATCCAGAATCAGCACTTTCTCGGGCTGGGCCAGCAGCGCATCGACTTCATTGCGCTGCAGCTGTCTGGTGGTATGGTTCCAGGCCTGCTGGCCGAACGCGGGAACACTGGCGGCCAGCGCCAGGATGAGTGGAATGAATTTCATGATTGCGCACTTTCGCTGAGTTGAACTTACTCTCTTAGTCGCAAGTAGCATGCCCGAATCAGGAAGACCAGCAGAAAGCCTGTAGTGGCGGGCGAAACGCGGTTTCGCTGCGCCACAGCCAAGCGCTGCGGTGTTGAAATGCCAGCAGATCCGTTCCATCACTGCTGCAAAATCAGCACCGCACCGATCGCCAGTGTCGGATTCCGTTCATCCGGCATCAGAACGGCCACACTGATACAGTCTCCCATAAACGGAAAAAGGCCGGCCGGCCACGCAGAATCGTGACAGGCCTGCCTTTGCGACTGCGCGGCAGGACTAATGCGCAAGCCGGCGGATGACCGACACCAGCCGGTCTATCTCCTCGTAGGTATTGTAGAAAGCCAGCGACGGTCTGACCGTGGTTTCGACACCGAAGCGGCGCAGGATGGGCTGGGCACAATGGTGGCCGGTACGTACCGCAATGCCCTCTTCATTCAGGGCCTTGCCCACCTGTTCGGTGGTGTAGCCATCCAGTACAAAGGACATCACGCTGGCCTTCTCCGCCGCCGTACCAATCAGGCGCACGCCACCGATCTGCTGCAACAGGTGCGTGCCATACACCAGCAACTCGTGCTCGTAGCGGGCTATGTTGTCGAGCCCGATGCGGTGCACATAGTCGATCGCCGCCCCCAGCCCGACAGCATCGGCAATATTGCCGGTGCCCGCTTCGAACTTGTTCGGAATGGGCTGATACACGGTCTGCTCGAACGTCACATCGGCGATCATATTGCCGCCGCCCTGCCATGGCAGCATGTCTTCCAGCACCTCCCGTCTGGCCCACAGCGCACCGATGCCGGTAGGCCCGAATACCTTGTGGCCGGAAAAAACCAAGAAGTCCGCACCGATATCCTGCACATCGACCTTCATGTGCGATACCGACTGGGCGCCGTCCACCAGTACCAGCGCCCCCACGCCATGCGCCAGCGCCACAATCTCCTTCACCGGCGTGACAGTACCGAGAGCATTCGATACCTGCGTTACCGAGACCAGTTTGGTACGACTATTCAGCAGCTTGCGATATTCGTCGAGCAGCACCTGTCCGCTGTCATCGACCGGAATCACGCGCAGCACAGCGCCCTTGGCCTTGGCCAGCTGCTGCCACGGTACGATGTTGGCATGGTGCTCCAGATGCGACACGATGATCTCGTCACCCTCGCCGATATGCTGCGCGCCCCAGCTCTTGGCCACCAGATTGATCGCCTCGGTGGTGCCGCGCACAAAGATCACCTCGCGTACATCGGGCGCATTCAGAAAGCCGCGTACCCGCTCGCGCGCGCCTTCGTATGCATCGGTCGCACGCGCTGCCAGTTCATGCGCAGCACGGTGTATATTCGAATTTTCGTGCTGGTAGAAATAGCTGATGCGCTCTATCACCGCACGCGGCTTCTGGGTGGTGGCCGCATTATCGAACCATACCAGCTGACGCCCGTTGACCCGCTCCTGCAGGATAGGAAAATCGCGCCGCACCGCGTGCACGTCGAACGGCGCCTGTACATGCAGCGCCTGCAGCAGCGGCGAGCCGGCTGCCGGCCGTGTTGCCATGGCAGCAGCCGGGTCCGGACTATGCCAGTCGCTGAGGAAGTAGTAGGACGGCGCATCAGGCTGGCGCGGACTGCCCAGATCCAGCGTAGGCACGCCCAGCACAGCGCTGCCGCTGCGCGGCTCGTAGGCCGGCACAGTGCTGAAGACCTTATCCGGCACGCCATTGCCGCCGGTGCTACCGGCGCCAGTGCCGGAATGCGGCTGGCCAGCGATGGAATTTGTGTCGGCGAAGCCGGTATCAGATTGGTGCCCGGTATCTGCCCCTGCGGAATGGGCGTACCCGGTACCGCTGGCCCGAGACCGGCCGGACTGGCCAGCGGCGACCCTGCCGGCGCAATATTGGCAGGCGCCTGCACGCCCGGCACGCCGAGCGGAGTCTTGAACGGCGCGGAGCTGAATAGCTCGTTAGCCAGCCGCGCCAGTAGCGCCGTATCGAACGGCGCGCCGGATGGTTCCGGCAAATTGGACGTTGGATCGCTCATTTATAGGTATCAGGATAGTCGTGATATTTACCGATCTCGACATCATCGAGCACCGCCAGAGCATCGCTGGTCAGCACCGCCAGCGAGCAGTACAGCGAAATCAGATAGGACGAAATCGCATGGTTGTTAATGCCCATGAAGCGCACCGACAGCCCGGGGCTCTGTTCACCCGGCAGGCCGGGCTGGTACAGTCCCACCACGCCCTGACGCTTATCGCCCACGCGCAGCAGCAGTATCTTGGACTTGCCGTCAGCCACCGGCACTTTATCCGACGGGATCAGCGGCACCCCGCGCCACGTAATGAACTGGGAACCGAACAGGCTGATGGTGGGCGGCGGCGTACCGCGCCGCGTGGCTTCACGGCCAAAGGCAGCAATCGCCAGCGGGTGCGCCAGGAAGAAAGCCGGCTCTTTCCAGACTTTGGTCAGCAGTTCGTCCAGATCGTCCGGCGTCGGCGCGCCCGTCAGCGGGAAAATGCGCTGTTCGTCCGTCACTTGCGACAGCAGGCCGTAGTCCGGGTTGTTAATCAGTTCCGATTCCTGATTTTCCTTGATGGTCTCTATGGTCAGACGCAGCTGCTCCTTGATCTGGTCATGCGGGCTGCTATACAGATCCGACACGCGGGTATGCACATCCAGTACGGTGGACACCGCATTCAGGAAATACTCGCGCGGATGTTCTTCGTAATCAACGAAGGTGCGCGGCAACTGGTTCTCCGCTTCCCTTGCCGTGCAGGTCACTTTGATTGCCTGCGGGTTCTTGACCTTGTTAAGGCGGTAGATACCCGCCTCCACCGGCACCCATTGCAGCAGATGCGTTAGCCAGCGCGGGCTGATAGTTTCTAGCTGAGGTAGCGTCTTGGTTGCGTTGGCTAATTGCCGTGCTGCGTTATCGCCCAGCGCCGTGGTCCCACCTACAGTTGCTGACATCTTTACTCCCATCAAGTTGAGTTAATAAACAATACTAGTGTGGGACGCTGGCCTCAGCGCCTCAACATGCTATAGCCATCACGGCCGGTCCGCTCCCTGCTCGCCGCCCAAGTCCAGCAGCGCTGCCGGCGTGACCTTGAAAGCCGTGGCCAGCTTCTCCACCGTCAGCAGAGAAGCAATCACCACACCCCGTTCGATCTCGCCGATGTAGGAACGATTGAGGTTGGAATTCTCGGCCAGCCGCTCCTGCGACCAGCCCTGTGCTGCGCGCAGCTGGCGTACGCCGCGGCCGAAGCTGCCCACTAGCGCGCACGAAATGCTGCTCGCCGTACTCATGCCGCACCTATGCCGTTGGCCAGCGCGCCCTCGCGCGATTCGGCCTGCGCCACCCGTCCGCCCGGCGGCACGTCGTGGGTCAGCCAGACATTCCCGCCGATCACCGCGCCCTTGCCGATGGTGATGCGCCCCAGTATGGTGGCGCCGGCGTAGATCACCACATCGTCCTCAACCACCGGATGGCGCGGCAGCCCCTTCTGCAACGTGCCGTCGCCATCGGCCGGAAAGCGCTTGGCGCCCAGCGTTACCGCCTGATAGACGCGCACTCGTTCGCCGATGATGGCAGTCTCGCCTATCACCACGCCGGTACCGTGGTCAATGAAGAAGCCCGCACCGATGCGCGCGCCGGGGTGGATATCGATGCCGGTAGCGCTGTGCGCCAGCTCGGCCACGATACGCGCCAGCAGCGGCAGCCCAAGCTGATACAGCTGATGGGCCAGCCGGTAGTGGATCATGGCCAGTACGCCCGGATAGCACAGCAGCACTTCATCCACACTGCGCGCGGCAGGATCGCCCTGATAGGCAGCCAGCACGTCGCTGTCGAGCAGCGTGCGAATGGACGGCAGGGCCGCGGCAAAGCTGCGCACCGCTGTTAGAGCCTGCGTATCGATATCGCGCTGCTCACCAAGGTGCAGGGTGGCGTTATAGGACAGCTCGCGCCGCACCTGCTTTAACAGGGCGTGCAAGGCCGCGTCGAGCGTATGAGCGACATGGAAGTTCTCGCTCTCCTGGCGCAGATCAGGTGGCCCCAGCCGCATGGGGAACAGCACACCCTTCAGGTTTTCGATGATGGCCGACAGCGCATTACGCGACGGGAATTCACGATTGCCGGCTTCGTTGCTGCGGCTCTGGATGCGGCGCCAGCTGTGGCGGGCATCATGCAGCGCCTGCACGATGCCAGTAATATCAAAGGTCGCCATACTCAATCCTGTACCCAAGGCAGGCCATGGAAACGCCAGCCATCGGACTTGCCGCGCTGTTGCAAGCCGTCGATCTCGCCTTCAAATCCCTCCAGCACATTGAACACTGCCGTGAAGCCGGCTTTGGCTGCCGCTTCTGCCGCCAGTGCCGAACGCTTGCCGCTACGGCATAGCAGCAGTGCGACGGCATCCTTGCCGCCTATCCTGGCTTCCAGTTCGCGCACGAAGCGGGGATTGCGTGTCAGCGCGGTACCGGTGGCCCATGCTACATGCAGCGAATCCGGCACGTGGCCGACAAATTTGCGCTCTTCGGCGGTGCGTACATCCACCAGCAATGCCTGGCCTTGCGAGTACAGTTTCCAGGCAATGGCAGGTGGCACGCCGGCGCTGGCTTGGGCCAGCTCGACCGGCAATTCAACAACGACTTCCGACATATTCAACCTTTGTCACATGATGGCGATAGGCGTCAGCATACGTTCGCTTTACCCGGGACAAAACGAATAAAATCAACTTCGCAAAAATGAAAACCGCATAAGCGACGCCGCGAGCGATGCAGGCTTTATGCCAATTCCAGATAAGCATGCTTGGCATAATTCGTTCCTGTATATAAGCCGCGCCGCTATAGTCTTTGCCATGGAACTCCTTGCACACAATTTCAGGAACGACTTTATCCGCGGCGCCAATCTGGCCAAGGGCACAGGCGCTGACGCACAGCCGCTAATTGCCTTCCGCGACGCCACACAGCTCAGCCTGATTATCCGGGCCACCGCCTTTGTTTTTGCCGATCCCCGCTCACGTGCCCTGCACGACGTGATTGCACGCATCGCGCCCAGCGATGCCACCGTACTGATCACGGGGGAGACTGGTACTGGCAAAGAGCTGGTGGCGCGGCATGTGCATGCAATGAGCAATCGCAGCAATGCCAAATTTGTCGCCATCAACTGCGGCGCATTTTCGGAAACCCTGATCGAGAGCGAACTATTCGGCTACGAACGGGGCGCCTTCACCGGCGCCCTGCAAGGCAAAGCCGGCTGGTTCGAAACCGCCAACGGCGGCACCCTGTTCCTCGATGAAATCGGCGACCTGCCGCTGGCCATGCAGGTCAAGCTGCTGCGTGTGCTGCAGGAACGCGAAGTAGTACGGCTAGGCGCGCGGCTAGCCGTACCGATCAACGTACGCCTGATCGCCGCCACCAATATCGACCTGTCGGCAGCCGTGCGCGCGGGCCGTTTCCGCGAGGATCTGTACTACCGCCTGCAAGTCATCTCGCTGCCAGTCTCGCCGCTGCGCGAACGGCGCGGCGATATACTGCCACTGGCACAGCATTTTCTGACGACTTACGCGCGCCGCCTGCAGGTCGATCAGGTGCGCCTGAGCGCCGATGCAGAGCAGGCCTTGCTGGCATATCCATGGCCAGGCAATATCCGCGAACTGGAGAACATTATCCATCGCGCCGTATTGCTGAGCCGCGCCGGATACATTACGCCGGCCGAACTCAATCTGCCGGGCTGGCACAATGCAGGACAGAGCATCAGTACCGCTGCGGGCCAGTCCGCGAGCAATAGCCCATATCCAGGCAGCCAGTGTGGCAACTCGCCCGAGCCCGCCGCCGCATGGCCAGCCACAGCGAACTGCGCTGAAGCGGCACCGGCCATGCGCCCACCCCTGCAGGATGCCGGGGCAGCCTTGTCGCAGGCATGGCAGACGCTGCTGCAATCCGATCAGGCCATCGATTTCGAAGTGCTGCAGCAACAGCTGGTACTGGCCGCATGGGAACACAGCCAGCGCAATCAGGTCCGCGCCGCCAAGCGCCTCAACCTCAGCCGCAATGTGTTGCGCACTTTCCTGAAGCGGGCACAAGTCATCGACTAAGCAGCCGTTCGGCTGCACATGACAGGCAAGCCGCTAAGACAGTCCATCAGCTAATACTCGGCAAGATGCAAAAAAGCGGGTGGTCAACCAATCTGACCACCCGCTTTTCCATATGCTACCAGCCTGGCTACCTGTCGCATCAGAAGCCGTAGGCATCCGGGCTAGGCGGCGTTTTCGGCAACGGTGCGTCATAGCCGAAGCCACGGTTGCCATTCGGTCCGATCACGCCCGCCCCCGGTCCGATATGCTCGCGTTCGACATTGTTTTCGTTGCAAGAGTATTCCCCCACACCCCGACCATCGCCGCCATAATTCCACTTGCGGGTGAATTTGAACGGCACGCGATAATATTTGGGATCAATTACAGTTTCTTCCAGTTGCAGGTGGTGATAGTCGGGCCGCGACCAGCGCTCGATTACCCTGGTCTGGTCGCTGGTGGGATTGCCGTTCTCATCAAGCCAGATTTTTTCGAACGAGGAATCGCGCAGGCCGGTAGTCTCGATCACCAGCGTATCGCCCTCCCAGTAAGCCACATTGGTGCCGAAGTAAGTCTTGCTGATTGCATCTTTAGGCGGCAATAGCCGCTGTTCCGCTACTGTCGCAGAGCGATGCGTGGTGTAATGGTACAGGGTGGCGAAACGGTCAGTGGTATGCAAGATCTCGAATGGCAGGCCGCTACTGTTGTGGCGCGGAATACCACCATTGATGCAGACGGCTTCCGGATCAGGCGTATGGTTCTGCGCGTAGATCATGGCACGCTTGCCCTTCTCCGTCAGCGGCAGAATGAAGCCAGGCTGATCCTTGCCATGGTTCCCACCGGGCACACCTTTCTCGCGCACGCCCTGCCAGAAGCCGCTGAGGTCCGGCTTGCCGTCGAGCAGACGCGGTGCCGGCAGCGGCGGTCCGTTATAGATCAGGGGGCGGAACATTTCGGTCTCGGCATCAGCGTTCTCCGCCTGTTCAGGCGCACGGGTTGCGGCAGAACGGCTCTGCGCCCAGACATGGTCCACGCAGACGGACAGCAACGCGAGCAGCAAGGCACGGCGTGCAAAAGTCTTAGATTTCATCAACGTACTCATACGATTCACTTGGCCTCCGGTTTAGGCGGCAGATCCGACGGTTTAGGTTTGTTTTTGCGGTACAGCCAATAGCCGGTGCCGCGCCCATCATCTTCCACACTACCCAGCGGCCAGTCCGGCACGATCTGCTTATCCGGTCCGAAATAGCGGTTGCCATCGGCGCCTATCCGGCCCGGCCCCGGTTCCAGATGGGTGCTCACCCAGTAGGTATTCCACTCGCAGGAAAACTCCTTGAGCCGTTCACCCTCCGGCGCCAGCACGAAGTGACGTGCATATTTGACCGGCTTGCTGTAATACTTGGGATCGGTCAGAGTGAATTCCAGATTCAGATGGTGGTAGTCGGGACGGCTCCAGCGTTCGACCACCACAGCTTCGCTGCTGATGGGATTGGCATTGTCATCAGCCCAGACCCGGCCATCGGCACTGTCCTTGTATCCTTGCGAGCGGATCACCAGCGTATCGCCGTCCCATTGGCCGATGCCATTGCCGCTGTAGCGCGGATCGGGATCAACTGGCGTCTTGCGTCCAGCGAGCCAGGCCAGGCGATGCCAGCCCAGCTGGTGGAAAGTGGCAAAGCGCACGCCGTTATGCTGGATTTCAAACGGCAGCACAGCGGTCAATGCACGCGGTATGCCGGTAATGATGCAGCGCGCTTCCGGGTCCACCACTTTTTCATTGGCCGCCAGCGCAGCCTTGCCGGCCGCAGTGTAAGGCAGCTGGAACTGCGGCAGATCCTTGGCCAGGTTGCCGTCGGGCTTGCCCGCTTCGTGCAGCAATTTCCAGTAACCATTGAGAATCGGCTTGCCCTTGGCATCGCGCGGCGTGGCGACAGGCTTGCCGGTATAGTCCGTACCCAGCCAGATGGCGATGGACTGGGTAGTAATGCCATCAGGCTTGGCCTCGTCGCGGTATTGCGCACTGCCGGTCGCGGCCACTGCGGATAAAACTAAGCCAGCCGCCATATGCCGCGGTTTGATTCGATAAGACATAGCCTCCTCTTGCTGAGCTGATTGATGAAGCAGCCAATTTGCCAGCAAGCTGGTACAGCGTCCAATAAGTTTATTGCATATCCATATCATAAGTGCGCGTTTGGTTTGCGTGGTTTTTGCATGTAAGCTGTGCTCGCATTGACAGCTATTGGAGAACTCATGAACAAAAATATTTCGCGCGCAGTACTGCTGCTGGCGGCCATTGCAGCCAGTCCGCTCGTCTCGGCGCACCACTCGTTTGCGGCCCTGTTCGACGCCAGCAAACCGATCCGTCTCAAGGGCACCCTGACCAAGGTGGACTGGACCAATCCGCACAGCTACTTCTACCTCGATGTGGTCGACAGCAAAGGCGTCACCTACAACTGGGCGGTAGAAGGTGCGGGGCCGGGTGCACTGTCGCGCCGCGGCTTCAAGAAGGGCGACGTCAAGATTGGCGACACGCTGGTGGTAGACGGCTATCTGGTCAAGAAGCCCGGCGTGCGCCTGATCGATGGCCGCATCGTCACCCTGCCTGATGGCCGCGTCATCAATGGCGGCACCGAAGGCGATGGCGGCCCCGGCGACATCAAGCCAGCCGAAGCGCAGAAGGACGCCAGCAGCTGATGCAACAGGAGTGAAATCCTGCCAGGCCGGCCTTCAATTGTGCCGGCCTTTTTTTATCTTGCTCCGAACCAGCCCAGTAGGTATAAGGCTCGGCAACAAACAGCGCAAATCAGCAGAATGGTAATTAGCTTAAACGTCAGTACCTCATATCATTCTGATTATTTATTCTTCGACAGCACATAACTCAGCAGACAAAATCGGGCTTTCGTCAACTAAGCAATGGAAAGCACCGAGATGAGTTCAAATAAGAGCAATCACCACAACATTCCGTTCAGCGCGCTGACGCTCGCCGTATCATGCGCCCTGATTGCGCCAGCACAGGCAGCCGATGTCAGCGAAGCTGCCAGCGTGGTCGTCGTGACCGGATCGCGCGCCGGCGGACGGACCGTTGAAAATAGTGCCTCGCCCATCGATGTACTGACACAGGAAGATCTGGCCAACAGCGGCGCCAGCAATCTGCTCGGCGCATTGACCACGCTGATTCCGTCGTTCAGCCTGCCGGGCCAGTCGCCCCAGCCTGACCTGGGCAGTATCGTGCTGGGCGTGCAGCAGCGCAATCTGTCGCCGTCTTACACGCTGGTACTCATCAACGGCAAACGGCGCAATACCACGGCGGTTGTCAACGAGAATGGCTACGCTGGTTCAGCCGCCGTCGATCTGGGTCTGATCCCCATCAGCGCCATCGACCATGTGGAAGTGCTGCGCGATGGCGCCTCCGCGCTGTATGGTTCTGCGGCGATTGCGGGCACCGTCAATGTCATCCTGAAGCGCAATGCACAGGGCGGTAATCTCGCCATCAAAGGTGGCGCTACCAGCAAAGGCGACGGCGACAATACCAGCTTCTCGGCCGATACCGGTTTTGCACTCGATGACCGCGGCTTCGTCAGTCTGTTCGCCCAGCAGAGCAAGCAGAAGCCTGCGGTGCGTAGTTCGCCGCTCAACGCCAGCTATCTGTACTACCCTGCCATCAAAGCCGACGGCTCGCTGTCCACCACACTGGGGCCGAACAATTCCCTACCGGCGGGCGCCAGCATCAACCCCAAGGAGGCGGCGCGCGACAACGCACCGTGGAAGAACAGCGGCCAGAAACTCGACGTACGCACCAGCAGTGTCGGCTACAATACTGAATATGATCTCGCCAGCGATCTGAGCGCCTACAGCTTCGGCACCTACACCGACCGGCGGGCCTACTCGGCGCAGAACTTCCGCAGCCCCTATGCCATCTACAGCAACACCCTGGCACGCAACAACGGCTGGTTCGGCTTCTATCCGGACGGCTATACCCCACAGGAATCGACCTCCGATCACCAGGCGCAGCTAGTCGCCGGGCTGCGCGGCAACTGGGCCGGCTGGAACTGGGACCTGAGCAGCAACTACGGGCGCGACAAGGTGGACGTCTACACCGTACACTCGGCCAACTATGCATTGCCCGCTTCGGCCGGACAGACCGATTTCTACATCGGCCAGAATGTCTATTCGCTCTGGACCAATACGCTGGACCTGACCCGCAGCATACCCACCAGCTGGACTGCCAAGCCGCTGAACCTTTCGCTCGGCCTGGAATACAGCCAGGAGCATAGCCAGCTCCATCCGGGCGAGCCGAATGCCTATCTGGGCGTGATCCCCGGTGACGGCGGCAGTGGCAGCGGCGGCGCCCAGTCCCTGCCCGGCTATCTGCCGCGCGACGCCGCAGACACCAAGCGCCATAGCTATTCGGCCTATGCCGGTGCCGGCAGCAATATCACCGACGCCTGGTTTGTCGACGCCGGTCTGCGCGGCGAACATTATTCCGACTTCGGCAGCAGCGGCCTGATCGGCAAGCTCTCCTCGCGCTACGACTTCAGCCCTGCCTTCGCGCTGCGCGGCACAGCCAGCAACGGCTTCCACGCACCGGCGCTGCAGACGGTTTCGTTCAGCAATACTTCGGGCCGTCCTAACGGTCTGATCTCCTCGCTGGTACGGCCTGATTCGGCAGCGGGACAGGCGCTGGGCGCCGCTCCGCTGGCGCCGGAAAAGGCCACCGGATATACCCTCGGCCTTACCGGCGATATCAGCTCGCAATTCAACTACGCGTTGGACTTCTATCAGACCGAGGTCCGGCACACGCTGGGCACCTCCGCCAGCGTTGGGCTGGATCGTACCAATAGCGACGGCCTGTTCCGCGATGCGACTGGTGCCGTGCTGAGTCCGGCCCAGCTGGCCATTCTGCAAAGCTATTTCAGCGCCGCCGGTCTGGCCATTCCTCAACCCGGCAATGGCCTGACCGCGCACTACTTTACCGATGTGGGCGATGTGCGCAGCCGTGGCCTCGACCTGACGCTGGATGGCAAACAGCGGCTGGGCACGGGCGTACTGAAGTGGAACTTCGCTGCGAATTTCAACACCAGTGCCTTCACCCGCATTTCCGGCGTACCGGCCAAGCTGCAGGGATTGCCGAATATCTCCACCCTGTCGCTGACCAATCAGCAGAACACGCTCTACCTCGCGCCACGGGATAAACAGATACTCGATCTGGCCTACAAGAGCGGTCCATATTCGATCGATGTGCGTGAGACCCGCATCGGCAAGGTACGCCGCTTCTGGACCAATGCCGACAATGCTGCTCTGGGCTTGCCTACCAGCGGCGAATGGGATGCCGGCAAGCTCTGGACCACCGACCTGACGCTGGGCTGGAATCTGGGACATGGCTTCGATGCCAAATTCGCCGTCGTCAACGTCTTCAACCAGCATGCCCGCCGCGTGCCCGAGATTTCCCGTACCAATGCCTCGAAGGCCCAGTACCAATACGCCTTCGACACTAGCGGACCGCTCGGTGCCGACCTGGGCAGCCAATATTACGCCACGCTCAATTACAAGTTCTAAACCATCGCTCAGTGCGAGCAGAGGCTGGCAGGCGCGCGCAGGCCCTGCCAGTCTCAGCATTAACCATCAAGGAGTTCTGCATGCCTTTAGGCGATTTTTTTAATCAGGTGGCCACCCTGCCCATCAGCCTGGTTCTGGGCGAGTCGCTGAATCTGTTTTCTGCGCTCGACGTGATCCACATTGTCGGTGTGCTGCTACTGGCCGGCAGCATTGCCGTGGTCGACTTGCGCCTGCTTGGTGTCATATTTTCCGACATCGGACTGGACGCGATACAGCGACAGCTTCTGCCGCTCACCATCGCAGGTGCCCTGCTGGTTTTCCCGAGCGGAATAGGTCTATTCCTGCCGCAGGCAGGCAAGATCTGGCTCAACCCGCTGCTGCAGGCCAAAGTCGCCTTGCTGCTGCTAGCGGGCTTGAATGTCGGCTACTGGCACTATAACTATTCGCGCCACGCGGAATGGAGCAGCGCCGCAGCACTGCCGTGGCAAGCCCGCCTGGCAGGCGCGTCCTCGCTGGTTTTATGGGCCGCAACCATCATTGCGGGACGGCTGATTGCTTTTTATATCTAAGGATGCCCATGTCGCTGACTACCCACCCCGCTGCCATTGAATGGCTGGCAAAGTCTACGCTAGCCCATCAATTCAACCAGGCCGATCCCTGGACCTTTGCCACGTTCATGACCATCCACCTGCTTGGTCTTGCGCTCGCCTTCGGCACCTCGCTGATACTAGATTTACGTCTGCTGGGCTGGGGCTTGCGCGCCAGTAGTCCTGCGCAGATCGCCAGAAATCTGCAGCCATACTTGCTGGCAGGGCTAGGCATCGCCCTCCTCAGCGGTGCATGGCTGTTTATTGCCGATGTACTGAAATTCTGGGCCAACCCCGTATTTCGCACCAAGCTGGTCCTGCTGATCGCTCTCAGCCTGATACAGGTCTGACTGCTGTTCCGGGCCAAGGCCGATGGCACGCCTGTGCGATCCGTTGCTGCACTCACCCTCATCTTCTGGTTCGCAACCATTATTTCGGGCCGCCTGATCGGTCTGATCTGACATTGCTTGGTCCTTGGCTGTAGCGCTGTCGGCCAGATACCTGTCAAAATAAAGCCCGCTGCTTCCTTGCTAGCGGGCTTAGCCAATTTTCCTATGGCCGGACGTCCCCGCGGCTATCCGTACAGAGCAGCAGACTCACTCGCTGCGCTCTTCTGCCGGCAATCTCGCAGGCTCAGGGTGAGCTAAGTCTGCCTGCGTAACCTCTCCACCGTGCAAATACCGTCCCCCCTATGGAGCAACCTCATGTTCCGCAATACCCAATATCCCTGACGGGCGTGGCTGGCTACATGGCTAGGCCTATGACCGGGCTAAGTCAGACAGGCCATACTGTTATCCATCCTATTTATCTGCGCAGGAACGCACCATGAAAAATTCATCCAACGGCGGCGAGACCGATACGTTCAACAAGGTACCGGCAATCACGCTGACTTTCTGGATCATAAAAGTAATGACCACCACCGTCGGTGAGACTGGTGCCGATTTTTTGGCCGTCAATGCGGGCCTGGGCCAGGGCCTGACCCGTACCATGATGGCCCTGCTGCTGGCGATAGCGCTGTTCGGGCAGCTGCGTACACGCCGCTACACGCCGTGGCTGTACTGGCTGACAGTAGTTCTGGTCAGCGTGGTCGGTACCCAGATCACCGACCTGCTCACGGATGGGCTGGGCGTCAGCCTGTACCTGAGCACCGCGCTGTTTGCGGCATTGCTTGCGGCAATCTTCATCATCTGGCATCGCAGCGAAGGCACGCTGTCTATTCACACCATCGTGACAAACAGCCGCGAGCGGTTCTATTGGGCCGCCATACTGTGTACCTTTGCCCTCGGCACTGCCGCCGGTGACCTCGCTACCGAAGCGCTGGGTCTGGGCTTCAGCTGGGGCGCACTCGCCTTCGGCCTGTTGATCGGTCTGACTTATGCAGCCTGGCGCCTGGGTGGCAACGCCGTTCTAACTTTCTGGCTAGGCTACATTCTGACGCGTCCGTTCGGTGCTGCGCTCGGCGATCTGCTCACGCAGGCAAAAGTCTATGGCGGCCTCGGCATAGGCGCCATGTGGACCAGCGTCCTGTTTCTCACGGTAATCGTACTACTGGTCGCCTTTACACAAACAGGCCGGAGCGGATTTCTCGCCGCTCCGACCAACCAATAACCATCCATCTGAACTCAAGGAATTATCATGATGCCTCACTACCCGACCAGCCGCACCATCGCCGCAGCGCTGCTGCTGACACTGCTTTGCGCATGTTCCAAGCCTTCCGCTCCGGACACTGCAGCGACTCCGTCCACAGCAGCGCAAACAACTCCAGCGCCATCTGCGGCAAGCGCTTCCCGACTGGGCGACCTGTCCCCATTCCATGCCATCGCATCCGACGTGGCCGCCATGGTGCAGAAAGGTGATCTGGCTGGCGCCAAAGTGCGCATCAAGGACTTGGAAGTCGCCTGGGATGGCGCCGAAGCAGGCCTGAAGCCACGCGCGGCCAGCGACTGGCATGTGCTCGACAAATCGATCGACACCGCACTGGCTGCACTGCGCGCCGACACGCCCAGCCAGGCCGACAGCACAGCAGCACTGGCTGCCCTGCTGGAAACCTTCGAGACGCTGGCAGGAACCCGGCACAAGTAATGCCCCCCCAAGGGCAACCCCGGTTCAAACGCTTGAACCCAGGCTGACGACGGACAGAGGCTGCGGGCGCGCAAGCTGTGCAGCGCCGACGTCCCGGCACCAGGCATCCAGCCCGGTGCGATTTTACTGATCAATTGCACGGAATCAGGTAGGCTAGCGAGCTGGACATACCGACCTTGGCTGGAAAATGGAGAGCAAATGCGGGTTTTATTGGTAGAAGACGATCCGATGATAGGCGAGGCCATCCAGCACGCCTTGAAAGATGCGTCCTATGCTGCCGATTGGGTCAAGGATGGAGCCACCGCCCTCACTACCCTGGCCTGCCAGCACTATGACCTGATGTTGCTCGATCTTGGGCTGCCGGGCAAAGACGGGCTCGAGGTACTGTCCACCATCAGAGCCCGCGCCAACCCCGTACCACTACTCATCATTACGGCACGCGATGGCCTGCATGATTGCCTGCGCGGGCTCGATGGCGGCGCCGATGACTACGTGGCCAAGCCATTTCAGATGGCCGAATTACTGGCCAGAATGCGTGCTGTTCTCAGGCGCAAGAACGGTACGGCTACCCCCGAACTCGGTAACGGCATAGTCTCGCTCGACCCTGCTTCCAGAACAGCCCGCCTTGCTGGCCAGCCGGCCCTGCAGCTGTCCCATCGCGAATTTTCACTCCTGCATGCCCTGCTGCTGCGTCCTGGCGCAATCCTTTCGCGCAGCGAACTGGAAGATCGCATCTATGGCTGGGGCGAGGAAGTGGAAAGCAATGCGGTCGAATATCTGATACACACCTTGCGACGCAAGCTGGGCAACGACATCATCAAAAACGTCAGGGGAGTCGGATGGATGGTTTCAAAAAGAGACTGAACGAGTCCATACAGCTCAAGCTGTCCTTTACCCTGTCGCTCACCATACTGGCCGTCGCGCTGGTAGCTGGTGTATTTTCATTCCTGTCTGCACTTGACGAAGCGCACGAGCTGCAGGACGACGTGCTGCGTCAGGTGGCCCAGCTGGTAGACCGGCAGCGCCTGGCGCCAGCAGTGCCGAGCACCGACCAGCAGCTCAAAATCGTCGATGAAGAGTCACGCGTCATCATCCAGCAGTTAGGCGGTCCCACTCTAGCCCAGCCGGACCTGGCGGCACATACTGCGCTGACGCTGCCGCCATCGCTGCGCGACGGCTTGCAGACACTGGACGTCGGCGACACCAGCTACCGCGTGCTGGTCAGAACTGCGGCCACGGGACAACGCATTGCTGTTGCGCAGGAATCTAGCTTCCGCAACGAAATCGCCCGCGATGGCGCGCTGCGCACGGTGATGCCGTTTCTGATCCTGGTGCCGGTGCTGTTATTGATCGTCGCTGATCTGGTACGCAAAATGTTCCGCCCGATCGCGGCACTCTCGCAGGAAATCGACTTGCGCGCCGGTCAGGAGCTGCACCCTGTGGAAGAGCGTCACCTGCCGCTCGAGGTCCGGCCGTTCGCGATCGCAATCAATCAGCTGCTTGCGCGGGTCAGTCTGGCGATGGAACAGCAGCGCCGCTTCGTTGCCGATGCGGCGCATGAGCTGCGTTCGCCCTTGACTGCCATGTCGTTGCAGGCGGAACGGCTGGCCGACGCGCCCATGTCCGATGCTGCGCTGGAACGCCTGCCATACTCCGTCTGGGCATTGCGCGCGGCAGGATGCTGCTGGACCAGCTGCTGGCGCTGGCCAGAGCGCAATCAGCCAGTGAGTTGCCGACCTCGCCTGTGTCAGTCCAGAGCATCTATCGCCGCGTACTGGAAGACCTCATGCCGCTGGCGCACGCCAAGCGTATCGACATCGGGGTCGAAGGCACACAGGATGCCATCATCTGCGCCAACGAACTGGATATGCTTACGCTGGTCAGGAATCTGGTCGACAATGCCATCCGCTACACTCACGATGGAGGGCGGGTTGACCTTTCCGTGCAGTTCCACGAAGGCACTGCAGGCTTGCGTATTCAGGACCATGGCCCCGGCATTCCCCTGACCGAAAGGGAACGGGTATTCGCGCCGTTCTATCGTACGCTAGGCAGTGCACAAACCGGTTCTGGCCTGGGGCTGTCTATCGTCCAGGCGATAGTCCAGCGCCTGGGCGGCGAAATTCGCCTCGACTTCACCAACAGCTGCGAACAATCGGGACTGAGTGTTATCGTCCGGCTTCCAGCAAAATAATCCATAGAAAGGAACACCATGGTCAGCTCACCAGCGTGGTTTTATTGGGCCCTGCTTTCGGCCGTCTTTGCTGCCCTGACAGCCATCTTTGCCAAACTGGGTATACAGGCGGTTGATTCCGATCTGGCAACCTTGATCCGGACGGTGATAATTGTGGCCGTCCTGTCTGCATTTATCAGCTACACCGGGAAGTGGAGCAATCCGTTCGGGCTTCC
>Ga0187845_1000404_pt1 | contig 25427 bp, 27 predicted proteins | sample SpaLakP09_SKY_68_FD_134515 | JGI IMG/M metagenome (GOLD analysis project Ga0187845, IMG submission 134515) | Oligotrophic lake water microbial communities from Sparkling Lake, Wisconsin, USA - SP09_SKY_68 | ecosystem: Environmental > Aquatic > Freshwater > Lake | place: USA: Sparkling Lake... | reverse complement strand
TTCCAGGTTTGCATATCGGTGAAGGCCGAAGCCGGTGTGTTGCTGATGTAGCACACCATAACAAGGCCACCGGGGCGCCCCAAGCTGGGCGCGACAGACTGCAAGAACGGGGGGATGAAGCGGAAGGCAAGTCGGTGCCTTCCCGCGAGACCCGACTGTCGGTTTGCGCTTAACTTGGAACTGTTTGCGCTTAACTTGGAACTCGCTGTCGAAAGAGCTTTCAGCCCTGAATGTTTCAGGCCCTACTGACCAGCCGATGCTCCATTCCGCCTCGCCAGCGCATTTTTTGCCTGGCAACCACGGGCTTGCTTTGCGCCAAGGACGTGTCCTTCCGTCTACAAGGCTGCCTGAAAGATTTGCTCGTTTCGCGTAGCTGCGAGCTTCAACTGGCTCATGCCACGAGCCAGGGCTCTGTGAAGATCGACTCCATCAGAATCGATCAATGGCTGGCAGATTGCAGAGTCAGTCTGGGGAAAGCTGAAACCCGCTCATATGCCGTCACATTAACTGTTCGAGTGCGTCCACGAATGCCGTGGCAGCCTTGGAATGACGAGTTGAGCGGTTGATGACGGCTGCAAATCTCTCGACTACCCCTAGCGTCATTGCGGATGAGGTGGTGCTCTCGAGTTTTTGCAAAGTTTCAAGGAAAATTTGCAAATTTCCTCCGTCGCGCTTCATGAATCCGTTTTCGATGCGCGAGAGCTGACCAACGTTCACGGAGCTGATTGCTGCTATGTCTGTGAGCGTCTTTCCAAGGGCTTTTCGGCGATTCCGAAGCTCTGCGCCAAGCGCCGTTGAATCCGAGAGGGGGTTGTGTTTTCGCATGATTTTGCATAAAATTATGCTAATAAAATTGCAAAAAGGCAAGACATGACTGTCTACGTTGATGATGAGATGATTCCCTGGCGCGGGAAGCTCTGGTGCCATCTCGTCGCGGACACGTTGCCGGAGCTCCATGCCTTCGCTCGGCGTCTGGGCTTGCGGGAGGCGTGGTTCCAGTCGAAGTCCGTGTATCCCCACTACGACGTGACTGTCAGCGTGCGTGATCGTGCCCTGACCATGGGTGCGAGCATGGGTGACCGACAGACCATCATCAGTTGTGCAAAGCTGCTCAAGCGCGAGCTGAAATCTGAAGAGCTGGCTGTGTCACAGTCCTGACCAAATCAAGTAGGGAGGGACAACAACATGAAGAAGTCGGCAATCTCAAGCAACGGCGCGCCGCTGGTAACGCTGGAGGAATATCAGCAACGAGCTGACGAGGCGAACCAGTTCAAGGGCAAGGACGAAGCGCTTTACCAACTCAGATTTGGTCTCATTGGTGAGGTGGGCGGACTTCTGGCTGCCGTCAAGAAGTCGTACCGCGACTACGGGATCGCGAAGCAGCAAGTCGTTCAGGAAGAGTTGGGTGACTGCCTTTGGTACCTGACAGAAGTCGCTGTTGGGTACGGCCACAGCCTTCCCGAGATCGGTGCAGCTGGCCTCAGTGAGTTGAAGCGCCGGTTTGAGGTTTCCAGTCCCCCACCGGCGGGTCAGTTCACGTTCCTACCCTTCGATGGCATCCACGCGATGTGCAGCGAGCAACTTCAGGCGATGGATCGCGTCCAGGTGCTCTCCGATCTGGGTCACCATGTTGGGCAGTTGATGGGCGTTCCCAGTTCGCCGGATCTTGTGAGCCCTACGCCGCCGGCCTTGCTGGCCGAGCTGTTGGCAGACCTTGTGACCGTCGCATGGCTGTTCGATCTCAAGTTCGTCGATGTGGTTTCCGAGAACTTGAAGAAGTTCGAATCGCGCTGGCCTCGCCAGGGCGCCAAATACCTCCCGCACTTCGACGAAACATCACCTGCTCACGAGCGATTTGAGCGCCAGTTCGAAGTGGCCTTCATCGAGCGCCTCTACAACAAGGGGCAAGCCAACGAGCGCCCCTACGTCATCCAGCAGATTCGGAACGTAAATGTTGGCGATCGGCTGACCGACAACCGATCAGTGCCCGATGGCTACAGGTTCCATGACGTCTTCCACCTGGCCTATGTGGCGCATCTGGGGTGGTCGCCAGTGATTCGAGCCTTGCTGAAAATCAAGCGCAAGTCTGACCCGGAGAAGGACGAGAACGAAGATGGGGCACGGGCTGCGATCATTGAAGAAGGCATAGCGACGTGGATCTTCAACCATGCGGACCGCAATGCCTTTTACGTGAACACTGACGTTGGCAAGCTCGAATATGGTCTGCTGAAGCAAGTGAAGGACATGGTCGAAGGCTACGAGGTTGCCGACTGTCCGCTTTGGCAATGGGAGCTTGCCATCCTAGATGGCTTCAAAGTATTCCGCGACCTCAGTGCGGCTGGCAGCGGAATCGTCACTGTCGACATGGACGCACACAAGATCACCTTCAGGCCTCTCGTTCTGCCACCTGAGCCCGCTCCGCCTCCAAAGCCTCGCCGGTCTCGAGAAGTTGGCTCTGTACTTCCGCCCCTACCTGAGTCAAGACCATGAACCCACGCGCATTCGTCGCCGCACTGGCAGGCGTTCAACTGCAAGGTGTGTTTAATCCCTATCGCGATCACTGCGAAGTCCACGATCTAGCGAACGCACCCGCCGTGCGACGCAAGAACCTGCGTGACTATCTGGCCGCAGTTCAAAGCCTCGGCACGGACACGATCTGGATGGGTCGAGACCTTGGCTATCGTGGTGGGCGTCGCACGGGATTGGCGCTGACCGACGAGGCGCGCCTGCCCCTGATCGCCGAGCACTACCCAGGTTCTTCGCCGAGCAAGGCGACGAAGGGGCCTTCGATCGCCGAACGCACCGCGACCGAGATCTGGGCTGTACTGGCGCGCCTGGAGCGGCCGCCACTGCTATGGAACGTGTTTCCGTTCCACCCGCATGATCCGGACGACCCCATGACCAACAGAAAGTTCGCCGCGCGTGAGCTTTCTGAGGTCACGGAGCTGAATCACACGCTGATCGATTGGTTGGGGATTCGACGTATTGTTTGCATCGGTCAGGATGCCGTCTCATATGCATCAACCTTCGGCGTCGAAGTCGAATGCGTACGTCATCCCAGCTACGGAGGCGTCACGGACTTTCGTCGGGGTATGCAGCGGATCTACGGAGCAGAGATGCGGCCGGTAGCGGCCTCACCACAGGCCGCGCTGTTCTGATCCGCCGCAGTGTCGCTACGCGGCCAATACGCCGTTTGACACCGCGACGCCGCCCCACTTGTCCACATCGAGTTCCGCGTGGGTGGACAGGCAGCTGAGGGTGCCAACTTCAAGATCACTTTCCTTCGCAACGAAGGACAACAGTTGCGCCAGACCTAGTAGGTTGCCAAGAGCGCGAGCGCAGTAGTGATGCGAGCGATAAGTCGCCGTCAAGTCGACGGCGTACGCCGATCCCTTTTGTACGCGCTTGAAACTCAGATGCGAGAGGCATGGAAGGCCCAGCCATTGCTTCATGTCGAGAGCAGGGTTGTATGTCGGGATGTCCCCGCCTACGTCTGGCTCGAATTGGAAACTGGATTGGCAGTCGGCCTCGGACTCCGGTTGCGCCAGCAGGTCCGTTTCAGGATCGGCGACGCTCAACTCGTAGGTCGCGATGAAGGAACTTGCTTTGCCGGTCTTCTTGTTCCTCGGCTGGATGGCCAGCTTTTGGACCAGGTGTTCGAGCGGATTGATTGTCGTTCCGCGCTTCTTGCCGGGCCGCTCGATCATGCGATGCGCATAGGTGCCCGGTCTTGACCGCCTGGCCCCGTTTCAGCATCTCTTTGTACTTGTCGTAGTAACCAGGTCGGCCGAATTGCTTGTATAGGGCCAGCGGGAATATCGTCCCTGCGACCGTGTTCAGCGTGAGATTGCAGTGCGCCAGCGCCGTGTCGACCTTTGCCATCACCGCGCGGTCCTCTGCGGTGATAGTGATCGGATCCGGGATCTCGAGCAGCAGGTTCTTGCCATGCCGGTTTTTCTGTGCATTCAGATGGCGGGCTACTGCCAGCCAAGTCGGCACGACGCGTGCTTCGGTGTCAAAGAGCTTGGCCATGGTCAGATCAGAAAGCCTTCTACAAGGAGAATGTCAAGCAGAGCCATGGAGAGCCAGGCATGGCCGGCGTTCCCCCACGATTCGCCCCAAGAATTTCGAACCAGCACGTACTTCTCGCCGGAGTCTTCGTCCACACCCAAGCCGACACCGATCAGCGCGTGGAACTGATCCGGGAGCACAAGCGGGTCGAACGCGATAACCCCGTCAACCGGGCCCATGAGCGACTGGGAAACCTGGACTACGAGACCGACGGGCTTCCCCGCCGCGATCAATTCCACGACATCAATAACTGTCAGGTCCAGGTAATGCGCAGTCGGAGAGCTGACCAGCTCCACAGCGGCGCCAGGCTCGGTCAAGGGCGTGGCGTGACCGTCAGGCTGATATGGATAGATCGATTCCAGCGGCTGACCAGGGCTGCGGATCGCGCCAAGGACATCGTCCAAACCGAAGCCGCGGCCCGGGCACCAGTTTCCGGCAAGCTTCGCTGCATGGTGACAAAGGTACTCGACGCTCAAATGCCCGATGCCATTCGCCTCGGCGTTGAGGTCGGCTCCCGCAAATGCCAGGCACGTCGGCCGGCGGCCTTGGTCCCGTGCAACGCCCAGCCGGGCCGAGAGATCGATTTGAGTGGAGATCATCAGGCAGGCCGCATCCTCGCCAATCGTCGATCGATCTCAGGCCGCGGCAGGCCATCGTCGAGCCGTTCGAATTCCGCGAACATACTGAGGTGTCCGATGGGGGCTTGCTCCCGTTTCCAGGGCGCAAGCTCGCTGAGCGCGATGGCCTTCTTTCTTGCCCCGAGCGTAGGCACGGCGTCGGCGTCCCCAGCGGAAGCCGAGGAGTCGGTGGGAGTTTGATCCGCCACGACGGCCTCTTGCGGCCTGGTCAGCTCGTAACGCAGCCTCGCGCCATCACCGCCAACGACGACGTCGGCGCCCTTTCGCGCGGGTGCGTGGCGTGCATCGCGCACAAACGGCTTGAGCATGAAGCCCTCACTCACCGCTTCGTTCACTGACCAGAGGTGGCCCGAGCTGGCGTGGTTAGGCAGGTCGAAGACCAGTTGGTCACCGAGTCCAGGCTCCAACACGCGATCCCGATCGGCCTCGGTCAGCATCCATACATCTTTGCGCGAGTCATCGGGCGCGGCGCCACCGAGCAATGCGCGCTTGATGGCGATAGGGGGGACCTCACCGAGCTCGCTCGCTTCGGCGGGAGTCAGATGACCCAGGCGAACGAGCGACCAGGCCATGGCTGTGTAGCTCATGCCCAGCCGCAACGACATTTGGTACACGACGGCTGGATTACGCAAGCTGGCGCGTCCCCAGCGGTGATTGCGCATCGTCTGTGCGACCAGCCACGCCGGGGCCAGAAGGGCGTACGCGAACTGATTGGCCGTACGCTCGACCAGGGCTGCGCTCTTTGGGACATCGACCGTGGTGTCTGAAGTGCTCTCGTGGCCCAGAGAGAAGTGACCGAGCTCGTGCGCGCAAGTCATGTGGACCAGGCCACGGGGGCGATCCCAGTTGACGATGATGCCCGGGTTGCCGGACTCGACCAGGAAGCCGCCTAGCAGCAGGTCGAATTTTCGAAATATGACGACGACGTCAGAAGCCGAAGCAATCTGCTCGGGGTCGATCCGGGTGTAGCCCGCCTCGATCCGTTTCTTTGCTTCGAACTCCTCCAGAACCTCGGCTGCTCGGCGCGCAGCAGCCAGCAGGGCGTCGTCGTCCGCATTCATGGTTTGCGCCTTTTTGATTTCGGGGAGTTCTTCAAGAATGCCGCGAAGCGGGCAAGCTCTTCCAAATCACCGTCAGACAGACCCTTCGTTGCGCGAGCAAGAAAGGCCACGCGTACATCTTCGGCCGGAGATTCGCCGGTCAACAAGTAATCCACTGTGCGACCGTACAACTCACTTAGCTTGTTCAACTCGAAAGCTTCGACCTTGCGCGCGCCCGCTTCGATGTTGCCCACAGCTGGCCGGGAAATGGACAGAGCGAACGCGACCTCTTCCTGCGAAAGGCCAACGTACTCCCGAGCTTCTCTGAGACGCCGCCCCAGTTGCACCCGATCGGGATCCTCGGTGTTGTCGGCAGCCGTGCTCATGACTTTGACTTCTTGGCTACGTGGTTGAGCACCGCGTCAGTCAGCTTGGTGACGAACTCCGCCTTCGTCTTGTAGCCACCAGTCTGAATGACTGAATTTGGCAGCTTCAGTCCGGTGATCTTGTCCAGGGCCACCAGTACGTCGACCGCGACCATGGACTCGACGGGCCCCACTAAGTCATCCACCGTGGCCGCCTCACCGTCATCCTCAGGAATCGCTCGTTCGTCCCAGAACTCTTCTAAGGCGGCTTGGACCTTGCCGTATAGCTCATTCATCGCAGCCTCCGAAAAAATCAAACATTGAATGTACGAAAATCGTACTTCAATGCGTTAACAAATGCAAGTGGATAGCGGGGGCTTTTTGGGTGGGGCGGCTTTAACACTTGACTGGATTGCTGTCGAGGTAGGCTCGCTCGTGCCGGTTCGCCCAGTCGAGGCGATTCAGACTTCGCGTCCGATAGATCTGCGCATGCATCGCATGCCGCGGTCAAGCGCCTTTGTTTCGTGCGGATGTGCCCAAAGTCGTTGCAGGACGCAGCTCGCCCGGGCAGGGTACCGCTAGCGGGAGAATCCTCTCGACCGAGCGGCGCGCTCGCGGGAAGTTATCTCCACGCCGTGCTGAATGGCTGCCTCAGCCGCCAACGACTGTGTATGTGCGATGCTTAGCTGAAGGCTGGGCTCGTTTCGCTCGAACTCTTCGATAGTCATCATCGAGCATCCGTCCAAACTGACCCCAACGACCACCGTGCCGCTGGTTTCCGAATCCACGCCTCGCAGCGCGCGCAGTTGGGCCAAGTAATCGATCATTTCTGCATGTTTCCGGCGAGGCAGGGCCTGCACTGTCGCCCGATCCAGCCAGTGGGCCTTGGCCGTCGAGTTCAGGGCGTCGGTGTAACGGACATGCGCCGGGCGCAAATGGCCGTTGTCCAGGTCCCCGAATACCAGTTGATGAGCATCGCTCTGCGGTAGGGCACGCAGGGTCGCCAGCGATGCATCCAGCCTTGCTCGGCGCTCCAGGTGGGCTTGCTTGGCATTCGACGGCAGCGCCCGCTCGTACTTCTTGAGTTCATCAATCATCGCGTCGCGGCGAGCCTTGAACTCGATGAGCAAATAGCCCTCATGGATGCGCAAGGTCGCATCACCGACACCTTGCTCGGCCGCCCCTGATAGTGGCGCAATGGCGGCAGCTTCGGGTAGGCATTGCAAGACGAAGGCGTATTCCACCGTCTTCTCCCACCACCGGGGTTGTTGTTGCGGGTCCATTTTCATGAGCTGATCTTTAGGTCTATGAGGCGGGCATTGGTCATCGATGGGCAATGCAATGCTAATGCCTAACTTCATCGCCCGCCGGCATGCCCTGCTTCGGGCGGTGGACGGAGGGCAGGATTTCCAAGTCGAATGACACGAAATGGTAAGAATTACAGCTCGAATGAGACAAGCGCTCCAAGTTCCGTGAAATGGGCGCTTGCAAGCCGGTGATTGCAGGGGCCTGGTAGTTCCATGTAGGGAGCTAGCTAGTTAGGCGCTGCCGACGCAGGTGGCTATCCGGCCAGCGCTAAGTGATCGTGTAACTCTGACCGCATCCGTGGCAGTAGTACGAGGCCATCCAGCGTTGCTTGTCGGCGGAGTAGAGCCGAGCAGCTGTTCGCCACGCTCGCCAGAGGACCCAACCGACCAATAGCGCTCCACCGGCGATAGGCAGCTGTTTCCATGCGACGTGCTTTGACACGATAAAGGTGTCGTAAAGCACGAAGCCGGCGAAGGCATATGCCAATGCAAAGGCGACAGGGGAAGGTGGCCGAGGTGGTGCGCAGTGTTGAGCCAAGCTCGATTGGACCGAGCCGTAAGAAGCACCTCCTAGTCCCGGCAGCGCATCGTGGCGCACCTGCAGGTGGCTAGTTCCTGCGCTGTATGCCGCAGGATAGGCCTGCGTGTGGGGACTTCCGCAAAACGGACACTGCATCTTTTCTCCAGCTCAACGTCTCATGTGACAGGTGTGTGCCGAACGCTGCCTGTTGAGTAGTCCATCCCCGCCTCCTGGCAAGGACGACAGGCGCGTGGGTCGGTCATAGGAGGTAGTCCGATAGTTGTGACCCCGCGCCATACTCAAAATGACCTCTATGAGTGACATATGGTGCCACGTTAGTTGGCCGTTGTCACTCATAGAGCGTGGCCCAATAGTGACCATATTCCTAGTATCCCGCCTGATCAATTCAGTTGGGACCACATGCAGGAGGACGATCCACGTAGGCTTTTCGGGCGGCGACTGGCGCAGCTTCGCAAGGCGAAAGGCTGGTCGCAAGAGCGACTTTCGCTTGAGAGTGGCATCGCCCGTTCATACCTAGGCGGTATTGAGCGAGGGCAGCGGAACGTGGCGTTGTTGAACATCTGCAAATTGGCCGAGACGTTAGAGATTCCCGCTGGTCAATTGTTCGTCTTTGAACTTTCCGGCCCTGGGGCAGACGCCTGATCCTGAAAGAGCGAGCATCTTTGCTCTCATAGGTACTTTGGGGCGAGGTGACGTCACGCTGAAACACTCACACATCAACTGCGCGTGCTGGTTACAACGACCAGGGTCCATATCAATGGATGTGGATAACCCAGAGTCCAATATGCGTCTTTTGTGAAAATATCAGAAAGACGCAATTGCGCCATGCGCCACAGCGAGACGCTTGCTGACTCGATACTCGCGCCGACAACGAAGTGGCGCGCAGCGAAGTCTTGGCCTATCGTGATCGCCAACTAGGATTCGACTGCCGCCAACGCAGCCCTACCTTTTGGAAGTGCAATGAAGCCTACGATCGCTTTGGACGTCGACGGAGTTCTGCTCGATTACCACGCTGCCTACGCAGGAGCTTGGGAGCGGGCGTTTGGCATTCGGCCGCGCCTCAAAAATGCGAATGCCTACTGGCCCTTGGATCGGTGGGATGTGGAGCGCCTGGTCGATGAACGCAAGGAGCAACTCCGGCGGGCATTTGACGATGCGCACTGGGCCACCATGCCGGCGTTACCGGGTGCGTTCGAGGCGTGCTATGCGTTGGTTGACGCCGGTTTTGACCTAGTCTGCGTAACAGCGATCCGCGACGAGTTCGCGGAGGCTCGGCGCCGCAACATCTTTGCGCTGGGCTTTCCAGTCCGACAAGTGATCGCCACCGGCCATGCTTCGTCAAGCACTAGTCCTAAGGCAGCTGTCATTGCACAGCTGTCGCCCGCTGCCTTCGTCGATGACTACCTGCCGTATCACCGCGGAATGCCGGCACACGTGCACAAGGCACTGATACTGCGGGAACCAGACGGCTCACCGAATGTGGGCGACGAGCTGAGTTTGGTGGATTCCATGCATTCAAATCTCGCGGATTTCGCCCATGAGTGGCTGCGAGGACTTGGCTAGCATTGAATCAGCCTGTCTGAAGTATGAAAATCGATCAATCGAATTTCGTACAAGACGAAGGAGGACTGAGTTTGGAAAATATTTATGCGGCGCCTAAGCTATTGATCGCATTAGAGTTTTTCAAATTCAGTATTTTATTTCTGCATCTCGACCTTAAAAACATTCTGGACGATGCGCGGGTAATTGCACAAAATTCACTGGGTCCAAAGGCATTTGCCAGTGAACTGTGAATTCACAACAGACTTTTACTGCTCCGTCTTCACCAGACCTCGTAGCTTGCACGGGCGACTTCGGCGTACGTGTTCGAGCAGCGCGGATCGCGAGTGGACGGAGCCAAGCAGAGATCGCAGAGTTGGCTGGCATTGCGCCGTCCTATCTGTGCGGCATTGAACGGTCGCTTCGACCAGCACCGGCGGAACAGATCGTTGACCGTTTGGTGGCAGCGCTGGCGCTACGTTCCGATGACGCTGCACTGCTTGCACTGGCAGCTGAGCAATCGCGAACAGCGTGGCGCGGTCGCGCGCGATCAAGACGAGCCGGCCACTCCGCACAGGACCAAGTCTCCGGGTGCTTGACTCAGGCGATCGATGCCATGCGCCAGGGATGGTGCTCACGTGTTGAAGTCATCGCCCCGGGTGAGGGCTTACCCGTTCGCCTCGTGATTTGGGGCGTCGCTGACGAGTCGATGGAGGCAGCCATGTAAAGAAAAACGCCGACCACCCTTTCGAATGACCGGCGTTTCCGCCGGGAGATACCCAACGGTTTGGCGACTTAAGTATCTCCCTGTGGATCGCATTGGTCAAGCTCGCCCCTATGCCTGACGTAGGCGCCAATGACCCACAAGGAGATCTATGGACACCCCTGTCCGTCGGCTGATCAAGCCGACTACGCCTCGAACCGTCCACCTCTTGAACCTGAAGGGCGTGCTGCCCGCACCGGTTCAGGCCGAAGCCACCACCGAGAGTGACTTCATACAACTCGCTGCGCTTTGTCCGGCGACGCGGAACCTCATCTCGCAGCCTGAGACTTTGCAGCTTGCAGGTCGGACCTACACCCCCGACTTCCGAGTCGAAACCCTGGATGGCCGCAAGTCGTTCTGGGAGGTCAAGCTTGAAGCAAACATTCCCAAGTACAGGCCGCTGTTCGACCTGGCAGCGAAGCATTTGGCCGACCGCGGCGAACCATTCTTCGTGGTTTCAGAGCAGGCCCTCCGCCGCCGTCGACAGGACAAGACAGTCCGTCTGATGCTCCGATACGCCAAGGGGGCGTTTGACGGCGCAGATGTAGAAAAAGTCAAACAGCACCTCAAGACCCGTCCAAAGGGAGCGTCACTTGAGTCGCTAACGACTTATCTGGGCGTCACGCGAGAACTGATCTTCCACCTTGTCGCTACACGCGTACTCGCCCTTTCAAGATCGGCGACCGCAGTGCCGAGCAGCCACCTAATTCACTCCGACTATCTGGAGGCCAAAGATGTCGTTTACCTTGCGCGCTGGTTTGGTGTTTCGCCGTGGCGCACAAACGCTTGAGTTGACCCGCGAGCTTCCCGACGGAAGCTGGTGCTACGAAGTTTGCTGCACGCGCAGGCCTGGCACCTTGGCGAAGCACAAGCTGCTCAAGGCCATTTGGACGGGTGACATTGTTTTGCTTGGTCATGACGCTGCAGCCCCACCGCTAGCAAGCAATGCTCAAGCAGTGCCGCTGGTGTCCTATGAAGACCTCAAGGGGGCCCACGCTGAAGATCTCAAGCGCAAGATGGCCTATGTGGTTGCCGTCAGGCAGGCCCATGTCAGCCGCGGTATGCGGCGACCCATCGAACGACTGATACCCCAAGTCGCCGAGCGCATCAAGGATCCCAGTCCTCCAGCTGGTAGCACGGTGATGCGATGGCTGCGCATGTATGAGACGTCGATGCAAGCGCCGCAGGCATTGGTGACGGGCAACGCACAGAGAGTACGCCGCAGCAAGTTGCATCCTGAAATGGATCGACTGATTGGAGAAACCATTCGCAAGGCGTACCTTACGCGTGACCGGCATTCTCTTCGGCATGCTTTGACAATGATTCGGGCTCAAGCCAGGTCGCTGGTCGCATCAGGAAAAGTCAATGAAGCTGAGACGCGGATCAGTCTGAGCACGCTGTCGCGCCGCGTCAATGCGCTCGACCGATACCGCGTCATCGAAGCGCGAGAGGGTGCGTCGCGAGCGCGAATGGTCACACGCACCGCCATGGATGGGACGGTTGCGCAGTACCCGTTCGATGTGGTGGAGGTTGACCATACGCCACTGAACTGGGTCGTCATTTGCGATCGGACGGGCCTGCCGCTTGGCAGGCCCATGCTCACGGTAATGATCGATGCCTATTCCGGCTACGTCGTCGGCTTCTACGTCAGCTTTTATGGGGCAGGCCTGAGCAGTGTGAGTGGGGTAGTTCGATGCGCTTTGATGCCAAAGGAGGACATGGTGGCAGGCATCAAGCTGGAGCATCAGTGGCTTGCCAACGGAATTCCAGATTCGGTGCGGCTGGACAATGGTTTGGAGTTTCATTCGCCAATGTTCCAGCGAATGGGCTGGGAGCTCGGAACCAACTTCACTTACTGCCGAGTTCGAACACCTTGGCTCAAGCCGCATGTTGAACGCTTCTTTGGTTCGCTCGACACCTTGACGTTGACACGGGGCCGCGTGCACAAGCGGTTAGCCAACGTTGTTCAACTTGATCCTGACGAAGACGCCGCGATCATGTTCTCGGCTTTCGTCCGCGGGCTGGTGATGTACGTTGTTGACTACCACCCGTTCCAAGTGAATGAGCGCAAGTTGGCCCGGCCCTACGACCTGATGCAGGAAGGCTTGACACGCCTGCCGCCTGCGCGGTTTCCCCATGACTTGGAGCGGCTTCGCATGGTGTCGGCAATGTCGAAGCAGCTGACGGTGCATCAGGGCGGGGTCGAACTGCATGGTCTGCCGTATGGTGGTCCAGAGCTCCTCTCCATGCGGCGAGCGCTCGGAACTCGATTCAAGACCTGGGTGAAGTGGGACCCAGACGACATGTCTCAGGTGTGGATTCAAGATCCCAAGAGCCAGAGTTGGGTAGCCAGCTCTTGCCGTTGGGCCGAGTACGCCAATGGCCTGAGCTGGAACCAGCATCTGCAAATCCGCAAGTTTGCCCGGCTCGAATTGAAGAGCTCAGGGGCTTATGAGTACCTTGAGCGCGCCCGGCTTCGCCTGCATGAGCACTGGCAGGAATCTGTGAGCTGGAAGTCGCGCGCTGACCAACGGCTGGCGGCCCGCTATTCAGGCGCGACATCAGCACGCGTTCTCAGCGCAGCACCCAGTGAACGACCAAAGCCAGTGGCCGTTTGTGCAGAGCCAATCAGCGCTGAACAGGTTAAGGCGTACTCCTTTGTCGACCCCGACGATTTTCAGGCAATTGACCTCTAAGCCATGCACGATTTCGACATCATTGATACCGGCGACTCTGACGAAGAGGAGGCTCGGCAGGTCGCTGAGCGCCGCATGTTCATGTACTCGCCTGATGCAATCCTCGCATCCGATGAGGTGGCCAGGAAGTATGTGCTGTTCGCAGACCTGCATATGGTTCTGGCCGCTTTTGACCGAGCCTACCAACTGGCGTTGCGCCCCAATTGCCCACAAGGCATTGTGGTGTCAGGCCCGCCGGGCACGTCCAAGACCAGCGTCTCCGAGTACTTCCGAAAGAGCCTTCCGACAGCCACTGACATCGTCGAGGGCTATGGGGCAATCAGCATACGGCTTCGATCGAATCCATGTGCAGGCAGCATCGTGTCGCTCTTGCTAAGGGCGGTGCATCACCCTTTCACGGCGGTCAGACGGGGGCGTTTTGACAGCATGCGCGACATTGCTTTCGAGGCGCTTCAGCAGCAGCGCACACGCATGATCTTCATTGACCAGGCGCATGTGCTCGAGCAATCTGTCCGCAAGTCCAAGGCCCCGAAAACAATCGAGACGACGGCCTCGGAGGTGCTGCGCGATCTGATGGACGAGACCGGCATTGCCCTGGGCTTCCTCGCAAGCAACAGCTTTGGTGGTTTGGAGAATGTGGACGAGTCCTTGGCGGACCGCGTGTCGGTGCGACTGAGCCTTCGACACTTTGATGATGATGAGCCTTGGGCCAAGTTCTTGGGGGAGATCGGAAGGCGCACGCGCTGCATAGATTTCTCAATCCTTGCCGACAAGGAAATGGCCAAGCGCACGCACAAGGCTGTTCTGGGCAACCGTCGGCGAGTGAAGCTGTTGCTGACGGAGGCGGTGCTGGTCGCCTTTGATGCGAGAGCGCAGGCCGTTGATCTCAGTCACCTCCAGATTGCGTTTCAACGCATCAGCGGTTCGTCCAGCCAAGTGGTGAATCCTTATGCCTCCGCGTGAGCAGAGTCGGCTTGGGATCGTCGTGCCTCCGATGCTGGAGGAGTCGACCATGAGTTGGCTCCTCCGTGCATTTCAGGCCAATGGCGTCCAGTACGAGGAGGGCATGCGTTGGCTGGGGCTGGATCGGCGTACCGGGCTTAGCGACAGCGACGTCGTGGCCGTGGCGTGGGCGCTGCATGCCGACGCTGACGAGGTTCGTGGCCGGATGACCTTGCTTGAAAGCAGAGCCGGTGGACGGTGGGTGCACCTTGCTGGCCATCGCCTGTGTCGCTGGGTCGCCCCGACGACCATGATGGCAAAGCTGTGTCCGCTCTGTCTTCGTGAAACCGGCTTTGCTCGCATCGACTGGCTCACGAGGGCAGTACCCGCATGTCGGCGGCACGGCTGCAGCTTGGTGCAGGCATGCGCTGCCTGCAGCCGAAAGATCCAGTGGGCCAGGCCGGGCCTGCGCATCTGTCGCTGTGGGCGCTTCTTCAAGCCGCTTGAAGAAGTGGTCGGATCCCTTGAGCCCGAGCTGATTGCCTGGTTGGAGTGGGTCGAGGCAGTCCTCATTGGTGATGCGGGCGTGGCCAGAAGCGCCTCCCTCCGGCTGCCGCCGCTGCTTCAGGATATGACCGTAGACGGTGCCTATCGCTTGGTGGAGGCGTTCGGCCTGCTGGAGAGGCCAGGTGCTCCGGTGCGCGATGTGCGGCACAGTTCAGTGAGTCTGTCAGTTGTAGGTGCCATGCTCACACGTGGCTTGCAGCGTCTTTCTGAGGTCGGCCGCGCGGAAGGTATCGCGCCGCAGGCGTTCGAAGGTGTTCACCTGCCGGTTCTCACGGAACTGGCGGAGGAGTCTGCTGCTGATGTTGACGGCCGCCGCGCGGCCTGGCTACTGGATGTCTATCGTGCGATGCAGCCATCAGGGATGCGCCGTGTTGGCTCGCGTCCGCGCCGTCAGATGCCATTGTTTCTATGAGCGCCGATCAAGCCGCTTCGTTGAAGTATGGCGTGCCGCAGCCCTTCCAGTTTGAAGCGCCCAGCGCGTGGTTGACAAGACTGGCCTGTGCACAAGGCGTCGGCGAGCTCGACGAGCTGATGCACTTCCTTGGCCTTCCTACCAAGGGGGATTTGGATTGGCATCTCCAAGGCGAGGCGCTGGACGAACTGCGGCAGCGTTGCTACCTGCCGCCGAGCAGTTTTTCGATCTCCAACCGATTGATGAAAGGCGCGGCACTGTCGCGTGTGGAGCCGAGCAAGCTTCTCCTGTTGAGCAAGGATGGTGAGGCGCGATTCCGCTTCTGTCCTTGCTGCCTTGCCGAGCGAAGCTTGCCCTACCTCGACATTCACTGGCGTTTCGCTTGTTGGCGTTGGTGCCCGATCCATGACGCCATCCTGCAAGACGCCTGCCCGGATTGCGCTGCGTTCGTTCAACATCCTTATCTGATTGAGTCGACGCGCGCCGGTCGAGCGGGGCACGCGTCGCTGAGTCGCTGCACTCTCTGCACCGGTCGCCTCGCAGGGCAGCCGCTGCAACAGCTTGCGCGGGAATGCCTGCAAGCGCTGGGTGGTGTTGATCTGCTTTGGTTGAAGAACGGGCAGGCGACGATGGCCGCGCTCTACAAGCAGTATTTCAACCTGCGCGGCGAGTGGAACATCATTCAGCGCCTGGGCGGCGAGTATGGGTTGCTTGTGGGCCTTGGAGGTCGCCATATCGACCGGAAGCTCGAGGCTTGGCGTTCGACGCGAGCGTCGCTTGTAGTAGGCCCAGATCCTGCGAATCGGTAACGAGTTGGACGTCGTGTTGCGGCTTTGAGTCGACGTTAGATGCGAACAAGCGGAGACAAACTGAATGAGCCGTCTTCAGCTCTTCGCCGTTCGAGGCAAACTGGACCATGCGCGCATTGACAATGCCGATCGGGGAGGAAAAGATATGACGGAAGAACCGGCTGCCAAGCTCGTAGATCGCTTGCGCCCGCTGTGGCTACTGCTGACCGGCGGCGCCTTCGTAAGCTTCGCTGGCACCGCGCTGACACTCTTCTATTTCTGGGGCATCGGCGGCGTTCCCATCGGCCAGGCAGCCAGCACCGGCGCTATGGCCAAGATTGTTCTTTCGTCAGCGCTTTTCGTGGCCGTACTGTTCTTCATGGCCTGGCTGGCACCAGCCATCATGGCCAACACGGTGTCTGACGAGAGCGCTTTTGCAGTGCGCGTGCGCCAGTGGTTCTCGCCGCTTCGATCTTCCAGCGCCGACGTAGTTGTAGCGACTGGCTTGTCCTTGGGTGAAGGGCTCGATGCTATGGGGTCGGTTAGCTGGAGGCGCATCTCCGGCTTCGCACTGTCCACGGTCGGCGTTGGCTGCCTGGGGTTGACGCTGATGGCGACCGGTGTTGGTCGCGACAAGCCAGACGAATGGTCGCATCTGGCGCTGCTCATCAGCGTGGGCTTTCCTGCAGGACTTATGGGAGCGCTGCTGATCTGGCAATACATGAAGTTCAGCGAGGCGACGCGTGATGCAGCAAGGGGTGACCGCCTGGGAGCGGCGCCGAACGAGAGGCGTCAGTGCTGGCTGGCTGGGGGTTTCTTCGGAATTGGCTCGGCAGTCCTCTCGCTTTTTCCGCTGTTGATCTTGCTCGTCGTGTTCACCAAGACCGACTTTCTGCAGGAGCAGAAGTCCTCTTGGGCATTCTGGATAGGCGCGATTGTCATTTCGCTTGGCATCGTCGCGGCCTTCAGCGTGAGCCTTGCCGTGTTAGTGCGACGAAAACAGGGGGCCGCTGTCAGGTGGGCCGCGGTGTTCAGCTTCAACGCGCTGATTTTGCTGACCGTGGTGATCGTCCTGGGGATGTCGTCGCGCGTTCTTGAGGCAGTGATGGTGCTGTCATCGGTCCGGGTTGAGAACGCAGTGTTAGTGTTGGAGCCTGACGGCTGCGAGCTACTGCAGTCCATGGAAGCGCAGGGATGGGGCCGAGTCCAAGGGGCGTCAGACAGAACTTGTCTGCTCTACGACGTGACGATTCAGTCCACGCTGGAGCCTTCTATGCAGGTGGCGTGCTGGCGTGGCATCCTCTCGAAGAAAGATGTGGCGCCGCCGCCGGTATCCGCTGCTTCCAGCGCCGCCTCATCGGCTGTCGCTACTGCAGCTTCGGCCACGGCCCTGCCGGCTTCTGCTGCTAGCTGGGCGATAGCAGCCATGCCAGCTTCCGCAGCAAGTGCGCCGCCGGCGCCCGCTGCTTCGCAGACGAGTGGGCAACTCATCGAGGTTTCGGGACGCAATGGTGCGTTCACCATCCCCACGAAGCTTGTGCGCTCGGTCTGGAAGACCGGGGGCATCAAGCTCGAAGGTCAACCGCCTGTTTGTCCTCGCGTTTTGCTAGTCAGCATGACACCATCAGCGGCGGCATCGAGCGGTACGCGGTAGGCTGGGCGTCCATCAACGGTCAACGCGTTGGGGGGGGGGGGCCGGCGCCATAGCGCTCGGAGAGTCAACCAAGATGAATGGGCTGCTGCACCATCCTCACCGCGCGCTCGCGCACCTCGGGTGAGAGCTTGTTCGACTTGCTCATGGCTCAATCCTCTCAGAGTGTTGAGCCTCCTCAAACCCGGGGCGGTTCAGCATCGGCACGACGCGTGACTAGACTTGACCATCTTGTTTTGTACAATCGCAGACTTTTCAGATGTGCCGTAGAGATGTCTGGAAACTACTCTCACTTTGGGGCTTGGCATAGGCGACTGTATGCCCAAGATAGGGGGTGCAATCACGCCTTGATTGCGAAATACTTAAAGCGGTGTTGCTGTTGTTCCACTTGAATATGCCGATTTGCGATTCAGGGACTAAACTTAACTGCAGTTGCCTAGCACCATCGGTGCGCTAGGACTGCATGGAGAGACCATGATAAAGATCGATGCCAAGACATTGGTTACAGTCAATTCGGTGCGAGAAGCGAATGACCGTCTGATGGCTAGAGCGGCTGGGAAGTCGCAACCGACGAGTTCAACTAATTCCGTTGGTGGGCCTTTTGCGCGAAGTGACGTTGTCGCTGCAAGCCAAAAGGCAATGCAAGCCTTCCATCTGAAAACCAAATGAGGGATTCGGCGCCTGACCAAGCCGCCACATCTCCAAGTGAGGGACTTGAAAGCTCTCAATTTGGTCATTCGACGTTGAATGGGCAGTACAAGGCGGCGTCAGCACATATTCCGCATACCACCTATGCTCGGATCGTCAAAGACGAAAGTGACATGGTTGGTCAGGTTGCTTATGCGCTATATAAGCAAGAAAAGCTCAAATTTTGCACAGCTTCTTACGAAGCCAATCAGCGTGCAGCATCCGCCGCTGAGCTAGGTGTATTTATTCAAGCGGCAAATTTGCCCAGCAGAATCGCGTCCTACCGCGCTCAAGCGGAGACTCTGTTAGAGGAGTTCGCCGAAATCGTGTTGGAAGAGGCCGTTGAAACAACAAGGGCCCAGTGCCAAAAAGAATACATTGATCGCCTAGAAAAGGCGAAGTCTTGGGCGCGAGCAATTACTGAAAACCTCATCGCAAACATACTTGCAATTGCTGTTTCAGCAATCGTGCTTTTGGTTATTTGGGGATCGCGGGTTGGCTTCGTGCCAGTCCTCGGCGATGCTCTAGGCTATGAAATTAAAGAAAAAGCCAGTTCACCGGCGTCTTCGTCTAGCAAAGGCAACTGACTAGCTCCATGCCTTGCTGAATTGATGCGACTGCTCTAAAGGCGCACTCAGCTTCGTCACCACGCCAAGGGCGAGCGCCAACAGCCTAAGGCCAACACCCAGCGAGCCAATGCCGAACTTAAACCGGACAACAACAGATCCGACCGGCCAGAGGCCAGGATGTCACGGCGTCGCATCGCATCTCCCTCGGTGCTTCTAGGGTCCCGCGTGAACCTCGGAAGAGGTTGTCCGAAAGCGTTGTCGAAGACATCAGCCTCTTTGGGGAGAAGCCGCCTTTCACACCAGCCCGGGGGGCTGTCAGCAACCACCTAGCAGCTTCACCTAGGCATTCCGGGACCGACCCTTCGAGGATCTGCAGACCTTCGGCAGCGGCATCGCCCGTCCCGACGCGGCCATTTAAGCCTGCGTCCGCTGCAAGCACGGCGCGGGCGAACACTGCTTCACATGGCACCGATCAGGTCGTTAAGTTCTGCAGGAGAAATGACGCATTCACCATCCCTAACAAATTTGTGCGGTCAGTCTCGAATACCGGTGGAGTCAACCTCGATGGTCAACCGCCTGTTTGCCCTCGCGCTTTGATGGTTAGCGCGGCACCAACAATGGCAGCATCCAGGGGCACGTTTCACGCTCCGGCACGCTTATCCAAGGCAGCTAGCGGTGCTCCTGTTTGCACGTGCTTTCGCGGGCCTTTCTGCGCTCGATGCACTTGCGTGTCATCCGTACTTCCCTGATGGCGCCCCTAAATGCTCCAACCAACGGAGCAAAGTACAGGAGCAAGGTGTCCTGAAAGATCTGTCTGTGATTGAGTGGGCGCATGGATTTAGTCTGCCAGGTACTGATAGCAGCATAGGTCAATGATGCAGCCCGGTCACCTGGCTCCTACAAAACCACTGAGAGTCCTCTCTGACTTAACGTCAAGAGCCGGAAACCAAGCCTGACTTGGTTTGCTTGGAAGATGCCCCCGCCCTCGGATGCAGTGATTTGGCTTCCGGCGCAGGTAACAAGACAAGGTCTCTGTGGCTGCATTTACCTGGGCCGAGCCTGCAAAGCCACTCGAGTTGCCGAGCGAAAATTCAAACTACAACGAGACAAAAAGCCGTGAATTCAAACTTCAGTGAGACATTGGTTCAGACCTCGATGGGACAAAAATCGCTAAGCACCTGATTTGATAGAAGCCCTAGTTCAACCTTCAGCGCAAACCGACACCGACTCTTGACCCGTCCTGATCTGTTCGATCCATGGGGCGTGGCCAAACCTTCATCGGCGGCCGATAGCCTGAGTGGCATCCCTCCATTCCCACAGAAAGCCTCCTCATCATGAAGTACCGCGCACTCTTCCCCTTGGCCTTGGCTTGCAGCGTGTTCAGCTGCCAGGCGGCCGACTTCCAGCTGCGCCTGATTGGCAGCACCGCCTTGCCTACAGGCACGAAGTTTCAGGGCGTGGAGTTCGGCGGCATCTCGGGCCTGGATCGCGCGGCCGATGGCAGCTACGTCGCCATCTCGGACGACCGTGGCGGCGAGCGCGGCACGCCGCGCTTCTACAACCTGAGCCTGGACTACGACGCCACGGGCTTCAAGACCGTGACCATCAACAGCCAGGCCTATATGAAGCGCCCCGATGGCAGCGCCTTCCCGTCCAACGCCCGCACGGTGGATCCCGAGAGCATCCGCGTGGCCCCCAATGGCAATCTCTATTGGTCCAGCGAAGGCAATTGGAACGCCGACCCTAAGCAGCGCTTCCAACCTTTTGTGCGAGAGATGACGACCGACGGCAGCTTTGTGCGCGAGTTCAGCACGCCTGCCATGTTCAATTACGTGGACAACGCCACGACGGGCGGCCGCAGCAACAAGCTGTTCGAGGCCCTCACCGTGGCCCCCAATGGCACGGTGTGGACCGCCAATGAGGACGCCCTGATCCAAGACGGCAAGATCACCTCGCTCAACAACGGCAGCACGGTGCGCGTCACCGCGCTGAACCCGCTCACTGGCCAGTCCGGCGCGCAATACGCTTATCAACTGCCCCCCATCCCCGTGGATGCCGCCCCTGGCGCCCCCTTCGGCCCCGACAACGGCCTGCCCGAGTTGCTGGCGCTGTCAGACACCCGCTTCTTGGCCGTGGAACGCGCCTTTGCCTCGGGCGTGGGCAACACCATCCGCCTGGTGCTGACCGACACCAGCGGCGCCACCGATGTGAGCGGCATCGCCAGCTTGGATGGTGACAGCGGTGCTATCACGCCCATGAGCCGCGAAGTGCTCTTGGAAATGGCGATTCAATACCAAGGCATCACCCTGGACAACGTCGAGGCCATCAGCTGGGGCAAGACCCTGGACAACGGCAATCGCACCCTGGTGTTGGCAGTGGACAACAACTTTGCCGCCAACCAAAGCACCCAGTTCATGGCCTTTGAAGTCAGCGCTGTGCCCGAGCCTCAAAGCTGGGCGCTGATGCTGGCCGGCTTGCTCGGCGTGGTGGCCCGCCGGCGTGTGCCAGGCCGGAATCGCGGCGCGGCCTGAAGGCTTGATTTGGCCCTTTGCACAAAGCCAAGGGCCGAGTGACACAGGGTCAGGTCTTGCGGCTTGACCAGGCGCCCTGGCGTATCGTCATGCGGATCGGTTCGGCTGCGCTTGCCTTGGTCGAGCATGCGCAGCCATTCGCGTGGGCGAGCGAAAGTTCAAACTTCTACGAGACAAAAGGCCGTGGATTCAAGCTTCCGTGAGACACGGATTCAGACCTTGATGAAACAGGCGGCGCCAAGTACCGGATCCGATGGAGGCCCCGGTTCGAGCTTCAGGGCAAGCCGACACTGGTGGGCGCGGGCTCGCCTAGGCCAGGCTTCTGTCTCTTGTGATGGCCTGCACCTCGCTGCGCAGCTGCACCGCCATCTTGAAACCCAGCCTTTGCCCGTGCCCCGGCCAACAAAGAGCCCCGGGTGCCGGAAGCTGCGCTCGGGGTTTCCTTGGGCGTAGCTGGCAGCTGCTGGCGGTGAAAATTTCCTGGTGCGCACTGTCGAAACGGGTCGTCCTCGATCGTCGTGCTGGAGTCATACCTCTTGATCCCCCACTTCGAGGAACCCCGCCATGAGCCAAACGTCTGCCGCAGCCACCGCCAAGAAACCAGGGGCGGCTCGCGCCCGATCCGCCGCGCCCCCGGCCACTCGCTTGCTGCTCATGGTCGCCACCCGCAAAGGCGCCTGGTTCTTTCACAGCGATGCCAAGCGCAAGAGCTGGACGGTCGACGGCCCGCATTTCCTGGGCCACATCATCAGCCATGTGATGCTGGACCCACGAGATGGCCGCAGCTTGCTGGCGGCCGCCAAGACCGGCCACCTCGGACCGACGATCTTTCGCTCCACGAATCTGGGCCGAAGCTGGAAGGAAGCGGTGCAGCCGCCCGCCTTTACTGCCGCGCCAGCGGCGGGCAGCAGCCTGCCCGCTCGGTCGGTCGATCACAGCTTCTGGCTGACGCCCGGCCATGCCAGCGAGCCGGGCACTTGGTATGTGGGCACCTCGCCGCAAGGCCTGTTCCGCTCGGACGATGGCGGCGATCGCTGGGCGCCGCTGGCCTCGGTCAACGACAGCGCGCAGTTCCGCGAATGGATGGGCTCGGCCCAGGACGGCACGCCGGACGGCCCCAAGTTGCATTCGGTGATCGTCGACCCGCGCGACCCCCAGCATCTCTACTTCGGCATGTCGGGCGGCGGCGTGCATGAATCGCGCGACGGGGGTGCGAGCTGGAGCACCTTGGTCCAGGGCATGGAAGTCGTCGGCGGTTTTGACCCCAACACCATCACCTTCCATGACCCGCATTGCCTGCGCATCTGCCCCACTCAACCGGACCGGCTCTACCAGCAGAATCACTGCGGCATCTACCGCCTGGACCGCAGGGGCCGGGCTGAAGAGGATGTCTGGCAGCGCATCGGCCGCAAGATGCCCAAGCGCGTGGGCGATATCGGCTTTCCCATGGTGGTGCATCCGCGCGACCCGGACACGGCCTGGGTCTTCCCCATGGACGGGCAAGACGTTTGGCCGCGTACCGCCCCGGGCGGCCAGCCTGCGGCCTACATCACCCGCAATGCCGGCAAGACCTGGCAGCGCCTGGACCAGGGCCTGCCCGAGAGCCAGGCTTGGTGGACGATCAAGCGTCAGGCCATGACGGTGGATGCGCAGGCGAAACCTGCGCTCTACCTCGGCACCACCAGCGGCGAGCTCTGGATCGGCCGCGAGGAGGGTGCGAAGTGGCAGAACATCGCCCGCCATCTGCCGGAGATCTATGCGGTCGAAGTGGCCGAGCTGGCATGAGGGTCATGGTGCCGGCCGCGCTGCGCTCTTACACGCGCGAGCTGCAGGTCGAGGCCGAGGGCGAGACGCTGGACGCCTTGTTCACCGACCTCGACCGGCGCTACCCGGGCCTGCGTTTCCGGGTGGTCGATGAGCAGGGGCAGCTGCGCGCCAATATGCGGATCTTCGTCAACGGCCTGGGTGTGCGCGACATGCAGCATGGGCTGGCGGCGGACGACTTCGTGGCCGTGGTGTTGGCACTCAGCGGCGGCTGAGTCAGCCTCCGCCCCGACCTGGGGAAAGCCCGTCTGGCGCCGCCATGGCGCTTGCCGGAGGCTGTGCGCTCCGAACAAGCAGGGCCTGTGCGGCCCGACGAGGAGGAGTGTTCATGAGCTCAGTTCTCATCAGCGGCGCGCAATACCTCGCCCACCCCGAGCGAGTCGATCGCAAAGGCCCCTTCGAGCGCACCTACCTGGCGGAGGGCGATTCCTGGATGGACGCCAGCGCCCTGGCCCAGGGCTCGCTGCCCTACTACCTGGTGCAGGAGTTCAATCGGCGCGGCCAGAGCTGCCTGATCATCAACATCTCCACCTCGGGCCAGACCCTGCAGCGCATTGAGCAGACCATGCAAGGCGACTACGTCTGGTGGTTGCGCCAGCAGCGTTTTGACGGCGTGCTTTTCAGCGCCGGAGGCAATGATTTCATCGACGCGGCACGCGACCCCAATCCGGGCGAGGGCTTGCTGCGCGATATGGCCGGCCAGCCCTTGCCCAGCGATGGCTATGCCTGCGTGCGGCCTGAGGCCTTGAGCCTGCTGCGGCATTACCTGGACGTCAATTTCAGCGCCATGGTCCAGGCCTTGCGCGACAGCCCGCTCAATGCCGACACGCCCATGTTTCTGAATGGTTATGACACGCCCACGGCGCGCAATGCGCCGGCGCTGGACGGCGCGATCGGGCCTTGGCTCTACCGGGCCTATGTGAAGAACCAGATCGACCCCGTACTTTGGCCTACGCTCACCCGCGGTCTGTTCAAAGAAATCCAGGCGGTGGTCCAGGGCTGGGCCCAGGCGCATGCCGGCGTACAGGCCGTACCCACCTCGGGCCAGCTGCAGCCCGCTGCGGAAGGCAGCACCGGCAGCAGCGGCGACTGGAAAAATGAAATCCACCCCAATGCCCGCGGCTGGAAAAAACTCGCGCCGCTGTGGGCGGATGCCCTGGTCTGAAAAGAATCTCGACACGAAAGCGAACCCTGATCCCATGAACACCGCTCGCAACAACAACAGCAGCAGCAACGACAAGCACCAGGACCAGGCCGCCTTGCCCTGGGCCGCGCGCTGCCTCAACGCCGTGGAGCGCCTGGGCAACAAGCTGCCCGATCCGGCCATTCTGTTTGCCTTGCTGATGGTGCTGGTCTGGCTGCTGTCCTGGTGGATGTCGGACATGCAGTTCAGCGACATCGACCCGCGCAGCCAGCAACCCATCGCCATCAAGAACCTGCTCTCGGGCGCCGCCTTGGCCGCGTTTGCCTCGGGCCTGGTCACCAACTTCACCGGCTTCGCGCCGCTGGGTGTGGTGCTGGTGGCCATGCTGGGCCTGGGCGTGGCGGAGCACACCGGCTTCATCAACGCCGGCTTGCGGGCCATTCTGGCCGTCACTGCACGCGCCTTGCTGACGCCGGTGCTGATCGCGGTGGGCATCCTCAGCCATGTCGCGGTGGATGCGGGTTATGTGTTGGTCATCCCGCTCGGCGCGGTGATGTTCTATGCCGCCGGACGCCACCCCTTGGCCGGTATTTCGGCGGCTTTTGCCGGAGTGTCGGGCGGTTTCTCGGCCACCTTCTTCATCCCGTCCAGCCTGGACCCCTTGCTCGCCGGCCTGACCCAGGTGGCGGCCCGTTTGTCGGCCGACCCGGCCGCGGCGGCCATCGTCATCAACCCGCTCAACAACTTCTACTTCACCTCCGCCTCGGCCCTGATGATCGTGCTACTGGGCTGGGCGGTGACCGATCTGCTGATCGAACCGCGCCTGCGCAAGAGCACGGCGGTGGACGGTGACCCGGCCGAGCTGCCCAAGATCGAGCCCCTGAGCGCCAAGGAAAAACGCGGCCTGCTGATGGCCGGCCTGGCCACGCTGGTGGCCGTGGGTCTGTTCGTGGCGGCGGTGCTGCCGGCCGATTCGGCCTGGCGCAGCCCGGCGGGCGAGCTGGCGGCGGCCGCGGCCCCGCTGATGAAGTCCATCGTCGCGCTGATCTTTGTGTTCTTCCTGCTCCCGGGCGTGGTCTACGGCTATGCCTCGGGCAGCATTCAGAGCCATGCCGACATCGTCAAGGGCATGAGCAAGGCCATGAGCGGCATGGGCTACTACATCGTCATGGCCTTCTTCTGCGCGCAGTTCATCTACGCCTTTGGTCAGTCGAACCTGGGTGCCTTGCTGGCCATCAAGGGCGCCAGCTGGCTCAAGGACATGGCCTTCCCCACGGGCATCACCTTGATCGGCATGGTGCTGCTGACCAGCGTGGTCAATCTGCTGATCGGTTCCGCCTCGGCCAAGTGGG
>Ga0187845_1000403_pt1 | contig 25431 bp, 22 predicted proteins | sample SpaLakP09_SKY_68_FD_134515 | JGI IMG/M metagenome (GOLD analysis project Ga0187845, IMG submission 134515) | Oligotrophic lake water microbial communities from Sparkling Lake, Wisconsin, USA - SP09_SKY_68 | ecosystem: Environmental > Aquatic > Freshwater > Lake | place: USA: Sparkling Lake... | reverse complement strand
GATATGGAATGCGTCCAGCCAATCGGTCCTGAAACCGATCCTGGCGTCGATATGACCCTGCTCCGTTCATTGGCGATATCCAGGCACGACGCAAGACCTCGTTTCGGACGGTATCTGATACGTGGCTGCGTGGTTTTCCCACGTGATGTGAATCCAAAGGCTTTCGATCATGAAGCTGAAATATCTGGCATTGGTAGCGATATTCATGGGCCATGGGTATGTCATGGGACAGCCCCAGGGCGTGGGGCAGGCGGGCCGCAATATGCGAGTGCCGGGTACAGGCGCACGATTCGGCGCAGGTGGACAGATCCAGTCCGTCGGGACTGATCGGATGAAAAACGAAGCTGCGGCAGCGTCAGGGTTTGAACAATTGAGGCTCGAAAACGATCAGGCTCGGAAAGCAGCCGAGTCCGCGCGTGAAGCCAGGCAAAAAGCAGAGGAGGCGCAGCGAGCGGCACAAAGGGCGGAACGGGAAAGACAAGAGGCGGCGAAAAACGCACCACGGGCCGGTGACCCTTGCAAACGGCCAGATCCACCTCCACGCTGTAAAAAATGAGCCTGGAAAAAGTCAAGACGGTGATCGACATTGCGACAAGCCTGGCCACCACTGCCGCGCTGGTGATCGGAGGCTGCTTTGGCGCATACCAGTATCTCGAAAAAGCACGTGACGATCGAGTAAAGGAAACCCTTGCCTTTTTCGATCGTTACAATCGCGACGCTGTCCTGAAGGCACGCCTGGAGCAAAACGGGGCGTGGGATCCACTTCGCAAGGAAGAACAACGCATTCCAGGATCGCAGTATGACGGATTCACCTATCGAATCATCCTGGAAAAAAAACTGGAATCCAGCATTTCCGTGTTGAACGACTTTTACGCTGCGCTCAGGGTATGCGCGACAAACGACATATGTGACCATGCGGTAGCTCTTCAACTGTTCCAGGAAGACGCCTGCACCTTCTTCAACAGGAATTACAGTTATATCGATGCGCAGCGCAGGGATTACCAAGACAGTTCAATTGGACTTGGTACCGAGCGTTTTGCAGGAGATCCCGAAGGATCGCCGGAGGTGTCATGCATGCATAAGCAGCCGGCAAAATGGTACGACCGTTTTTTACTGAAACGCCGTTGACGCAAAACGAACCTGTGACCAGGCACAGTTCAGGCTTTCGAACGGCGCAGCCGCATCGTTTGTCCCCGGCACCAGCAGCATGAAGCTGAACGACATCAGGCCGATGCATGCCCCGGATTGAATCCGCCCGTGGCGAGCGAAGGCCGGCAGGCCGGCAATTCGTTGGCCAGCAAGGCGCATCCGCAAAACGGCGCGCGCGAGATCGGCGATGCCTGCCGCGGCCGCTTCCCGATACCGGATCACGTGGGTTTTCACCAGGTCGGCCCTGCTCGGGAAGTGGTGGTGGATGCTCGGCTTGCGGATGCCGACGACCTCGGCGATGTCCGCGTAGCTGAAACCGTTGTAACCGCCGGCGACGATCAGGGAGCGTGCGCAGGCCAGGATATCGTCGGCGGTGTGAAGCGGTTTGTTCATGACAGCGAGACTACCTTCCAGCAGGTAGGCTGCCCAGCGCCGGCATGCACCGGTGCCGGGATACGGCGGCGATTACTGGTCGAGGCTTGCCAGCGCCCAGCACTGGGTCCACGAAAAAATCGCGTGTCGCTGCTCGTTGTCGAGGCTGCCCGTGAGGATCTCGATCAGGAAATGGGCAACGCTCGTGCGCAGGTGCGACGGAAGACATGCCGCCGTCGCGATGGATGACTCGATGTCCGGATGTACGCTCGACATCATGATCTGTACGACGACCTCCGCATGCTCGGTCCAGCCGGCGGCGTCGACGTAGTTCATGAGCGCGGTAGCGCTGTCTGGCAGATTGATCTGGTCTCGCATGGGCAGCGTATCCGGCTCGAAGGGGGCAAGACACCCAGAGTACCGCAGTCGGGTGACAGATAGGATGAAATGTGGAACAAGCTGGCGTATTCGTGGCACGCGAAGCAACGATATCGTGGTGCGGCTGGTACACCGATGTTTCGCCGGCAAGCAAAAACGCCATGTTCTCCGGTTTCAACATGCTGTAGGGGTGGTGCGTCCGACTGTGTCGGGCTGCGCCCCGGACAGGTCAGCGCCCGTTGTCGACACACAATCGACATGCCGCCGACAAACCGGGATGCGGTAATGACGGCTCGAACAGCGGGAAGGCGCCGCTTCGAAGTGCGCTTCCTCGATCGCGCCGCGGCAGCGGACGCATTCATGTTCGGCCGAGGCCCGGCACCGTACGCCAGCGCACGGAGGTCGACACGGAGACTCGATATATTGCAGTGCAACATACCTGTCGAGGCGCCATGGCCAAGCCCGTTCGAAAGACACGACTGCTGCGCAGCCTGACCCGCGCCGCGAAGGCGCAACGGTCGATGCTGACCACGCTGCTGGACGTCTACGCGCCGACGCCGACCAAGCCGGCGCGCAAGGCCGCACCGCGCAAGCCGGCGACACGACCAAGCGTGGCCCGCCCCGGCCTCGTGCCCGCGACCGGCAAGTGGCTGGCGGGGCGCTTCCCGCTGGCCGCGACGAGCATGCAGTACTGGCTGTATTTGCCCGACCATGAGCAGCCACGCGACGGCTGGCCGCTCGTCGTGATGCTGCACGGCTGCCACCAGAGCGCCACGCAGTTCGCGCAGGGGACGCGCATGAATCATGTGGCGGAGGCCAAGGGGTTTGCGGTGCTGTACCCGCAGCAGTCGGTGACCGCGCAGGCGCAGCGGTGCTGGCGCTGGTACGACCGGGCCACGCAGGAAGGCGGCGGAGAAACCGAAGTGCTGGCGTCCCTGATCGGGAGCGTGTGCGAACAATATCCGATCGACCGGCGCCGGATCTATGCCTGCGGTCTCTCCGCCGGCGCGGGCATGGCGGCGATACTGGCACTCAACCATCCGGAACGCATTGCCGCGGTCGCGCTGCATTCGGGTCCCGTGTTCGGCGCCGGGCACAGTCCGATCGGGGCGCTGCACGTGATGCGCCACGGCGCCGCGGCACATGCCGACGCCGCGATCTCCGGCCTGCTGCTGCGCCGCGCGGCCACGCCGCTGCCGCCGATGCCGGCGCTGCTGGTCCAGGGCGAGGACGACAAGGTGGTGGATCCGGTGAACCAGCGGCAGCTGGCGCGCCAGTGGCTGCAATTGAACGGGTTGCCGGCAGGCCCGGCCACGCGGGTCGCGCTGAAACCCGCGGGGCGGGGCGGCAGCCGCAATGCGCATGAAATCCACGATTACGTCGTGGGGCGCAAGGTCGTGCTGCGCGTGGTGCGCATCGCCGGCCTGGGCCATGCATGGAGCGGCGGCGACCCGGCGCACGCCTTCAACGCGAAGGCGGGGCCGGATGCCAGCCGGATGGTGCTCGAGTTCTTCGGCCGGCACCGGCGCTGACGGTCAGCTGTCGTGGTAGCGGGTGGCCGGCGTCACGTCGATCGCGCGGCCGGCGCCCGACACAGAACGACACAAAATAACGCACACCCCATACCCATCAGGTATCGAATGGATACCAAAACGGTCTTGGACGCGTCCGTGCAATCTCTCTACGCTTGGCTCCCACAACAACACCTCGACAGGGAGACCACCGCATGCGGCACATCGACATCCACGCACTGGCCGACGGGGCCAGGTTCAACCGCTTCCACGCCGGCATTCTGGCGTGGTGCGCCCTCATCATCATCTGCGACGGCTACGATCTCGCCGTGGCCGGGATCGCGCTGCCTTCGATCATGAAGGAGATGGGCGTGACGGCGCAGAACGCCGGGTTCATGGTCAGCGCCGCGCTGTTCGGCATGATGTTCGGCGCGATCTTCCTCGGCACGATCGCCGACCGCATTGGCCGGCGTCATGCGATCGTCATCTGCCTCGCGCTGTTCAGCGTGTTCACGGCCGGCGCGGGAATGAGCGACGATCCGTACGTGTTCGGCGCGATGCGCTTCCTCGCGGGCCTGGGCATCGGCGGCGTGATGCCGAACGTGGTGGCCCAGATGACGGAATATTCGCCCAAGCGCATCCGCGCCACGATGGTCACCCTGATGTTCAGCGGCTACGCGGTGGGCGGCATGCTGGCCGCGCTGCTGGGCAAGGGACTGATCGAGCATCACGGCTGGCAGTCCGTATTCCTCGCCGCCGGCGTGCCGGTGCTGCTGATCCCGTTCATCCTGCGAAGCCTGCCGGAATCGATGCCGTTCCTCGTGCGGCGCAACCGGCTGGCCGAACTGCAGCGCACGCTCGCGCGCATGGAACCGTCGTACCGCGCGCAAGCCGGCGACCGCTTCGACCTGCCCGTCGCGGACCGCGTGCAGGGCGCCCCGATCGGTCAACTGTTCCAGGATGGCCGCGGATTCTCCACCGCGATGTTCTGGATCGCCTTCTTCATGTGCCTGTTCATGGTGTACGCACTGAGCTCGTGGCTCGCCAAGCTGATGGCCGGCGCCGGCTACAGCCTCGGGTCCGCGCTGACCTTCGTGCTCGTGCTGAACTTCGGTGCCGTCATCGGCGCCGTCGGCGGCGGCTGGCTCGCCGACCGCTTCCACATCAAGCACGTGCTGGTCGCAATGTACCTGCTCGCCGCCATATCGATCACGTTGCTGGGCTATCCGGTGCCCCTGCCGGTGCTGTTCGTGCTCGTCGGCCTCGCCGGTGCGTCGACCATCGGCACGCAGATCGTCACCTACGCCTATGCCGGCCAGTTCTATCCGACCGCGATCCGCTCGACCGGCATCGGCTGGGCCTCCGGCGTGGGCCGCAGCGGCGCAATCCTCGCGCCGATCGTCATCGGCACGCTCGTCGGCATGGCACTCCCACTGCAGCAGAACTTCCAGGCGATGGCCATCCCGGCCGTCATCGCCGCCGTGGCGGTCGGGCTGATCCGCCACGGCCGCTCGGCGTCCGCCGTACCGCGGCACAGCGGCGCCGTCGCCGAAGCCTGACCGGAATCCATCGCCACGTTTTCATGGGTGCGCGGCATCCAGGGCGGAGCCTTGCCTCCGCCCGAACAACACGTAAAACAATCGACAGGAGACATGATGAAAAAGGCAGTAGCGATTGCCCTCGCGGCGGGACTGGGGGCGGGCGGCGCGCAGGCGCAGAGCCAGGTGACGGTGTACGGCATCGTCGACGTGGCGCTCGCGCACATGAACAACGCGGACGCGGCGGGCCACGGCGTCACGCGCGAGCCGTCGCTGACGGGCAGCCTGCCGTCGCGCATCGGCTTTCGCGGCAGCGAGGACCTCGGTGGCGGTCTTGCCGCCGTGTTCAACCTGGAGAGCGGCTTCAACCCCGACGTCGGCACGCCGGGGCAGGGCGGGCGCCTGTTCGGACGCCAGGCGTGGGTCGGACTGCGCGGCCGCTGGGGCACCGTGCAGCTGGGCCGCATCCTCAACATGACCTATCTCGCGACGATGAAAAGCGACGTGCTGGGTCCCAACCTCTTCTCGATCAACAGCATCGACCTGTACCTGCCGAACGCGCGCAGCGACAACGCGATCGGGTACCTCGGCACCTTCGACGGCCTGACGGTCGGCGCCACGTGGAGCGTCGGGCGCGACGCATCGGCGGCCGGCGGCCCGTCCGCCACGGGCTGCGCGGGCGAGGTGCCGGGCAACGCGCGCGCCTGCCGCCAATACACGGCGCTGCTGGGTTATGACACGCAGGCGTACGGCATCAACGCCACGTACGACAAGCTGTACGGGAACACGGGGGCAGCGGGCGGGCTGACGAGCAGTATGCACTACGACCGCCGCATCACGGCCAATGGCTGGGCGATGGTCGGCGCGACGAAGATCGGCGCCGGCATCATCGGCCGCAAGACGGATACCGCCACGGGCATCGTCGACTCCGACCTGGTTTACCTCGGCGCGGGCATCCCGGTCGCGCCGCGCCTGACCTTGGACGCCCAGGTGGCGCGCAGGAACGTCCATGGCTCTCCCGACGATACGAACCTGGCGGTCGCACGCCTGACCTATGCGCTGTCGGGGCGAAGCGCCGTGTACGCGGGCGTCGGCCGCATGGATAACCACGGTGCGGCCGCGATCGCACTGGACGCGGGCGGCACGACAGCGCCGGGCAAGGCGCAAAGCGGGGTGATGGCGGGGATGCGGCACGCTTTCTGACGGCGGCAAGGCGGCAGCACGTCCGCCGCCTTGCACCGGTCAGTCGGCGAGGAAGGCGGCGAGCGCGCCGGTGAACCGCGGTGCCGCTTCGATGCTGGAAATGTGGGACGCGGCCAGCGCGACGAGGCATGCGCCGGGAATCCGGTCGCGCATCCAGCCCGCATCCGCGACGGTCGTGACCGGATCTGCCGTGCCGGCGACGATCAAGGTCGGGACGGTGATCGCGCCGGCCGTGGCGCGCAGGTCGGCCTCCGCCAGCGCGTCGCAGCAGGCCGCATAACCCTCCGCATCCTGCTCGCGCAGGCGCGCGATCATGCGCGCGACGCTGTGCGGTTCGCGCGCCAGGAACGCGGGCGTGAACCAGCGCGCCGCGGCGCCGTCGGCCACGCCATCCATGCCGCCGGCCCGCACCTGGGCGGCGCGCGCGGTCCAGCCCTCGTGCGTGCCGATGCGCGCCGCGGTGTTGGCCAGCACGAGCTTGTTCAGCCGCTGCGGTGCGTGGATGCCGAGCCACTGGCCCGTCATGCCGCCCATCGAGATGCCGCAGAAGTGCGCGCGCGGCACCTCCAACGCGTCGAGCAGTCCGACGACGTCGAGGCCGAGGCGGTCGAGCGTCACGGGCGCCGTATCATGCCCGGACCTGCGTCCGGACAGGCCGTGGCCGCGCGTGTCGTAGCGGATGACGTGATACTCGCGGGCGAGGATGGCGACCTGCGGATCCCACATCGACAGGTCCGTGCCGAGGGAGTTCGACAGCACGAGGCAGGGGTTCGCGGGATCGCCGTCGGTCCGCACGTGCAGGCGGATGTCGTCAATGTCAACGTATCGCATTGTTCACCCCTGATCGCCGCCGCCCACGGGCAGGACGGTGCCGGTGATGTACGACGCTTCGCTCGAGGCGAGGAACAGGATCGCGGCGACCTGCTCGGCGATGGTGCCGTAGCGGTGCATCAGGCTCGTCGCCGTGGTCTGGTCGACGATGCCTTGATACCAGACCTGTTCCCGTTCGCCCAGCGGCTTCGGGTTGCGCGGCACCTTGCGCGGCGGGGCCTCCGTGCCGCCGGTGGCGACGGCGTTGACGCGGATGCCGTCCTGCGCATGCTCCATCGCCAGGCTGGCCGTGAGCGCATTGATGCCGCCTTTCGCCGCGGAATAGGGGATGCGGTAGATGCCGCGCGTGGCCACCGACGACACGTTGACGATGGCGCCGGCCTGCGCGGCGATCATCGCCGGCAGCACGGCGCGGCAGCACCACAGGGTCGGGAACAGCGAGCGGCGGATCTCGGCCTCGATCTGGTCCGGCTCGTATTCCTGGTAGGGCTTGGCCCAGATCGTGCCGCCCACGTTGTTGACGAGGATGTCGATGCGGCCGCAGGCCTCCAGCGCGCGCGCCGCCAGCGTGGCCGCACCGGCCCACGTCTCGAGGTCGGCCTCGACGACGACGGCTTGCGTACCCGTCTCCTGCGCCACCTCGTGCACCAGCGGCGAGCGGTCCGCCAGCACGAGCCGCGCGCCTTCCGCGGCGGCCGCCAGCGCCACGCCGCGGCCGATGCCCTGGGCGGCGCCGGTGACGACCATCACCTTGTCCCCGAATCGGTCCGGATGCATCATGCCGTCACCCCCGCCGTGCTCGTGGCCGAGAACTTCTCGAAGTGGAACGAATGCGGCTTGATGCCGATGCCGTCCAGCCAGCCGCGCACCGCGTCGACCATCGGCACGGGGCCGCACAGGTAGACGTCGACGTCGCCGCCGTTCATCCAGCCCGGTTCCACGTGCGCGGTCGCATAGCCCTTGCGCGCATGCGTGCTGGATGCCGCAGCCACGCAGGTCACGTACTGGAACTGCGGGTGCGCAGCCGCGATGCGGTCCAGCTGCGCCAGGCCGACCAGGTCGTGGTCGTTGGTCACGGCGTAGACCAGGCGCACCGGCTGCGGGAAGCCTTGCGCCGCCAGTACGTCCAGCATCGACAGGAACGGCGCGATGCCGGTGCCGCCGGCCAGCATCAGCACGGGACGCTGCACGGGCCGCAAATAGAAGCTGCCGTACGGACCGGAGAACGAGATCGGTTGCCCGGCGTGCGCCCGGGTCGTCAGCCAGGTGCTCATCAAGCCGTCCGGCACGTTGCGGACGACGAAGCCCGCTTCCCGTGCGCCGGGCGCGGAGCTGAACGAGTACGAGCGGGTCTGGTCCGTGCCCGGCACCGTCACGTTGACGTACTGGCCGGGCAGGAAATCCAGCTGGTCGGGATGGTCGGGCGCGATGGAGAAACGGATCGTGGACGGCGACAGCTGTTCCACGGCGGCGACGGTGCCGGGAAAGTCGCCGACGCCCGTCTTGCACGCGGCCGATGTCGCCGGGATGCGCACGACGCAGTCCGACGTCGGGCGCATCTGGCACGCCAGCACGTAGCCCGCCGCCGCATCCTGCTCGTCGAGCGCATCCTCGATGTAGCTGTCGGGCGGCATGTCGTAGCTGCCGGACTCGCACAGCCCGCGGCACGTACCGCAGGCGCCGTCGCGGCAGTCGAGGGGAATGTTGACCTTCTGGCGGTAGGCCGCGTCGGACAGTTTTTCGTTGGGGTTGCAGCCGATGAAGCGCGTGACGCCGTCTTCGAACTGCAGTGCGATCGTGTGGGTCATGACCGTCTCCTGCCTAGATGTGATAGATGTCGATGACCTGGCTGATGTAGTCGTTCTTCAGGACGACGTACTTGTCCAGGATCTTCGGCTGCGGACCGGAAAAGTCGATCGCGTAGCGCGACATGCCGAAATAGCTGTAGTTGGTGTGGTAGCGGTGGCTCAGCGTGTGCCAGTTGAAGCGCACCGTGTGTACCTCGCCCTCGACCCGTTCGAGCTCCACGTTGGCGATGTTGTGACTCGTGCGGGTATCGGGAATCGTCGCGCTGGAGCGTTCCGTCTTGATGCGGAAGACGCGGTCTTCCAGGCCCTGGCGGTTCGGGTAGAAGATCAGCGAGATCTCGCGCTCCGGGTCCTGGACCAGCGTGCCGTCGTCGTCCCACGACGGCATCCAGAAGCGCGCATTCGCGTCGTAGCACTGGAGCCATTCGTCCCACTGCTCGTCGTCGAGCAGGCGCGCCTCGCGGTAGAGGAAGGATTGAATATCCTGGATCGCGACCGCGCTCATTTCGCTTCTCCTTTCGCGTCGAAGGCTTTCTTCATCACGTCGAGCCAGTAGCGGTGCTGGATCGTGTACAGGCCTTCGTCTTCCGTGCGCACGCCGCTCATCACGGGCGCGAGGCCGATGTCGTGCGCCGCGTCGTCCGCGCCGTGGATCCAGTGCGTCGCGCCGCGGCACATGTCGTTCCACTGCATCGCGGCGCCGTTGTAGCCCTGCTGGCACGCGCGGAATTCTTCCAGGTCGTCCGGCGTCGCCATGCCGCTGACGTTGAAGAAATCCTCGTACTGGCGGATGCGGTGGGCGCGCGCCTCGGCCGATTCGCCCCTCGGCGCGATACAGTAGATCGTCACCTCGGTCTTGTCGACGGAAAGCGGGCGCAGCACGCGGATCTGGGAGCTGAACTGGTCCATCAGGTACACGTTCGGGTACAGGCACAGGTTGCGCGAGCGTCCGACCATCCAGTCCGCGGTCGCCTTGCCGTATTTTTCCGTGTACTCGGCGTGGCGCGCGAAGTTCGGGCGGTCTTCCGGGTTCGCCCACTGCGACCACAGGAGCATGTGGCCGTGCTCGAAGGCGTAGAAGCCGCCGCCCTGGCGCCCCCAGTTGCCGGCGTCCATGGCGCGGATCTTGTCTTCACCCGCGGCCTGCTCCTGTTTCCTGCGGTGGGTCGTCGCCGCATAATTCCAGTGGACGGCCGTCACGTGGTAGCCGTCGGCGCCATTCTCGGCCTGCAGTTTCCAGTTGCCTTCGAACGTGTAGGTCGACGAACCGCGCAGTACTTCCAGCCCCTCGGGCGACTGGTTGACGATCATGTCGATAATCTTGCCGGCCTCGCCGAGGAAGGCTTCCAGCGGCGCGACGTCCGGATTCAGGCTGCCGAACAGGAAGCCCTTGTAGTTGGCGAAGCGTGCCAGTTTTTTCAGGTCGTGCGAGCCCTCCTTGTTGAAGCATTCCGGATAGCCGGACGATTCCGTTTCCTTCACCTTCAGCAGCTTGCCGCTGTTGTTGAATGTCCAGCCATGGAACGGACAGGTGTAGGTCGCCTTGTTGCCGCGCTTGTGGCGGCACAGCTGGGCGCCGCGGTGGCTGCATGCGTTGATGAATGCATTCAGCTCGCCGCTCTTGTTGCGGGCGATGAACACGGGCTGGCGGCCGATGTGCGTCGTGTAGTAATCGTTGACGTTGGCGACCTGGCTCTCATGCGCCAGGTAGATCCAGTTGCCCTCGAAGATATGCTTCATCTCGAGCTCGAACAGGGCTTCGTCGGTGAAGGCGCTGCGGTGCAGGCGGTGGTCGCCCGTTTGCGCGTCTTCGATCATGTAGTCGTCAAGGCGTTTCGGCTTGAACGCGTCGACAGGAACGATCGGAATCATGGCGGTGTCCTCAGGCGGCGGCGCGTGGACGGTCGACCAGCGTGGTCGGCGCGGCGGCGGTGTCGTGGTACAGGCGGAAGTCGAAGTCGATCGACGCGAACGGCTTGTCGAGGCGTTTGGCGTCCAGTTGCGCCGGGTCGTCGATGCGGTTCACCGCCGGCACCAGGCCCGGGCGGCTGGCGAACGCGAAGTCGTCCCACAGGTACTCGTCGCCGTCGATGTTGATCTGCGTGGTGAGCTTGCGGTGGCCGGGGGCGCTCACGAAGAAGTGGATGTGCGCCGGGCGCTGGCCGTGGCGGCCCAGCAGATTCAGCAGCGCCTGCGTGGTGCCGTCCGGCGGGCAGCCGTAGCCGACGGGGATGATGCTGCGGAACTGGTAGCGGCCCTGGTCGTCCGTGACGATGGTCCGGCGCAGGTTGAACGGCGACTGCGTCCGGTCGAAGAACGAGTAGTTGCCCGTCAGGTTCGCGTGCCACACCTCGACCTTCGCGCCCGGCAGCGGCTTGCCGTGCTGGTCGAATACGGTGCCCTGCATGAACAGGACCTCGCCCTTGTCCGCCTCCGTGCCGTCGTCCATGCGGGCGAAGCCCACGCTTTCCGGTGCGCCCGCGACGTACAGCGGGCCTTCGATGGTGCGCGGCGTGCCGCCTTCGAGGCCGGCCTGCTGTTCCGCCTCGTCGGCGCGGATGTCGAGGAAGCGTTCCAGGCCCAGGCCCGCGGCCAGCAGGCCCAGTTCGTTGGCGGCACCGGCGGCCGACAGGTAGGACACGCCGTGCCAGAACTCGGTCGGCGTGATGTCGAGGTCCTCGATCGCCTTGCACAGGTCGCCCAGCAGGCGCAGCACCACCTGCTGCACGCGCGGGTCGGCGGGGCGGTCGGCGGCGTCCACGACCCAGCTGTGGGCCAGTCGTTCGATGTCTGCGTGGTTCATTTCAGGTCTCCTTTATGGTTGGTTAGCGATCGCCGTCGCGGACGGACGAGGGATGACGGCACAGCGGCATGACGTCGATGTGCATGTACGGGAACAGGGGCAGGGATGTCAGCAGCGTGTGCAGCTCGTCGACGCTGTCGACGTCGAAGATGCTGACGTTGGCGTACTGCCCGGCGATGCGCCACAGGTGGCGCCACTTGCCTTCGCGCTGCAGGCGCTGGGCGAGATCCTTCTCGGCCTGCTTGAGCGCCGCGGCGTCGTCGGGCGGCATCGATGCGGGCAGGTTGACGTTCATTCGGACGTGGAACAGCATGTGAGTCTCCTGTCATTTGCGCTGCAGCGCGCGCAGCTTGTCGGTATCGATCTCGACGCCCAGGCCCGGGCCGGTCGGTACCTGCAGTTCGAAGTCGCGGTACACGAGCGGTTCGCGCAGCACTTCCTCGGTCAGCAGCAGGGGGCCGAACAATTCCGTGTCCCATTCGAGCTCGGCGAACGTCGAGCAGACGTGTGCGGTGGCCGCCGTGCCGATGCCGCCTTCGAGCATCGTGCCGCCGTACAGGCCGATGCCGGCCAGCCGCGCGACGGTCGCCACTTCCAGCGCCGCGAACAGGCCGCCGGACTGCGCGATCTTGACGGCGTAGACGTCGGCCGCCTCCAGGCGGGCCAGGGCCAGCGCGTCGACCGGGCCGTGCAGCGCCTCGTCGGCCATGATCGCGACGTCGAAGCGGCGCGCGAGGCGGCCCAGCATCGCCGTGTGATGGGCTTTCACGGGCTGCTCGATCAGGTCGATGCCGCCGGCTTCCAGCTGCCCGATCCCGCGCACCGCATCGAGCTCGCTCCAGGCCTGGTTGACGTCGACGCGCACGCTGGCGCGGTCGCCCAGCGCGCGCTTGATCGCCAGCACGTGGGCGACGTCGGCGTCCACGCTGCGCAGGCCGATCTTCAGCTTGAAGATGCGGTGGCGGCGGATCTCCAGCATGTGTTCCGCTTCCGCGATGTCTTTCGCCGTGTCGCCGCTGGCCAGTGTCCAGGCCACCGGCAGCGCGTCGCGCACGCGGCCGCCCAGCAGGTCGGACAGCGGCACGCCGAGGCGGCGCGCATGCGCGTCCAGCAGTGCCGTCTCCAGCGCGCACTTGGCGAAGCGGTTGCCCTGGATGGCCTTGCGCACCCTAGCCATTGCCTTCGCCGGTTGGGCGGCGTCCATGCCGACCAGCAGCGGGGCGATGTGGGTGTCGATATTGGCCTTGATGCTTTCCGGGCTCTCTTCGCCGTAGGCCAGGCCGCCGATGGTGGTGGCCTCGCCCCAGCCGGTGATGCCGTCGGCGCAGCGGACGCGTACGAGCACCAGGGTCTGCGTGTTCATCGTGGCGACGGAGAGCTTGTGGGGCCGGATCGTCGGCACGTCGAGCAGGAAGGTTTCGATATATTGAATCATATTATTTGCGTATAATTCTCTGAGGTGAGGACACGATATTCCTGCAAATGGTGGGCGTCCAACACTGTTTTGGTATCGTTTCAATACCCTATAGGTATCGATGATGGAATTAAGGCACCTGCGCTACTTCGTCCCGGTCGCGGAAGAGCGGAACTTCACGCGCGCCGCCGAGCGCCTGCACATCGCCCAGCCGCCGCTGAGCCGGCAGATCCAGCAACTGGAGGAAGACCTGGGCGTGACCCTGATCGAAAAAGGCGTCAGGCCACTGCGCCTGACGGAGGCCGGCGCCTTTTTCCTGGCGCATGCCAAGCCGCTGCTGGACCAGGTGCGCGACCTGCGCACGATGACGCAGCGCGTGGGCAAGCTGGAACGGACGCTGTCGGTCGGCTTCGTCGCGTCGACCCTGTACGGGCTGCTGCCGGACATCATCCGCCGCTACCGCGAGAACCATCCCGAGGTGGACGTGACGCTGCACGAGATGACGACGGTGGAGCAGCTCAAGGCGCTGAAGGAAGGACGCATCGACGTCGGGTTCGGGCGCCTGAAGAGCGAGGACACGAGCATCCGCCGCATCCTCCTGCGCGAGGAGCCGATGGTCGTGGCGCTGTTCCCCGGCCACCGCCTCGCGGCCAAGGAGGGCAACCTGCGCCTGACGGACCTGGTCCACGAGGCGCTGCTCGTGTATCCGAAAGCGCCGCGGCCGAGCTTCGCCGACCAGGTGCTGGCCGCCTTCCGCGAAGCGAACCTGACGCCGGACCACGTGACGGAAGTGCGCGAACTGCAGATCGCGATGGGCCTCGTGGCCGCCGGGCAGGGCATCGCGGTCGTGCCGGAGAGCGTGCAGGGCATGCATCACCGGCACGTCGTGTACCGGCGCATCGAGGACAAGCATGCCGTCTCGCCGATCTTCTTCAGCGTGCGCCACATGGACCGCTCGCCCGAGCTGGAAAACATGCTGGCCGCCGTGTATTCGGTCTACGACGACCTCGGCATCCCGCACGTCAAGGAAGCGTTGCAGGCGTCATGAACGACCGGAGCAAGGCCACCCTGATCGGATTGATTGCCGTCCTGCTGTGGAGTGGCGTCGTGGGCCTGATCCGCCAGGTCAGCGTCCACCTCGGGCCCACGGGCGGCGCCGCGCTGATGTACAGCGTCGCATCGGTATTCCTGCTGCTGTCGGTGGGACATGCCCGGCTGCCGCGCCGCTACCTGGCCTGGGGCAGCCTGTTGTTCGTGACGTACGAGCTGTGCCTGTCGCTATCCATCGGCTACGCCGACACGGCGCGCCAGGCCATCGAGGTCGGGATGGTCAACTACCTGTGGCCCACGTTCACCATCGTGGCAAGCATCCTGTTCAACCGGCAGAAGACCAATTTGCTGATCGTGCCGGGGTTCGCGCTGTCCATCGTCGGCATCTGCTGGGTGCTGGGCGGCGCAGAGGGCGTCGATCCGGCCGGCATGCTGCGCAACGTGCGCGCCAATCCCCTCAGCTACGGCCTCGCGTTCGCCGGCGCCGTGATCTGGGCCGCGTACTGCACGGTCACGGCGCGCATCGCGCAAGGGAGGAATGGCGTGACGCTGTTCTTCATCCTCGTGTCGATCGCGTTGTGGACCAAGTACCTGCTGGAGGGCGGGGGGCACATGGACTTCAGTGTCGACGCCATCGTCTACCTGCTGCTGGCTGCCGGCGCGATGGGCTTCGGCTACGGCGCGTGGAACGTCGGCATCCTGCACGGGAACGTGACGATCCTGGCCGGCGCGTCGTACTTCATTCCCGTGCTGTCCGCGGCGCTGTCGACGTTGCTGCTGCACGCGCCGCTGGCGCTCGCGTTCTGGCAGGGCGCGGCCATGGTGTGCGGCGGCGCCATCCTGTGCTGGCTGGCGACGCGCACCAATCGTACGCGCTGATTCCACGCGTTCCGGGTATGATGCTCATCGGTAACGTATCGTTGCCGAAGTCCGAAAGCATCCATGAAGTCCAGCCTGAAAATCGGCGCCGCGCTCGTGCTCTGCGCGGCCGCCCTCGTATCCCGTCCCACGTTCGCCCAGTCCATCCCCGCGGCCATCCATGCGCAGGCCGCGCCGTTGTCCGGCCCCTACGACGAACGCGGTTGGCTCGACCGGTTCTACGCGCCGCGCAAGTATGCGGCCGCGTGGAATCCGCAGACCGCCGCCGCCGCGCTGTGGGTGCTGCGCCAGGCGCCGGTACAAGGTCTCGACCCGCAGGATTACGGGGTCGATGAACTGCAGCAGCAACTGCGTGCCAGTCACGCCGATCCGGCCCGGTTCGACGTTGCGCTGACAGCGGCGATGCTGCACTACCTGGCCGACCTGCGCGTGGGCCGCGTGCGCTCCGAGTACCACACCGGCAAGTCGGATGCGCGCCTCAAGCGCTACGACCCCGTCGAGCGCCTGCGCACGGGGCTCGCCGCAGGCAAGCTGCGCGATGCGGTGCAGGCGGCCGAGCCGCAACTGCCGCTGTACGCGCAGGTCAAGACGGCACTGGCCCATTACCGCGAGCTGGCGAAGCAGCCGTATCCGGCGCTGCTCGTGCCGCGGGCGAAGGTCAAGCCGGGCGGCGCGTACGCGGATGCGCAGGCGCTGTTCGAACGGCTCGTGCTGCTGGGCGACCTGCCGGCCGATGCGGCGCCGCCCCTTGAGGCGATCTACGGCGACACGCTGGAAGAGGGCGTGCGCCACTTCCAGTCCCGCCACGGCCTGGAGGAAGACGGTGTGCTGGGCCGCGGCACGGTCAATGCGCTGAACGCGCCGCCCGCGCAGCGCGTGCGCCAGCTGGAACTGACCCTGGAGCGTTTGCGCTGGCTGCCGGATTTCGGTCCCGGCCCGCTGATCGTCGTCGACCTGCCGGCCTACCGCCTGTGGGCGCTGCAGAACGGCAGTACGGAGGCGCCGCTCGAGATGCGCGTCGTCGTCGGCTCCGCCGTCAAGACGGAAACGCCGCTGTTCGTCGGGCAGATGCGCTACCTCGAATTCAATCCGTACTGGAATGTCCCGCGCAGCATCCTCGACAAGGAAATCCTGCCGAAGCTCGCGCGCAATCCGGCGTACCTGAAGCAGCACGACATGGAGACGGTGCCGCCGGATGCGAGCGTGGCGGACCTGAAGGCGGGACGGGCGCGCGTGCGCCAGCGCCCGGGCGCGAAGAATTCGCTGGGGCCGATCAAGTTCGCGATGCCGAACCCGATGGACATCTACCTGCACTCGACGTCGGCGCGCGAGCTGTTCGAACGCAGCCGGCGCGACCTGTCGCACGGCTGCATCCGCGTCGAGCACCCGGCCGCGCTGGCGCAGTACGTGCTCGGCGGGCAGCGCCAGTGGAGCGCCGATGCGATCCAGGAAGCGCTGCAGCCGGGGCCGACGAAGCACGTCGACCTGCCGCGTTCGATTCCCGTCGTGCTGTTCTACGCGACCGCCATCGTCGACAGCGAGGGCGGTGCGCGCTTCGCGGCGGATATCTACGGCCGCGACGTCAAGCTGGAACAGGAGCTGGCGGCACGCCGCAGCTCCACGCCGATCAGCGCGCCGATGTCAGCGCCGCATCGCCCCAGGTAACCGGCAACTGCTCGTTGGCGCCGCCCGTGCTCTTCGCGACGAGTTCGATCAGCTTGGCCGCGCCGACGTCGACGCTCAGCGCCTGCGCCGGCTGGCCCCAGCGCAGGGACTTGCTCTTCGCGAGCAGCTTGCCGTCGCCGTAGATCATGAAAGTCACGGCGTGCGTGCGGTCCTGCGCGGAGTCGTCGACGCCGACCTTCGTCTCCAGGCGGCGATAGTCGTGGTTGCGCACCTCCAGGCGCGAGTTGGCCAGGATGCCGATGCCGGCGTCGTAGCGCTTGCCCGCGACCTGCAGCAGCTGGCCGTACGGCGTGCTGTCCGCGCGCGCGCCGCCGAAGCCGGCGTACATCGGGCGCTCGCCGCCGCCTTTCGTGCCGGACCAGCCGAACGACGAGCGGAACACGGTCGGATCGGCCGTCGGCTTCGTCACGCCGTCGACGGCCGGGTTCACGCTGCCCGGCTGCTCCGACAGGTACAGGCCGTCCGCCAGCGCGCGCGTGCCCTGGACGCGGAAGATGCGCGTCTCGCGCGGCGCGACCTTCACCTTGGTCTCGTTCGTGAACGACGACGCTTCCTTGGACCACAGGTCGGTCAGCGTGATCTTGCCGTCCTTGCGCAGCTTGAGCTGGTCGGCCGTCAGGTCGGCGTCGATCGGTGCGATGCCGCGGTTGAAGATGGCGACGGCCTTCTCGCCCGACGCCAGCGTCTTGACGAGGATTTGCACGTCATCGGCGTCGTACGCGAGCACCGCCTGGTTGCCGGCCGCGTCCTGGTTCAGCGCGATGATGTCGGCGTTGCCGAAGATGTCCATCAGTGCCTGCGGCGTCGTGCGCAGGTCGGCGCCCGTGAACAGCGGCGAATTCAGCATGGCCCACAGCGCGAAGTGCGATCTCGCTTCGGTGATGTGGTTCGCGTCGAAGTCGCCCGAGCCGATGAACAGCATGTCGGGGTCGTTCCAGCTGCCCGGGTGGCCGTACAGTTCGCGGCGTGCGGCGCTGTCGTAGTTGCTCAGCAGGCGGGGCCAGTTCGGGCGGATGTCGTCGCTCGTGCGCGAGATGTTGCCGAAGTTTTTGCCCCACGCGCGCACGTCGCCGGCGCCCCACACGCACAGCGACAGCAGGAAGTCGCCGTCCGGATTGCTGCGCTTGAGTGCCTCGTTGATCTGCGTGAATTCCGCCTGCACGGCCGGGATGTCCGAGCGGGCGACCGATTCCAGGTCCAGCACGGGCTTCAGCGCGCGGTAGTCGCCCGTCCTGACCTTCGGGCTGTCCGCACCGTACGCACGCAGGCCGCAGCCGTCGACCTTGATGAAGTCGAAGCCCCAGTCGCGGAAGAACAGGCCGATGTCCTGGTCGATGTGGCCGTACAGGCCCACTTCGCGTTCCAGCACGCTGCCTTTCGGGAGATTGGGATCGTCGCCGCCATAGGCCTGCGAGCAGGTGTTGCGGCCCAGGTCCGAGTAAATACCGGCCTTCAGGCCCATCGCGTGCAGCTTGTCCGTGAAGGGGCGGAACCCGCCGTTTGCCGTCGACGGGAAGCGGTCCGGGCGCGCAATCAGGCGGCCGTCCGGCTGGTTGCGCCGCAGCGCCCAGCCGTCGTCGATGTTGACGTAGCGGTAGCCCTTGGCCGCCAGGCCGCTTTCCACGAGGCGCTGGGCCGCGCCGAGGACCTTGGCTTCGTCGATGTCGGTGCCGAACGCGTTCCAGCTGCTCCAGCCCATCGGCGGCGTGGCCGCGTGGCCGGCGGTGTAGGCGCTCCAGCGCGCCGTCGGTGCGAGGGGATCGGTGGCGGCGTGTGACGTAATCGCCGCGAACAGCAGGGGAATCAGGGCCAGGCGGGGCTTGTGCATCGGGATTTCCAGTATGAGGTGTGGACGTGATAGCAGATTATCCAAAGCGCGGGGGCGTTCGACAATTGCTAAATGTGCCAGCCGGTATATCAAATTGAGCTGGCAGGCAACTATGTTAAAGTGACATCATTACGCAGGGTGTCCCATGAATCTGTTCGAACATCTGGCCTTGCTGGCCGTCCTGGTGCTGGCCGCCGGCTTCCTGTCCCTGAGCGAGATCGCGCTGGCCGGCGCACGCAAGATCAAGCTGAAACTGCTGGCCGAGGCCGGCGACGAGCGCGCGCATAAAGTGATGGCGCTGCAGGCGCAGTCGGCCGATTTCTTCGCCGCGTCGCAGATCGGCCTGAACGCGATCGCCATCCTGGGCGGTATCCTCGGCGAGGGCGCGCTGCGCCCGTTTTTCCTGCAATGGCTGGCGCTGTTCTACGACGGTCCGGGCCGCGAGAATATCGCGTTTGCGCTGTCGTTCGTATTCGTCACCACCTTGTTCGTGCTGTTCGCCGACCTGATGCCCAAGCGCCTCGCGATGATCGCGCCGGAGAGCACGGCGATGGCCGTCGTGCGGCCGGTGCTCGTCGTCATCCGCGTGTTCAAGCCGCTGTCCTGGGCGCTGAACAAGGTGGCGAACATGCTGTTCCGCGTGTTCGGCGTCGACACGACACGCGAGGACCGCATCACCTTCGACGAGATCTCGGCCGTCGTGGAAGCAGGCGCGCAGGCCGGCGTGCTGCAGAAGCAGGAGCAGCACTTCATCGAGAACGTGTTCGAGCTGGAATCGCGCGCCGTCACGTCGACGATGACGACTCGGGAAAACGTCGTGTTCTTCACGTTGAACGAAGCCGAGGACAGCATCCGCCAGAAGATCGCCACGCACGCGCTGTCGAAATTCCCCGTGTGCGACGGCACGATCGACCGCGTGATCGGCTACGTGGACACGCGCGACATCCTCGTGCAGCTGTTCAACCGGCAGTCCCGCTTCCAGCTGAACGAATCGAGCATCCGCAAGGTCCTGATCATCCCCGACGCGCTGACGCTGTCCGAGCTGCTCGACCGCTTCCGCGCCACCAAGGAGACGTTCGCCGTCGTCATCAACGAGTACGCGCTCGTCGTCGGCGTCGTCACGCTCTCCGACATCATGGTGACCGTGATGGGCAAATGGGGCACGCCGCTCGAAGCGGACCAGCAGGCCATGCAGCGCGAGGACGGGTCGTGGCTGATCGACGGCAGCACGCCGGTGGCGGACATGAAGCGCGTGCTGGAACTGGACGCGCTGCCGGAGGAAGACCACTACGAGACGGCGGCGGGCTTCATGATGTACATGCTGCGCAAGGTGCCCAAGCCCACGGACAGCGTCGAATACGAAGGGATGCGGTTCGAAGTGCTCGACGTCGACCACTACCGCATCGACCAGCTGCTCGTGAAGCGCGTCGGCGCGCGCGACGCTCAGCCGGCGCCGCAGGCGGATACGCTGGCCGATTCCTGACACACGATCGGGTTGTCCAGATCGCGGCTCCATTCGCACCAGCCGCCGTCGTACACGCCGATGCGGTCCCAGCCCATCAGCCACGCGTAGAAGAACGCCAGCGACGCGCGCCACCCGGTGCCGCAATAAAACACGGTCCGCCTGCCCGCATGGATGCCGCCCGAACCCCACATGCGCAGGATGTCAGCCGCCGGTTTCATGCGCCCGTCGGCGTGGTGGAATGCGGCCATGCTGTTCACGTCGCCGTCCTCGCCGGCACGGCCCCACAGCGCGCCGGGGATCTCGCCGCGCGCCTCGATATAGCTGTAGCCGGACGTCCTGCCGATGTATTCGTTCCATGTGCGGATGCTGACGAGCGAGCCCCGACCATGGCGCAGCAGGCCGCGCACCTGTCCCATGTCGAGCAGGTAGTCGGGCCGCCCGGGCAGCGTGATGCCGAAATCGTCCACGGCGGGGCCGGGGCGCTTCAATCCCTGTTCGAGAGGAAGGCCGGCGCGCTGCCACGCCGCGAACCCGCCGTCGAGCAGGCGCACGTCCGCGACGCCCGCGTACAGCAGTAGGTGCGCGACGCGCGCGGCCGCGAGGACGTTGCGGCCGTACAGCACGACGGTGCCGTCGTGGCGGATGCCGTGGGCGAGCAGCACCCGTTCCAGTTCCGCATCGAGCACCTTGTTCCACAGCGGCCCGTATTCGAACCACGTCGTGTCGAGATAACCGGCGCCCGGAATGTGGCCGGCGGCGTACGCGTCCATCGCGCCGCAGCCCACTTCGAACACGCGCGCGCCGCTGCGCGCGAGCGCCGGCACGCACGCGGGCGTGACGAGCTGGCGACCTCGGGGCAGGTCGCGGCGGAGGCCGAAAGGAGGGAGGCTGTTCAAAAGAGGAAACGAAAAGGGCCGGGCCCCGTATGTTACAGGACCCGGCCCTCGAGGGCGTGAAACGTCAGGCTCAGACGGCGACGGTATCCGCCACGTCGCGGAACTCGCTGATCTGGTCGAAGTTCATGTAGCGGTAGATCTGGTCGGCGTTCTGCGTGAGTACGCCGATGTGCGCCATGTACTCTTCGCGGGTCGGGATCTTGCCCAGCGTGGAGCAGACCGCGGCCAGTTCGGCCGAGCCCAGGTACACGCGGGTGTCGATGCCGAGGCGGTTCGGGAAGTTACGCGTCGACGTCGACATCACGGTCGCACCCTTGCGGATCTGCGCCTGGTTACCCATGCACAGCGAGCAGCCCGGCATTTCCATGCGCGCGCCGGTGCGGCCCAGCGTCCCGTAGTGGCCTTCGGCCGTCAGCACCTGCTGGTCCATCTTGGTCGGCGGCGCGACCCACAGGCGAACCGGGATGTCGGTCTTGCCTTCCAGGAGTTTCGAGGCGGCGCGGAAGTGGCCGATGTTGGTCATGCACGAGCCGACGAACACGTCGTCGATCTTGTCGCCGGCGACGTCGGACAGCGTCTTGACGTCGTCCGGGTCGTTCGGGCAGGCGACGATCGGTTCATGGATGTCGGCCAGGTCGATCTCGATGACGGCGGCGTACTCGGCATCCGCGTCCGGCGCCAGCAGGTCCGGCTTCGCGAGCCAGGCTTCCATCGCCTTGATGCGGCGTTCCAGCGTGCGGCGGTCGAGGTAGCCGTTCGCGATCATCCACTTCATCAGCGTGATGTTCGAGTTCATGTACTCGATGATCGGTGCCTTGTCCAGGTGGACCGTGCAGCCGGCGGCCGAGCGCTCGGCCGACGCGTCGGACAGTTCGAACGCCTGTTCGACCTTCAGGTTCGGCAGGCCTTCGATTTCCAGGATGCGGCCGGAGAAGATGTTCTTCTTGCCCTTCTTGTCGACGGTCAGCAGGCCTTGCTGGATCGCGTACAGCGGGATCGCGTTGACAAGGTCACGCAGCGTGACGCCCGGCTTCATTTCGCCCTTGAAGCGGACCAGCACCGATTCCGGCATGTCCAGCGGCATGACGCCGGTGGCGGCCGCGAAGGCGACGAGGCCCGAGCCGGCCGGGAACGAGATGCCGATCGGGAAGCGGGTGTGCGAGTCGCCGCCGGTGCCGACGGTGTCCGGCAGCAGCAGGCGGTTCAGCCACGAGTGGATCACGCCGTCGCCCGGGCGCAGGGCGACGCCGCCGCGGTTCTCGATGAAGGTCGGCAGTTCCTTGTGCATCTTGACGTCGACCAGCTTCGGATACGCTGCCGTGTGGCAGAACGACTGCATCACGAGGTCGGCCGAGAAGCCCAGGCAGGCCAGGTCCTTCAGCTCGTCGCGGGTCATCGGACCGGTGGTGTCCTGGGAGCCGACGGTGGTCATCTTCGGTTCGCAGTACGTGCCCGGGCGGATGCCCTGGCCTTCCGGCAGGCCGCACGCGCGGCCGACCATCTTCTGGGCCAGCGAGAAGCCGCGGCCGCTGTCTTCCGGGTTCTGCGGCAGGCGGAACAGGGTCGACGGCGCAAGGCCCAGCGCTTCACGCGCCTTGGCGGTGAGGCCGCGGCCGATGATCAGCGGAATACGGCCGCCGGCGCGCACTTCGTCGAACAGCACGTCGGACTTGACCTTGAACTCGGCGATCACTTCGCCGTTCTTCAGCGCCTTGCCGTCGTACGGACGCAGTTCGATGACGTCGCCCATCTCCATGTTCGTCACGTCCAGCTCGATCGGCAGGGCGCCGGCGTCTTCCATCGTGTTGTAGAAGATCGGGGCGATCTTGGTGCCGAGGCACACGCCGCCGAAGCGCTTGTTCGGGATGAACGGGATGTCTTCGCCCGTGAACCACAGCACCGAGTTGGTGGCGGATTTACGCGAGGAGCCCGTGCCGACCACGTCGCCGACGTAGGCGACCAGGTGGCCCTTGGCCTTCAGTGCCTCGATCTGCTTGATCGGGCCGATCTTGCCCGGCTCTTCCGGGTTGATGCCCGGACGCGGGTTCTTCAGCATGGCCAGCGCGTGCAGCGGGATGTCCGGGCGGGTGGTCGCGTCCGGGGCAGGGGACAGGTCGTCGGTGTTGGTCTCGCCGGAGACCTTGAACACGGTCAGGGTCATGCGTTCCGGGACGGCCGGACGCGACGTGAACCATTCGGCGTCGGCCCACGACTGGATCACTTCCTTGGCGTTCGCGCTGCCCTTGTCGGCCAGTTCCTTCACGTCGTGGAAGTAGTCGAACATCAGCAGGGTCTTCTTCAGGCCTTCGGCCGCCACTTTGCCGACAACGGCGTCGTCCAGCAGGTCGATCATCGGCTTGATGTTGAAGCCGCCGAGCATCGTGCCCAGCAGGCGGGTCGCCAGTTCGCGCGAGATCAGCGGGCTGGTTTCCTCGCCGCGGGCGATCTTGTTCAGGAACGCGGCCTTGACCTTGGCCGCATCGTCCACACCGGCCGGGACGCGGTTCGTGATCAGGTCGACCAGGAAGTCTTCCTCGCCCGCCGGCGGGTTCTTCAGGAGTTCGACCAGGTCCGTGGTCTGGGCTGCCGACAGGGGCAGCGGGGGCACGCCGAGGGCGGCGCGTTCGGCGACATGGGTGCGGTATGCGGCTAACATGGGAAGCTCTTTCAGTCGTTTTGAAAAGCAGGACAGCGGTTGCTGGCCCTGTACTGCCGATATTGTATCTCAAGTCTTCTATAAGACATAAGACGTAATATCGGTTAGCCGAAAAAGCTGCCCGAAAGTGTGGTGCCGGACCGTCAGGTGAGGGGCGTATCCACCTTCTTCAGCGTGCGCAGCACGAAACTCGACTTGCTGTGCCGGATGCCGGGAATGTTGTAAATCCGCTCGCGCAGCAGCCGCTCGTAGTCGCGCGTGTCCTTGACGGCGATGCGGATGAAGTAATCGTAGTCGCCGGAAATCAGCGCCGCTTCCAGCACTTCCGGGATCGATTCGAGGGCCTGGCCGAATTTATACAGCGTCTCCTCGCTGTGGCTGTCCAGCGTCACCTGGACGATCACGGTGTCGTGGTAGCCGAGGCTCGCCAGGTCGACCTTCACGGTATAGGCCTCCAGCAGGCCGCTGTCCGTCATCCGCTTGATGCGGTTCCAGCACGACGTGGTCGACAGATTGACCGCGCTGCTGATCTCCTGCAGGGGCGTGCGCGAGTCCTTCAGCAGGATGGCCAGGATGCGCAGATCCGTCGTATCGTAAATTTTTCTCTCATCGTCCATTTTAAGTGAAAAGTTTTCCGTAGGTGGGTGGATTATAGCGAAAATCATGAAGCACTTTCCGCGGTCCGATCGATAAAATTCAGGGATGAAAACACTTCCCGATACTCCCATGACCGCCGCCCGCGTGCTGGTCGACACGCTGGTCGATTGCGGCGTCGACACCGTGTTCGGCTATCCCGGCGGCGCCGTGCTGCCGCTGTACGACGCGCTCGCGCTGGATTCGCGCATCCGCCACATCCTCGTGCGCCACGAACAGGCGGCCGTGCACGCGGCCCAGGGCTATGCGCGTTCGACCGGCCGGCTCGGCGTCGTCTTCGTGACGTCGGGGCCGGGCGTCGCGAACACGACGTCCGGGCTGCTCGACGCCATGAGCGATTCGATTCCCGTGCTGTGCATCAGCGGCCAGGTCGCGACGGGCGCGATCGGCACGAACGCGTTCCAGGAATGCGACGCGCTGGGCATCACGCGCACGGTCACGAAGTGGAATACGCAGGTCCGCGACGCGGACGCCGTCGCGGCCACGATCCGCACGGCCGTCGCGACGGCGCTGGGCGGGCGTCCGGGACCCGTGCTCGTCGATGTGCCGAAAGATATCCAGGCCACGCACGTGACGGCCGCCTCGCCGGGCCCACGCCAGGTGAAGGTCGCAGCGCCGGTGCCGCCGCTGGAGCAGGCCGTGCACCTGATCCGCCACGCGCGCCGGCCCGTGTTCTACGGCGGCGGAGGCCTGGTCAACGCGGGCGATGCCGCCTGTGCCGCGTTCGCCCGTCTCGTGCGCTGGAAGCATGCGCCGTGCACGCTGACGTTGATGGGACTGGGCGCGTTTCCCGCGTCGGACCCGCGCTGGCTCGGCATGCCGGGCATGCACGGCACGCTGGAAGCGAACCTCGCGATGCACGAGGCGGATCTCGTGGTGTGCGTGGGCGCGCGCTTCGACGACCGCGTCACCGGCAACGTCGCGCACTTCTGTCCGGACGCGCGCATCGTCCACGTCGACGTCGATCCCGCGTCGATCGGCAAGGTGGTGCGGACGGACGTGGGTCTCGTGGGCGATTGCACCGTCATCCTCGACGGCCTGCTTCGGATGCTGGTTAACGTGGCCCCCGCGCCGACCGCGGCGTGGTGGGACCGGATCGCCACATGGCGCGCGGTGCGCTGCCTCGACGTGCCGGCGTCGGCATCGGGCATCCTGCCGCAGCGGCTGATGCGCACGCTGGCGGACCACGTGGCGCGGCGCGACGCGATCGTCTCCACCGACGTGGGCCAGCACCAGATGTGGGCCGCGCAATACATGGGGTTCGAGCGTCCGCGCCGCTGGCTGACGTCCGGTGGCGCGGGCACGATGGG
>Ga0187845_1000401_pt1 | contig 25458 bp, 30 predicted proteins | sample SpaLakP09_SKY_68_FD_134515 | JGI IMG/M metagenome (GOLD analysis project Ga0187845, IMG submission 134515) | Oligotrophic lake water microbial communities from Sparkling Lake, Wisconsin, USA - SP09_SKY_68 | ecosystem: Environmental > Aquatic > Freshwater > Lake | place: USA: Sparkling Lake... | reverse complement strand
ACCCAGAACCGGAATGGATCCGCTGGCCCCGTCGATCGACCAGGCCCGGCCGTGGTCCGGAAGCGCCCGTGCCTCGCAGATCGCGGGATAGCCGCCATGATGTTCAAAGATGTAGGCGAAGCGAGCCGTTAGGCCAGCAAGCGTTGCTGGATCCATATAGGCCGGTATCTTGCGGCGCTGATTAAGAAAAAATGGCCTGAGATCATCTATCCCATGCGTCTGGTCAGCATGGTCATGGGTGAAGAGCGCCGCGTCGATGCGGCGAACGCCGGCGCGAATGGACTGCAGCCGGAAGTCCGGAGATGTATCGACCACGACGGTCGTTTCCGTCGTTGCAGTTCCGCTCTGGTCTCTGCGACGCACCAGGAGTGAGCACCGGGTTCGCAGATTGCGTGGGTCTTCGGGATTGCAGTCTCCCCAGTTGCCATCCGCGCGCGGAACGCCACCTGAGGATCCAGACCCGAGGATCGTGAATTCAAGGGTCTGGCTCATGGACGCTGGACCCGATCAAACAGGCTAAAGAACGCGCGTTCAGTCCTGGCCTCAGCTTCCGCTCGACTCCAGCCTCTGATCTCACCGAGCTTGTCGAGGATGTGGGGCAGATAGGCCGGCTCATTCCGTCGGCCGCGCATGGGAACCGGAGCCAGGTAAGGACAATCAGTTTCGACGATGATCCGATCCTCAGGCATGCTGCGGATGACCGCCCTCACCTCCTCAGCCGCCTTGAATGTGGCGATGCCGGAGACCGAAAAATAGGCTCCAAGGTCCGCCGCACGCGCCGCAAGTCCGGGCCGCTGGTGTAGCAGTGCATCAAGACCCGGAAAGCGCCACGGGCGTACTCTTCCTCGAGTATGTCGCCCATGACGTCGTCGGCCTCGCGTGTATGGACGACCAGGGGCAAACCGGTTTGGCGGGCTGCAGCGATATGAGCGCGGAAGACCCTGGCCTGAACGTCCCGGGGAGAGAAGTCGTAGTGGAAGTCGAGGCCACACTCCCCGATGCCGATCACGCGCGGACGTCGTGCGAGGGTTGCCAGGGTATCGGCCGACAGGTCGGGATCCTCCTTGGCCTCGTGCGGGTGGGTGCCGACCGTGCACCAGATGTCTGGCTCGGCCATCGCGATGGCATGAACGTCGCCGAATGAAGAAACCTTGTCACAGATCGTCACCATGAGCTGGATGCCGGCCTCACGGGCCCGAGCGATCACTGCGGTGCGGTCCTCGGCATATTGGGGGGCATGAAGGTTGACGTGACTATCGATGAGCATGGGCTCACATCGCCGTCCTGGCAGCGGCGCGCAAGTCCGATATTGCACTCCAGAAGACGTCGGCGCGATCCAGATTGACGGCTTCAGCCTCGCCGGGCCAACGGCAGAGCTTCTCCCATACCGCCGCCCATCGGTCGAGCGCCGCAGAACTGCCCGTAGTGGCGAGACGCAGGGTCATGGCGCGGATCTGATCGGCAAGGCGTTCGAACAGCAACTCGAAGCGGGCTGCGCCCTCGCCTCCCCGAAATGTATCTGCCAAGGCCAGCAGGGCGGCTTCGTCAATGCCGGGAAGACCCCGCAGAATCTCGCCGGCGGTATCATCCATGGCCAGGGCACCGGCAGAGGCCAGTTGCAGAGCCCGACCCGGTGCCCCCTGGGCCATCTGGGCCAGACGTTCGGCGGATCTGGAATCAAGGCCTGTCTGATCGACCAACATCTGGGTTGCCAGGCTGAACCCCGGCGCCGGGATCGCTAAGCGCCGGCAGCGAGACCTGATGGTTGGAAGCAGCCTGCCAGGCGAATGGCTGACCAGCAGAATGATCCCCTTGGGTGGCGGTTCCTCAAGTGTCTTTAGGACCGCGTTTGCAGCATTGACGTTGAGATCGTCAGCCGCGTCGATAATGGCGACCCTGTAGGGAGATGTTGCCGGCGAATTGGCAAAGAATTCAGGCAGCCGTCGCGCTTCATCAACCGGGATGGACTTGCGGACCTTCCCGTCATCGGTCGCACGCTCAAGAACCATAAGGTCAGGGTGGGAGCGCGCGGAGACCTGACGTGAGACCGGATCCGATGGGGCTGCCCCCAGGATTCCGTGGTCGAGGTTCGCCTGTGCACCCAGGAGCCGGCGGGCCATACGATAGGCCAGGGTTGCCTTCCCGACCCCCTCCCCGCCCGTCAGCAGCCAGGCATGATGCAGCCGCCCCCTGGACAAGGCATCAAGGAAGGCGGATTCGGCGCGTTCCAGCCCTTCAAGCCTGAATACGTCACGAGGATGCGGCGGAGTTTCCAAATCTAAAGCTCCAGCCTTGACGACACCACGTCCCAGACATTGCAGGATACGACATCAACGGTGGCTGTTGCATCGATCACAGCGCAGCGCTGCGGCTCGCGTTCTGAAATCTCGATAAAGCCGGCGCGAAGTCGTTCGTGAAAGGCGAGGCCTTTGCTTTCAAAGCGTGCTGCCCCGCCCCTGGCCTCGGCCCGCTGCAATCCGGCTTGGGCCGGAAGGTCAAAAATGAGAGTGAGGTCGGGAAGTCTACCCCCCAGAACATGATTTTCCAGATCGGCAATCAGCCCGTCCGGGACTCCGCCTCCGGCCCCCTGATAGGCCCGGGTGGAGTCTGAGAATCGGTCACAAAGAACGACTGATCCTCGCTCCAGAGCCGGCCAGATCACGCGTTCAAGGTGGTCACGGCGTGCAGCATACATCAGCAGGGTTTCGGTCACTGATGACCAGCGATCGGCTGATCCGTTGACCAGCAGGTCTCGTATCGCTTCGCCCCCCTCGCTCCCTCCCGGCTCGCGGGTCAGCACCACGTCGAAGCCAGCAGCTTCTAGCCGTTGAGCCAGAGCGCGGATCTGGGTGGATTTACCCGCCCCTTCACCGCCTTCGAAACTGATGAATATGCCCTTTTTCACAGGAGTGACTTCGACCGGTTTCCCGGACTTGTCCAGAGGGCAGAACGCCCTGCCTTAGGGGCGCAGGACCGTCGCGCCGGGAAACCCCAAGGCTACAATTTGCTCACGCAAGGTCCAGGCATCGCCTTCGTCCGGACCTGCGGGAACGATAACCCGGTAGAGAAGCCCGCCGGATCGTTCCAAGGGCTCGATGACGGCTCCGGCTGTTGACTGCAGGGCCGCGGCTACGCGCACCGCATTGTCTCGATTGGCAAAGGCCCCGGCCTGAACTCTGAATTCGGCTCGGCTCACGGCGGGCGCAGCCTCCGGCAGAGGATCTACAGTCTTGTTTCCGGGGTCGACACCAGGGTCGGCTTCCAAAGCAGTAAGGCCCGCCGCGGAAGGCGTTTCGACCTGCGCGATCTGTCGTGGCTGAAACACCGCTCTTGATGCCGGACCAACATAGCGCACGCGCACACGGGCCACGCCCTGCCGACGATAGCCCAGTTCTTCAGCGGCGGCGCGAGACAGGTCGATGATCCGGTCATCGATGAACGGCCCGCGGTCATTGACCCTCACAATCATTTTGCGGCCGTTGTCGAGGTTGGTGACCTCAACCAGACTGGGTAGTGGCAGGGTCTTGTGCGCGGCCGTCGGCAGATCCATGTCGAAGAGCTCGCCATTGGCGGTTCGCCGGTTGTGAAACTGCTCTCCGTACCAGGAGCCTACGCCTTTGGCGTCGTAGTCGGGATCCTCCTTGGGATAGTACCAGACGCCTCTGACTTGATAGGGTTTTTCGGTCCCTCTTAATGGCTTTCCAGCGGGTGGAGCCGACTGCGAAGACGGCCGCCCAGCTTCTGATCCACCGATCGCGAAGCGCGGGTCTGGCGTCGCGCACGCCGTCACCAACAGTCCAGCCATGGCCAGGGCCGCAAAGATCCCGGAGTTGGTCTGGATAGATCGTTCGACGGTCATGCGACGTCTTTCCGACGAGAAAGCATCCTTAACGCCCTAGTTTATGACGGAAGTGTTTTGCACACTGGTTAAGGCGCAAAGGCGCTGATATAGGCCCCCGTTTGGACAGGTGGCCGAGTGGTTTAAGGCAGCGGTCTTGAAAACCGCCGTAGGTGAAAGTCTACCGTGGGTTCGAATCCCACCCTGTCCGCCACACCCAAAAGGCCGTGGCGACGTGCCCGAAGGCCCGGCGCTTCAGTTCAGACAGCACCGGGAATTGCATGCAGACGCCTCGCACCGCGCTCTACGGTCATGCCGATCATGATCTGGCCCCGGTGGCTTCAGACGCCCTTCAGCTTTCTCCCCTGATTCCCGGGGCGTCAGATGTCGCAGCCCTCGCAGACGGCTCAATTGACGCCATTGCAATTCGAGCGCCCGCGGGTGTCGTGGAACGCCGCTTTGTTCTGGCTCATGCGTTACGGGCGCTTGCCCCGGAAGGTCGCCTGACCGTTTTCGCGCCCAAGGACCGGGGTGGTCAGCGTCTCCGCAAGGAACTCGAGGCCTTTGGCTGTGTCGTCGGAGAAAGTTCCAAGCGACACAACCGGATCTGTGTGGCCCTTCGCCCTGATGCAGTGCGAGGTACGGCAGAGGCCATTGCGGCGGGGGCCCCGCAACAGGGGGGCAACGGCCTGTGGACGCAACCTGGTGTCTTTAGCTGGGACCGGCTTGATCCGGGCACGGCGCTGCTTCTGAAAACAATGCCGCCGCTTTCTGGCATGGTGGCGGATTTCGGCTGCGGTATCGGCTGGTTGAGCCGGGCCGTGCTGCAGTCGCCGACTGTGACAAAGCTGGCGCTGATCGATCTTGACCGTCGTGCGATCGATGCCGCCCGCCGGAACATCGAAGACTCGCGGGCCAGTTTCGTCTGGGATGACCTGAGAAAGGCTACCGACGACCTGGGCGTAGTGGACTTTGTTGTCACGAACCCGCCTTTTCATGAGACCGGTGGCGAAGATCGGTCCCTGGGGCAGGCTTTCATTCGTCTGGCGGCCACGTCCCTCAAGAAGGGCGGCCGCCTTTGGCTGGTCGCAAACCGCCACCTGCCCTACGAGGCGATCCTGGCCGAACATTTCGCCAGTGTTCGGCTGGCCGGCGAAACCAATGGTTACAAGGTTTTCGAGGCGCGCAAGTGACCAAGGCCTTGATGGCACGTCTGGACCGGCTCCTCGCCAATCTCGGCTACGGCAGTCGCAAAGACGTGCAGGCCATGATTGCGGGCGGGCGCGTCGTGCTGGATGGAGCCGTCCTCAAGGATATCGGCAGCAAGGTTGCTGTGACCCCCGATCTGCCGGCGCGAATGACGATCCGCGGTGTCGCTGTTGACCCGCCGGCCCCCCTGGTTCTGCTAATGCACAAGCCGCTGGGGGTGGTGTGCTCCCACAAGGAAGACGGCGATCGAATCTATGACCTGCTGCCGCGACGCTGGCGCATCCGCGACCCGGCGATCTCGACCGTGGGACGCCTGGACAAGGACACTTCGGGACTGATCCTGCTGACCGATGACGGCGACTACCTGCACCGTGTCATCTCGCCCAAACGCCATGTTCCGAAGACGTACCTTGCAACCCTGGACCGGTCTTTGGAGGGGCACGAGGCGGATCGCTTTGCGTCCGGCGAACTCATGCTTGAGGGCGAGGAAAAGCCCCTGCTTCCGGCTGAGCTCAGCGTTCTGGACAGTCGAACGGCGCGCCTGACGATCACCGAGGGGCGTTACCACCAGGTTCGGCGAATGTTTGCTGCGGTCGGCAATCACGTTCTCAGCCTGCACCGTGAGCGCATTGGCGGGATCGAGCTCCCGGACGACCTCTCACCCGCCCAGTACCGTATCCTGCCGGCCGCTGACGCAGAAGCCGTGTTCAATGGCAGCTGAGCCGACATTGGTCGACGCCAGGGGGCACCGTTGCCCGGTCCCGACCTTGCGCCTGCGTCGCGCGCTTGAAGCTGCGCCCCCCGGTGGCCGCGTACGCCTGATCGCGGACGACCCGCTTGCGCGGATTGATGTCCCGCATTTTGCCGCCAGCCTGCCCGCGAAACTGCTGGCCACGGTTGAAGAAGCCGATGGTTCCATCAGCTTTCTGGTGGAGAAGGCTCCTTAAGCGGGATGGCCCGCGGTCCCTCGACCAGGTCACGCGGCCTTTCATCGAGGGCGATTTCGACTTCCGTCGCGAGCGCACCGCCGAGGAAAATCGCGTTTACACTCCATGAGAGCCAGATCAGGAAGATGATCACGGCTGAGATGGACCCATAGGTCGCGCCGAGGCGCGCGACCTTCTCGACGTAAAACGCGCTGGCCGAAGACATAAACAGGCACAGGATCGCTGACGCGACCCCGCCGGCCATCGATGCCCGCCAGCCTACCGGCGCTCGTGACATGGCGTAGCGATAGATCAGGGTCATGCCAAAAACGAGGCCGATACTGGCCCAGGTCCACTCGCTCTGAATCCACGGGACGCCTTCCAGCGGCCTCAGATTCAGGGCGCTGCCGAGCAGTCGAAGCACCAGGAAGATGCCGGACATCATGAAAAGCAGGCCGAATGCCGCGATCAGCACGACCAGAGCCATGAGGTTGAAGCCGACGAACCCCCGTTGATCCTCCTCGTCGTGGATGAACGAGAGCCCAGCCAGTAGGGCCTTGAAACCCCGATGGGCCGCATAGGTACCGATAACCAGGATGATGGCACTCTGGGCAGAGACGGTCTGCTCTGGTGCATGGGCCAGACGGGTCAGTTCGCTCTGAAACAGACTGCGAGCACCGACCGGCATCAATCCCGCGAAGTTTTCGGCCTGGGCCGCGGCTTGCTCAGGTGTCAGCAGCAGGCTGTAGATCCCGATCAGGATCGCAAGGCCGGGAAAGACGGCCAGAAGCGCAAAGAACGAGACACCGCCGACATACAGCATGACGTCTCGCCCCCAGATCCTCGCGAGGGCCAGGCCGACGACACGAAGCACTTCCCTGGCCCAATGAATCGGATCGAGATCAAGGTCTCGCCAGCGAATGGGTTGAGGATCTTGCATCGGCGGGAACCTGCCCGCGCCGGCCAGCCGATGCAAGACATGCATTACAAGGCCCGCCTACAAAGCAACCATGGGCCATCGGACCTGTAGCCGGGAGCAAGGCGATAGCTTCAGCTCATCCACAAGCGAACGGGCTGAAGCATCTCTTTCAATCAGAGGGCGCCAGCCGACTTCAACTCGGCGACGGCTTCGGGCGTGAAGCCCCAATCGGCCAATGCCCTATCGTTGTCGCCTCCGATCTTCGGTGGCGGTCCCTGGATCTCTCCCGGGGTTGCCGAGAAGCGAGGTGCCGGTGCCGGCTGAACGACCCCATTGATCTCGACAAAGGTCTCCCGCGCCGCGTTGTGCGGGTGATTGGGAGCCTCATCCATCGTCAGGACCGGCGCGAAGCAAACATCAGTGCCGTCCATCAGTTCACACCATTCATTCCGGGTCTTGGTCCGGATCACGGCAGCCAGCTTTTCCCGCAGCTCAGGCCACTCTTCGCGGCTCATCTGATGCTGGAACTGAGGGTCCGTTATGCCTGTTTTTTCAAGGAGAAGCAGGTAGAACTGGGGTTCGATTGATCCAATTGAAATCCAGCCGCCGTCGGAACACTGGTAGGTGTCATAAAAGTGGGCCCCGCCGTCCAGTAGATTGGCCCGGCGCCCCTCCGTCCACATGCCGCCAGCCTTGAAGCCATAGAACATCGCCATCAGCGAGGCGGCTCCGTCGCTCATCGCACAGTCGATGACCTGACCGGTGCCGGTGGCTCTCGCGTGAAGGACACCCGCCAGAAGGCCAAAAGCCAGATAGAGCGCGCCCCCGCCGAAATCTCCGACGAGGTTCAGGGGCGGAACCGGCTTCTCCTCCGTGCCGATCGCAGCCAGGGCCCCCGTAATGGCGATATAGTTCATGTCGTGGCCGGCCGCCTTGGCATACGGGCCAAACTGGCCCCAGCCGGTCATGCGTCCGAACACCAGGCGGGGATTTCGCGCCAGTGCCACATCGGGACCAAGGCCAAGCCGCTCCATCACACCAGGACGGAACCCTTCGATGAGACCATCGGCCGCCTCGATCAGCTTCAGGCAGGCCTCAATGGACTCAGGCTTTTTCAGGTCCAGGGCCACGGAGCGGCGCCCTCGCGCCGTAATGTCGGCCGGTGATCCCCTTCCCTGCCCCTTTCGGTCAATGCGAACGACGTCCGCGCCTAGGTCTGAGAGCAGCATCCCGCAAAAAGGCCCCGGACCAATGCCCGCAAACTCGACGATCTTTAGTCCTGACAGCGGTCCCTGGCCCACGGCGTCCTCCCAAGTGACTCTTCGGTACGAAGTTGAGCAGAACTAGAGCGGCCCTGACGTTCGGTCATGCAAGCCCGGGTTTGTTGCCAAAATGTCGGGCCGTTCAGTCGCAGGCTTTCGCGCTCCTGCGGCGTTGCATCCCTATGCCGCCTGCAACCCTCTGCTATGTTGCTGCGTCGAATCTCCAGGGGCCATCATGGCCTGAGTTCGGTGGGTTTCGGGCGGAGGTAGAGTGTGGCGGTAGACGCCCGGATCCTGATCGTAGCGCGAGATGACCTGCGAGCAGGTCCCCTGTCCGAAGGACTTGATCGCCTCGGCTGGCGCACCGTCACGGCAAGGGGGCCTTACGCCGCTCTGGCTGCCCTCGGCGATTTGCCTATTGAGGCAGTAATCGTGGACCTCGCGAGTGCCGGGCCTGATACGCAGTCGCTGGCGCGACGACTCAAGGCCGCTGTTGCACCCCGTCGTCTGCCAGTGATCGCAATCGGCGAGCCGGATGACATTCAGCCTGGTCAAGCTTTTGATCTGACCCTGTCTCCCCCGCTTCACCCATCGCAAGCGGCCTTGAGGCTGGAGTCCCTTGTTCGCACGGCGATTGCTGAGGAAGAGTACGAACTCAGACTGCAGACCTTTAGTGAACGAGGCCGGCGGATGGATCTGCCGGAGCCGCAGGTCTCGCCGTTCAGGATCCTAGCCGTCGGTGAACCCGCGCCCCAGTTTCTGGCGCTGTCCAACGCCCTCAAGCACAGCGGCGCGGAGGTGGTCGGAGCCTTTACGGCCTACACAGCGTTTGACTACCTGCATGAGAGAGCGTTCGACTCGGTCGTGCTGTGGGCTGGAGACAATCAGCAGGAAGCCCTGTCGATTGCAGCCGGGATGCGTCGAAACACCCGGCTCTTCCATATCCCGGCCATGCTTTACCTCAAGGCTGAGAGCTATGTGACGATGTCGGAGGCCTTCCATCGGGGCGTCTCCGATGTGGCTTCCCCAGAAACTCCGGAAGTTGAAACGGCGCGCCGCGTCATGGAGCTTGCCCGGAGTTATCGACGGGGAGAGTCGATCAGGGGGGCCCTCGAAAAGGCCCGGAGCTCCGGCCTGATGGATGCGGCAACCGGGCTCTTCACGCGCGATCTTTTCGCCGCCCACCTGGCCAAGCTGACAACAGCGGCGAGAGAACGCTCCCGTCCGCTGTCGATCTGCGTGCTGCGTGTTGCGGACAAGCCTGAAACGCTCTGGGCACGCCAGAATGGCTGGCTGGACCGCGCCATCCCGCAGATCGGCTCGATGGTCGGTCGTCTCGTACGGGTCGAGGATACCGCAGCCCGCCTTGCCCCTGAGGTTTTTGCCCTGGCGCTTCCGGCAACGAACCAGGCGGCTGCCCGTGCCGCAGCTGAGCGGATTGCAGCGGTCATCGGTTGTACCGCTTTTGATGCCGGTGAAGATCGTCCGCCCTTTGTCTGCGAGTTCGACATCGGCGTAGCCCAGATGGAAAACAACGAGGGTGCCGTGAAGGCGCTCGAGCGGGCTGCGGCCCGTGCGCTGCAAAGAGAAGCCGGCTGACGGGAGCCCAAATGGCATCGCCAATGATCGTGGACGTCGTCGCCGACGTCGTGTGTCCGTGGTGCTATCTCGGCTGGCGACGGGTCAAGGCTGCGATTGCTCTAAGGCCCGACTATCGCGCGCAGATTGTCTGGCGACCCTACCAGCTTGATCCGTCGATCCCGGAATCCGGAGCCGACCGGCGCGCCTATCTGGCCGCGAAGTTCAAGGATCCTGCGCGCCTGATGCAGATCCATGAAGCGCTTGTCAGCGGAGGAGCCGAGGACGGGATCACCTTTCGCTTCGAGATCATCGAAAAGGCGCCCAACACCAATGCCGCCCATCGACTGATCCGGTGGGCTCACGGTGCCGGGGTGCAGGACATGGTCGTGGAAGGCCTGTTTGCCGCCTACTTCACGGAGGGGCGCGATATCGGCGATCCCATGGTGCTTGCGGACATCGCCGCAGTTGCGGGTATGGAGCGACTGACCGTGCTTCAGTTGCTGTCAGAAGAGGCAGATAAGGACGCCGTCACACGGGAACACGCCATGGCGGTCCAGGGCGGCGTCACCGGCGTGCCGTTTGCGATTTTCGGCGGCAAGGTCGCGGTCGTTGGCGCTGAAGCGCCCGAGCAAATCCTGAAGGCGATGGATCAGGCCGCAATCTCGCCAGCCTGATCCCAAACCCGGGCTGGTACGAGATGGGCAAGAGGCGTTGCCATGTGCTGACAACGCCCCAGGCCCTGTTCCGGATTTAGCCTTTGATCTGGCCCGCGAGGTACTTGCGGATCCCCGCGCCATAAGGCGGTCGCAGCCCGAGCATGGGCGCGATGTCCTTCTTCAGTTGCTGGAAAACAGCCTTCCGGTGACTGAACTCGAGGAAACCATCGTGCCCGTGATAGGCCCCCATTCCTGCCGGGCCGACACCGCCAAAGGGAAGTTCCTCCTGCGCGACGTGGAAAATCACGTCATTGACCGTGACCCCGCCGCTCGTTGTATTGGTGAGCACGCGGTCGCGTTCGGCCTCATCCGTTCCGAACCAGTAGAGCGCCAGCGGCCGGTCGTTGGCATTGACGTAGTCAATGGCCTCATCGACCGTCTTGTAGGTTTTCACGGGCAGAACCGGTCCGAAGATTTCCTCACGCATGACCGCCATATCGTCCGTAGGATTCAGGATCAGGGTCGGCGCGATCTTGCGATGCGGCTGCTGCGACAGGTCTTCGCTGGCGGGGTTGATCTCAACGATCGTGGCCCCCTTCTCACGCGCGTCATCGATATAGCCGCGGATACGGTCGAAGTGCCTTTGAGCCACGACAGCCGTGTAGTCAGGGTTGTCCTTGATGGTCGGGAAGTAGCGACCGACCGAAGCCTTGGCCTCAGCCACAAAGCTTTCGAGGTCCTCGGCGGGCGTAAAGACATAGTCCGGCGCGAGGCAGATCTGTCCGGCGTTGAGGGTTTTACCGTTCATGATCCGGGCGGCCGCCGTAGCCATGTCCGCGCCACGGGACAGGATCACGGGGCTCTTGCCACCCAGTTCCAGTGTCACGGGAACGAGGTTGTCGGCAGCGGCTCGCATGACGTGCCGCGCCACAGAGGTCGCCCCCGTGAAGACCAGGTGGTCGAACGCCAATCCTGAGAAGGCCTGCCCCGCTTCCGGTCCACCCGTGAAAACCGCAATCTCCTCCTCGGAGAAGCCCTTGGCAAACATCACCTTCATGAGCTCGGAAGTCGCCGGGGTGAATTCCGAAGGCTTGATCATTGCACGGTTACCGGCGGCCAGGATTCCGGCGAGTGGTGCAAAGGTCAGATTCACCGGAAAGTTCCAGGGACTGATGACGCCTACCACTCCCTTGGGCTGATATTGGACCTCGGCTTTTGCACCGAAGAGCCCGAGGATCGCCGGCGTCGTCTTGCGCTTCTGAGGCCGCATCCAGCGCGAGAGGTTTTCGCGCGCGAACTTCAGGGGGCCAATTGAACCAGCGACGTCGGTCAGGGCCGTCGCATCCGGTGACCGGGATCCAAAATCCTCGTTCACGGCCTTGGCGATCTCGGCCTGGTGCCCAACAAGCAGATCAATGCAACGATTGATCCATTCTGTCCGCTTTGCAGCACTGGGCGGGCCATCCCGGAGATGCGCAGCTTTCTGGCGATTCAGGACGGCATTCATCTCAGCCTTGTGCGCGTCGAGCGTCAGGTTCACAGGCGCATTCATGGTCACAATCCTCCCGGAGGCCATTGCTGGCTCATCTTATCGACGTTCACAATGGTCGGGCAAAACGCAGAACGCAAGAGAACGTCGTTCGCTCTTAACCGGTCGTTTGAACTCTTTCCGCTAAGGTCCGTCCCCAATCGATCGGTGCAATCACTGTTGAGCGCAACGATCTGGGGATGAAATCATGGCTGACGTTGAAACCACCCTCCGCGGCCCCGACGCCTACAAGATTGCGCGTCGCGCCGTTGACCTGATGGAACGCCATCAGGTGTGGCCAACAGCGTTGAATTTTGAACTCTGGACGCACTATGTCGCAGACCCCGAAGGGGCGCTGGCGCGTGAATTGACCAGGCTCATTGCCATGGGCGAGCCGATGACCGAGCTCGTCTGCGAAGAACTGGCCGCGACCTATTTGCCGAAAGCACGCCTGAACGAACAGATCCGGGATGCCGGTGACCTGCTGTCCAAGGAACTGGAATCCGTCTCGAAGGCGATCCAGAACGCCCAGAAATCGAATACCGCCTTCGGCAAGCATCTGGCCGGGGTTTCCAAGGAACTCAGCACACCAGGCGACGTCGATGCCATCAAGGCCGTCGTCAGCAACCTCGCCGATGCGACCCGCCGCGTTCACAAGGAAAACCAGTCGCTCGAAAAGCGCCTCGCGGACTCGACGGCTGAAGTGGATCGGCTCCGCGAGCACCTCGAGCAGGTTCGCCGCGACGCTACGACGGACGGCCTGACCAATCTTGCCAACCGCAAGGCGTTCGATGAAGAACTCGACCGTGCGTGTGCAGAAGCTGACGAAGCCGGTTCGTCCATCTGTCTGGCCGTGCTCGATATCGACCACTTCAAGGGCTTCAATGACACCTGGGGCCATCAGACAGGCGATCAGGTTATCCGGTATGTCGCATCGGTGATCGGCCGGGTCGCAGCCATGCCCCGCTTCGCGGCGCGCTACGGCGGCGAGGAGTTCGCGATGATCTTCCCGCGTGAGAGCTCGGCCATCGTCGCCGCCACGCTTGAGGAAATTCGCGTTGAAGTCTCGTCGCGCATGCTCAAGCGCCGATCCACAAACGAGGACCTCGGCACCATCACCATCTCGTCGGGCTTTGCTGAACGGCGCCCGAAAGAGAGCGGACATTCGGTCATGGAACGCGCTGATACTGCTCTCTATGCCTCGAAGCGCAGCGGCCGCAACAAGGTCAGCTGCGCAGACGGCAAGCCTGAGTCGGCCAACGCAGCCTGACTTCAGACCCCAACTCCGATCCAATTGCGCCGCCGTTTTTCAAACGGCGGCGCTTTCGTATGAAAATCTGCTGGTCTTCCGCAAGGTGAGGGGCGCCTTGCTGTTCCCAAGAGCGTGAACAATTCGGGAGGACGCCATGGACTACCACAAGATCAGCCTTTCAGCCGAAAACGGCGTGGCGACGATCACTCTCAACGACCCCACAACCCTGAATGCCGCGAGCCTGGATCTCGCGCGGGAAATCACCCATGCCCTCGCGTCGATCGCCGCAGGCAAGGTTATGGCCAGAGCCCTTATCATCACCGGTGAGGGGCGCGGTTTCTGCTCGGGCGCCAACCTGTCCGGTGGCGGTGCGGCCGGGCGCGAACTGGACGTGGATGGCAAGCCGGATGCGGGTTCCGCCCTGGAGACCGTCTACAACCCCATGATGACGGCCCTGCGTGACTTCCCCTTCCCCATCGTGACGGCTGTCAATGGTGCCGCTGCCGGTGTCGGCTGTTCACTGGCCCTGATGGGCGACATGATCATTGCCGGCGAGAGCGGCTATTTCCTGCAGGCGTTCCGCCGTATCGGCCTCGTTCCGGATGGTGGCTCCACCTATCTCCTGCCCCGCATGGTGGGGAAGGCCCGGGCGATGGAAATGATGCTCCTGGGAGACAAGATTCCGGCGGCCAGAGCCCTGGACTGGGGCCTTGTCAACCGGTGCGTCCCGGACGCGGAGCTGATGGCGACAGCGACATCAATCGCTCTTGAGCTCGCCAATGGACCAATCGCCCTGGGTTCGATCCGCAAACTCGTCTGGGACAGCCTGGACGCTGACTGGAACGGTCAGCTCCACGCGGAACGCAAAGCCCAGAAGTTTGCCGGCAAAACTGAGGACTTCATCGAAGGCGTCAGCGCTTTTCTCCAGAAGCGCGTGGCGGCGTTCAAGGGACGCTAGCCTGCAACTTCCGCAGGATAGCGAGCGCCTCTTCCGTCCGCTCATAGGGCACAAAGACATGGTCGTGGCTCAAGGCTGCGACCATGTTGCAGGCAATTCCCGCTGCGGCGAGCGCTGACGAAACAGAGGCCGTCAAACCCACTCCCGTCAGGGCGGAATAGACGTTCAGAGTGATCAGTCCCATGACGTCATGGCTAGCGATGCCCGCAGCGCAAGCCCTCCCCTCCTCCAGGATGAGGCTGACGCCCTCGGATTCCTGAAACATGGCGATGGGTTTCAGGTCCCACCATGTCTCATGTGGGCTCTGACAAAAAACGAACCGGCCAGGGCGCAGCTCCGGTTCCAGTCCGGCGACCATGTCTCGCGTGCCTTGTATGACCTCGATCATGAACCCGGCGCTGCCAGATAGGGCTTGTAGCTCTTTTCCTCAATGATTTCAGAACCTGACAGGTCATTGATCGCGCGCTTGATCGCGGCCCGCTGGTCATTCTCGATATAGACCCGGCGAGCCAGCGCCACGAAGGCAGGTCCGAAATCCTGACGGCGCTCGCAATCGCGTTTTCCATCCTCAACATCCCAGAGCGCAGCATTCACGGCGGTGAGCTCAGCCGTCAGACGCTCCATCGGCTCTCCTGCCGGAAGGTGTTCCAGGGCGATGGCTTCCAGCAGCAGGAGTTCCTTGCTTACATTGGCAATCTTGACGGGGTCACCGATGCGCTCGGCCTTCACCCGCAGGATCGTGATCTTGTCGACAAGTTCGCCGGCCGAGATGGGCGCGAGAAGGGGCATTCAGGACACTCCGGGATCAGCCCCCCGCCAGAAGTCGCGAGAGCGCAGTCTCAACCGCTTCGAGAGGGAGAGCGGCCATGTTGTCTCCGTAATCCCCAGCGACCAGCATCTCAAGGCGTTGGGCGGCCGGGCGGAACTTAACCGCCTTGCGACGATCCTTTTGCAGCGAGAGCAATGGCGCGCCTCCTGCCGCCAGCATGTGGCCCGGCCCGGCATCATTTGCCACAGCAGCACTCAGGCGGCCAGCCAGGGCAATGACCAGTAGTGGACCCTTGACCTTGTCGAAGGGATCCTTGCGGTTCCGCTCTGGAAAGAGCGCTCGCGGGACAGAGGCCATAGCCTTTTCGGCATCTTCAGCCTCGTCCGGTCCAAAGAAGAATACGGGCGTGGCACCGCCTGCTTCGATTGCTCCTGCAAGGGCAATGAACCGGTCCAGCGGCCAGCGCTTGTCCTGCCCTCCGGCACCAGGTGCGAGGCCGACATAGCGTCGTCCCTCTGGCAGGAGCAGTTCAGCGGCTTGCAGAGCATCGGCGCGCGCCAGCTCGAGGGCACGCGGTGCGCCCTTCCCCGCAGTAGCCAGGTCAAGCAGTCGCGCAAGCCGATCCACGAGTGCTGGCGGCCAGCCTGGTACCCTCGCAAGCTTGGCTGCTGAAATGAAGCTGTAGCTCGCGGCGCGCTGGATAACCCAGCTCCGCCGGATGTTTTCCTGGGTATCGATGACCAGATCAAAGCGCCGGCCGGCAAACGGTTTTCGCCAGGGCAACAGCTCGGCGGCTTCCGTCCCCATCGCTCCGTCGACAATGAGTTCGTCAAGATAGCCTTCGACAACACCCTTCAAAGGTCCGGCATAGACCGTATCGCCTTTTGCGGCACACCAGCTGATACGGGCTTCAGGAAACGCTGCGCGCAGCCCTGCGATGAAGGGAAGCTTGATGAGGCCATCGCCGATGACCTCTCCCATCGAATAGACCAGAATTGAGCTTATCATCTCGCGATTAAGCGTCACGCGCCGCGCCGGTCAACTGCACCATCAATGTAAGTGAGTGCTCACTTGCAATCCGCAGCAAGTCCTGTCATCTTCGCTGCATGAGCGCCAAGCCTCGCATTGAACGTGCCGCCCTCGAGGTCTTCGTGACCGAGGGGGTCAACGCATCGACGACCAAGGCCATCGCAGCGCGCGCGGGTGTCTCGGAAGGCGCGATCTACCGTCACTGGAAGAGTAAGGACGAACTCGCAGTCGGGCTCTTCATGGAGACCCATCGTCGCCTCTCCGACCTGATCACCGTCAATGCCGATATGTCGCTGGGGATTCAGGCCAAGGCGGCAGCGATCGTTCAGGCCTATTGCACCGTCGCAGATGAAGACTGGCTGCTGTTTTCGTTCCACCTTCTGCATTTGCATCACTTTCTTCCCTACTATCAGGAAGACGGCCGTGACCCTGTCAGCATGGTCGAAGCGACCATCAAGCAGGCCATGATGGGCCTCGAACTCCCACCGGGCGATCCTCGCGTGCTCGCCGCCATGGCGATCGGCGTGATCACCCAGACCGCCCAGAACAAGGCCTACGGTCGACTGGGCGATGACGCCCTCTCCATCCATGCCCCTCTCATGACGGCGGCTGTCCGGGCCGTTCTCGTCGCTCGCTAACCCTCACAGGATATCCCAACCATGCGCAGCGCGCTGTTCAACGCCTACTACTGGGTTCTTTCGATCTTCTACGGGCTGTCGGCCGCCCTCTCCGCCCTGCTCCCGGGGCGACGCCCCATCGCCTTCGCCTTGCGGCTCTATAGCCAGCGGATGCTGTGGGCGCTGCGCACGTTCGCCGGTGTGAAGATCGACCTGAAGGGCCAGGAACACCTGCCCAAAGGTGCCTTCATTATCGCCGCCAAGCACCATAGCTGGGGCGACGGCTTCGTGATGTTCGCCAACGTCGAGAACCTCAGCTTCGTGACCGGCGACCACCTCGAGAAGTTTCCTCTGGTCGGGGCGATCCTGAAGAAGTTCGGCGCCATTGTGGTCGATAGCTGCGGCGGGCCAGAGGCGCGCAAGGCCCTGTCCGAAAGCGCAGCCCAGGTCGCCGCCGAGGGCCGCCGTATTCTGATCTATCCAGAGGGCCACCTGGCCGCCCCCGGCGAGCGGTTCCGTTATCGCACCGGCGTCTACTATATGAGCCAGGACTTCAACCTGCCCGTCGTCCCGGTGGCGACTAATCTGGGCTGCTTCTGGAAGCAGACCGACAAGCAGAAGACCGCCGGTCAGGCGACCGTCGAATTCCTGCCGCCGATCATGCCGGGGCTGTCGAAGGACGAGTTCATGGAACGGCTGGAGACGGTCATCGAAGTCCGCACCAATGAACTGATCGCCGAGGCGACGGGAAAACTGGTGAAGGAATCGGTGCTCGTCGAATGGAACGGCCGGACGAACGTGGCTTTGACCACGTGACTCTTCGAGTTCTCTCCTGGCGGTTTGTCCGCCATCAGGTCCTGCCCTATGGCGCGGCGATGACGCTAGTCATCACGACCTGGCTCGCCGGCGGCCTGATTGGCGCGGACCGTGAACTTGGTCCGTTGGCTTGGCTGATGCTTGCGGGCACTTTGCTGGTCCTTGCCTGCTGGCTTGTCGCGATGACACTAGTCTTCCGACGCCTGGGTCTTTGGGGGCTGTTAGCGATACCGAGCGCATCACTCGTCGCGCTAACGGCAACGGGACTCCCGCTCCTCACAGGAGCCTGCTGGCTGGCAAACGCCTGCATCTGACTACTTAGCCCAAGCCGAACAGACGCAGGGACGTCGTTGATGAGCTTAGGGCTCGGTCTCGATCGCCGGCTGGATCGTCACACTCTCGCCGCAGCCGCAGGCGTCGGTCTCGTTCGGATTGTGGAACACGAACTTCGACGACAGTTTGGTGATCTCGTAGTCGATCTCGGTGCCGATCAGGAACAGCACCGCCTTGGGCTCGATCAGGATGGTGACATCCTTGTCTTCGACCACCTCGTCGAGCGCGTTCTTCTCGGCGGCGTATTCGAAGACGTATTCCGAACCGGCGCAGCCGCCGTTCTTCACCCCGACCCGCAGGCCGGCATAGGGCTGATCCGCCCGGGCCATGATCTCCTTCACCCGCGCGGCCGCTGCGTCGGTCAGGGTGACGACCTTGGGACGGGGGCGACGAGCGCGTGGCGTGACGGCGATGTCCATGGCGACAGGTCCGATCAGAACATGTTCAGTTGCAGCTTGGCCTCGTCGCTCATCCGCGACGGGTCCCAGGCGGGGTCAAAAACGAGATCGACGGTGCACGACTTCAGGCCGGGGATTTCCATCACCGCGTCCTTGACCCAACCCGGCATCTCGCCCGCCACCGGGCAGCCCGGCGCCGTCAGGGTCATGTCGATGGCCACGTCCTTGTCGTCAGACACGTCCACCTTGTAGATCAGGCCCAGCTCGTAGATGTCGACCGGGATCTCCGGGTCATAGACCGACTTCAGCTTCTCGATCAGCAGATCAGTCAGCTTGGCCAGCTCTTCCTTGGGAAGGGCGGAGACGGTCTCAGGAACGGCGGCGTCGGTCATTTCGGGCTCAACTGAAGAAACGGCGGGCTTTAGCCAGAGCGTCCACGAACGCATCGGCCTCAGCCTCGGTGTTATATAGGGCGAAGGAGGCGCGCGCGCTTGAGGTGACGCCGAAGCGTCGCATCAGGGGCTCGGCGCAATGGGTCCCGGCGCGCACGGCGACGCCGTAGCGGTCCAGTACCTGGGCTAGATCGTGGGCATGGATGCCCTCAACCGTGAACGACAGAACAGCGCCCTTGCCTGGGGCCTCGCCGAGGATCTGCAGACCGTTGACGCCGCGCAGGTGCTCGGCAACCCGGGCATAAAGCGCGTGCTCGTGGGCGAAGATGGCATCGCGATCCAGGCCGTTGAGCCATTCAATCGCTGCGCCAAGGCCGACAGCCTCAAGAATGGCGGGAGTGCCCGCCTCGAACCGATGCGGCGGGTCGGCATAGGTGATGACGTCCATCGACACCGAGCCGATCATCTCGCCGCCGCCCTGGTAGGGCGGCAGAGCGGCGAGGCGCTCGGCCTTGCCGTAGAGCACGCCGATGCCCGTGGGGCCGTACAGCTTGTGGCCGGAGAAGACATAGTAGTCGACGTCGAGGGCCTTCACGTCGACCCGGGAATGGACCACGCCCTGGCAGCCGTCGATCAGCACCTGGGCCCCGGCCGCATGGGCCAGGCGGACGATCTCTGGCACGTCATTGACCGTGCCCAGCACGTTCGACATCTGGGTCAGGGCGACCATCCGGGTGCGCTCGGACAGCAGGCCCTTGTAGGCCTCCATGTCGAGCCGGCCGTCGTCGAGCACCGGTACGAACTTCAGGACCACGCCCTTGCGCTCGCGCAGGAAGTGCCACGGCACGATATTGGCGTGGTGCTCCATCTCGGAAATGACGATCTCGTCGCCGGCCGTGAGCGACTGGCCGAACGTTGCCGCCACCAGGTTGACCGCCTCGGTGGCACTCTTGGTCCAGACGATTTCCGTCGGTTCCGCGTTGATGAATCGCGCGACGCTTTCACGCGCCTTTTCATAGGCTTCCGTCGTCTCATTCGCCAGGGTGTGCAGGCCGCGGTGGACATTGGCGTAAGAGGTGCGGGCCAGACCCATCATCGCGTCCAGCACGACCTCCGGTTTCTGAGCGCTGGCGGCCGTATCCAGATAGATCAGGGGCTTACCGTGCACCGTTCGACCAAGAATGGGGAACTGGGCGCGGATCACTTCAACATCGAAAGGCGCGTCGAAAGCCATCAGATGTTACTCCGGCCAAGGCGCTGTGCGACCCAGGCGCGGGCCACCTCGCGAGCGGGCTCATGTTCGATGCGTTCGACCACCTCGCCCACGAAGGCCTCAGTCAGCATGGCGCGGGCTTCCATCTCGGGGATGCCGCGCTGACGGGCGTAAAAGATCGCCTGCTCGTCCAGGGCCCCGATGGTGTTGCCGTGGGCGCAGGAGACGTCGTCGGCGAAGATCAGCAACTCGGGCTTGGCGTCGACCTCGGCCTTGTCCGACAGGATCAGGGCGTGGTGGCCCATGCGGGCGTCGGTCTGGTCAGCGCCGGGCTGGACGATGATCCGCCCCTGGAACACGCCGCGCGCCTGGTCGGCGACCATGCCCTTGGTGAGCTGCGAGGTGGTCCCGTCAACGCCGGCGTGGGTAACCTGGCTGGTCAGGTCGGCATGTCGCTGGGTGTCCAGCAGATAGATGCCGTCGAGGCGCAGGTCTGCATGGGCACCAGGATGGTCGACCCGGGTCTCAATCCGCTGGCGACGGGCACCGGAGGTGAGCAGGGTCTGGGCGAACCTGGCACCGGCCGACAGGGCCACTTCGGCGTCGACCACCGACACAGCCTCGGGCGCGTCGGAAGCCAGCACGATCCGCTCGACGACGGCGTCACTGGCCAGGTGGATGTCGAGGGCAATCTCGGACAAATAGCCCTCGCCCAGGCCTTCATGGCTTTCCAACAGGGTCAGGCGCGCGCCCTCACCCACCGTGATGCGGACGCGGCCGGCGTGCGCCGTTGCTGCAGTCGCCGAGATCAGGCGCATGGAAATGACGCGGGTCTCGCCGGCGGCAAGGGTCAGGTCGATTGCGCCCTGGCCATTGACCAGAGTCAGGGTCTCATCGGCCGCAAACGGCCCAACCCCGATGTCGCCCTCGAACTTCGGCGACAGTGGCGGCAGGGTCCGGATCAGGCCGCGCAGGTCGGTCCAGCGCCAGTCCTCGTCGCGGCGCGAGGGCAGCTCGGTCAGGTCACCGGTCTTGAGCGCAGAAGCCAGGCTCATGCCGCGGCGCTCGCATACTTGTCGTAGCCTTCGGCTTCCAGCTGCAGCGCCAGCTCCGGGCCGCCCGACGCAACGATGCGGCCGGCGGCCAGTACATGGACCCGGTCGGGTTTGATGTAGTCCAGCAGGCGCTGATAGTGCGTGATCACCAGCATGCCGCGCTCGGGGCTGCGCAGGGCATTGACGCCTTCGGAGACGATCTTCAGGGCATCGATGTCGAGCCCGCTGTCGGTCTCGTCGAGGATCAGGAACTTCGGCGACAGCATTGCCATCTGGAAGATTTCCATCCGCTTCTTCTCGCCGCCCGAGAAGCCGACGTTCAGGCCGCGCTTGAGCATTTCGAAATCGATCTTCAGCGAAGCCGCCTTCTCCTTGGCCAGCTTCAGGAAGGCCGGAGCGGCGATTTCGTCCTCACCCCGTGCACGGCGCTGGGCGTTGAGGGCGGTGCGGATGAAGGTCAGGGCCGGAACGCCCGGGATTTCAAGGGGATACTGGAAGGACAGGAACAGACCCTTCGCGGCCCGCTCATTGGCGTCCAGAGCCAGCAGGTCTTCACCGTTCAGGCCGGTCGAACCCTCGGTGACCTCATAGCCGCCACGGCCGGTCAGCACATAGGACAGGGTCGACTTGCCCGCCCCGTTCGGACCCATGATGGCGTGCACCTCGCCGGCCGGTACGTCGAGGGTGACGCCCTTGAGGATGGCCTTGTCTTCGACGCGGGCGTGGAGGTTCTGGATATTAAGCATTGAAAGCCGTGATCTTTTCGAGCGTCTGGATAGCGAAGGTGGTCGGCTTGCCGGTCAGGGCCGGGGCTTCCCATTCGTGTTCGGGGCTGTAGGCGGCAAGCCTGAGCAGTTCGGTCAGCAGGGCACGCTCGGCGGCCGCGTCGGCATTGCCCTTTGCAAGCAGCTTGGCGCAGCGGTCGATCAGCGGGGCCTCGTCGCCATACGGATTGATCCACGTGCCGTGCGCCGCCTGGTAGGCCAGCTGGCGGGCGTATTTGTATTCCTTGTCGTTCAGCCCGAAGCGGACGGGGGTCATCCCACGCTCCCTTCCAAGCTGATCGCGACCAGCTTCTGGGCCTCGACGGCGAACTCCATCGGCAGCTGCTGCAGGACGTCCTTGACGAAGCCGTTGACCAGCAGGGCCACGGCCTCTTCCTGGTTCAGACCGCGCTGCTGGCAATAGAATAGCTGGTCGTCCGACAGGCGGGTGGTGGTGGCCTCGTGCTCGAACACCGACTGACCGTTGCGGGCCTCGATATAGGGGATGGTGTGGGCCGCGCAGGTCTTGCCGATCAGCAGGCTGTCGCACTGGGTGAAGTTTCGGGCACCCTTGGCCTTGGGGTGGGCGCTGACCAGGCCGCGATAGGTGCTGGTCGACTTGCCGGCGCTGATGCCCTTGGCGACGATCCGTGAGCGGGTATTGGCCCCCAGATGGATCATCTTGGTGCCCGTGTCGGCCTGTTGGTGGCCATTGGTCACGGCGATCGAATAGAACTCGCCCGAGCTGCCTTCGCCGCGGAGCACGCAGGACGGATATTTCCAGGTCACGGCCGAGCCGGTCTCGACCTGGGTCCAAGAGACCTTGGAGCGGTCGCCCCGACAGTCGGCGCGCTTGGTGACGAAATTGAAGATACCACCCTTGCCGGTCTCGGGATCGCCCGGATACCAGTTCTGGACGGTGGAATACTTGATCTCGGCATCGTCCAGCAGGACCAATTCGACCACGGCGGCGTGCAGCTGGTTCTCGTCCCGCATCGGGGCCGTACAGCCCTCCAGATACGAGCAATAGGCCCCCTTGTCGGCAATGATCAGGGTGCGCTCGAACTGGCCGCTGTCCTTGGCATTGATGCGAAAATAGGTCGACAGCTCCATCGGGCAGCGCACGCCCGGCGGGATGTAGACGAACGATCCGTCGCTGAAGACCGCGCTGTTCAGGCAGGCAAAATAGTTGTCCGAGGTCGGCACCACCGAGCCCAGATACTGCTTCACGAGATCGCCGTGCTCGCGGATCGCCTCGCTCATCGAGCAGAAGATCACCCCGACCGCTGCCAGTTCCTTCTTGAAGGTGGTCACGACGCTGACACTGTCGAACACGGCGTCGACAGCATAGCGCGGCGCGCCTTCAACACCGGCCAGAACTTCCTGTTCTTTCAGCGGGATGCCGAGCTTTGCGTAGACAGCGAGGATCTCGGGATCGACCTCGTCCAGGCTCTTGGGCCCCTCCTTGGTCTTGGGGGCCGCGTAATAGTAGGAGTCCTGGTAGTCGATCTTGGGATAGTTGACCTTGGCCCAGTCCGGCTCTTCCAGCTCAAGCCAGCGACGATAGGCCTCCAGGCGCCAGTCCAGCATCCACTGCGGCTCGTCCTTCTTGGCCGAGATGAAGCGCACGATGTCCTCGGAGAGCCCCTTGGGGGCGAACTCCTGATCAATCTCGGTGGTGAATCCGTGCTCGTATTTCTCAAGCGAGGCAACGGCTTCGACGGTTTCTTGAACTGCGGCCACTATGCCACCTCCCGGCGCCGGGCGCCGATACGCTTCCAGGCGGCGATCCAGGCATCGCCGCATTTGATCCAGTCGTCTTCCGTGCTCGCCCAGCCACCGCTGACGCGCAGGGCGAAAGGCGCGAGGTTGGAATGGCCCATGGCCTCCACCACGCGGCTGGCCTTAACTTTGCCTGAGGAGCAGGCGCTGCCGGCGCTGGCCATCACGCCGGCCAGATCAAGGTTCATCACCTGGATCTCGGAGCCGAAGCCCTCGCCGGCAAAGCACAGGGTTTGAGGCAAGCGAGCCACCCCCTCCCCGAGCACAACTGCGCCCTCTGCCTTGACACGCTCAGCCAGGGCATCGCGCCATTGGGCCTGTTCGGCGGCCCTCGCAAGGCCGCGCGTGGCCGCATCCGCAGCGGCCCCAAAAGCGGCAATGCCCGCGACGTTCTCCGTCCCGGCCCGGCGACCGCGCTCCTGCCCACCGCCATGCTGACGGCGATGAAGGGTAGCCCGCGTGCCCGCGACCAGGGCTCCCACGCCCTGCGGGCCACCCAGCTTGTGGGCGGAAAGGGCCATGGTGTCGGCACCGAGGGCGGAAAAATCTATGGTGATCTTGCCGGCCGCTTGCACCGCATCGACATGCAGCCAACCGTTGGCGGCGCGGACCAGGACCGAAGCCTCGGCGACAGGCTGAATGACACCGGTCTCGTTGTTGGCCAGCATCAGGCAGACCAGGGCGCGGCCGGGGCCGTTGAGCGCGGCCTCGAGCCAGGACACCCGGGCCACGCCACGAGCATCGACCGGCCAGGCCTCGACCGGCAGGCCGCTGGCCTTGGCGGTTTCCATAACCGCGTCATGCTCGGTCGCGCCGACGACGATCCGGGTGAAACCGCAGGCCCGGGCGCTCTCAATGGCCAGGGCATTGGCCTCGGTACCGCCACTCACAAAGGTGACCGAGCCTGCGGGTACACCGACCAGGACGGCGACCTGGGTCCGGGCCGTCTCGACGATATCCCGGGCGGCCCGTCCCGCAGCATGAACCGAGGAAGGATTGGCCGGCACCTTGAGGGCGCGCAGCATCGCTTCCTGCGCTTCTGGTCGGATCGGCGCAGTGGCGTTGTAGTCCAGATAAACGGGCGCGCGGGGCAAGGTCACTCCGCCGCTATCTCCAGAGCGCTAGGGCGTAAGCGCCCCTGCAGGACATCGGCCACCGAAACCGAAGCCAGATAGCCGTGGATCTGCCGCCCCATCTCCTCCCAGAGGTCATGGGTCATGCAGCGCTCGCCGCCGGCCATGCACCCTTTGGGGCTACCTTTGGTCACGCCACAGCGGGTGGCCCTGAGCGGCTCATCGACGGCCAATACGATGTCGGAAATCAGGGTCGTCTCGGCATCCTGGGCCAGGCGATAGCCGCCACCCGGGCCCCTGGCGCTCTTGACCAGACCCTTGCGGCGCAGACGCGCAAAAAGCTGTTCCAGATAGGACAGGGAGATCTGCTGCCGGGCGGCGATCTCGGCCAGGGCGACGGCGCGCCCCTCACCTTCGTCCTGGCGTTTGGCCAGGTCGGTCATGGCCATGACGGCGTATCGTCCCTTGGTGCTCAGGCGCATGCGCCTTACTCCTTGCAGATTCCGCGCGCATCGGCTTTTGCGTGTGCTACAAGCCGCGACTTCGCGTCGGACCCTAGGGTCCGCGACGCTGGTTGGATTTAGGAAGACCAAGCGCAGTGGTCAAGTATTCCATCGGTCGAAAGATCCGGAATCGTCCACCGCTTGTCGAAACGATGGGGTCGATATGCCTGATGTGATTTTGACTGGCGCGTCCGGACGGATCGAAGGTCGTTACTCGCCGGGCAAGACGGAAACCGCGCCGATCGCGCTGATCCTGCACCCGCACCCCAAGGCCGGCGGGCACATGAACCATCCGGTTTCGGTGCAGCTCTATCACCTGTTCATGAAGCGCGGCTTTGCGACACTGCGCTTTAACTTCCGCGGCGTGGGCCGCAGCCAGGGCGAGTTCGACGCCGGTATCGGCGAGTTGGCCGATGCCGCCACCGCGCTCGACTGGCTGCAGACCTCCAATCCGGCGGCCAGCCAGACCTGGGTCGCCGGTTTCGACTTCGGGGCCTATATCGGTATGCAGTTGCTGATGCGTCGCCCAGAGACGGACGGCTTCATCAGTGTCTCGCCGCCGACCAACATGTACGATTTCAGCTT
>Ga0187845_1000400_pt1 | contig 25458 bp, 28 predicted proteins | sample SpaLakP09_SKY_68_FD_134515 | JGI IMG/M metagenome (GOLD analysis project Ga0187845, IMG submission 134515) | Oligotrophic lake water microbial communities from Sparkling Lake, Wisconsin, USA - SP09_SKY_68 | ecosystem: Environmental > Aquatic > Freshwater > Lake | place: USA: Sparkling Lake... | reverse complement strand
TGATCCAGTCACACAGCCGCGCGTACTTGGACAGGCCGATCAGGTTGGAATGCTCGTTGGGCAGCAAGCCGATCCAGACCTTGCCCATGATGGGGCAGAGGTGGTGCGAGCAGGCGCTGCGCACGGTGATGGGCCCGACGATCATCAACTCGTTGAGCCGCGTGATGTTGGGGAACTCGGTCACCGCCGGCGGCTTGGCATAGCGACCGGCAAACACCTCGCGCAGGAACATCTTGGCGACGCGCTTGGCGGTGTCCTGGGTGTTGTGGTCGCTGTCGGTGTCGATGACCAGCGCCTTCAAGACCTCCTGCATCCTGGCCTGCACCTCGGCTTGCAGGGCGTCCAGTTCGCCGGGCTCGATGAAGTCGGCGATGTTGTCATTGGCGTGGTGGCGGCAGCCGGCCGACACGAGGCGGTAGCGGATGCGCTCGGAGACGGGCGCGTCAGAGGCGGGGGTGTTCATGGCCGGCATTCTCTGCTCGGACGCGCTCCTACACTGAGGCGATGCTTCAAAGCCCCCAATCTGCTCCCCTGCATCGGCTGCTGTCCCAGGCTGCGGACGCGGTGCAGGGCGTGCGCGAAGGCAAGTCCCTCACCGAATTGCTGGGCCGCGTGCCCGCCGACCTGCGCCCGGGCACCCAGGCGCTGGCCTTCACCGCGCTGCGCCGCCTGGGTGGCGCCGAGGCTGCCCGCCAGCAGCTCGCGCCCAAGGCGCCGCCGGCGCGCGTGGACGCGCTGCTGCTGGTCTCGCTGGCCCTGCTGTGGCCCGACCCCGAGCCGGCCTACACCGATCACACGCTGGTCGACCAGGCCGTCAAGGCCGCCAAGCAGCGTGCGCCGGCCAGCGCCGCCTTCATCAACGCGGTGCTGCGCCGCTTCCTGCGCGAGCGCGACGCCATCGTGGCCGCCGCCGAACGCAGCCCGCTGGGCGCCTTCAACCACCCGGCCTGGTGGGTGGAGAAGCTGCGTCTGGACTGGCCCGCGCAGTGGCAGGCCATCCTGGCCGCCAACAACCGCCCGCCGCCGATGACGCTGCGCGTGCACGCCCAGCGCACCACGGCCGTCGACTACGCCGAGCGCCTGGCCGGCCTTGGCTTGGGCGCGCAGGCGCTGGGCGCACCCACGCCGCAGGCCCTCGTACTCGACAAGCCCGCGCCCGTCACGGCGCTGCCGGGGTTTGCTGAAGGGCTGGTCTCCGTGCAAGACGCGGCGGCCCAGCTCGCCGCGCCCTTGCTCATCGGCACCGGCTTGAAACCCGGCGCCCGCGTGCTGGACGCCTGCGCCGCGCCTGGCGGCAAGACGGCCCACCTGTTGGAGTTGCAGCCCGACCTGCAACTCACGGCGCTGGACGCAGACGCCCAGCGCCTCACCCGGGTGCAGGACACCCTCAATCGCCTGGGCCAGACCGCCACGCTGAAAGCCGCCGACGCCCGCCAGCCCGCGACGTGGTGGGACGGCCAGCTGTTCGACGCCATCCTGCTGGACGCCCCCTGCAGCGCCTCCGGCATCGTGCGCCGCCACCCCGACGTGCGCTGGCTGCGCCGGCCGGACGACGTCACCGCGCTGGCTCGGATCCAGGCCGAGTTGCTGGACGCGCTCTGGCCGCTGCTGGCGCCGGGCGGCCGCCTTGTCTACGCCACCTGTTCGGTGTTTCGCGCCGAGGGTCAGGCCCAGCTCGACGCGTTTTTGCAACGCCAGCCCGACGCGAAGTCCCCTGTCGTGCCCGGGTTCACGGGTCACCTGCTCCCCCTGGCTGACAATGGTTCGCAACAACCGTCGCCCCTGGACGGCTTTTTCTACGCCCTGCTGGTCAAGCCCTGATTTGTTCGCCCGTATCGCCATTGCTGCCTTCTTCGCCTTGCTGCTCGCCTTGTTGCCAGGCGGTGCGCGGGCCGATGGGGTCGAGCTGGCCCAGCTCACCACACGACGCGTGGACGACGGGCTGGAGCTGAGCTTCGCCACCCGCTTCGAACTCGGCCGTCTGGCCGACGACGCGCTGCACAAGGGCGTGCCGCTGTACTTCGTGGCCGAGGCGCAGGTGCTGCGCAACCGCTGGTATTGGCGCGACGCCCGCATCGCCAAGGTCGAACGCACCTGGCGCCTGGCTTGGCAGTCGCTGACGCGCCAGTACCGCATCTCCAACGGCGGCCTGCACCAGAGTTTTGCCACGCTGGACGAGGCGCTGAGCGTCATCCGCGGCATCAACAACTGGCGCATCGCGGAGCCCAAGGACATCGAGGACGGCGGCAGCTACTACCTGGAGTTCAGCTACAAGCTCGACGTCACCCAGCTGCCCCGGCCCATGCAGATCGGCCTGCAGTCGGGCTTTGCGCTGAACATCGAGCAGAAGCGCAACTTCGCCGCTGACTTCACCTTGAAATGACCAAGGCATCCCGATGGGGCTTGGTCATCACGCTGGTGACCCTCACCGGCGTGGCTGGCGTGCTGGCCTTCGTGCTCATCGTCGGCACCACCTCCGACCGCGGCTTCTTCGAGCGCCACTACCACTGGCTTTACTGGGTCAACGTCGGCGTTGCCGCCGTGCTGACGTTGGTCATCCTGGCTGCCGCCGTGCGCCTGTTTGTGCGCGTGCGCCGGGGCCGCTTCGGCAGCCGGCTGCTGCTCAAGCTGGCAGGCATCTTTGCGCTCGTCGGTGTGGTGCCCGGTTTGATGATCTACGCCGTCTCCTACCAGTTCGTGAACCGCAGCATCGAGACCTGGTTCGACGTGCGGCTGGCCAGCGCGTTGGAGGCCGGTCTCAACCTCGGCCGCGGCACGCTGGACGCGATGGTGGCTGACCTTGGCACCAAGACCCGCGACGCTGCCGAGCAGCTGGCCGACAACAGCACGCCCCAGCTCCTCGCGCTGGAACGCCTGCGTGAAAAGCTCGGCGCCCGCACCGTCGCGCTGGTCGGCGGCAACGGCCAGATCCTGCTGGAAGGCGGCGGCGACACCCGCCAGCTGACCCCCGACCGCCCGAGCAGCACCATGCTGCGCCATGCGCGCGGCGGCGGCGTTGCCAGCCAGCTCGAAGGCCTGGAAGACGAAGCTGCCGCGCTGCAGGGCGGCGCCCAGATCCGCGCGCTGGCGCTGCTGCCCAACACCGAGCTGCGCCTGGGCCTGGGCGAGCGATACCTGATGGTCATCCAGCGCGTGCCGGCCACCACGCTCGCCAACGCGCTGGCCGTGCAGACGGCCAACGGCGAATACCAGCAGCGCGCGCTGGAGCGCGTCGGCCTGCGCCGCATGTACCTGGGCACGCTCACACTCGTGCTCATCCTGGCCGTGTTCGCGGCGCTGCTGCTGGCCGTCACGCTGGGCAACCAGCTCGCGCGGCCGCTGCTGATGCTGGCCGACGGCGTGCGCCTGGTGGCCCAGGGCGACCTCTCCGTGCGCCCGGTGCTCGCGTCGCGCGACGAGCTCGGCGGCCTGACGCGGTCGTTTGCCGACATGACCGGCCAGCTCGCCGACGCGCGCGCCCAGGTCTCGCGCACGGTGGCCGAGCTCGATGCCGCCCGCACCCACCTGCAGACCATCCTCGACAACCTCACCGCCGGCGTGCTCGTCTTCGACCCCGACGGTCACATCGAGACCGTCAACCCCGGCGCCACGCGCACCCTGCGCCTGCCGCTGTCGGCCTACATTGGCCGCCCGCTGGCCGACGTGCCAGGTCTTGCCGACTTCTCCGCCTCGCTGGCCCAGCGCTTCGAGCAGAGCCTCAGCAACGACGGCGCGGCCGACATGGACCGCGAGCTCTGGCAGGAATCCTTCGAGCTCCAGCTCGACCCCAAGCAACACGCGCTCACGCTGCTCGTCCGCGGCGCACCACTGCCCTACGGCGCCCGCCTGGTCGTCTTCGACGACATCTCCGAAGTCGTCTCCGCCCAGCGCTCCGCCGCCTGGAGCGAGGTCGCCCGTCGCCTGGCGCATGAGATCAAGAACCCGCTGACGCCCATCCAGCTCTCTGCCGAGCGCCTGCAGCACAAGCTCGAAGCCAAGCTGGAGGGCGCCGACCAGGCCATGCTCGTGCGCTCCGTGGCCACCATCGTCAACCAGGTGCAGGCGCTCAAGCAGCTCGTCAACGAGTTCCGCGACTACGCCCGCCTGCCGTCTGCGCAGCTCAAGCCCCTGGAGCTCAACGGCCTCATCCACGAGGTGCTCAGCCTCTACGCCGAAGCGCAGGAGAAGGGTCGCCTCGTCACCGACCTCGCGCCCAGCCTGCTCCTCATCAAGGGCGACGCCAGCCAGCTTCGCCAGGTCATTCACAACCTCGTTCAGAACGCGCTGGACGCCGTGAACGACCGACCTGACGGCCGCGTCACCGTGCGCTCCGCGCTATCGCTGACCGATGCCGGCGCACCGCGCTCCGTGCGCCTGCACATCATTGACAACGGCCCGGGCTTTGCCGAGAAGGTGCTCAAGCGCGCCTTCGAGCCGTATGTGACGACCAAGAGCAAAGGCACCGGTCTGGGCCTGGCCGTCGTCAAGAAAATTGCCGACGAACACGGCGCCCGCATCTCCTTGCGCAACCTGCATGCCGCTGTGGATGCGGGTTCTCCCGCCGATGAAGGCACGGAGCCGCCGGTGACCGGCGCGCAAGTTTCGCTATCATTTTCAAATCTTGCGCCGGCCACCGAGCCCGGTGGCGCGAGCGCCAGGACCTAAGGATTCATGGCCACGATTCTTGTTGTCGACGATGAGCTGGGCATCCGCGCCCTGCTGTCAGAGATCCTCAGCGACGAGGGGCACACCATCGAGCTTGCCGAGAACGCCGCCCAGGCGAGGGCGGCGCGCGAGCGCATGCGACCCGATCTCGTCCTCCTCGATATCTGGATGCCCGACGTCGACGGCGTCACGCTGCTGAAGGAATGGGGCGGTGCCGGCCTGCTCACGATGCCCGTCATCATGATGAGCGGGCACGGCACCATCGATACGGCGGTGGAGGCCACCAAGTTCGGTGCCATCGCCTTCCTCGAAAAGCCCATCACGCTGCAAAAGCTGCTGCGCGCCGTGGAGCAGGCGCTGGTCAAGACCGCGCCCCCGCGCCCGGCGCCGGCCGCCCTTGGCATGCCCAGCTACAGCCGGCCCGAGCCGTCGTCCGGCCTCAATCTCGGCATGCCCGCCACGCCCAGCCAGGGCGTCAGCCCGTCCAGTCACATGTCTGGCGGCATTGGCGGCAACGGCAACCATGCACTGGCGTCGGAGCAGACCTTCGAACTCGACCGCCCGCTGCGCGAGGCCCGCGACGCCTTCGAGAAGAGCTACTTCGAGTTCCACCTCGCCAAGGAAAACGGGTCCATGACCCGTGTGGCCGAAAAGACCGGCCTGGAGCGCACCCACCTGTACCGCAAGCTCAAGCAGCTTGGCGTCGACCTCAGCCGAAACAAGCGCGGCACTGGCGGATAGGCCTCGGCTTGTGCTACAGTCGCGGACTTCGCTGAACGGCCCCGGTCGTTCCGCTGAACAGATCAAGGCCTGGTAGCTCAGTTGGTAGAGCAGCGGATTGAAAATCCGCGTGTCGGTGGTTCGATTCCGCCCCAGGCCACCAGACAGCGAGTCGTTGCGCAGCAACGACTTGGCAGAAACGGCGACTACGAAAGTGGTCGCCGTTTTGCGTTGTGGGGCCTGTTTCTGGCAGTGAACTGGCAGTCCAGGGGCAAGTCGCTTCGTGAGCCCGCGTTTCACGGTGTTCCACGGCGCTTGAACATGGTCGTCACCCTGCTTGGCAAGGCCTCCTCATCCAGTTCTTGTTCATCGGCGCGCAGCTTCGCTCGTTGCGATCAACGTTCGGCGGGCCTTGCACCCGCAAGGACGCTCTCCTGCTGAACGCACAAGAAAAAAGCACCTAGCCGCGAAGCTAAGTGCTTGATACATCTGGTGCGCCCGGTTGGGATCGAACCAACAACCCCTGCCTTCGGAGGGCAGTACTCTATCCATTGAGCTACGGGCGCGAAGCCGCACATTCTAACAGCGGGCTTCTACCGCCCAGGAGGCCGCATGGGCGGTGCCTATAATTCGGCGGCTTTTCGTGTCGCGCCCGGCGTCGGCACGCGAGAAGACAACAAGACCGACAGGATCGACAAGAGGAATCCATGAGCGCCAGCCACGATCACGACCACGACGACGCCCATACCGGCCCGATCAAGACCCCCAAGCAACTCGCCTGGGCCGTGTTCTTCGCCTTTGTCGTGCCCATTGTGGTCATCATCCTGTTGGCCAACTACGTCACCACGGCGGCCAAGCCCGCGGCAGGCACCGGGGCGCTGGAGGGCCAGGCCGTCGCCGGGCGCATCGCGCCGGTCGGCCATGTCGAAGTCAAAGACGCCAATGACGCGGCATCGCTGAAGACCGGCGAGCAGGTCTTCCAGGCGCAGTGCGCGACCTGCCACGCCAGCGGCGCGCTGGGCTCTCCCAAGCTGGGCGACGCTGCAGCCTGGGGCCCGCGCGTGAAGAGCGGCATCGAGGCTCTGGTCACGTCCGCGCTGAAGGGCAAGGGCGGCATGGCGGCCCAGGGCGGCGGGGAGTTCAGCGACTTCGAGATCCAGCGCGCCGTGGTGTACATGGCCAACCAGGGCGGCGCCAAGTTCGACGAGCCCAAGGCACCGGCTCCGGCCGCCTCCGCCGCGAACTGAAGCCTTCGCGCTCACCGATCAAGCCCGCCGTGTGCGGGCTTTTTTCGTTCAAGCGTGCGGCCGGCGCTGGAAGTGATGGATGGCCGGCATCTTGGCGGCGAAGCAGTCCTGCGGCGTCCAGCGCCCGGCCTCGACGGCTTCGGCGGCCAGGCCCATGTCCTGCGTGTGCACCAGGCCCAGGCCCAGGTCAGTGAGCAGGTAGAGGTGGCCGGTCTCGTCCAGCCACACGGACTCGACCTGCGCCTCGCGGCCGGTGTGGCTCAGCACCCGGCCGTCCGGCTGCAGGCGCCAGACCCAGGGCGCGCATTCCAGCTCGACATAGACGCGTTGCGGCCCGTTCTGGAAGAACCAGGCGCCGCGATCGTCCACGTCGTAGTTGCGGCCGATGAAGGCGAGCAGCTTGTCGTGGTCGATGCGGCTGCCCTTCACGCGCGGGAAAGGGCCGGCCTGCTGGATGCGGTCGTCGCGCATGTACCAGTCGCCGCGCGCATCCAGCGCCAGCCAGCCGTAGCAGTGGGGGACGTTGGGCCACTTCTTCAAAGCGGCTTCGACGATTGCATCCATCAGCGTTGCCTCCAGAGCCAGTCGCAGACCTGCTCCGGCATCGTGAGGAGATGCCCGGGCAGCGAGCCGGCAGGGAAGCCGACATGCCCGCCATGGCCGGGCTGCCAGAGTGTCACATAAGCGCCCACTTCAGCGGCATGCGGCAGGCTGTGGCCGGGCACGAAGGGGTCGTTGCGCGCGTTCAGCACCAGGGCCGGGATGCGGATGCGGTGCAGGTGCGGCTTGGCGGCCGCACGGGCCCAGTAGTCCTCGGTGCCCTTGAAGCCGTGCAGTGGCGCGGTGAAGAGGTTGTCGAACTCGTAGATGGTGGATGCGCGCTTGAGCCGCTCGCCGTCGAACAGACCCGGGTGCTGCTGCAGTTTGCGCAGCGCCTTGGGGATCATGGTGCGCAGGAAGCGGCGCGCGTAGACCTGCTTGTTGAAGCCGCGGTCGATGGCGGCGCCGGCAGCGGCGAGGTCGATGGGCGAGCAGATGGAGCAGACGGCGTGGGCCGTGTGGGCGGCCGTCGTGCCGGCTTCCTCGGCCCAGCGCATCAGCGCGTTGCCGCCCAGGGACACGCCGGCGACGAGCAGCGGCGCACCGTGGCGCTCGCGCAGGCGCTGCAGGATCCAGCCAATCTCCTCGAAGTCGCCCGAGTGGTAGGCCCGCGGCCCGCGGTTCAGCTCGCCCGAGCAGCCGCGGAAGTGCGGCAGCGCCAGCGCCCAGCCGCGCGCGCGGGCGACGCTGGCGAAGGCGACGCTGGAGTGGCTGGTGCGGTCGCCCTCCAGCCCGTGGAACAGGACGAACAGCGGCGCCCCCTCGGGCGCATTGGCCAGGAAGTCGACGTCGATGAAGTCGCCGTCGGGCGTGTCCCAGCGCTCGCGTGTCCAGTTTGGTGGCGGGCCTTCGTGCTGGCGGCTGAAAAGCGCGGGCCAGATGGTCTGGGCGTGGCCGCCCGGGAGCCAGCGCGGGGCGCGGTACTGCATCCCGCTCAGTGCAGCGTGCCGGCGTCGGCGACGAGTTCCTGCACGTCGCCCGCGTTGCCCGGGCTGGCGTGATGCAGCACCAGGCGCCAGCCCAGCGCCGTCTTCAGATAGACGTTGGTGGCGATGACCCAGGCCTGCTGAGGATCGCCGACGCGCTGCACGCGCTCCAGCACGTGGTGGATGGCGCAGTCGCCGCTGTGCAGCCGGCGCACCCGCTCCGGGTGGATGTTGACGGCGCCGCGTTCGAACACCGCCGCGAAGGCTGCGCGGATGGCGCTCAGGCCGACGATGCGGGGGCCGCCCGGGTGCACGCAGGCGACCTCTTCGTCGTCGGCCCACAAGGCCATCAGGTGGTCGAGGTCAGCGTGCTGCAAGGCCTCGTAGAACTGGGCCTCGGTGTCGTCCGGCGAGGCCAGCAGCGCGGCCGTCTGGGCGGGGGAGCGGCGCATGTCAGCTCAGTGATGCCCACCGACGACTTCGCCGGCTTTCAGCTTGTAGGCCGTGCCGCAGTAGGGGCACTGACCCTGGCCGCCGTGGGTGAGGTCGATGAAGACCTTGGGGTGGTTGCTCCACAGCGCCATCTTGGGGTTGGGGCAGAAGACGGTGCCGTTGCTGTTGCAGTCCTGGGCCGTGACTTCGACGGTGGCGGCGGGGGTGGTTGCGGTGCTCATGTCTTGTGCTTTCAAACAGCGGTCAGCCATTCGGCGTACTTGGGGTTGCGGCCGTTGACGATGTCGAAGAAGGCCGACTGGATCTTCTCGGTGATGGGGCCGCGCGTACCGGCATATTCGCCCGAGCCGATCTCGATGCGGTCCAGCTCGCGGATGGGCGTCACCTCGGCGGCGGTGCCTGTGAAGAAGGCCTCGTCGCAGATGTAGACCTCGTCGCGGGTGATGCGCTTCTCGACCAGCTTCAGGCCCAGGTCCTGGCAGATCGCGAAGATGGTGTTGCGGGTGATGCCGTTGAGCGCGCCGGCCGACAGGTCGGGCGTGTAGACGACGCCGTTCTTGATGACGAAGAGGTTCTCGCCGGCACCTTCCGACACGAAGCCGGAGGCGTCCAGCAGCAGCGCCTCGTCGTAGCCGTCGTCGGTGGCTTCCATGTTGGCCAGGATGGTGTTGGTGTAGTTGGACACCGTCTTGGCCTGCGTCATCGTGATGTTGACGTGGTGGCGGGTGTAGGAGCTGGTCTTGACGCGGATGCCGCGCTTCATGCCGTCCTCACCCAGGTAGGCGCCCCAGCTCCATGCAGCCACCATCAGGTGCACCTGGTTGCCCTTGGGGCTGACGCCCAGCTTCTCGGAGCCGATCCAGATCAGCGGGCGGATGTAGGCGCTCTTCAGGCCGTTGGCCTTGACGACCTCGCGCTGCGCGTCGTTGACCTGCTCCATGGAGAACGGGATCTTCATGCGCAGGATCTTGCCGCTGTTGAAGAGACGCTGGGTGTGTTCCTGCAGCCGGAAGATGGCCGTGCCGTTGACCGTGTCGTAGGCGCGCACGCCCTCGAAGGCGCCGCAGCCGTAGTGCAGCGTGTGGCTGAGCACATGGATCTTGGCGTCGCGCCAGTCGACGAGTTCGCCGTCCATCCAGATCTTGCCGTCGCGGTCATGCAGGGGGGCGGGAACCATCGGGTACTCCAGGTGTTTTGAGGAAAAACGGCGATTTTACGAAGAGCCGTCCGCCCGGATCAGCCGCCACTCGGCGAGCTTGCCTTTCTTCAGCACCACCTCCACCGTGTCGCCGCCGGCATCACGCCAGACAAAGGTCTCGGGCGCCTGCTTCACGCCGAGGCTGCCGGCCAGCTTGATCAGGTCGACAAGCTGCATCCCGGCGTGCAGCTTGGAGGCCAGCATGACCGCGTTGGCGACGGACCCCAGCGGCGCCGCGCCGGCCGTCTTCATGACCCGCATCAGCCGCGAGATCTGCAGCAGCAGCCAGAAGACGATGCCCGTCGTCGCGAAGATGGCGCCCTGCCAGCCGAGCAGCAGGCCGCCGCCGATGAGAGCCACGAGTGCCAGCCCGACACCGATCCACGGGTTCATTCTTGAGGGTCCTTCGCGCCATCCGCACGCTGCCAGGCATAGGCCCGCTCCACCTTGGCGACGCGCAGCGTGTAGTACTGGTACCAGTCGCTGCGGCCGGTGTCGCGGGCGACCTTGTGCTCCGCGTTGCGGCGCCAGGCGGCGATGTCGTCGGCGCTGCGCCAGTAGGACACCGTGATGCCCAGGCCATCATCGCCGCGCGTGCTTTCCATGCCGAGGTAGCCCGGCTGCTCGGCGGCCAGCGCCACCATGTGGTCAGCCATGTCGCCGTAGCCGTGGTCGACGGCGGTGCGCTGGCTCGTGAAGATGACGGCGTAGTAGGGAGGTTGGGGCAGCAGCGCACTCATGGGCGCGCATCCTGCCATGACGGCTGCGTCAGCCGGCGACCTTGAGCAAGACGCAGCGCACCCATTGACCCGACTCCAGCGCGTCCTGGTGGCCGGCCAGGAACTGTTCGGCGGTGGAGTTGCGCGCCGTGAAGCACATGCCGTGCAGGATGCCCATGCGCGGCACGGGCCGCGACCACTTGCGCTCCACCACCCCGTTGAACCACGACACCTGCTCGTCGTCCGAGTCCATGTCGGAGCGCCCCAGCAGCAGCACCACCTCGTACTTCGCCTCGGTCAGCGGCTCGGTGGCGCTGGTCAGCACCTGCAGGCCACCGTCGCTCATGTTCAGCACCAGACCGGCCGGACCCTGGCTGAACTGCACCGGCTTGAAGACCCAGCCGGGCAGGGATTCAGCGTCGTGCTGGGCGGCGAGAAAGTCGATGCGGGTGTGCTGCCTGAGGTCGGCGGGGTCGGACATGAAAGGTTCCTCCGGTGGAAGCGCGATCCTAAGCAGACTTTGGCCGGATCAGAACAAAGGGCAATCCCGTGGCCCGACTGGTGCGGCTCGGCTTAGACCAGCCCGCGCAACACCTCGATGGCCTGCTCCACCCGTTCGACGGCGTGGATGGTCAGGCCCTCGATGGCCTTCTTGGGCGCGTTGGCCTTGGGCACCACAGCCACGCTGAAGCCCAGCTTCGCGGCCTCCTTCAGACGTTCCTGCCCTCGCGGCGCGGGGCGCACCTCGCCGGCCAGGCCGATCTCGCCGAAGGCGATGAAGCCCTTGGGCAGGGCCCGGCCACGCAGCGAACTCTGGATGGCCAGCAGCACCGCCAGGTCGGCCGCCGGCTCGCTGATGCGCACACCGCCCACGGCGTTGACGAACACGTCCTGGTCGCCCGTGGCCACGCCCGCGTGGCGGTGCAGCACGGCCAGCAGCATGGCCAGCCGGTCGCGGTCCAGGCCGACCGACAGCCGCCGGGGGCTGACGCCGCCGCTGTCCACCAGCGCCTGCAGCTCCACCAGCAGCGGCCGCGTGCCCTCCAGCGTGACCAGCACGCAGCTGCCCGGCACCGGCTCGTTGTGGGTGGACAAGAAGATGGCGCTCGGGTTGGCCACGCCCTTGAGGCCCTTCTCCGTCATAGCGAACACGCCGATCTCGTTGACGGCGCCGAAGCGGTTCTTGATGGCGCGCACCAGGCGGAAGCTGCTGTGCGTGTCGCCCTCGAAATACAGCACCGTGTCGACGATGTGCTCCAGCACGCGAGGGCCGGCGAGGGCCCCTTCCTTCGTCACATGTCCCACCAGCACCATCGCGCAGCCGCGCGACTTGGCCGTGCGCGTCAGCTGCGCAGCGCATTCGCGCACCTGGGCGACCGAGCCGGGCGCGGACGACAGCTGCTCGGAGTACATCGTCTGGATGGAGTCGATGACGCAGAAGGCCGGCTCCTCGACCTCGATGGTGGCGAGGATGCGCTCCAGGCTGATCTCGGCCAGCACGCGCACCTGGGTGCCCGACAGGCCCAGCCGCCGCGAGCGCATCGCCACCTGCGCGCCGCTTTCTTCGCCGGTCACGTACAGCACTTTGACTGTCTGGCTCAGCGACTCCACCGCCTGCAGCAGCAGCGTCGACTTGCCGATGCCCGGGTCGCCGCCGATCAGCACCACGCCGCCGGCCACGATGCCACCGCCCAGCACGCGGTCCAGCTCTTCCTGGCCGGTGGGCGTGCGCTCGAAGTCGCTGGCCTCGATCTCCGAGAGCGTGGCCACCGGCTGGCTGCGCGCCAGCGACTGGTAGCGGTTCTTGGCGCCGCCGGCGGGCTCGGCGGCACTCTCGGTCAGCGTGTTCCAGGCGCCGCAGTGCGGGCATTTGCCCAGCCATTTGGCATTGGTGCCGCCGCACTCGGTACAGGTGTAGATGCTCTTGCTTGTGGCCATGCGGCCATTGTCAGTCGATGCGCAGGCGCTGCTGCGTCACCCGGTAGATCCGGTTGTAGTGGCGGTCATAGATGGCTGCCAGCGTGCCGTCTTCGCGCATGCCGCGCATGGCCTGCTCCATCGCGGCGAGCCGGGCCAGCTGCGGCGAGCGGCGCGAGACGGCGATGGAGCGTGGCGTGGGCTCGGGCACGCGCAGGCGCGCGAACTCGACCTGCTGCTGCAGGCCCAGTTGCGCCAGCAAGGCCAGCGCCTGGTCCTCCGGCAGGATGATCGTGTCCACCCGGCTCAGCAGCAGCTTGCGCAGCGAGGATTCGTTGCTGGGCCCTTCGTCCTTCAGCAGCCGCGTGTCCTCATTGAAGCGGGTGAAGTACTCGCTGCCACCGGTGACGCCGATGCGCAGGCCCGCCAGGTCTTCGTAGCGCTCCAGGCGCCGCGTCTCACCCCGTCGCAGCAGGAACACGCGGTCCGCGCTGGTGCGCCGGTAGGGCGTGGTCAGGTATTGCAGGTATTGCTGCCGCTCGGTCGTTTGCCGCAGGCCGATGGCGATGTCGGCCTCCCCTTCCTCCAGAAGCTTCAGGCAGCGCTTGAGCGGGCAGTCGATGAATTGCAGCGGCTGGCCCAGGCGGCGGGCGAGTTCGCGCACGATCTCGGTGTAGGCGCCGCCATGGGCCGCGCCGCGCTGGGTCATCCACGGTTCCAGCTCCGTGAAGGCCAGCCGCAGCGCGGGCGGCTGCGCCCAGGTGCACCCCGCCGCGCACAGCAACGCGCATGCAAGCAGTCGGAGGAGGCTCGGGGTGGACAAGGGTGGGGTGGTCGATGGGCGCAGCAAGTCTAGGCGCCCAGCCCTGACTTCTGCCCGTTGCGCACCTGCGTGCTAAAACCGTCGACCCTGCGGTGAGCGTCTCCTCGCAGTTGCAAGGAGTGGTCCCATGGAGTTTTCAGTCTGGCTCGCGTTTTTCGCGGCGTCCTGGGCCATCAGCCTGTCGCCCGGCGCGGGCGCGGTGGCGGCAATGAGCGCGGGTCTGTCGCACGGCTTCAGGCGCGGCTACTTCATGACCTTCGGCCTCATCCTGGGCATCCTGACCCAGGTGGTGCTGGTCAGCGCCGGCCTGGGCGCGCTGATCGCGGCGTCGTCGCTGGGCTTTGCGCTGGTGAAGTGGGCCGGCGTCGCCTATCTCATCTACCTGGGCGTGCAGCAATGGCGCGCGCCGGCCAGGCCGCTGGCGGCCGTCGACGACGGCGCCATCCAGGCCACCCGGCGCCAGCTGGTGCTGCGCGGCTGGGCATCAACGCGGTCAACCCCAAGGGCACGGTCTTCCTGCTGGCCGTGGTGCCGCAGTTCCTGGACCTGCACGCGCCACTGGGCCTGCAATACCTCGTCATCGGCGCCACGCTGGGTTTCACCGACCTCGTCGTCATGGCCGGCTACACGGTGCTGGCCGCGCGCGTGCTGGCGGCGCTGAAGAGCGAGAGCCACATCAAGCTGCTGAACCGCGTCTTCGGCACGTTGTTCGTCGCGGCCGGCTTGTTGCTGGCGAGCTTCAAGCGCGCGGCCTGATGGCTGGCGACACCTCCGGCCGCCTGCCCACCTGGTTCCTCTTTCTGGCCCCGGTGCTGATCTGGGCCAGCACCTGGCACGTCATCCTCTACCAACTGGCGTCGTCCGTGCCGGTGCTGACCTCGGTGGGCTGGCGCTTCGCGCTGTCGGCGCTGCTGCTGGCGGGCCTGGCGCGCTGGCAGGGCACGTCGCTGAAGCTGCCGCGCTATGCCCATGGCTATGCGTTGGCCACCGGCGTCATCCAGTACGCCGGCAACTACTGGGCTGTCTACGAGGCCGAGCGCTATGTGCCCAGCGGCCTCGTCGCGGTGCTGTTCTGCCTGCTGGTGTTCATGAACGCGATCGCCGCCTGGCTGCTGTGGCGCGAGCCGGTGAGCCGGCGCTTCCTGGTTGCGTCCAGCGGCGCGGTGCTGGGGGTGGCGCTGATCTTCTGGCCTGAGCTGGCGGCCACCGGCGCTCGGCCCGACGCGGCACTGGGCCTGGGCTTGAGTCTCTTCGCGGTGGTCGTCGCCTGCGTCGGCGGCTTTTTCACGCTGGCGCTGCAGCGCCGCGGCCTGCCGCTGGTGCCGGTGCTGGCCTGGAGCATGGGCTATGGCGCGGCGTTCCTGCTGGGCTTGTCGCTGGTGACGGGGCGCGGCCTGTCCTTCGACAGCGCCTGGACCTACGTCGGCAGCCTGTTCTACCTGGCCGTCTTCGGCTCGGTCATCGCCTTCACGCTGTACTACAAGCTGGCCGAACGCAAGGGCGCGGCGCAGGCGGCGCTGGTGGGCGTCATGGTGCCCGTCATCGCGCTGATCGTGTCGGCCGCGCTGGAAGGCTGGCATGCGACGCCGTTGGCGGTGGGCGGCATGGGGCTGTGCCTGGTCAGCCTGTTTGTCGCGACGCGGTCGAAGCGGTAGCGGCGCCGAGCAGGCTGGCCGCGCACGAAGCGTGCGGCGGAAGGGTGCGAGGGGGGCCTTGCGGCGGTTGTTGCCGTTCGGCTTCTTGGCTTCGAGGGACTGTTCTCGGCCAGGAGCCGTCATCCGTGGACGGCTGCAATGCAGCAACGAGCCTTGGCGCCTGACAGGACTCGGCTGCAAGGGCGCTGGCCTGGAATTTCCACCGTTGCGCCGGGTTCGAGCGGCTGGCAGAGTAGTGCCGATGAAGTTCTCTTGCCAAGCAATGTCGAAGCCGTGATGTCCACAAAATTGTTCCGAATCATCTTCTTGATCATTTGGGCGTTGATATTCGTTACGTTCACGGCAGGCATGTTCAATGCAGCTGTATTCACGTTTGTGCGGGCAAATTTCTGGTGGTTTTTCAGCCTCGCTTGTATGGCAATTTGCGTCGCCAGTGCAGTGCTTGTGCGCACGCGGGGTGCGCTTGGGACATCCTCGACCCCAGGGAGGTCAGGGTCCCGCCGAGACGGTGATGCCTAACCGGTCGCTCGAGCGGGCGTCCCTCGGCAAGCATCGGTTCGCCGCACAGCTTCAACGTCACGCATCACAGATGAAGCATCTCTTGCGTATAGCGGTCATGCCGCTTCTGGCCATTGCTGTTTGCGCGCCATGCCACGCGTCGTTCACTGCCAAGCCGCGCGTGGTCGTGTGTGCGCACTTTGTGAGCAGCACAAATCTTCTCACTGACGAATCGATCCTTGCGGTTTCTCAGTTCACCAAGCGAGTAGAGCGACACCCGATCGGTGTCGGGGGCTTGCAAATCTTCCTGATGTATGGGGCTGACTCCAATCCCAGACCCGAGGCCGAACAGCGGGTACTGGCGCGGCGCCACATAGCAGCGACGCAAGCCCTGTCGAAATCCTGGTCCGGATCATCGCCGTTTAGAGAACATGAGGTAGACGTGCGCGAATGGCCAGCGACGCCGGCGACAACAATCCCAGCCCTTGGCGAATGTGGCGCAATTTTCCAGGCAGACTATTGGGGCGAGCCTGAGGGTTCTCCGTGTGAGCGCGCAGGGTATTGCTATGTGATCTGCTCGCCTACGTCCTGCCGGCAAAAGTAGCTCGAGTTTTTGGCGGTGTGGCGTAGTCAGTTACCAGACCCTCGCCAAGCCTCCGTCTGCGGCTCAGCTTCAAAGGTGAGCTTCTGCTTTTCAGCAGTTCATTCCTACCTGTCCATTCTCTGCTTTAGGTTGATCGGGACATCGAGTACCGGCCAGGAGCGGCCGATCACCAACGACAGCTTATCGGTGCCCGCTTGAGTCAAAGGCGGTTCCTAGCGCACGCGCCCGTACGCGTCGCACGGCTGAACGTGACAAGCGGGATGACCGAAGTACTGATGCCAGAATGAACTTCGGCGCCGCTATCACGATAAGAACATGCGATTCATCAGGAGTCTCTTCGGCAAGCGAAGTACAACCATGTCAGCGCCGTCCGAGTCAGTCCGGCCTAAGCCCGAGTTGACCCCCCAGGCTTGGCTGCTTGAGCTGTTCAAGCGCCACGGGTTGGAATCAACCATCCATGACGGCTGGGTGCTTCCCAATGCTCAACTGCCAGCCATCCGTGGCACTTGGCATCCTGGCGAGACACACGGTCGACTCGACATGCAGGTCATGGTGCGCGACGGCGTTGTCATCGAAGAGTGCATCGCCGGAATCGGTGCAGGCGACGTCGGGTTGTCGGATGGGCTTCAGAACTTCACGATCAACTCATTTCACGTACTTCAGTCGTCGCTCTGGTCTTGTCACGACCCCGATCAGGTCGAGATCGAGGAGTGGACCGTCGCTGGCCGACATTTCAGTGCCTTCATCGGCAACATTGGTACGCGAAGTTCAAATGATGTCCGTCCGTCGATTCCTGCTGACTTAATGGCGCTGCTGGAAGCCGCGATCCGGAGCGAGCCCCTTGAGCACGACCTGCACTGGTTCCGTGTTTATGCCGGGCACGTGAATGGCGAATTCACGTTCGAGGCCCTGAAGGACAACGAGCCATGGCAAAACGGCGCGAACGCGTTGTCGTCATGCGGATGGACGCCCCGTGACGGGTTCTACAGTGCTCGCTTGTTCATCGTGCTTCGCGTGAATCTCGACGAGGCCGCTGGCCTAGCCTAAAAACGGCGCACGTTAGCGCTGCTCGCACCATGTGTGTTCTATTCCTCATTGACCCGGCCGGTTTCAAGCGCGCGTCGCAGTTCGGCCAGGAGCTGTCCTTGGCCTGCGGCCGCTTCGGGACGCGCAGACGGCCTGGCGGGCGGTCTGGTGCATGCTCAAATGTTGGGTAGGAATCATTAACGATCTGCATACAGCACATTTAGACTCACAGCTGAGATGCCCGATCACTCTGCACCGCCACGCAAGCTCCTCGTCCTTGACCTCGACGAGACGCTGGTCCACGCCAGAGAAGACCGGTTGGAGCACGATGAGGACTTTCGAGTCGGCCCCTACTACGTCTACCGTCGGCCCCACCTAGAGAAGTTTGTCCAGACCACCCTCGAACGCTATGACGTTGGTGTCTGGACGGCCTCCGGAGAGTTGTATGCGTCTCAAGTCATCAATCGCATTTTCCCGGCAGGCGCGCTCAAGTTTGTGTGGTCCAGCAAACGCTGCACAGTTGCGCGCAACTGGACCACTGGCGAGTATGAAACCATCAAGAATCTGAGCAAACTCAAGAAGCAAGGCTACGCCCTTGATTCGATACTGGCGATCGACGACACACCTTCGAAGTACGCGCGGAGCTTTGGGAACCTCGTTGCTGTTCGCGAGTTTGTCGGCGATCGCTCCGACAATGAACTTCCTCTTCTCCTTCAGTACTTGGAGAGCCTTCACCCGGTTGAGAACGTCCGCACCGTAGAGAAGCGGCGCTGGCAAGAAAGGCTTCTCCAGCGTGGGACGAGTGTGGCGTAGCCCCTTACGTCGAAGATTGAACGGCCGCTTTGGGGCGGCTCGACGGGCCAAGTGCTACTTCAGCTTTGGGTCGAAATCCGTCGTCGCGCCTCGCCTCCAGCCCCCTGCCGCCTCGCCTAGAAATCCCCGCCCCCACGCCTGCCCGCCTTGACCGTGCTGCGCTTGGCCTTGCCCTCCAGCCTGCGCTGCTTGGACCCATAGGTCGGCTTGGTCGCCCGCCGCGCCTTGGGCACGTGGGCGGCGGCCTGCACCAGTTCGATCAGGCGGGCGACGGCGTCCGCGCGGTTGCGCTCCAGGCTGCGTGTGTCCTGCGCCTTGATGACGACGACGCCGTCAGTCGTGATGCGCTGGTCGGCCCAGTTCAGCAGCCGCGCTTTGACGGCCTCGGGCAGGCTGGACGCGCGGATGTCGAAGCGCAGGTGGACGGCGTTTGAAACTTTGTTGACGTTCTGCCCGCCCGGTCCGCTGGCGCGGATGGCGTCGAAGTCCAACTCGTCGGGGCGCGGCGACCAGTTGAGGTCAGACACTGCGGATGGGCACGCGCGGGGCCACGGCGCACATCAGCTCGTAGCCGATGGTGCCGGCCGACTGGGCCACCTCGTCGATGGGCAGGCGTGAGGCCTTGCCGTCAATGACCGGCCCCTCGCCCCACAGCGTCACCTCGCTGCCAAAGCCGCTGGCCGGCAGAGCGGTCAGGTCCACCGCCAGCATATCCATGGACACCCGGCCCAGCGTGCGCGTGCGGTGGCCGTCCACCAGCACTGGCGTGCCGGTCGGCGCGTGGCGCGGGTAGCCGTCGGCATAGCCACAGGCCACGATGCCCACGCGCGTGGTCTGCTCGGCGGTGAAGGCGCTGCCGTAGCCCACCGTGTCGCCGGGTTGGAGCTGCTGCACGCCGATGACCTTGGAGCGCAGCGTCATGGCCGGGCGCAGGTCCCAGTGCGCCGAGTCGTGCTCGGGGAAGTCGGGCACGCCGCCGTAGATCATGATGCCGGCACGCACCCAGTCGTTGGCCGTGCGGGCCGGGTGGCGCAGCGTGGCGGCGCTGTTGGCAATCGTGCGTTCGCCGGCCAGGCCGTCGGCCGCAGCGTCGAACGCCGCTAACTGGTGAGCGATGCCATCGATGCCTTGTCGTTGCGCATCGGCGTCCGAGAAATGCGTCATCAACCCGATCTCGTCGACCTGGGGCAGGGCGTCCAGCCGCGCATAGGCGGCGCGGAAGGCGGCCGGCGGGAAGCCCAGCCGGTTCATGCCCGAGTTCAGTTTCAGGAATACGCGGTGCGGCTCGTGCGTCTTGTGCATGGCCAGCCAGTCGATCTGCTGCTCGCAGTGAACGGCATGCCAGAGCTTGAGGCGCGAACACAGCTCCAGGTCGCGCGGCTCGAACACGCCCTCCAGCAGCAGGATGGGGCCGCGCCAGTCCAGCGCGCGCAGCCGTTCGGCCTCGGCCAGGTCCAGCAGTGCGAAGCCGTCGGCGGCGCGCAGGCCTTCAAAGGCGCGCTCGACGCCGTGCCCGTAGGCGTTGGCCTTGACGACCGCCCAGACCCGGGCGTTGGGCGCCTGCGCGCGAGCCCGAGTGAGGTTGTGGGCAAGGGCGTCGGTGTGGACGAGGGCTTCGATGGGACGGGGCATATCAGTGCACGCTCGGCCGCCCGGAGGGCACTGGCGACCCCTCGGGGGGCAGCGACAGGAAGGAGCGTGGGGGCGTCATGAAAGCTGCGATTTTGCGCCCGGCCATGGTGCGTGAAACTCGTGCAGGGCGCATGCTATAAACCCGCTCCGCCTCGCCCTTAGTCGACCTCTCTTGCCCATGGCTACTCTGTCAGGATCGCGCTCCGGTCGATGAAACGCGGCTTCTACACCATCATGGCGGCGCAGTTCTTCAGCTCTCTGGCTGACAACGCGCTGTTCGTCGCCGCCGTCGAGCTGCTGCGCACGTCGGGCGCCGCCGAGTGGCAGCGCGCGGCTTTGGTGCCCATGTTCGCCCTGTTCTACGTCGTGCTGGCGCCCTTCGTCGGTGCCTTTGCCGACGCGGTGCCCAAGGGCAAGGTGATGTTCTTCTCGAACAGCATCAAGGTGGTGGGCTGCCTGATGATGCTGTTCGGCACCCACCCGCTGCTGTCCTACGCCATCGTCGGCCTGGGTGCTGCGGCCTACTCGCCGGCCAAGTACGGCATCCTGACCGAGCTGCTGCCGCCGTCCCAGCTCGTCAAGGCCAATGGCTGGATCGAGGGGCTCACCATCGGCTCCATCATCCTGGGCGTGCTGCTGGGCGGCCAGCTCATCGGCGACCGCATCGCCCCCATGCTGCTGGGCTTCGACCTGCCCTTCGTGGACACCGGCATCGACACCGGCCCCGAAGCGGCCATCGCCAGCCTCGTCGGCCTGTACGTGCTGGCGGCCCTGTTCAATCTGCGCATCCCGCGCACCGAGGCGTCGCTGCAGCCGCTGGCTCACGGCCTGGTGGGCCTGGTGCGTGACTTCTCCTCCTGCAACAGCCGCCTCTGGCAGGACAAGCTGGGCCAGATCTCGCTGGCCACGACCACGCTGTTCTGGGGCGTCAGCGGCAATCTGCGCTACATCGTGCTGGCCTGGGCCGCTGCGGCGCTGGGCTACGGCACGCAGCAGGCGTCGTCGCTGGTCGGCGTCGTGGCGGTGGGCACGGCGGTGGGCGCCGTCGTCGCTTCGCTGTACTGCCGGCTGGACCGTGCTACGTCGGTGATCCCGCTGGGCATTGCGATGGGCCTGCTGGTCATCTTCATGAACGTCATCAGCAACGTCTGGGTGGCGGCGCCGTTCCTGATCCTGCTGGGCGGCATCGGCGGCTACCTGGTGGTGCCGATGAATGCATTGCTGCAGCACCGCGGCCACAGCCTGATGGGCGCCGGCCGCAGCATTGCCGTGCAGAACTTCAACGAGCAGGCCTGCATCCTGGGCCTGGGCGCCTTCTACACGGCCATGACGCGCTTCGGCATGTCGGCCTTCGGCGCCATCACCATCTTCGGCGTCGTCGTGGCCGGCACGATGTGGTGGATCAAGCGCTGGCACCAGAGCAATCTTGTCGAGCACAAGGCAGAGGTCGAGCATCTGCTCGACCTGGCCCGCTCCGACGACCTGAAGCCCGTGGACCGCTGATCAGGGACTGATCAGCTGTTGCCGGAACCGCTGCCCCGGCCCTTGCGGCCGGTGGGAACGGGGATCAGGTGCTTGCCTTCCAGCACCATCTCGATGTGCTCGCTCCAGGCGCGGGCGATCTTGAAGCAGCCGCTGTGGTTGAGATGGATCTCGTTGTGCCAGTCGCCGCTGATGCCGGTCGAACCCGGCGCGGCCAGCGCCAGCGGCACGGCCGTCGAGTCGAACACGAACAAGCCGCGGAAGCCCTCCTTGTCGGCCGCCATGCCCTTGAGCAGCTGCGCCAGGTGGAAGACCATCAGCCGGCTGACCGCCGCCCAGTCGGCCGCCGGCACGCCATAGGCCTTCAGCGCCGGGTAGAGCCAGGGGCCGCTGGCGCCCAGTTCGTCGTTGATCGCGGCGCCAGCCGGGCGCGGCATGGGCACGGCATAGCAGTGCATGAAGATGGGTTTGCCGGCGGAGGGACCCTGGTCGCGCAGTGTCAGCAGGTGCTTGATGTTGGCGCGCAGGTAGTCGGCATAGGTGGCCCAGCCGGGCTCGGAGAAGTAGCGTGCCACGCCGGCCGAGGGCGGGCCCCATTCGGTCTGGCGGCGAAGCAGGCGCAGCTCCAGCGGGATGGGTTGGCCGTTGCCGTCGTGCGCCGGGGTGCGGGCGGCGGCGATGAGGTCGTTGCCGCCAACCGACAGCAGCACGCCGTCCCAGACGGGCGCGTCCTTGCCCGTGAGCAGCCGCACGAAATCGGGGCTGGACTCCAGGTCCACGATGTGTGACAGCGCATTGCCTGTGCCGGCGCAATTGACGGCCGCGGTCGCGCTCTTGAACACCAGCTCCTGCAGCAGATTGGCGTGGGCGTTGAGCTTGTCTCGCGAATTGGAGAACCAGGAGTCGCCCTGGGCCAGCAGCTTCCAGCGGAAGGAGGCCAGTTCGGGGGGAGTGCGGCCGGCCAGATCGGCCGGGGTAAAGCTAGCCAGGTGATCCATGAACGTGGGCGAGTCCGGGGGGAGGAGGAAAGGGGACGGGGCCACTCGGGAAGGGCAGCCCTGAGGTTCGCGCGATTGGACGGCCAGGCGCGCGCTCGGCGCCATGCTACAAACCCTCGGCGCCGCGGCGCGCACCCGACCCAAAGCCCGACAGGCTCCCAAGCGTTAGCATTGGCGGCGTCTTTTCAGGGAGGCCTGTTCATGAGCCCGAGCGTCTTCGACTTCCAGGCCGTTTCCATCCGCGGCGAGCCTGCGGATCTGGCCTCCCAGCGCGGCAAGGTGCTGCTGGTGGTCAACACCGCGAGCGAATGCGGGTTCACGCCGCAGTTCAAGGGCCTGGAGCAGCTCTGGCAGGACTACGGCCCCCAGGGTCTGGTCATCGTCGGCTTCCCGAGCAACGAGTTCGGCGGCCAGGACCCGGGCAGTGACGACCAGATCGCCAGCTTCTGTGAGCTGAACTACGGCGTCAGCTTTCCGATGATGGCCAAGACCAAGGTCAACGGCGTAGAGGCCCACCCGCTGTGGAAGTTCCTGAAGAGCGAGAAGCCGGGCTTCCTCGGCACCGAGGCCATCAAGTGGAACTTCACCAAGTTCCTCATCGGCCGTGACGGCCAGGTCATCAAGCGCTTTGCGCCAAATGACCCGCCGGAGAAACTGCGCGGCGACATTGAGGCCGCACTCAAGGCCTGAGAGGGTGAGAGGTCATCCAGCCTGCCCTCCTTGCCGCCCCCAAACGCCCCACGCGTCGTTGCATATGCTCGCCGTAGTCCGAGCCATCACTGCGCTTTGCGCCTAGATGGGTCCGCTTTGGCGTGACCTTTCGGGCAAGCCGGATCGTCTCTCGCCCGCTGAGCCCCGACAGGGGTTGATCGGCTCACGGCGCGAGCCGCTTGGTGATGGCGCGACGGATGCGGCGGTCTGGATCAGCCGCGCGCGGCCAGCCAGCGCCGACGACCGAGGATCACGGCCAACCCCGCCAAGCTGAGCAGGGCCGTGCCCGGCTCCGGCACCGGTGGCGGCGGCGTGAAGCCCAGCTGCTGCGCCGCCACGCGCTGCAGCATCCAGCTGTCCTGCGCGCTGATGCCGAGTTCAGCCGCAGCCAGCTCGACGTAGCCGAACTGCGCCGGGTTCTGCCCCGTCAGCGTGCCGAAGAGCGTCAGCGCGCTGAGGTAGCTGCCGTACTTGCTGGGGTGAAATCCGTCGTCGAACCACAGGTCGATCTTGCCGTCGGTCAATGCATCGGACGCGTAGAAGTTCCGGGTCGCCACGCCGTCCAGCACTGCCCGCATGAAGGCCTCGCCCACCGGCGCGATGCCGGTGATGTCGCCGGCCTGGTTGGCTGCGCCGGCATAGGCGACGCGCAGCTCCTCGGTCATCGTCTCCAGGTCGTTGAAGTAGGTGGTCTTCGGCGTCGCCGTCCGCGTGACCACGCCCGTGATCTCGTCGGTGCTCGAGGCGAAGGCGCCGCTGACCATGTCCGGGCGGGCCCAGGTCTGGTACAGGTAAACCTGGGTCGAGGCGCTGGCATTCGGGTTCACGGGCAGCCGGAAGGTGTCCGACAGGCCGGCGGCCGTGCCGCGCTGCGCGTTGCAGGCCGTGCTGCTGGCACCGCTGATCGCCATGCAGTTGTTGGTCTTCTCCGTGGTGGTGGCGCCCGCGTAGTAGTCGCGTTCACGGTAGGTGGCCAGCGTTCCTTGCTGCACGTACTCGCTGATCTTGTCGATGTAGTTGTTGAAACGCGCCGGATTGGAGTTCAGCCCGGTCCGGCGGGTCAGCGCCTCGTCGCTTTGCTCCTGCAGCACGACCTGTCCCCAGGCCTGGCTGCTGAGGTTGCTGCGCAGATCCCAGTTGGCGGGGTTGGTGTTCAGCATGTGGCCACGCAGCGTCGCCGCGTTGCGTGTCGTCATGGCCACGTCGTAGTCCAGACCGGCTTGGAAAGTCAGGCGCTGGAAGATGCCCGGCACGCCGCCCCAGGGGCGCGGCTCGTAGGCGTTGCTGCCGTTAGCGTTGGTGTTGAACATGCCTTCCGTCAGGTCGCGCACGTTCTGGTGGTTGTAGCTCATCACCGGGTCGGCGCGGCCGAAGGTGAAACTGTTGCCGACGAAGAGCACGGAGGTCGGCTCGGCCTGCGCGGCGGCGGCCGCGAGCAGCAGGGCGGCGGCAGCCAGCGGGCGCGCAAAGGCGCTGCCGGTCAAGGGGGCTGTGTTCAAGGCATGTCTCCTGCTTTGGGGTAAGGGTGGCCCTGCGGCCCCGCACCCGGTCGAGTTGTGCCTTCATTAGCTCCCCGCGCCGCCACGCGATCAATACGCGGTCGTACCCATGCCCCCCCGTTCGGGGGGCGGCGGCGTCAGGCTTCGGTGCGGCAGAGCTCGGGCTTTGGCATGCGCCGCTGTCAGCTTTGCAGGCGTCAATTCGATGAGCTGACGGACGGCTGTGAGTCGATGTCTGTCTGCAGCCAGGCCAGCGCCATGTCACGCCTCGCCCCGCCACAGCCAGCGGCCGCGGCCGCGTTGCACCCGACCTGCCGCTTCGGCCTCGGCCAGCAGTTCGTTGGCTGTCTGCCGCGACACGTGGGCCAGGCGCGCGAGTTCGGTCTGCGTGGCCTGCACGGCCAGCCAGCCCGGGGCGGCTGGCACGCCGCGCTCGCCGGCCAGCTGCGCCAGGGCCAGCCGGAAGCGTTCCGGCGCCGGCAGGTGGCGCGCGGCCTGGAGCTGGCGCAGCGTGCCGTCGAAGCGGCGTGCGAACTCCGCCATCAGCGCCCGCGCGAAGCCCGGCACCTCATCCATCAGCAGCGTGTAGGCCTCGCGGCCGATGACGAGGACCTCGCTAGTGCCGCGCGCCACCGCTTCGTACTCCGCCGGCAGGCCCGCTGCGAAGGCGGCCAGGCCGAAGAAGCGCGGCGGCGTCACGTCGCCCAGCGCCGAGACGCGGCCGTCCGCGCCGGTGAAGCGCGATTCGATGGCCCCGGCCGCGACGGCATAGAAGGCCGCCGGCCGCTGCCCCTGCACGAACAGGCTGCTGCCGTCGGCCAGCCGGCGGCGCGGCATCAGCGCAGGCAGCCGCGCCGCCACGCCGGCCGGCAGCTCCAGGCCGGGAAAGTTGGCCGTGATCAGCTGGCATGCGGTGTCGTCGGGCATGGCGGCATTGTCGGCTGGCCGACACAAGCCGGGCGCCCGGCTGCCTATGCTGACCGCATGCATCAAGACGACCTCTCCGCCGTGCTGCGCCGTTTCGGGCGCGAGGAATGCCGCCTGGAGCCGCTTTACGCCGCGTTGTGCGGGCGGGCTGCCGACAACCCGCAAGCCCTGGCCCTGCTGGCCGAGGCGCCGCCCGAGCAGCGCAAGGCCAACCTGCTGCTGGCGGCGCCGGCCAGCACGCGCTCATGCAGCGCCGCCAGCAGCAGGTTGGCCTTGCGCTGCTCGGGCGGCGCCTCGGCCAGCAGGGCCAGGGCTTGCGGGTTGTCGGCAGCCCGCCCGCACAAC
>Ga0187845_1000398_pt1 | contig 25600 bp, 25 predicted proteins | sample SpaLakP09_SKY_68_FD_134515 | JGI IMG/M metagenome (GOLD analysis project Ga0187845, IMG submission 134515) | Oligotrophic lake water microbial communities from Sparkling Lake, Wisconsin, USA - SP09_SKY_68 | ecosystem: Environmental > Aquatic > Freshwater > Lake | place: USA: Sparkling Lake... | reverse complement strand
GCGATTACGCCAAGGTGCTGACCGCCGTGCGCGAGGGCCTGCAGAAGTTCGCCGAGACGGTGCTGATCGTCTGGTACCCGCAGATCCAGCTGCTGGAAGCGGCCCAGTTGCCCCAGCGCCTGAAGGCCACGGGCGACACCATGGCCAAGAAGGGCTGGCTCCATGTGCGCCTGACCGTCGCCCAGCCAGACGAACGCGGCTTCGGCATGCTGGGCTCGGGCCTGTTCATCGCCAACCCGCCCTTCGTGCTGCACGACATGCTGGCCGCAGAGCTGCCCTATCTGGTGGACAAGCTGGGACAGTTCGACGGCGCGAACTATGTGCTGGAGCAGCGCACCGTCTAGCACGCCTCAATTGAGTGGCGAATCGCACGACGGACCGGCGCCCCAGTGCCGGCCCTCATGGAACTGCAGCATTTCTACGCTAGCCTAGGGCGACCCACCGAACTACCTCGCCCGCATGAACCTCAACTTCAGCCCAGCCGCCCTTGCGCGCATCGTGCCGTTCCTGGCCTTCATGCTGCTGCTGGGGCTGCGCGGGGCGCTGGGCGATGCCGGCCTGGCAAGTCTTGACCCCCGCTGGGTCTATGGTCTGAGCGTGGCAGTGGTCGGTGGCCTGCTGGCCTGGTACTGGCGCGGCTATGGCGAGCTGGCACGGCAGAACCTGCCTACGGCCTACGAGGCGCTGTTGTCCATAGTTCTGGGCTTGGTGGTGTTCGCGCTGTGGATACGGCTGGATGCCCCCTGGATGGTGCTGGGTGACGCCACCGCCACCTTCCGTCCGGTCGATGCCGATGGCACGCTGCAGTGGCCGCTGATCGTCGTGCGCTGGGTCGGCGCGGCCCTGCTGGTGCCGGTGATGGAGGAGCTGTTCTGGCGCAGCTTTCTGATGCGCTGGATCGAGTCACCGCAGTTCGAGACCGTCGATCCGCGGCGCGTCGGCCTCAGGGCGATCGTCATCTCGACCTTTCTGTTCATGCTCGCCCACACCCTGTGGCTGGGCGCCATCGTCGCCGGTCTGGCCTATGCCTGGCTGTACCGCCGCACCGGCAAGCTGTGGACGGCGGTGATCGCCCATGCAGTCACCAACGGCGCGCTGGGGATCTGGGTTGTGCTGACGGGACAGTGGCAGTTCTGGTGAGCGCCTAAAGCACCGGCGCCGCCGCCAGCAGCGCCCGCGTGTAGGCATGCTGCGGCCGGTCGAACACCGCGTCGCGCGTGCCCTGCTCAACGATGCGGCCAGCCTCCATCACGACCACGCGGTCGGCGATCTGCTCCACTGCCGCCAGGTCGTGCGAGATGAACAGGCAGGCGAAGCCGTGCTGCTTTTGCAGGCTCTGGAACAGGGCCAGCACCTGGGCCTGGATGCTCATGTCCAGCGCCGACACCGGCTCGTCGGCGACCACAAAGGCGGGCCGGCGCACGATCGCCCGCGCAATCGCCACGCGCTGGCGCTGGCCGCCCGACAGCTCATGGGGATAGCGCCGTGCAAAGCCGCTCAGGCCAACCTCGCCCAGCACCTCGTCAACGCGGCTGGCGGCCTGTGCGGCCGTCATCTCGCGCAGCAGCTTCAGCGGCTCGAGCACGATCTCGCCGACGCGCTGGCGCGCGTTCAGCGACGAGTAGGGATCCTGGAACACCAGCTGGCAGGCCATGCGGAACTGATGCAGGCCGGCGCCGCCCGAGGGCACGGCCTGGCCCCCGAAGCGCACCTCGCCGCCCGAGCTGGGCAGCAGCTTCAGCATCGCGCGACCCAAGGTCGTCTTGCCCGAGCCGCTGCCGCCGACGACGGCCACGGTCTCGCCGGCATGCACGGTCAGATCCACTGCATCGACGGCCTTGTGCATGGCAGCGCGGCGCAGCCAGCTGCTGGACTTGCCGGCATAGCTGACGCTCAGTGCACGCGCCTCGATCAGCGGCTTCGGTGTATCGGCACTCGGCACCGTCGGACCGCGGCGCGGCAGTGCATCGACCAGCTGGCGGGTGTAGGCGTGTTTCGGCGCATGCAGCACCTGCTGCACCTCGCCGGTCTCGACGACGACGCCCTTGTTCATCACCACCACGCGCTGCGCATAGCGCGACACCAGGCCCAGGTTGTGGGTGATCAGCAGCACGGCCGTGCCTTCTTCGCGGGCCAGCTCGGTCATCAGGTCCAGCACCTCGCCCTGCGTGAGCGTGTCCAGCGCCGTGGTCGGCTCATCGGCGATCAGGAGCTTGGGCTTCAACAGCATCACGCTGGCCAGCATGATGCGCTGACGCATGCCGCCGGAGAACTGGTGCGGGAAGGCGTTCAGGCAGCCCTGCGGGTCGCGGATCTGCACGCGCTCCAGCATCGCCAGGCAGCGGGCCTCGATCTCGGCCGGCTGCAGCGAGGTGTGCAGCTTCAGCCCCTCGGCCATCTGCGCGCCGATGCGCATGGCCGGGTTCAGCGACACCATGGGCTCCTGGAAGACCATGCCGATCTGCGCGCCGCGCAGCGCGCGCAGCTGGGCCGGCGAGGCCTGCAGCAGATCGCTGCCGTCCATCAGGATGCGCCCGCCGTCCTGCCGAATGCCGGGCGGCAGCAGGCCCAGGATGGCGCGGGCGACCATGGTCTTGCCGCTGCCCGACTCGCCGACGATGGCGAGGAACTCGCCGCGACTCAGCTCGAAGGAGACGTTATCGACGACAGGCTTGCCGCTGGCCTCGGCGCTGAGTTGCAGCGATTCGATCTGGATAAAAGCATTTTCAGGCTTCATGCGCGGCTCATCCGTGGATCAAGCCGGTCGCGCACGGCGTCGCCCAGCAGATTGATGCCCAGCAGGGTCAGGGCGATACACAGACCGGGCACCAGGCCCAGCCAGACGGCGCTCTGCATGTACGGGCGGCCGCTGGCCAGCATATTGCCCCAGGTGGGCGCCGGCGGCGGCACGCCCAGGCCCAGAAAGCTCAAGGCACTTTCCGACAGCAGCACCCAGCCGAACATGCTGGTGGTCAGCACCGCCACCGGGGCGATGCAGTTGGGCAGCACATGGCGCCACATCGTTAGCCACTCGGGGTTGCCTATCATCCGCGAGGCCTCGACGTACTCCTTCTCGCGCAGCGACAGCACCGTGCCGCGCACGACGCGCACCACGGTCGGTGCATAGGCCAAGCCCAGCGCGATGATGATGCCGTACTTGTTGGCCCCCACCACCACCATCACGCCCAGCGCCAGCAGGATGCCGGGAAAGGCCAGCAGCGCATCATTGAAGGCCATCAGGATGCGGTCGGCCCAGCCGCGTACAAAACCGGTCAGCACGCCGATCAGGGTGCCGGTGGTAACGGCGAACAGCACCGTCAGCCCGGCCACCAGGCAGCTGGTGGCAGCACCCGCCATCGCACGGCTCAGCACATCGCGGCCGAACTCGTCGGTGCCCAGCCAGTGCGCGGCCGAGGGCGGCTGCAGCTTGGCGCGCAGGCTCAGCTGCATCGGGTCAAAGGGTGTCCAAACCAGGGCCAGCAGGGCCAGGCTCAGCATGGTGGCGATCAGCACGCCGCCGATCAGGGCATTCATGCGCAGCTTCATTGGGCGGCCACCCGCGGGTCGAAGATCGGATAGCAGAGATCGACAATCAGATTGATCAGCACATAGATCAACGCGGTGAAGAGCATCACGCCCTGCACCACCGGATAGTCTCGGGCATAGATCGCGTCGACCAGCAGCCGGCCCAGGCCCGGCAGGGTGAACACCGTCTCCAGCACGGCAATGCCGCCCAGCAGATTGCCCAGGATGAGGCCGATCAGGGTCAGGGTCGGCGCGAAGGCATTGGGCAGCACATGGCGCAGCAGCACCTGCCACTCGGGCACGCCCTTGGCGCGGGCATGGGTCACGTATTCGAGCCGCAGCACCTCGATCGCGCTGGCGCGCGACATCCGCGTCAGCACGCCGGTCTCTATCATCACCAGGGTGATGATGGGCAGCAGCACATAGAGCAGGCCCTGGCCGAAATCATCACCCATCGCCACATAGCCGACCACCGGCAGCCAGCCCAGCTTGAGGCCGAACAGCAGCAGCAGCAGCAGACCCAGCCAGAAGCTCGGGATCGACAGCAGCAGGGTCGCGCCGGCGACGATGATCACGTCCAGCGGGCGGTTCTGGCGCCAGGCGGCCAGCAGGCCGGCCGGCACTGCCACCAGGGCAGCCAGCGCCACGGCGATCAGCACGATGCCGGCGCTGACCTGGAAGCGCTCCCAGACCAGGGGCAGCACGGCCAGGCCATTGGTGATCGAGTGACCGAAGTCGCCCTGCACAACCTGGGTCAGCCATCGCAGGAACTGCAGCGGCAGCGCCTGGTCCAGGCCCAGGCGCTCGCGCAGCCGGGCCAGCGAGTCGGCATCGGCGGCGTCGCCGAGCATCAGCTGCGCCGGATCACCGGGGATCAGCCGCATCAGCGTGAACACCGCGATGCCCACCAACAGCAGGGTCGGCAGCGCCATCGCGACGCGGCGCGCGATATAGCCGATCATTTGACGTTCCACAGCCGGGGTTTGGCGGCCGCCCAGCTCTTGTAGCCGGTCAAGCTCTTGCGCATGCCCACCGCGTCGGTGCCGTTGAACAACACGATGATGGGCACGTCATCCATCATCTTGCGGTGCAGCTCGTCGAACAGGGTCTGGCGCCGGGCCCGGTCGCTGGTCTGCATCGACTCGGCCAGGCGCGTCTGCACAAAGGCGTCGTCCCAGACCTTGCGCGGCTGCGTGGCCTTGGGGCCGGAGATCATCTCGTAGCTCAGCGACGGATCCAGCCGCGCCGAGTAAGTGAAGGCCATGGTCTGGTAGTCGCCCTTGGTGTAGCGGTCCAGCTGGGTGGCCCAGTCCAGCACCTCCAGATCGATCTTGATGCCGGCCTCGGCGGCCATCGCCTGGGCCAGCACGGCGGCATCGAAGCAGACGGTGTAGCGCTTGTTGGTCAGCATCTTGATCGGCTGACCCGCATAGCCGGCCTCGGCCAGCAGCTTCTTCGCCTGCGCGATGTCGCGCTTGAAGCCGGTCGCATGCACGGCGCTGTAGAAGGGGCTGCTGCTCGGAATGGCCGAGCTATTGGGCTTGCTCAGGCCATCGGTCACCGCGCTGGCCATCTCGGGCATGTCCAGGGCCAGCGCCAGTGCCTTGCGGATGCGCGCATCCTTCAGCAGCGGGTCTCGGGTCTGTATCAGCAGCGCGATCATGCCCATCGCCGGCACGACGTCCACCTTGGCCTGCGGATTGGCTTTGAGCTCGGCCACATCGGCGCTGCGCGCCTCGGGGAACACATCGATGGCGCCGCTGTACAGCGCCGCCTTGGCCGCCGCCTCGTCGGGGATGACCATGAAGCGCACCTTCTCGACCTCAGCCTTCTTGCCGCCGGTGTAGCCATCGCGCGGGCCGGGCAGCGAGGCATAGCCGTCGAAGCGCTGCAGGTCCACGTACTGGCCCTTCTTCCACTCCAGCAGCTTGTACGGGCCGGTGCCCACCGGCTCCTTCCACTTGCCATCGGGCCCCAGTGAGCTCCGGTGGTAGATGGCCGAGGCGCCGCAGTCCGCACGCGCCATCGTCGCCAGGAACAGGCCCGCCGCGCGCTCCAGCTTGAACACCACGGTCTTGGCATTGGGCGCTTCGACAGCGGTGATCTTGGTCATGCCGCGCCCATCCAGCTCGGGCAGGCAGCGCCAGCCGGTGGCCGGGTCCAGATAGCGCTTCCAGGTCCAGACCACATCCTCGGCCGTCAGCGGCGCGCCGTTGTGAACTTGACGCCATCACGCAGGGTGAAGGTGTAGCTCAGGCCATCGGGCGAGACATCGACCCTGGACGCCAGCAGCGGGCCTATCGAGGTGTCTTCGCGCAGCGCGACCAGGCCCTCGACGATGTGCAGCACCACGCCGTCGGTGTTGTCGTCCCGGTTGGTGCCGGGGTCGGTCGAGCGGATGTCGGAGTTAAGCTGCACGCGCAGCATGCCTCCCTGTGCAGCAGCCGGCAGTGCAGCGCAACACAGGGCAGCAAGGCTGCAGGACAGGGCCAGACAATGACAGAGCGAAGCGATCACGGCGTCTCCTTGGAGAAGAGTCGATGGACAGGGGTCAGATCTTGATCAGGCAGCCCGGCGCGCAGGCACTTGCGAGGCGGTGGCCTTGAAGCTGGATTCCAGCGTGTAGGTCGTGAACTCGCGGTTGATGGCCGGCAGCATCGCCACCTCCATCACACCCAGCGCCGGCTCCATCACGATCATCGCCACGGTGGCGCTCAAGTTGCTGGAGCGGCCGGTGCGCGGCGGCCGGCACACCGACCAGGGTGTGCCGAAGTCGTCGAACAGCGCGCCCTTGACCGCCTCGCGGTCGATCTGGCCAATATGCGGCACCAGCAGTTCGCGCACGCGCAGGTCGCGGTACAGGCTGTCGGGCGTGCTAGCCACGCCTGTGTCGCGCAACTTGGCCAGCGCGACCGGGCTCTGCCAGTGATTGGCATGGGCCAGCAGACCATCGACCGGATGGACCTGGAAGGTCTCGTCCGGCGCGCATTCGAAATCGATCACCACGCCCTGGGCATGGCTGATGATCATATTGTTGGCGGCTGATTTGCGCGTCACATAGACCGAGCGCATGGCCAGCGCCAGATGCTCCTGCTCCAGCGCTTTGCGGCGTATCAGGGCCAGCGGCACGCCCAGGTCGCGGTAGTCGCGCTCGCATTCGAGGTAGTTGGCGGTGATGGCAATGCCCACCGAGTTGAAGCCATGGCGGCCCAGCGCGCCGGCCTCGGTGAAGGTCAGGACATCGGGGCCGTCGTCGCGACGCACCTTCAGCACCACCGAGGTCTCGGCGCACTCGGCCTTCCAGTCCCAGTTCTGCGCATGGATCAGCCGGCCCTCGCGCGCCGCCGATGGCTGTACGACCACGCCGGTGCAGCCATCGGGGTCATCGTCCTTCATCGGCTCCTCGCCACGGGCGCGGCGGGTGGCCATCTGCAAGATCTCGGTGCGCGCATTGAGCAGCACCACGGCCTCGAAATCGATGTTGGCGCCCGCTGCGATGCCGCGCATTTCTTCAACAAAAGTGGCGTCGAAGGCTTCGATGATGGGCAGGAACTCGACCACCGCGGCACGCACATCGTCAAACTCGAAGGAGGAGCGCTTCAGCTGTTCCATGTAGTGATGAGCGCCACGGCGAATACGCGCAGCTGCCTGTTCACCGTATTGCCGACCCCGTTCGCGTGGAGTACCTGATATCTCTATAAGTGGACATGCTTCGACCATGATTCATCCTTGATTGGGTTAGCATCGGCTGCATTTATGAACTCAATCATGATGTATTTTGTGATCACATGCAACGCATTCGGAGGCGTCGATGGTACGGACAAACCCTGAGCAAGCGCCCCCCGCCAAACCTTCGGCACTGCAGCTGAACGTGGCCGCGCGCATCAAGGAATGGGCGCGCGCGCAGCAGCTGCCCAGCGGTGCCGCGTTGACCGAGCTGGGGCTGTCAAATCAGCTGGGGGTGTCGCGCACGCCGGTGCGCGCGGCCCTGGCCCTGCTGGAGGGCGAGGGCCTGCTGCAGCGCGAGTATGGCGCCGGCTACCGACTGTGCCGCGACGCCGCCACGCTGGCGCATCAGGATGCGGCGCCGCCGGTGTCGGACGCCGACCGGCTGTTCATCGCCATCGCCCGTGACCGGCTGGAGGGCAAGCTGCCCAACGAGCTGTCCGAGGCCGATCTGATGCGCCGCTACCAGGTCACGCGACCCACCGTCCTGAAGGTGCTGAGCCGGCTGGCCGAGGTCGGCCATGTCGAGCGCAAGACCGGCCATGGCTGGGCATTTCTGCCCCTGGGCTACGACGCCGACGCGCAGGCCGAGAGCTATCGCTTCCGCATGTTGATCGAGCCGGCGGCGCTGCTGCAACCCGAGTTCAAGCTCGACCTGCGCTGGTGCGAAGACATGCGCCAGCGCCACGAGGCGATGCGGGCGATGGCCTGGCAGGACACCTTCAGCGTGGCGCTGTTCGAACTGAACGCCGAGTTCCACGAGGGGCTGGCGGCCGCCTCCGGCAACCGCTTCTTCGCGATGGCCATCCACCAGCAGAACCGGCTGCGCCGCTTCGTCAATGTGCACTGGACCTATGGCGCCGAGCGGGTGCAGGTCAACTGCCGCGAGCATCTGGAGATACTGGCGCGGCTGCAGAACGGCGAGAGCGAGGTGGCCGCCGCGCTGATGCGCCGGCACCTGGAGCTGGCCAGCAATGTGAACCACTGAGCACGGCTAAAGACCGGCTTGGGCGCCGCTTGGGGTGGCGGCGCTATCGTCGCGCCATGAGCGCCGAACCGCTCAGCAGAATCAAAGGTCCTTGGCCAGTGTGGCGAACTGCGCCAGCATGAAGTTCCAGAACGGCTTCACGCACTCCAGATGGCCCGCTGGCTGGGCCGGGCAATCGGTCAGCGTGACCAGGCCACCAGCGCCCTGCGCCTGCATCGCCTGCAAGGTGGCCACGGCCGTCTGGTAGGGCACGGTGCGGTCAACGCGGCCGTGATACAGCCGGGTCGGCACGGCCGGCTTCCAGCTGTGCACATTGCTGTGCAGATTCATCGCGGCGCTGTCGTCGGCCAGGTAGTTGTCGATGAAGTGCGGCGTGAACGTGACGTCGGCATCGTCGCTCATCAGCTCCTTCAGCAGCAGGTCGCGCACGTCGCGGCGCACCGTGTCGCTGAGCAGTTTGAACAGGCCGGGCTGCAGCAGCGGCGCAAGCTTGGGCACGGCCGTGCGCACGCGGTCCAGCAACTGGTCCATCGTGACCTCGACGCTGTAGGGGCCTGCGCCGGTCACCGCGCTGACCAACTGGCTGCGCAGCGGGCTGCTGCTCTGCTGCAGCGCGCGGTGCGCAGCCATCGTCACATAGCCGCCCTCGGAATAGCCACCGAGAAAGAGCTGCCTGTTGTCGAGAACATTGACCGTCTGGCGCCAGTAGCGGGTGGCGGTCAGCAGGTCCATCACCACGGCGGCCGATGGCGCGGCCAGCAGATAGGGATGAGGCACACCCCTCGATGCGCCATAGCCCACATAGTCGGTGGCCAGGACGATATAGCCCGCCGAGGCCATCACCACGGCCGCCTCGGCCGCCACCGCGTGATTGCTGGGCACCTCGGCATTGCGCATCGTCGTGCCGTGCTGATAGGCCAGCACCGGGCTGACGGCATTGGCGGGCTTGACCGGCACGCTGACGAGCGCCGAGGCCAGCACCTCCTTGCCGGCGGCATCGATGGTCAGGTACTCGATGCGGTAGTTGCTGACCTCGTACTTGGGCACGACGTCGGGCGCCTTGGCGCCGGCCTCACGCAGCGCGATCGAGATGTCGGCGGCGGTGATGCTGTTCAGCTTGGTCGCCGTCTTGAATTCGCCCGGGCCTTTGGCCGCGACGATGGGGTCCGGCGGCACGACGACCACCGGCGGCGGAATGGCCGGATCAGTGATAGCCGGGCTGCCGCCGCCGCAGGCCGCCAGCAGCAACGCGCACAGCGAAGCCGACAGCGCCGTCGGGCGCAGGCCCGAAGCTGGACTATGACTCATGAAACTCTCCCCTGGATGCAGATCCTGCGGTCTGTGCCGCGTCGATCGGCGCGATCCTAGCGCAGGGTCCGTCAAGCAAAAAGCAGACGCCAGCGCGCCCATTGGCGCCGCAGCGTCCGCCTGGTCAGCCGCAGGGCCCGCCGGCAAGCACGCCCCGCTTCGGAGGCCCGAACCTGGGCCAGCAAAGCCGTCTTCCAGTCTAACCAGCGTGTGTAAAGCCGGGCAAACCAGGCCAGTCGCATCAGCGCCGGCTGGGTCAACTGGAACAAGCGCGCCATCACGGCCGTGCCCAGCAACTTGGCCAGCACGATCACCGACAAGCCCAGGCCGGCGCGGCCGATGCTGATCAGCCATAGGGCCAGGAGCTTGACCGGCAGCAGCAGCAGCGTGGGTACGATGAACAGGGCCAGTGCGGCATAGGGCGGCAGGCCGGCGACCCAGCGCTCGATCTCCCGAAACAGCGGCAGCACCCCGATGCGTGCCATCAGTCGCGACAGCGGCGCCCAACCCCACTCCTCGAACAGTATCAGCAGCGCCAGCAACCAGCCGCCCAAAGCCTTGAGCGCGCGCAGCAGCCGGCTCATCGCCGCACCTACTCGATGCCGCGCGCGCGGTCGGCGTGGAACTGCACGCGCCAGGCCTCGAAGCGGCCGACGTCCAGTGCCTCACGCATCTCGCGCATCAGGTTCAGGAAGTAGTGCAGGTTGTGGATGCTGGTCAGCATCGGGCCCAGCATCTCGCCGCAGCGGTCGAGGTGGTGCAGGTAGGCGCGGCTGAAACCTCCGTTGACGCTTGCGTCAGTGGCCGCCCAGCCCTTGCAGGCGTGGCAGCTGCACGTCATGTCGATCGGCCGCTCGTCGGTCTTGTAGCGCGCATTGCGCAGCCGCAGATCACCGAAGCGTGTGAACAGGTGGCCGTTGCGTGCATTGCGCGTGGGCATCACGCAGTCGAACATGTCTATGCCCTGGCTGACGCCCTCGACCAGATCCTCCGGCGTGCCCACGCCCATCAGGTAGCGCGGCTTGTTGGCAGGCAGCTGGTGGCCGATATGCGCGAGCACCCGCATCATGTCTGCCTTGGGCTCGCCAACGCTCAGGCCGCCGATGGCGTAACCCGGCAGGTCGAGCGCGGCCAGGCCGGCCAGCGACTCGTCGCGCAGGTTCTCGAACATGCCGCCCTGGACGATGCCGAACAGGGCGTTCGGGTTCTCCAGCTTCTCGAACTCATCCTGGCAGCGCTTGGCCCAGCGAAGGGAGAGCTCCATCGACAGGCGCGCCTCCTTCTCGGTCGTGATGTGGCCCTTGGTGTCGTAAGGGGTGCACTCGTCGAACTGCATCACGATGTCGCTGTTCAGCACGGTCTGGATCTGCATGCTGATCTCGGGCGTCAGGAAGAGCTTGTCGCCATTCACCGGCGAGGCGAACTTGACGCCCTCCTCCGAAATCTTGCGCATCTCGCCCAGGCTCCAGACCTGGAAGCCGCCGCTGTCGGTGAGGATGGGCTTGTTCCAGGCCTCGAACCTGTGCAGGCCGCCGAACTGCTTGAGGATGTCCAGGCCGGGCCGCAGCCACAGATGGAAGGTATTGCCGAGGATGATCTGCGCCCCCATCTCCTCCAGCGAGCGCGGCATCACCCCCTTGACGGTGCCGTAAGTGCCCACCGGCATGAAGATGGGCGTCTGCACGACGCCATGGTTGAGGGTAAGCGTGCCGCGACGGGCGCGGCCTTCGGTCTTGAGCAGGTCGAACTTCAGCATGATGGGGCGATTGTCGCAGGCTCGACCGCGCCGATGCGCCGGGCTTGCTGCCTGGTCCACCGCCGGATAGACTGGCGCGAAACATCAGAGACCTCAGGGACGCAAGAGATCCGCACGAGCGGCCGGAGTTGCCAAACACTGCCGTGAGTTGGAAATGCGTCTTGCAAGACAGTCTTTCGCGGCATTGGCAACCTTTTGGCTGGCCTTTTGCATCGCCGGCTCAAGCCGGGCTGCGGAACCCCCGACTTGTGCGGCCTACACCCTGGCCTTTTACGAGCTGGGAGCCCTCTACGGCCGCGGGGCTGGCGGTGTCTATGAGGGCATAGACAAGGATTTGGTCGAAGAGCTCTCGCGCCGCAGCGGCTGCGTCTTCACCACGGTATTGGAATCTCGGGTGCGCATTTGGGACCGGCTGTCACGCCGGTTGCTAGACCTGAGCGTCTCAGGTATCGCCACGCCGGAACGCGAGGTCTTCGCAGAGTTCATTCCCTACTTCCAGACCCGCAACTACGTGCTGATGACCAGCAAGGTTGCCGCCGAGGTGCCCACCCCAACAGCTTTTTTGGCCGACAAGCAGCGTACGGTGGCGGTGGTGAAGAGCTTCAAACATGGGGCCCTTTACGACGCATGGCTGGATCAGCTGCGCGTGCAGCGGCGGGTGTTCGAGATGGCCGACTTTCCTGCAGCTTGGCACAGCCTGCAGCTCGGCCGTGTTGATGCGGTCCTCGCCCTGCCCACGGTCTGGGGCCCGATGCTGCGCCAGCCTCAGTTGAAACAGCAGTACACGACCCTTGATTGGTCACCCCATGATCGCATCGAGCATGGCCTGATTGTCTCCAAGGCGCGTGTGGCCGAGTCCGACAAACAGCGTCTTCGCGCGGCCATTCAATCGATGCTGCGCGACGGCAGCATGGAGGCCATTTTTGCCCGCCACCTTGGCGAGATCCCGGCCAGGCAGATGCGCATCGAAGCCGTGGCCATGAAATAGAGGCTCCGCTTCGGATGAAAATGCGCCGATGCCCTTCTCACTTGCCGGCGCCGTCCACAGCGAACTGATCATCAAGAAGAGCCGCTTCATTGGCTGCGTCGAGCCTTGCGCGGACCGAGCGACGGCGCTCATCAGGGTGCAGGAACTTCGTGCCCGGCATGACGGCGCCGTGCACGTTTGCTGGGCGCTGCTGGCCGGTGGCCAATCGGCCGCCGTCGATGACGGCGAGCCCAGCGGCACCGCCGGCCGGCCGATGCTGGAGGTGATGCGGCATCAAGACCTCGAAGGCGTGCTGGCCACCGTGGTGCGCTACTGGGGCGGCGTCAAGCTCGGTGCCGGCGGTCTGGTGCGGGCCTATACCGACAGCGTGGCCCAGGCCCTGATGAGCGCCACCAAGGTGACGCTGCAGCGGCTGGTGCGTCTGCGCTGCACCGTGCCCTACGCCCAGGAGGGCGTGCTGCGCCGCGAGCTGGAAGCGGCCCAGGCGACGTTGACTCAAGTCGAGCATGGCAGCCAGGTCGAGCTGTGGTTCAGCCTGGCGGAGAGCGGCTCGGCGGCGCTGGTCAACCGCTTGAACGATGCCACCCAGGGGCGCATAGGCTGGCTTTCGGTCTAGGCCTGCCACACCCCATAGCCGGCCTCGCGCAGCGCAATCGCCAGCTCCACTTCCATGTCTCTCGCCCCGCCATAAGGCATCGGGTTGTAAAACTCGTACAGCTGCGGTAGCAGGCGCAGGCCATAGTCGAACACATAGCGATTCGACTGGATGCCGGCCTTGTGCTTGTCGAAGCGCAGATCCGGATCGACGCCGGTCATGCCGACATAGACAAAGGGCTTGCCCAGCTGATGGTCCGGGTTGGCCTTGCGAAAGCGCGGCTCGTTCCAGACCTGATCGGCCAGCTCGACGACATAGACGCTGTAGTGATGGCTGCGCGGGGGTCGCTTGGCCATCTCGGGCGCTCAGGCGCGGGCCAGCAGCATCGCGTCGCCATAGCTGAAGAAGCGGTACTGCTGCGCGATCGCATGGCGGTACAGCGCCATCACCGGCTCGTAGCCGGCAAAGGCGCTGACCAGCATCATCAAGGTGCTCTTGGGCAGGTGGAAGTTGGTCAGCAGCCGGTCCACCACCTGGAACTCGAAGCCGGGGGTGATGAAGATGTCGGTGTCGCGGGCGCCGGCTTGGAGCGTGCCGCCCAGCGCGGCGGACTCAAGCGCGCGCAGCGTCGTCGTGCCCACGGCCACCACCTTGCCGCCCCGTGCGCGGGTCTCGGCAATCGCGGCCACGGTCTCGGCCGGCACCTCGAACCACTCGCTGTGCATCTTGTGCTCGGCCAGAGTCTCGACCCGCACCGGCTGGAAGGTGCCGGCGCCGACGTGCAGCGTCACATGGGCGGTACCCACGCCGCGCTCGGCCAGGGAGGCCAGCACGCCCTCGTCGAAGTGCAGCGCCGCCGTTGGCGCCGCCACCGCGCCCGGCTTGCGGGCGAACACGGTCTGGTAGCGGCGCACATCGTCGCTGGAATCCTCATGCCTGATGTAGGGCGGCAGCGGCACATGGCCGTGGGCATCAAGCAGCGCGAACGGATCGCTCGGGAAGCGCAGGTGAAACAGCCCGTTGTCGGGCCCGCAGCGGCCCAGCACCTCGGCGTCGAAGGCGTCGTTGAAGCGCACCAGCGCACCCGGCTTGGGCGATTTGCTGGCGCGCATATGAGCCCAGACTTCCTGCGTTCCAGGGAGAACTCGCTCGATCAAAGCTTCCACCGAACCGCCGGCGGCCTGGGCCCGCGCTGGGCCGCTCCCAAGCTGGCCCAGCTCCCCCTCGGGGGGCAGCGACCGCGAAGCGGGCGCCTGGGGGCCACATTTCCTGCCGAACAGCCGCGCCTTGATCACCAGCGTGTTGTTGAAGACCAGCAGGTCGCCGGCATCGAGCAGGGCCGGCAGATCCCGGAACATGCGGTCCACCGGCATTGCGGCCCGCCCATCCAGCAGGCGCGAGCCGCTGCGCTCGGGCGCGGGATGCTGGGCGATCAGCTCGTGGGGCAGCGCAAAGTCGAAGTCGCTGGCGGTGAAGACGCGGGGAGCAGGGGACATGGGGTTTTGAGGGCCGGACGGACCCGTGCCAAACACTGGGGCGGAGATTGTCCCATGCGTCAACCGGTTGACGCTTGTCAAGGCCAGCCGCGGCCCGCGGTGCGAGCATCCACCCCAGGAGATCGCATGAAACACGCAATAACTGCCGGCCAGCTGGCCCTGCTGGAAGCCGCGCTGACGCAACGCCAACAGGGACTGGAACGCGAGCTACAAGCCCAGCTCGGCAACCAGGGACGGGTCGAACATGCCCGTGAGCTGCTTCTGCAGGACTCCGATGGCGAGCGCGCCCACGACGCCGACCGCGAAGTCGATCTGGCCCGCAGCGACCTGAAACTGGACGCGCTGCGCCAGGTCAACGAGGCCCTGCTGCGCCTGCGTCAGCCCGACTACGGCCTGTGCACCGATTGCGGCCAGGGCATCGCCTTCGACCGCCTGCAACACAGCCCCGAGGCGCTGCGCTGCATCGGCTGCCAGGCCGCCCTTGAAAAGCACAGCGGCCTGAACGGCGCCCACCACAGTCTTTAACCCGAAGAACAGGAAACCCCCATGAGCATGTTCCACGCCATCGTCTGGCTCGACCACCACAACGCCAAGGTGCTGCAGTTCAACCCCGACACCGTCGAGACCGCCACCGTCAAGGCCCATACGCACAACACCAAGCAGCATGGCAGCGGCGTGCGCGACGAGCATGAGTTCTTCGCTGACGTCAGCGCCGCCCTGGCCGGCATCACCGAGGTGCTGGTGGTCGGCTCGACCACCGCCCAGGCCGATTTCAAGCACTATCTGGAGAAGCACCGGCCCCTGGTCGCCAAGCAGGTCGTCGCCTACCAGACCGTGGACCACCCCAGCGACAACCAGCTGGTCGCCCTGGCCCGCAAGTTCTTCCTCAAGCACGACCGCATGGCGGGCGTGCCAACGCCGAGCTGAGCTTTCCTGGGTGACACGGCCACGGGCAGGGCAGAATCCCGCCCATGCCCGAGGCCAAGCCCCCCACACAGCAGCAAAAGTCCGCGCCCCAGAAGGCGCTGGAGAAGCTGGGCCTGCGGCGTGATATCGATCTGGCCCTGCACCTGCCCTTGCGCTATGAGGACGAGACGCGGATCACGCCAATCGAACAGGCGCGCGAGGGTCAGGTGGTGCAGGTCGAGGGCATCGTCAGCGAGAGCCACGTCGAGCTCCGCGGGCGGCGGCAGCTGCTGGTGCGCATGCGCGATGACAGCGACGAATTGCTGCTGCGCTTTCTGAATTTCTATCCATCCCAGCAGAAGAGCCTCTCGGCCGGCGCGCGCATCCGCGTGCGCGGCGAGTTGCGCGGTGGCTTCTGGGGGCGGGAGATGGTGCATCCGCTGTGCAAGCTGGTGCAGGAAGATACGCCGCTGGCCACCGCGCTGACGCCGGTCTATCCGACCAGCGCCTCACTGCCGCAAACCTATCTGCGCAAGGCCGTGGTCAGCGCGCTGAAGCGGGCACCACTGGACGAGATCCTGCCGCCCGGCAGCCTGCCCGCCGGCCTGCCTCCGCTGCGTGAGGCGCTGGACTTTCTGCACCATCCGTCACCCAAGGTCAGCCTGGCGACCCTGGAAGACCACACCCATCCGGCCTGGCAGCGGCTGAAGGCCGAGGAGTTGCTGGCCCAGCAGCTGAGCCAGCTTCAGTCGCAACGCGAGCGGGCGCTGCTGCAGGCGCCGCCGCTGCGCGGCCAGCGCGCCGGGCTGCACGAGAAGCTGCTGGCCGCCCTGCCCTTCCAGCTGACCGCGGCGCAGCAGCGCGTGGTTGAGGAGATTGCACAAGACCTGGCCCTGGGCAAGCCGATGCATCGGCTGCTGCAGGGCGATGTGGGCTCGGGCAAGACGGTGGTGGCGGCGCTGGCTGCGGCTGTGTGCATGGACGCCGGCTGGCAGTGCGCGCTGATGGCGCCCACCGAGATACTGGCCGAGCAGCACTTTCGCAAGCTGATCCACTGGCTGGAGCCGCTGGGCATCACCGTGGCCTGGCTGACGGGCAGCATCAAGGGCAAGGCGCGGCAGAAGATGCTCGACGCCGCTGCTTCCGGCGAGGCGCAACTGGTCGTCGGCACGCATGCGGTGATCGAGGACAGGGTCGAGTTCGCCAGTCTGGGCCTGGCCATCATCGACGAGCAGCACCGCTTTGGCGTCGCGCAGCGCCTGGCCTTGCGCAACAAGCTGGCACAGCAGGCGTTGGAACCTCATTTGCTGATGATGAGCGCCACGCCCATCCCGCGCACCCTGGCGATGACCTATTTCGCCGACCTGGAGGTCAGCACCATCGACGAGCTGCCGCCCGGCCGCACGCCCATCGTCACCAAGGTGTTCGCCGATGCCAAGCGGGAGAACGTGATTGAAAGGATACGCGACGAGGTGGCCAAGGGAGCCCAGGTCTACTGGGTCTGCCCGCTGATCGAGGAGAGCGAGACGCTGGACTTGCAGAACGCCACAGAGACGCACCAGCATCTCAGCGAGGCCCTGCCCGGCCATGGGGTGGGTCTGTTGCACGGCCGCATGCCGCCGGCAGAGAAGGCGGCGGTGATGGCCCAGTTCACCGCCAACCAGATGAGCGTGCTGGTGGCCACCACGGTGATCGAGGTCGGCGTCGATGTGCCCAATGCCAGCCTGATGGTGATCGAGCATGCCGAGCGCTTCGGCCTGAGCCAGCTGCATCAGCTGCGCGGCCGGGTCGGACGCGGGGCGGTGGCCAGTGTCTGCGTGCTGATGTACACGGCGCCGCTGTCGGACACAGGCAAGGCGCGGCTGAAGGCCATGGCCGAAACGAACGACGGCTTCGAGATCGCGCGCCGCGATCTGGAGATCCGCGGCCCCGGCGAGTTCATGGGCGCACGCCAGTCGGGTGCCCAGCTGCTGCGCTTTGCCGATCTCACCGAGGACATCAAGCTGCTGGAGCATGCCCGGCGCCTGGCACCGAGGCTGCTCGATCAGCACCCGGATGCGGCGGCGCGGCATGTGGCGCGCTGGCTGGGGAGCAAGGCGGAGTTTCTGAAGGCCTGATTCCAGTCAGTTGGGGACAGAGCTTTCGGCCGCGCGGAGCGCGGGTCTCAAGGTCTGTCCCGCAAGTCATTTGAGACGCTGTACCCAATAAACAAGCACCTCGGTGCGCGGCCGGATGTCGACATCGCTATAGCGATAGACCGGCACGGTATTGATCGCGTCCACCGTGGCCATGCCCGAGATCACACGGCCGAACACGGCATAGCCCTGCTGGCCGGAAAGGCTGCTCTTGTAGTCCAGCGAAGTGTTGTCGCGGGCATTGATGAAGAACTGGCTGGTGGCGGAGTGGGGGTCGCTGCCGCGCGCCATCGAGATGGTGCCGCGCAGATTGCTCAGGCCGTTGTTGCTCTCCAGCGCAATCGGTGCATAGCGCGGCGCCAGCGGGATCTGGCCGCTGACATAGCCGCCACCCTGCATCACGAAGTCCCGGTCAACGCGGTGGATCAGCGTATTGCTGTAGAAACCGTCGCCCACCTGGCGGAGGAAGTTGTTGACCGTGGCCGGAGCATAGGCCGTGTAGAGTTCGATCACCAGCTCGCCGCTGCTGGTCAGCATGCAGACGGTGCTGTAGTTGCTCGACGCGGAAGCGGCCAGGCCGGTGGGGCTGCAGCTGTTGGTGCTGGGGTAAGGGAAGGGATTGGGCTGAGGCCGGGGCAGCGGATCGGGTTCGTAGATGATCACTTCGCCGCCGCCACCGCAGGCGGTCAGGAGGGTCATACAGACCACGCCGGCGATGGTGGCCGCGCGCAAAGCAAAAGAGCGCATTGTGCTGACTCCGGAACTGGGGTCGTGGCACAACGCACTTGTGGCCGGCGCTGTTGACTGAGAAGCGGTTTGTTACTTGATTGTTACCAATGTCAAGCAATCAGCAAATCACCCCTCAGACCGGGTCAACGCCTCACTGGATCTGCTGGGCCCAGTAGACCAGCACTTCAACGGCGGGCACTTCTCGCGCCGCATTCAGCACAGGTTCGGCATAGATCTTGTCGGCCGATTCGATGCCTGAGATCACGGTGCCATAGACGGCGTAGCCGTTCTTCGTCGCGGGCGTGGTGGCCTTGAAATCCAGGGTGCCGCTGTTGTCGGCGATATTGATATAGAACTGGCTGGTGGCCGAGTCGGCCACATCGGTGCGGGCCATGGCCAGGCTGCCGCGCACATTCTTCAGACCGTTCTCGCTTTCCAGCAGGATGGCGGGATAGGTCGCCGCTTTGGCGACGGCGCCGGTGGCAAAGCCACCGCCCTGCACCACTTGCACACCTGCCGCCTTGGATACCCGGTGAAAGATGGTGTTGGTGTAGAAGCCGTCCTTCACATACTTCAGGAAGTTGGCCACCGAGACCGGGGCCTTGTCGGCGCGCAACTGGAACACGATCTCGCCATCGCTGGTCAACATGCAGACCGCCGCATTCGTGGTCAGCCTGGCTGCGGCGATGCCGGCGGCGCTGCAAACCGCGGCCGGTGCGGTTGGCCTGGGGTTGGGCGAACCAATCACCTGGGGTGCGGGGGCCGGGGCGGGACTGTCGCTGCCACCACCACCGCAGGCAGCCAGCGAGACCACGCCGGCCGTCAGGGCCGCGCGTGCGAACAGGGAACGCAGGTTCATCATGGACATGGTGAATTCAAAGTGTGTGTTGACAGAGGGGTCCCGGGTCAGGGGATCGGTATGAACTCAATGGTAGCGTGAACGGCCAATTGCTCAGGTAAGGGCTCGTGGCTGGCGATCAGCCAGGCCGTGCCCCCGGCTGCAGGGTACCCGGCCAGTGCGGCAGCCAGGTGACGAATCGAGGGCAGGTCCAGCGCGGCCAAGGGCTCGTCCAGCAGGCACACCGCCACCTGCACGCTCAGGGCCGCCGTCAATCCGACCTTGCGCCGCGTGCCGGTTGACAGCATGTACATGGGCTTGTGCAGATGGGGCTCAAGCTTGAAGCCGGCAATGTGCCGCTCCCACTGCGCCGGCTCACGCTGCGCATGGTGGCCGCGCACATGGACGAAGTAGTCCAGCGCCGTCTGCTGCTGGAAGGCATGCAGCTCGGCATCAAATGCGAACACCTGGCGGGCATAGGCCTGCGGGTCGGTGGCCGCATCCTGGCCTGCCGCGACCAGGCCTCCGGCGGCAGGCACCAACGCACCGCCGATCAGTTTCAGCAGGGTCGAGCTGCCGGCGCCGTCAGGGGCGCTCAGCAGGCTGATGCCCGGGCCCAGGTCTAGCGACCAACCGTCGATGATGGGCCGGCCGGGGTAGGAGAATGACAGGCCGCTGACCTGCAGCAGCGGTGGGTTGGCTTCGCTCATGGGCCGCCATTGTGGCCGCACCGCTTCCGGCCGGCGTCGCCATCATGGTGTCGGACGAGCAGGGCCGCTACATTTGCGGTGCAAGCGCCCACCGCTCACGTACAGAAAGAGACGCATGACCCTGACCGAACTCCGCTACATCGTTGCCGTGGCCCGGGAAAAGCACTTGGCCGGGCCGCCGAGGCCTGCTTTGTGTCGCAGCCCACGCTCAGCGTCGCGATCAAGAAGCTGGAGGAGGAGCTGGACCTGAAGATCTTCGAGCGCGGGGCCAGCGAGGTCAGTGTCACCGCGCTGGGCGAGGAGATCGTGCGCCAGGCCCAGATGGTGATCGAGCAGGCCGCGGCGATCAAGGAGATCGCCAAGCGCGGCAAGGACCCGCTGGCCGGCGCACTGCGCCTGGGCATCATCTACACGATCGGCCCCTACCTGCTGCCCCAACTGGTGAGAAGCGTGATCGAGCGCTACCCGCAGATGCCACTGATGCTGCAGGAGAATTCCACCGTCAAGCTGCTGGAGATGCTGCGCACCGGCGAACTGGACTGCGCCATCATGGCCGAGCCCTTCCCCGACACCGGCCTGGCCGTGGCGCCGCTCTACGACGAGCCCTTTGTGATCGCCGCACCAGCCACCCATGCCTTCGCCCAGCGCAGCGAGATCAGCGCGCAGGAGCTGAAGAACGAGACCATGCTGCTCCTGGGCACCGGCCACTGCTTCCGCGACCACGTGCTGGAGGTCTGCCCGGAGTTCGCGCGCTTCTCCAGCGATGCCGAGGGCATACGCAAGAGTTTCGAGGGCAGCTCGCTGGAGACCATCAAGCACATGGTCGCCTCGGGCATGGGGGTGACGGTGGTGCCGGCGCTCTCGGTGCCCAAGGAGCCGCAGGCCCACCTGAGCTTCATCCCCTTCGCCGCACCGGTGCCGACCCGGCGCGTCGTGCTGGCCTGGCGCCGCACCTTCACGCGCTACGAGGCGATTGCCGCGCTGCGCAACGCGGTCTATGCCTGCGAGCTGCCCGGCATGGAACGCTTGAGCGGCTGAATCGAGGCTGGTGGACTCGGCGCCGTCATGGCCGGGTTCGCTTGAGTTCCATCACCCAGTTGACCTCCCAGCTCCTGCCCTCATCGGCCGAGAAGGCCTGCTGCCAGCGAGCTGCGTCAGCGCTCAGTCGGGTCCACTCGAAACGCACCTTGATCGGCCGCCCCTCCCACAGCTCGTCGCCATAGAACAGACCGGTATCACCCTCGAAGCGGCCGACGACCGGTGGCTGCAGGCCCTGGGTCTGGGCGTCGATGCCGCCGTCGCGATTGCTCAGCCAGAAGATGCTCCACGCTTGCGTCTGCGGGTTGAAGGCACGCAGCGACATGCCCACGAAGCCGGGTCGCCAACCGACCGGCACGAACTCGTCGTAGTTGCCGATGCCGCCGGGCAGCAGGTGGGCATGGTTGGTCGCCTTGAAGGTCTCCCACTCGGTGGAGCCCTGCAGCGGCCTGGGCAGTCGGCGGTTGCTAACCTCCCATCGGCCGATCAGGAAGTCGAAGTCGCGGGAGGCGTCGGTGTGGGGAGTGGCGGCGGGTCTCATGGTGATTCCTTTCGAGGGATGGGAGGTTTGAGCGGCGGCCGGCTGCCAGGCGCCGGCCAGGGTGAAAGCGGCGGCCACGATCAGCGTGGCCCCGACGGCGGCGGAGATCCGGCGCTGGGTGTTCCTGCCGGGTCCGACCCAGCGCTGGGCACCGGCCGCTGCCACGGCAATCGCGCCATAGACCGCGATCTGGTTGCCGGCGGTGATGGCGCTGAGCAGCAGGGCCTGTTCGGTCAGGCCTCGGACGGGGGTGCGCAGAAAGGCCGGGAACACGGCCAGCATGAAGGCATAGGCCTTGGGATTGAGCAGGCAGTTCAGTACGCCGCGCAAAAAGATCACAGAGGCCGTTCGCTGCGGGGCCAGCACTGCCGGTGTGATGCCTGCTCGGCCAGGCTTCAAGGACGAGGCCAGGATGCCCCAGCCTATCCAGGCCATATAGGCCGAGCCGCCCAGCAGCAATACATTGAACGCGCCGGGCCACAGCAGCAGCAGAGCCGACACGCCGGTCATATTGACCAGCACATGGATCAGGCCGCCGACAACGATGCCGGCCACCGCCAGCAGACCGCCGCGCACGCCGGCGGTCAGCGCGCTGCCGGCGACAAAGGCCATGTCCATGCCGGGCAGGGCGATCACGCCGAGGGTCAGCGCAAAGTAGATCCAGAGACTGTTGCCGGCATCCATGCGGGGCTCCTGTTGCTTGATGGGCGGCCAGTCTAGAAGCCATACCGGACAGAAACCGCCCTGTATCGACCATGGCGGTCAACAGCGTTTCTCCCCCGTGAACAGGGGGGGTTGTCACCGCTCTGTCACAAGCGGTCCATAGCCTTGCGGGTCCACCCGAATCCATAGAGGATGTCCAGAATGAATGCAAAACTCCACGCGCTCGCCGCTGCCGCCCTTCTGGCCGCCGCCCCGCTGGCGCATGCGGCGCCCAGCTTCGTCAACGGCCTGGCTTTGGATGGTGCCGCGCTGGACCTGTCCGGTGGCAGCAGCGTCAACAACGGCCGCGTAGGCTACTTCTCGGACATCTACTACGACACCAACCGCAAGGAGTGGTGGGGCCTGTCGGACCGCGGCCCCGGCGGCGGCACGATCAGCTATGACACCCGGGTGCAGCGCTTCACCCTGGACGTCAACCAGAGCACCGGCGCCATCAGCAACTTCAAGATCGTCGAGACCGTGGTGTTCAAGAGCGGCCTGAGCTCGCTCAACGGCCTGGCGCCTGCCGGCACCACCACCCCCGGCCTGGCCTTCGACCCGGAAGGCATCGTCGTCAACCCGCACAACGGCAATCTGCTGGTGTCGGATGAGTACGGCCCCTCGGTGCGCGAGTTCAACCGCCAGGGCCAGCTGCTGCGCACCTTCACCACGCCGGCCAATCTGGTGCCGCGCAACACCGGCACCGGCGCCTACTACGGCAACGATGACGGCACGAACAACGCCGGCAAGCGCACCAACCGCGGCATGGAAGGCCTGGCTATCAGCCCGGACGGCAAGTTCGCCTTCGGCATGCTGCAAAGCGCCATGCTCGACGAGGGTGGCGGCAACGGCTCGGTCAACCGCATCGTCAAGTACGACATGGCCACCGGCACCGCCGTGGCCCAGTACGCTTACGAGATGAAGCGCGCCGGCCAGGGTCAGGGCATCTCGGCGCTGGTGGCGATCAACGACCACGAATTCTTCGTTCTGGAGCGCAACAACCGGGGCGTCGGCGTCGGCGCGACCTTCGCCACTGCCGACAAGGAAGTGTTCCGCATCGACCTGAATGGCGCCACCGATGTGAGCAATATCGATCTCGATTCGGGCGCGGCCTACACCAAGGTCGTCAAGTCGGTCCAGGTCCTCGACCTGGACGCCAACACCCTGGCCGCGCTGGGCGGCAAGTCGCCCGAGAAATGGGAAGGCCTGGCCATCGGTCCGAAGCTGGCCAATGGCAGCTACCTGATGCTGGCCGGCACCGACAACGACTACAGCGTGACCCAGAATGCGCAGGGCGCCCAGCGGGACGTCTGGTTCGACTTCAGCCTGGCCGACCCCTATGCCGGCTCGATCCAGTGCCCGCTCGACCAGACCATCAACTGCGTCAAGACCTCGAACGGCACCGCCGCGGCCTGGTCGGCCAACTACAAGCTCCTGCCCGGCGTGCTGCATGCCTACACCATCAGCGCCAACGAACTAGGCGCCTACACCGCGCCGGTGCCGGAGCCCACCACCTGGGCGTTGCTGCTGGGTGGCCTGGCCGCCGTGGGCGCGGTCGCCCGTCGCAGGGCTCCCGCCGCCGGGTGAGCCAGCGCCCGGTCCGATACAGGTCAGAATCGGCCTGTATCGACTCCGGCCGCCCGGCCACCTGCGCTTGACCACCAAACCCACCGGCCGCGTGCTGGCCGTGCTCGAACTGCTGCAGTCGCACCCGCAAATCCCCGGTGCCGAGCTGGCACGCCGCATCGATGTGGACCAGCGCACCGTGCGTCGCTACATCGCCCATCTGGTCGAGCTGGGCGTGCCGGTCGAAGCACAGCGCGGGCGCGATGGTGGCTACCGCCTGCGGCCCGGCCACAAGCTGCCGCCGATGATGTTCACCGCCGACGAGGCCATGGCCCTGGCCATCGGCCTGCGCGCCGCGCGCCAGCTCGGCCTGAACGGCCTGAACGGCATCCTGCCGGCCATCAGCAGCACCCAGGCCAAGCTGGAGCGTGTCATGCCGGCGGCTTGCGCCAAGCGCATCGGTGATGTCGACGAGGTCGTCGCGCTGGACCTGGCCCAGCCGTCGGGCCCCGGCGCCCGCACGGAATTGCTGGCGCTGAGCGCCGCGGCCAGGGCGCAGCAGCGCGTGCGCCTGGGTTACCGCAGCCGCGACGAGGCCGAAACCGAACGCGAGGTCGATGTCTACGGCCTGGGCTTTCGCGGTGGTGCCTGGTATGCGGTGGGCCATTGCCATCTGCGCCAGGACCTGCGCTCGTTCCGGCTCGATCGGGTGCTTTCGGTCGAGGCACTGCCTGCCAGCTTCGGCCGGCCGGCCGACTTTGATGTGCTGGCCTATCTGACCAACGCCATCGCCACCCTGCCGCGCAGCCACACGATACAGGCCCTGCTCTACACCGACCTGGCCAGCGCGCAGAGCGCCGTGCGCCCCGAGATCGGCGTGCTGGCGAAGGTCAAGGGCGGCGTGCAGCTGCTCGCCCAGGCCGATGATCTGGAGGCCATGGCGCGCGAGCTGGGCCGCCTGCCCTTCGGCTTCAAGATCCTCAGGCCGATGGCGCTGCGTCGCGCGCTGGCCGCACATGGCCAGGCGCTGATCACCAGCGCCGCATTGCCAAGCCCTTGAGCGCCCTATAGTCGGGGCAGTCGATCCGTTCCAGCCAAGCAAGGAGTAATTGATGAGCAAGAAGTCTTCGCCCAAAACCGCAACCGCCACCGCCGCCGCCTCGGGCATCAATATCGGCATCAGCGACAAAGACCGCGCCGCCATTGCCGCCGGCCTGTCCAAGCTGCTGGCCGACACCTACACGCTCTACCTGACCACCCACAACTTCCACTGGAACGTGACCGGGCCGATGTTCAACACCCTGCACGTTATGTTCATGGGCCAGTACACCGAGCTGTGGAATGCCGTTGACCCGATCGCCGAGCGCATCCGCGCGCTGGGCCATGCCGCCCCCGGCTCCTATGCCCAGTTCGGCCAGCTCAGCTCCTTGCCTGATGCGCCCGCCGTGCCGCCCAAGGCGCTGGAGATGGTGCGCATCCTGGTCGCCGGCCACGAGGGCGTGGCGCGCACCGCGCGCGGCCTGTTCCCACTGGTCGACAAGGCCTCCGACGAGCCCAGCGCCGACCTCTTGACCCAGCGCCTGACCGTGCACGAGCAGACCGCCTGGATGCTGAGAAGCTTGCTGGAGGAGTGAGCGCCGGCGCCGGCCGGGTCGCTGGCAGACTCGCCGTATGAGATCCAGGTTTCGATGGCTGGGATGGGCTCTGACCGCCCTTGCCCTGACCCTCCTGCTGATGCTGGCCCTGGCCCTGCAAGGCGCGCCGCTGATCGCGCCGCAAGCCGAGGTCAGCGCGGCCGATGTGGAGCGGGCCACCGCTTTTTTACGTCGCAATGACCCGCGCCTGCCGCGCCCGGGCACCCAGCGAACCCTGGTGATGCCGGAGCGGGACCTGAACCTGCTGCTGAACGAACTGATGCGCCGCAAGCTGCCCGGCGCCTCGGCCCAGATCGTGCTGGGCGCCGGCATTGCCCAGGTGCGCGCCAGCGTGGCCCTGCGCCAAGGCCCCCTGCCGCTGTGGCTGAACCTGGACGCGGCCCTGCGCGAGAGCGCGG
>Ga0187845_1000397_pt1 | contig 25671 bp, 24 predicted proteins | sample SpaLakP09_SKY_68_FD_134515 | JGI IMG/M metagenome (GOLD analysis project Ga0187845, IMG submission 134515) | Oligotrophic lake water microbial communities from Sparkling Lake, Wisconsin, USA - SP09_SKY_68 | ecosystem: Environmental > Aquatic > Freshwater > Lake | place: USA: Sparkling Lake... | reverse complement strand
TGGGCGCCGGCGCCCATCCCGAGGTCGGCATGAATGCCGCCGAGGAATCCGCCGAGGAAATCTACGGGCACCTCGAAGGTGCTCACATGGTCTTCATCACGGCCGGCATGGGCGGCGGCACCGGTACGGGCGCCGCGCCGGTCATCGCCAAATGCGCGCGTGACCGCGGCATCCTGACCGTCGGCGTCGTCACCAAGCCCTTCACCTTTGAAGGCCGCCACCGCATGCGTCTGGCCGATGCGGGCATCGCCGAGCTGCAACGCTACGTCGACACCCTGATCGTCATTCCGAACCAGAACCTGTTCCGCGTCGCCAACGAGCGCACGACCTTCGCCGATGCCTTCGGCATGGCTGACCAGGTGCTGCACTCGGGCGTGCGCTCGATCACCGACCTGATGATCCTGCCGGGCCTGATCAACCTCGATTTCGCCGACGTCCGCGCCGTCATGTCCGAGATGGGCAAGGCGATGATGGGCACGGGCGAGGCTACGGGCGACGACCGCGCCCTGATGGCGGCCCAGAACGCCATCGCCAACCCGCTGCTGGACGAGACGTCGCTGAAGGGCGCCAAGGCCGTGCTGGTGAACATCACCGGCGGCATGGACATGACCCTGCTGGAAGTCGACGAGGCCGCCAACGCCATCGCCGGCGAGGTGGACGCCGACGCCAACATCATCTTCGGCGCCGCCTTCGACCCGGCCCTGGACGGCAAGATCCGCGTCTCCGTCGTGGCCACCGGCATGGAAGACCTGGCCGCGGTCAAGGGCACGCCCAACACCACGACCTCCGCTTTCGACGCCCGTCGCCCGACCCCGGCCCATGCCGCGTCGCGCGCCGCGCCGGTGCGTCACGAGCCCCTGCGTGAGCCGGTCCGTGCGGAAGCGCCGCGTCAGGCGGAAGCCGCTCCGGTCGTTCCGACCTTTCAGTCGAGCCAGTCGGCCTACGGATCCGCAGCCCGTGCCCCCGAGCCCCGCTTTGAGCCGCGGCCCGAGCCGGTGATCCACGTCGCCGAAGAGCGCACGCTCGAGCCGATCGTCGATCCGTGGGTCGAGGAATATGAGTCCGCGCCGCGCAGCCGCACGGCCGCCGAAACCACCGCGCCGGTGGCCCAGGGCGACCTCTATATGGACCGCGCCGCTGCCGCCCAGTCCGAGCCCCGGCACGAAGAGCCGGCGCATGAGGACTATGACGATCGCGATCACCGTAAGTCGGGCTGGAGCCTGTTCGGCCGCGGCAAGCGCCAGCCGGCGCAGCCGACCTACCCGCCGCAGTCGCGCACGACCGAAATGCGCGCCACCAGCCAGACGCAGCCGATGCCGGAACTGGGCGAGGCCGAGGATGACCTCGAAATCCCGTCCTTCCTGAGACGCCTGGCCAACTAGGGTTTAGGGTTTAGGTATTAGGGAAGGGCGGCTCGCAAGGGCCGCCCTTTTCGCTGGCAAGAGGGTGGCGGGGCGTTGCGCCCGGCACGCGGCCTGCCGTTCCCTAAGCCCCAAGACCCGCTCCTCGCCACCTGGGCGAAACAGTTACCGAAACCGAAACAATTCGAAACCCGACTTTCATTTCGCGCTTGCGGCAGGGCCGGTAGACGGTTCGTGGGGCGAACTCCGCACACAGAGGCGGGGCGCAAGAACTGCAGCGAGTTTGAGTTTGTCGGTCAGAAACGACCATCGCCAGAAGACGACCGTCGCCCCTGCGATTATCGCGGGCGTGGGCGTGCACACGGGCGACCGGGTGCGTCTGGCCGTGCGTCCGGCTCCGGCCGGAACCGGCATCGTCTTCGTGCGCACCGACATCAAGGATCGCGACAACCGTATTCCGGTGTCCGGCGAGGCCGTTGTCGACGCCCGGCTGAACACCATGATCGAGAACGCCGCCGGCGTCCGGCTGTCGACCATCGAGCATCTGATGGCGGCCTTTGCGGCCCTGGGCGTGTCGAACGCCGTGGTCGAGGTGGACGGCCCCGAGCTGCCGATCCTCGACGGCTCCGCGTTGCAGTTCGTCCAGCTGCTGGACCGCGCCGGCTTCCGCCGCCAGGAGGCCCCGGTCCGCTATATCGAGATCCTCGAGCCGATCCGGGTCCAGGAAGGCGACAAGTCCGCCGCCCTGCTGCCCTGCGACCGCTATGAGATGCGCTTCGAGATCTACTTCGACACGCCGGTGATCGGCAATCAGGTGGTGGACTTCGTCGTCGACGAGGAAACCTTCCGCAACGAGATCATGGCCGCCCGCACCTTCGGCTTCGCCCATGAGGTAGAGGCCCTGCGCCGCGCCGGTCTGGCTCGCGGCGGTTCGCTGGAGAACGCCGTGGTCATCGACGGCGACCAGATCCTGAACCCGGGCGGGCTGCGGATGGAGCGCGAGTTCGTCAAGCACAAGGCGCTGGACGCCATCGGCGACCTGTATGTGCTCGGCGCGCCCCTGTTGGGCCGCTATGAGGGCGTCAAGGCGGGTCATGCCATCAACAACCTGCTGGTCCGGGCACTGCTGGCCAATCCGCAGGCCTGGCGCGAAGTGACGCGCGTGCCCGAAATGGCGATGGCGGGCTGAATCGCTCGCCCGGTCAGCCCAGGCTGATCGCGCTCATCAGCCGGCCGAAATCGGCTTCCCCCGCCAGAAACGCCCGCCGGTTCGAATAGAACCGCGCCGCGTCCACGCGCGTGTCATCGCCCGTCCAGGCGGCGTCGGCGACGCCGGCCTGTCCCAGACGCCAGAGGACGAAGGCGGGCAGGTCGAACAGGCGTTTGTCGGCCGCGGCCCCGGGCGCGAAGAAGCGGGCGCTGCCGGGGGCGTGGTGGTCGAACCGGTCCTGGAAGTCGGCGCCGACCTCATAGGAGGCCTGGGCGATACAGGGGCCGACGACGGCGACCATGCGGCGGGGCTCGGCACCCAGGGTCTGCATGGCGGCGACGGTGGCGTGGACGACGCCGTCCAGCGCCCCCTTCCAGCCCGCATGGGCCGCGCCGACGACGCCGGCCTCGGGGTCGGCCAGAAGCACGGGCGCGCAGTCGGCCGTCAGGACGGCGCAGATGACGCCCGGTGCGGCGGAGACGACGGCGTCGCCTTCTGGCCGGTCGCCCTTCCAGCCCGCCTCGGCGACCCGGGCGACGGCGGAGTGGATCTGGAAACAGGCGGCGAGATCATCGGGGCCGCCGCCGAAATGTCCGGCGATGCGGCGGCGGTTCTCGGCGATGGCGGCCGGGTCGTCCTTCGAGCCCACGCCGGTGTTCAGGCCTTCGTACAGACCGGTCGAGACGCCGCCCTGACGCGTGAAGAAGCCGTGGCGGACGCCCGCGCGGTCAAGGAGGGGATGGGTGATCGGCTGCAGGCTCATACTCAGTCCTCGAAACCCGGAACCACCAGCGAGCGCGGCGAGAAGATCGCGCAGGCCTTGAACAGGGTTCCCATCTGGTCGGCGGCGGTCAGCCGGGCCAGCTGGCGGTCGATCACCGGCGCGGCGTCGGGTCGGCCGGCCTTCAACCGGTCCGCGCGGGCCTCGATGCCGAGCAGGCCCAGAAACTCGCCCTGACCCAGGGTTCCCGTCACGTCGGCCCCGGCATGGATGGCCGCCTCCAGCACCGAAGGGAAGTCGACCCACTGGGTCAGGTCGACCTCGCCCGGCGTCTCCAGCGGATCGACCTTCTGGTGCCGGCGCAGGCCCTGGAGGGTGTCTCCGGCTTCGCGCCGGGCGCGGCCGTAGTCGATCAGCAGGGCGGCCCCGCCCGCCTCGCGGACCAGGGCCCCGACGTCGCGGCCGAAGGCGGCCTGCTGGTCCGAGATCTCGACGGTCTGGCCGGGCTCGACCGCGAACTCCGGGCGTTTGAAGCCGCCGGTGATCTTCACGAGACCGAACTGCAAGGCACCGTCGTCGGTGACGCCGACGCGGCGCTCGGCCCAGCCGTCTTCGGTCTTCACGAACTGGCGCGCGGGCAGGCAGTCCAGCACCTCATTGGCGATCAGGATCACCGGCGCGTCGGTCTCGACCCGATCCAGCGAGGCGACCCAGCGCGGGTGGATGTCGCTGTCGGCCAGCATCCGGCCTTGCGCCTCACGCAGCGGCGGGCTGGGCTCGATCAGGATCAGGTCGACGGCCCTGAGGAACTCGGGGTCCAGCCGGGCGGCGCGCAGGGCGTCGGCCATCAGGGTGCCGTCGCCGGGCCCGACCTCGACCAGCCGCACCCGTTCGGGCGCGCCGAGACGCCGCCACAGCTCTATTGCCCACAGGCCGATCAGCTCGCCGAACATCTGGCTGATCATCGGCGCGGTGATGAAGTCACCGGTCGCGCCGATGGCCGGGCGGGTGGCGTAATAGCCACCCTCCGGGTCATGCAGGCAGCGGGTAACATAGTCCGCCACCGTCATCGGCCCGGTGAGGGCGATCTCGCGCGCCAGACGGTCTTTCAGCGACATGGGCTCAGGCGGCGACCGGCGGCCGGCTCAAGGCGCGCCAGATCAGCCAGGCGCCGACCAGCATCATCGGGATCGACAGCATCATGCCCATGGTCAGCCCCAGCGGCAGGTTCTCCATGCCGAAGTCGGGCTGGCGGAAATTCTCCAGCGAGGCCCGGGCCAGGCCGTAGCCGAACAGGAAAAGGCCGGTGACATAGCCGGGCTTGGTCAGCAGCCGCCACTTCCAGACGGCCAGCCAGAGGATGAGGAACAGGGCGATGCCCTCGAGGCCGGCCTCATAGAGCTGGCTGGGATGGCGCGGCACATCGCCGGCGGGGCAGAAGCCGTACATCTGCTCGATGCGGGCGTTGCAGAAGCGGATCGCCCAAGGGACCGTGGTCTCGCGGCCCCAGAGCTCGCCATTGATGAAATTCGCGGTGCGGCCGAAGAACAGGCCGAAGGGCGCGGCCGCCAGGGCCATGTCGCCGATGCTGAGCGTGCGCAGCTTGTTGCGCCAGGCGAAGATCACCACTGCCAGCGTCGTCCCGATCATGCCGCCGTGGAAGGACATGCCGCCGTCCCACAGGCGGAACAGCGCCAGACGGTCGCCCCAGCTCACGCCCGTGAACAGGGCACCGTACAGTTCGGGCTTGTAGAAGAGGGCGTAGCCGAACCGGCCGCCGAGGATGATGCCGAGGGTGATCCAGAGGATCAGGTCATCGAGCTGGGTCGTCGAGATCGGCGGCTTGCCGGCGGGCCAGATGGCCGTGTTCCTGATCAGCTTCGACGCATACCACCAGCCGAGGACGATGCCCGCGACATAGGCGAGGGCGTACCAGCGGATATCCAGCGGGCCGATGCTGAACAGCACCGGGTCGAACTCGGGAAATTGCACGGGCGCTCCTGCGAAGTTGTTCCGATGCGGTTTAGCAAGCAGCGGGGGGCGCGTCCCTGAAATTTCGGCAAGGTGCCGCGAAGCGCCCAAATCAGGCCATAGGTCACATCGACAGCAAGGTTTCATTCACCATATCGGGTGAACCTTCCTTAACCACGCTCGTTCGTACGAGCCGGAGAGTGCCATGCAGACGCGCAACCCCCTTCTCGACGAGTTCGCCAAGCTGACGACGGGCGCCATGGGGCTGGCCCAGGCGGCCGGGGAAGAGGCGAAGACGGCGTTCCGCGCGGGCACGGACCGCATGGCCGCCGACCTCGACCTGGTCCGCCGCGATGAGTTCGACGCCCTGAAGGCCGAAATCGCCGCCTTCGGGCCGAGGTCGCGGCGCTGAAGTCGCCCGCGAAGACGGTAAAGAAGCCTGCCACGGGAACGTCCACAGCGGGTTCTCCCCCTCAGGACGCAGCCGGTTGAGCCGAATCTGCGAACCCGCCTACCGTCCGATGACAGGGCGTGAGTCGCGCCCGGAGAGTGCCTGATGGACATTGTTCGGCCCGAAGAAGTCGATGTTCCCTACGATCCTCTGGATGTCGTGGAGCACGTCCTGGTGGCTGAAAACCTGCCGTTCGACCGCACCGACGAGGGCGATCTCGCCTTCGCCCTGGCCGGCGACTGGAAGGACTATGAGCTGTGGTTCGCCTGGCGGCCCGAGGGTGACTGTCTGCAGCTTTGCTGCGCGCTGGACCTGCAGGCGTCGAAGGCGCGGCGCGGGGCAGCCTATGAACTGGTTGGCCTGATCAACCAGCGGACCTGGATGGGCCATTTCGAGGTCTGGGCCGACGACGGCGAGATCGTCTTCCGCCATTCGCTGGCCCTGCCGATGGGCGAGCGCCCGACCCTGGCCCAGGCGGCTTCGATGATCGACGCTGCCGTCGAGGCGGCGGACCGCTATTATCCCGCCTTCGACTTCATGATCCGCGGCAACAAGAAGCCGCAGGAAGCGATCGACTCCTGCCTGTTCGAGACGGTCGGCACGGCCTGAGGCCATGAACACTCCTTCTGCAGCCGGAACCGTCGCCCTGGTGGGATGCGGACGGCTGGGTTCGGCCATTCTCGAGGGCTGGCTGAAGACCGGTGCCGTCACGGCGCCCGATCTGATCATTCTGACCCCGTCGGACAAGCCGGCCGCCGATGCGGCGCGAGTGCAGGGCGCGCGGGTCAATCCGCCTGCCGCGGTCCTGGGCGAGGCGCGGACGCTGGTGCTGGCGGTCAAGCCGGCGAAATGGCGTGAGGCCCTCGGTCCGCTGATCGGCACCCTGAGCCCGGAGATCCTGATTGTCTCGGTGATGGCGGGCGTGGCGGCCGCGGACATCCGCGCCGTGGCGGATCGTCCGGTCGCGCGGGTCATGCCCACCACGGCCGTGGCCCAGGGACGGGGCGTCGCGGCCTTGTGGTCCGATCACGCGATCGCCCGCGAGCGGGCGCGCGGTCTGTTCGGAGCCATGGCCGAAGTCGTGGATCTGGATCTCGAGGCCCATATCGACGTCGCCACCGCCACAGCCGGTTCGGCGCCGGCCTTCATCCATGCTTTCGTGCAAGCGCTGGCCAAGGCCGGCGAGGCCGAGGGCCTGTCAGCCGAGGCCGCGACCCGGCTGGTGCGGGGAGCCCTGCGGTCGGCCGGATCCGGGGTCGAGACCGGCGACTCCCTGGAGACGCTGATCGCCCGTATCGCCTCGCCGGGCGGCACGACCCGGGCCGGGCTGGACGCTATGGCGGCGAGCGGCGACCTCGACCGGGCGGCTGAAGCCGCGGTCAGGGCCGCCGTGCAGCGGGCGCGCAGCTTCTAGCGTTTGACGTATCGGCCGTCGGCGATGTTCACCGCCAGCCGGCGATAGGCGCGGTCCGCGTCCGACCAGGTATCAATCCCGCGCACGTCGGCCAGACTGCTGGAATACCAGTCGTACTGGACCGGCAGGGTGCGGCCGTCCGCTGTGGTGATCTGGCCCTCGATGGTCGCGCCGCCGATCGAACGGCTGCGGTGTCCGTCCAGACCGGGGCGGTCGGCCAGCTGCTGGAAGGTCGGGCGGTTGGGCCGCAGGTCCGTCAGCACCAGTTCGATCCGGGCGCCGTCCAGATCGCCGTCGCGGGCGAGGGCGCGTCCGACCAGTTCGGCCAGCCGGTCCGCCTGTTCCTGGACCTCGCGCGGACCCAGTTCCTCGGCCTGCTCCTGAAGGTCGGGACCGAGGCTGACGCTGATCAGCGCGGGCTCTGCCATGGCCGGTGCGGCGCTGAAAGCCAGTACGGCGGCGAGTGGTACGAAGGCGGCGAGTTTACGCATGGAGTCCTCCAGTGGCCCTGTCTGGACTGAAGTTGGGGCCAATGGCTCCGCTTCGCCAGTGCCCGCCCGCAAATGTGATCAGCCGGGAAGCCGGATCAGGGCCCGGAGGCCGCACATGTCGCTGCGTTCAAGGGTGATGTCGCCCCCGTGGCCGCGGGCGACGTCGCGGGCGATGGCCAGACCGAGGCCCACGCCCTTGCTGTTCTGATTGCGGGAGGCGTCGAGGCGGGAGAAGGGGTGGAAGGCCTCCTCATGCATGTCTTCGGGAATGCCGGGCCCGTCATCGTCGACCGCGACCTCAAGCCCGCCGGAGGGCAGGGGGCGGGCGCTGAGTCGTACATGCTCGCCATGGGCGGCGGCGTTGCCGGCCAGATTGGTCAGGGCGCGCTTGAAGGCCAGCGGACGCAGGGTGGCGGTCAGGTCGGCGGGGGCGACCACCTCGACCTCGGCCCCGGCGCGGCGGACATCCTCGGCGGCGGCCGAGAGCAGGTCGGGGATCGACACCGCCTGGGCGGCCTCGCCGGCCTCGCCGCGGGCGAAGGCGAGGTATTCGTCGATCATATGCTCCATCTCGTCGAGGTCGCCCTCCATCGCCTTCGAGCGCTTGAACGGCGGGGCCAGCGCCAGTTCGAGGCGCAGCCGGGTCAGGGGGGTGCGCAGGTCGTGGCTGACGGAGGCGAGCAGGGCGGTGCGCTGGTCGATATGGCGCTGGATACGCTCGCGCATGGCGAGGAAGGCATTGGCGGCGGCGCGGACCTCGCGCGCGCCATGCGGCTTGAAATGCTCGCTCGTCTCGCCCCGGCCGAAGGCCTCGGCGGCGTCGGCCAGCCGTTCGATGGCGCGGACCTGGTTGCGGATGAACAGGATGGCGACGCTCATCAGCAGGACGGTGGCGATGGTCAGCCAGAGGACGAAGATATGGGCCTGGGTCGCAACGGCGCGCTCGCGCGGGGCGATGATCCGAAGCACGCCCTGGGGCTGCTGGACACGGATGTCGACATAGGCGGGATAGCGGGTCGTATCGAACCAGAAGGGCTGGTCCAGCCGCGTGGCGAGGGCCTTCTCCAGGGTGCGGTCGACGACACCGATCGGCCCGCGCCGGTCTTCTTCCGGCAGGACATCGCCCTCGCGCAACTGGACCGACAGCGACATCGAGCGTTCGGCCCGCTCCGAGATGACGGTCATGTTTTCAGGGGTCGGATCGTCGCGCCAGCTCTCGGCCGCCCAGGCGATGTCGCCGGCCAGACCGTCGGACAGCCGGGCGGTCACCGTCTGCCAGTGCATGTCGAAGAAAGCCCAGGTGACCGCCACCTGCATGACCAGCACCGGCAGGACGATGATCAGCAGCGACCGGCCCCACAGCGAGGTCGGTAGCCGCCGCTTCAGGAACCGCGGCCAGAGGCTGGCGGGAAGCAGCCTCATCGCAGCATCAGTCCGGAGCCAGCATATAGCCGACGCCGCGCACCGTCTGGAGATAGCGCGGGTTCTTGGGGTCCGCCTCCAGCTTGCGGCGCAGGCGGGTGACCTGGACGTCCACGGCCCGGCCGGTGATGTCGGCGGTGTCGGGCGACAGGCTCATCCGCTCGACGGCCGAATGGGCGTGGATGGCGAGGGTCTTCAGAAGCTGGGCCTCGGCCTCGGTGAGGCGCTGCATCTTGCCGTCGCGTGTCAGTTCCAGCCGTTCCATGTCGAACACCGCCGGCCCGAGTTTGATCTCGCGGGGCGTCAGGGGCTTGCCGCCCGTGCGACGCAGGATGGCGTCGACCCGCAAGGCCAGTTCACGCGGGTCGAACGGCTTGGACATATAGTCGTCGGCGCCGCGCGACAGGCCCTCGATCCGGTCGTCGGGATCGCCGCGCGCGGTCAGCAGCAGGACCGGGGTCTTTGACGTCTCGGCCTTGGACCGGACCCAGGTGGTCAGGTCGAAACCGCTCTCGCCCGGCATCATGACATCCAGCACCACCAGATCGAACTCGATCAGCTCCATCAGGCGTTTGGCGGCGGCGGCGTGGGCCGCGCCGGTGACGCGATAGCCTTCGCGCGCGAGGAATTCCTTCAGCAGTTCGCGGATGCGGTCGTCGTCATCGACGACCAGCAGATGCCGGCCGGCACCCGCGCCGGCGATCGGGCCCGAACGGCCATGAGACCGGACGTCACTCATGCCGAAGCGACCGGACCGTGCGTCCAGGCGTTGACCTGAGCGATTCCGGCGGCTCTAACCCGGTGATCAGCGCGGGAGACGTTATTCAATGGCCTTCGTTCCTATCGACGATCGTGACGGTTGGATCTGGTTGGACGGCGATTTTGTGCCCTGGCGGGAAGCCCGCGTGCACGTTTTGACCCACGCTTTGCACTACGCCTCTTCGGTTTTTGAAGGCGAGCGAATGTACAATGGCCAGATCTTCAAATTGACGGAGCATACGAACCGCTTGTTCCGTTCGGCCGAGGTGCTCGACTTCCAGATTCCGTTCACGGTGGCGCAGATCAACGACGCCTGCAAGGAGACCTGCGTTCGAAACGGACTGACGGACGCCTATGTGCGCCCGATCGCCTTCCGCGGCTCCGAACAGGTCAGTGTGTCGGCGCAGCAGACCAGCACCCGCGTGGCCATCGCGGTCTGGGACTGGCCCAGCTATTTCGACGCCGAAACCAAGGCCAAGGGCATCCGCCTGTGCTGGGCCCCCTACAAGCGGCCCTCGCCGGAAACCGCCCCGACCGAGGCCAAGGCGGCGGGTCTGTACATGATCGGCACCATCAACCGGCATTTCGCCGAGGCGCGCGGCTATGCCGACGCCATGCTGCTGGACTGGCGCGGCTATGTCGCCGAGGCGACCGGGGCCAATGTCTTCTTCGTCCAGGGCGGCCGGCTGATCACGCCGCCCGCCGATGGCGCGATCCTGAACGGCATCACCCGCCAGACGGTGCTGGAAATGCTGGCCGCGCGCGGGCTTGAGGTCGAGGTGCGCCACATCCTACCCGAAGAGCTGGCCGGGTTCAGCGAGTGCTTCCTGTGCGGCACGGCAGCCGAGATCACCCCGGTGAGCGAGATCGGCGACGATCGCTTCACCCCGGGTGACCTCAGCCTCAGCCTGATGGACGAATACAGCCGGCTGGTCCGCGGCCAGATCTAGACTGGCGCGGGCTTCCGCCGACGCACGGCCCACCAGACGGCGCCGCCGATGACGGCGATCGGCAGCAAGACCGAGCCGACGGTGATCAGGATCGCCAGCATGCCCATGGACAGGCCGAAGGCGTCGCCCAGCGCGCGGGCGACGGGCCGCGTCGGGCTGTCGGACGCCATGACCCCGCCCTGACGGTAGTCGAGCGTCAGACGGGCGGATCGGACCCGATCGTTGAGCGCGCGCCGTTCGATCTGCTGGGCGTCGTACTGCTGCTGCAGGTCCGCCAGGTCACGTTCGATCTCGAGCCGCTGGGCCATGGTGCCGCCGGACCGCGCCTGCAGCTGGCGGATTCGGTCGGCGAGGGAGGCGGTGGTCTGCGCCCCCGTGGCGGCCGTATCGATGTCGCGCGTGACGTCCTCGCCGTTGGTGGCGGCTTCGTCGAGGCGGCCGCCGGCGTTCTGGGCGTCCAGCGCCAGGCCGCTGCGGAAGCGGTTGATCCACTCGGGCTGGCCGCGCAGTTCCAGCCGTCCGCCGGGCTCGCGCGCCGTCCAGTCGGCCTGGGCCGAGATCACCTGACAATAGCCGGGGCCGGCCGAGACGCAGGCCAGCTCGTGCCGGCTCATCATCTCGGCACCGCGATCCTGCGGCAGGGACAGGGCATAGCTGTAGGCGTAGGCGATCTGGGCCACCGGGGCGAGCGGTGCCGGTCGTGGGGCGACCATTCGCGCCGGCGCGGCCGAATCCTGCGCCGTTGAGAAGGCATCTGACGGTGCCTCGGACGCCGCGTCGGCGGCAGGTGCCGTTTCGGCTGGAGCCATTTCCGCCTTGTCACTCGCCGGCGAACATCCGGCCAATACGATCAGGCCGGCCGAGGCCAGCATCAGAGCCTTGCGCATCGTCATTCTCCCTGTCCCGTGCTGATCACGGTTTCGTGATGACGCGCGTGGATCGCGACGGATTCAGGGCTGGAAACGAGCGAAACGGCGGCTTGCCATAATGGTCTGTGTGGCGTTCAACGGGACAGGGCCGGCGGGGGAGCTGGCGGGGAAATACGTCCATGTTCAGTGTGCTGAACCTTCAGAGCCTGCTGGGGCTGCTGGTCATCGTGGCGGCCTGCTGGGGCCTGTCCGAGAACCGCAAGGCCTTTCCCTGGCGGCTGGCGCTGGGCGCTGTCGCGGTGCAGGCCGGTCTGGTGCTGGTGCTGTTCGGCATCCCCGGGTCCCAGGTCGTCCTGACGGCGATCACCGGCGCTGTGGACGGCCTGACCCGCGCCTCCGCCGTGGGGGCCCAGTTCGTGTTCGGCTATCTGGCCGGCGGCGATCAGCCCTATTCGGTCGAGAACCCTCCGGCCCTGTTCACCTTCGCCTTCAACGTCCTGCCGATGATCCTGGTGATCTCGGCCCTGTCGGCCCTGCTCTGGCACTGGAAGATCCTGAAGTGGATCACCCATGGCTTCGGCATCCTGTTCCAGCGGACCATGGGTCTGGGCGGCGCCTCGGCGCTCGCGGTGGCGGCCAACATCTTCCTCGGCATGGTCGAGAGTCCGATCGTCATCCGCGCCTATCTGGACAAGCTGACCCGGTCGGAGCTGTTCCTCATGATGGTGGTCGGCCTGGCCACCGTCGCCGGCTCGACCATGGTCGCCTATGCCGCCATCCTCGCCCCGGTCATGCAGAACGCGGCCGGCCATGTGCTGGTGGCCTCGATCGTCTCGGCCCCGGCCGGCGTACTGCTGGCGCGGATCATGATCCCCGAGACGGCGGGCGAGGGCGGAGCCAGTGCCGACTATGCCTCGGCCCTGAAATACGACAGCGCCATCGACGCCATCGTCAAGGGCACGGCTGACGGTCTGATGGTGGTGCTGAACATCTCGGCGGTGCTGATCGTCTTCGTGGCCCTGATGGCCCTGGTCAACGTCATGCTCGGCGGCTTCTGGCTGTTCGACGGCCCGGTCACGATCGAGCGTCTGCTGGGCTGGGTCTTCATGCCCGTGGCCTGGCTGTCCGGCGTCGAATGGGCCGAGTCCGGCAAGGCGGGCTGGCTGCTGGGCGTCAAACTGACCCAGACCGAGTTCAGGGCCTTCATCGAACTGGGTGCGATCCCCGCGGGCGAGATGAGCGAGCGGACCCGGATGTTGATGACCTATGCGCTGTGCGGCTTCGCCAATATCGGCTCCGTCGGCATTACGGTGACGGGCCTGAGCGTCCTGATGCCCGAACGACGCGAGGAAGTTCTGGGCATGGTCTGGAAGGCCCTGTTCGCGGGCTTTCTCGCCACCCTGATGACGGCCGCCATTGTGGGTGCCATGCCCGTGGCCATGTTCCGCTGAAGCTGGAGACGGATCGATGAAACTCTACACCTCCCACCGTGCGCCGAATCCGCGCCGGGTCCGCTGGGTCATGGCCGAAAAGGGGATCGAGGACGTCGAGGTGATCGAGGTCGACATCCTGACCGGCGAGCACAAGGCACCCGAATACCGCGCGCGCGTGGGCGTGCCGCACGTGCCGGCACTGGAACTGGATGACGGGACCACGATCTCGGAATCCGTGGCCATCTGCCGCTATCTGGAAGCCCTCTATCCCGAGCCCAACCTGTTCGGCCGCGACCCGCGGGAACTGGCGGTCATCGAGATGTGGACGCGCCGCTGCGAATTCTATCTGGCCAATCCGATCATGCTGACTGTGCGTCATTCGCACCCGGCGCTGGCGGCGCTGGAAGCGGTCCAGATTCCGCAACTGGCCGAGTACAACAAGGTCGCCGCCGAGAAATTCATGAAGACCCTGGACCGCCGGCTGGCGGAGCACGAGTTCCTCGCCGCGGACCGGTTCACCATCGCGGACGTCGTCGCCGTGGTCGGTCTGGATTTCGCACGGCTGATCAAATACCGGCCGCCCGAGGACCTGACCCATCTGGCGCGCTGGCTGGCGGAATGCCGGGCCCGGCCCGCGGCGGCGGCGGGCGCCTAGAACCTCAGTCGGGGGAGCCGACCGGCGGCCCGTTCCACTCGATGTCGGCGGTCATGGCCGCGGTGAGCGAGCGGCCGGTCCGGAGCGCGCGAAGGGCAAAGGCGGCGGCGTCGGCCAGGGCACCCAGGATCGGCCCCGGGTCGCCGGGCGCGGCGACGGCGTCGAAGCCCTGCTGTCCCTGTGCACGCCATGCCGCCAGCCGTCCGTCGCTCAGGGCGGTCGGCAGGCCGTGGAGCCAGAGGGCCGGGGAGAGGTGGCGTGTCGCCGTGGCCGGCTCCGCGTCGCCGCGTCCCATCAGCGCCCGGCCGAATTCCGCGCTGCGGGCGAACAGGTGGACGCCGCTGGTCGCGCGCGGATTGCACTCGATCAGCCACGGCTGTCCGTCGCCGTCGATAAGGACGTCGCAGGCGATCTGGCCCGTCCCGGCGAAGGTGGCGAGGGCCTCGGCCATGGGCCGCAGCCGCACGGTCATCTCCGGCGGCAGGGGCCGGAAGACGTAGCTGGCACCGCCGGACAGTCGCCAGTCCGAGCCATAGGCGCAGAAGGCGGTGACCCGTCCCTCGTGGCAGACGGCGTGGAAGCTGACCTCCTCGCCGACGATGCGGCGCTGGGCGATCCAGGGTGCCGCCGGCGAGGGCGTAACGGCAGCGAGGGCGGCGGGCGTCGGCGCGATCAGGGTGCGGGTGCCGAAACGCGACCAGACCGGCTTGAACACATGGTCGGCGGCTTCGCCTGACAGGGCTTCCAGCGCTGCCCGGTCGGTGATCCGGGCGGTGTCCGGTACCGGCAGGCCGAGCCGACCGCACAGGGCGGCGAACCGGTCCTTGGCGTGCAGGGTGGCCCGCCGGTCCGGCGGCGGGGCGAACACCCGGTCGGAGATGCCGTCGGCCTCCGCGAGGGCCGCGAGGTGGAAGACTTCCTCGCAGGTCGGGACGATGCGCACGGGATCGAGCCGCTTGATCAGGCCGCGGATTTCGCGGGCGAAGGCTGCGGGATGCTCGACCGGCGAGGCATGGCGATGCACGGGTCCGGCGGTCCGGGACAGGCGTGCGACCCAGGCCGGACTGCAGTCGGCCAGATGCGGCTCATAGCCGGCGGCGCGCAGGCTGCGGGCGATGTCCAGCGCCGCCACGGCCCGGGCACCGGTGATCAGGACCCGCTCAGCCATCGGACCAGCGCACCCGCCGCCGTTTGACGCCGTCCCGCGTCGGGCGACCGCCGGCGGTCACGACGACATCCACGCCGTGCGCCGCCAGCAGGCCCGCGACGGCCGACCTTGCCGCTTCGATCCGATCCGGCTCGGCCTCGACCGTGACGCCTCCCGGCGAGGCGAGGGCGCGCCAGTCCTGGTCCGGACCGAGGGCGGCGCTGACGGCCGTCTCGACCTCGCGTGGGCAGATCACGGCACCCGGCCAGCGCCACAGGTCCTCCAGCCGGCCCTCGACCGGATGGACGGCGGTCCGCGGCGAGCCGCAGGGGCAGGGCGTCGCCAGCGGCTCCAGCAGGTCGGGCAGGCGGACGCGGATCATCGACTGGGTGGTGCGGCGCAGGTCGGTGACGATCGGCACGAACCGGCTGGTCCCTGGTACGGGTTCGCGCTCGACGATCAGGACGTCCTCATTGAGGTGCAGCGTCCCGAAGCGACAGGCGGCACCGAGGAAGCCCTCGGTGGCCAGATAGATGGGGTCGGGCCGGACCCCGAGGGCCGCGCCGATCCAGCGGCGCTCGGCCTCGCCCATCGGCTCGGCACCATAGAACAGGCGGCGCAGCGGCCATGGCTGGGCCGTCCGGCGGGCGAGGTCCGCCAGAACCTGCGGGGGGGCGATCAGGGTGTCCGGGGCGAAGGCCCGCAGCCGTTCGAACCGCTGGGCGGCCGGGACGTCGAGGCCGACGAACAGGAAGCGGATGGGGCCGGCCCTCTCCACATCGCCATACAGCCGGTTGTCTGCCCGCAGGCACAGGGCGATCCGCGTGGAGCGCAGCAGGGCGTCGGCCGGCAGCAGGCGGGCAAGGATGTGGCCGACCCAGCCGGCGCGCTCGGCCGCGCTGGTCACGAACAGGCCGCGGCCTCCCGACGAGCCGGTGGACAAGCCGGCGACGATCCCCGGCCGCACCTCGCCGGATCCGCCCGTCTCCGCCGTCAGGGCGGCGGCCTCGGTCCCGGGCCGTGTCAGGCCCAGGGTGTTCCAGGCGTCGAAGCGCTCGCGCAGGAGATCGGGCGACATGACCGGGAAGTCGGCCAGCGGACGGCCGGCGAGGGCGCTGACCGCCGGAGTGCGGGCGACGACAGGGGCCATGGCGCGCCACAGCCGGGCCTGTCGCCGCGCGACATCGGCCGGGGTGCGCAGGCTCCAGCCGCTCCAGCGGGCGGCAAGCCAGGCCCGCAGGACCGCGAGGCGGTCAGTCTGCACGGACCGTCTCGACCTCGACCTCGCCGCAGTGGGACGGGGTGACGAGCAGTTCGGGATTGCGCGCCCACAGCCGGTGCAGGGCGTTCAGGGTCCCTCGGTACGGGCCGGTCTCGCCCAGCAGGGCGGTGGTCAGGCGGGGCGGGGGGGCGTCGTCGCGCACGGCGCCGCTCGACCAGGCGGCGTCGGCGATCAGGAAGCGGGTCCGGTCATCGGCCTGCCGCACCAGAAGCCCCCAGTGGCCGGGGCAGTGGCCGGGCAGCTGGACCGCCAGCAGTGCGCCGTCTCCCAGCAGGTCCGCGCCGGTCTCGAACGGGGCCATGTCCGGGCCGAGGGGGACCTGCGGCCGGTCCTCGAAGAAGACCGCGCGGGCGGCGATGTCGGCGGGGGCGAGGGCGGCCAGCACTCCGCGCCGGACGCGGTCGACCCGCCCCTTGCGCTGGACCTGCGCCAGTCCGGCGCGGGCGCAGACAATGCGGGCCTTCGGGAAGCGGGTCAGGCCCGCGATGTGGTCGCCGTGGAAATGGGAGACGACGACGGCGCGGATGTCGTCCGGCGCGAAGCCGAAGGCCGGCAGCTGGTCTGCGACGGCCTCGCCCGGGGCGAGGCTGACCGGCGTGGTCCAGCGGTAGAGGCGTTCCGGAAACGGCTCCGTGGCGGCGAAGAAGGCGGGGTCATAGCCGGTGTCGAACAGCATCGGGCCCTCATCCGGATGGACGATCAGGGCCGCCAGCGCCGGAAAGACGGCCGGCGCCAGACCTGCGTCATGGCGGGTCATGACGGCGGGATGCGAACAGGACCCGGCGCGCAGGATGTGGACGCGGCAGCGTTTCACGACGCCGCCAGCCCGGGCGCGACGGCCAGCGCCGTCTCCACCGCGTCGTGGGCCGGCTCATAGCCGAGCAGGCGACGGGCCTTGCCGAGATCAAAGGTCTGCGACCAGGCGAGGGTGGACAGGGTGTAGGGCGTCAGCATCGGCTCGGGCTGGCCCGGCAGGATGCGGCACAGGGCGTCGGCCCCGACCGAAAGGGCCTGACCCAGGGCCAGCGGGAGGGAGACGATGCGGACCTCGACGCCAAGCGTCTGGCCCAGCCGGCCGACCAGCTCACGGACGGGCAGGGGCTGACCGCCGGTGATGTTGATCGCCTGCCCGCCGGCCGCTTCGCGGTGGACATCCGCCAGGCGGATCGCTCGGGCCGCGTCGCGCACATCGGTCATCTCGACCAGCGCCTGACCGTTACGGAAGAGGGGGAAGCGGCCTCGCTTCACCAGCAGCAGAATGCGCGGCAGCAGGACCGCGTCGTCGGGGCCGATAATGGCGCGCGGGCGGATGGAGATGGTGCGGAAGCCGGGCGCGTCCGCCGCGACCACGAGCCGTTCGGCCTCGCCCTTGGTGCGGGAATAGGCGTTCAGCGGCCGCGCGGGCCAGGGGGTGTCTTCGGTCAGTCCGGTCTGGTCGGCCCAGCGGGCGTAGACCGACGGAGACGAGACGAAGACGAACGACCCGACGCCCGAGCGGCGTGCGGCTGCCAGCAGGTCGCGCGTCAGATCGACATTGGCGCGCTGGAAGTCGGCGTCGGGACTCCAGGGGCTGGACAGGGCGGCGGCGTGGAAGACGACATCGATGTCCCTGCACAGGGCGTCCGGACCGAGGTCGAAGAGATCGCCGGTCAGAGTCTCGGCACCCATCGCGCGCAGGCGGGCAATGGCGATGGGACTGCGGCCGGCGGCCCGCACCCTATAGCCGCCATCGAGCAGCGCCTGCGTCAGGGTCAGTCCGAGGCCGCCGGTCGCGCCGGTGACGAGCGCGCGCCGGCTCACGTCCTCAGCACCATGGCCGCGAGGCTGATCCCGGCTGCCGTACCCAGCAGCAGGACGGTCTTGCCGGGACCGAGCCGCCCGGTCGCGTGCGCCTCGACCAGAACGGAGGGCAGGGAGGCCGCGATCTGGTTGCCCGTGGTGGCGAAGATGTCGACCACCCGGTCCGGATCGCCGCCCATCAGCCGGCGGGCGTGTTCGATCGCGGGCCGGCTGGCCTGATGGCCGACGATGACATCGACGCTCTCGCGGGTCAGGCCCGCCTCGCCGAGGACCCGATCGATCAGGGCGGGCAGGGTCCGCGAGGCTGCCTTGAAGATACCGAAGGGGTCCATCCGGAACCGGGCACCGTCGGCGAATGCTTCCAGTCCGTCGTCGAGGCGGACGCGGGTTCCGCCGGAGCGGACGGAGGCCAGATCCTTGCCCGCGCCATAGGTCTCGAAACCGCGCGCCAGCAGTCCCGGTCCGTTGGGATCGGTACCGGCCTCGACACACACCGCGGCTGCGCCGTCGCCGAAGATGGCCGCGGAAGCGGGGGTGCCCCAGTCGAGGCCGCATGACGGTATGTCGCTGGAGACGATCAGGGCGCGCCGGAAGCGGCCGGCGGCGAAGCCCATGGCGACGACGTCGAGGGCGGCGACGAACGACAGGCAGGTCTGGTTGACGTCAAAGGCCCAGATGCCGGACTGGCCGAGCCCCAGCGCCTCCTGGATCAGGACCGAGGCACCGGGGATGGGCTGTTCCATGACCCCGCAGGCGCCGACCAGCACGTCGATGTCGCCCGGCTCCCAGCCGGCCATCGCCAGGGCGCGCTTCGCGGCCTCGGCACCCATCATGGAGGTGGTCTCGTCCAGGGCGGCGACGCCGCGTGAGGCGATGCCGAACTGGGCCTCGGTCCAACCCGCCGGTTGGTCGAAGACGACGTCCAGCGCTTGCGAAGGCCGATGTTCACGCGGGGAATACGCCCCGAGGCCGGCCAGGATCATTGGCGTCATCGGGTCAGGTTAGCCTTGCCGTAGGACGGCGTCCATGCGCCCGCGGCGTCAGTCCTGATGCTCGATCACATGCTGTCCGCGCACCATGCGGACATAGGGCAGGGGCCGGTCGGGGTGGGACAGACGCTCGCCCACCTCCCCCAGCACGAAGCGGGTGATGGCCGGCAGGTCCAGCGACCGGGTGTCGGCCAGCGGCAGCCAGGCGATCTCGTCCAGTTCGCCCGAACCTGCGGTCGGCTCGGGATGCAGCAGCGCCCGCGCGTCCGCCATGAAGAAGCGGGCGTCGAAGCGGCGGGTCCGCCCGGGCGGGGTGATGGCGCGGGCGACATAGGACAGGGCGGCCAGATCGGGCAGGGCCCCGACGGCCCGGAACTCGCGCCACGACCCGGCGACGGAGGCGACCGGCGCGGGCTCAGCGAGCAGCAGGCCGGTCTCCTCGAAGGTCTCGCGCACCGCGGTCAGGGCGAGGGCACGGGCGCGGCGGGCGGGCACCTCGCGCATCAGCCGGGCGGTGTCCGCTGCGGGCAGGTCATTGGCCGAGGCGGCGGTGAAGTCAGAGCGATCGATCCGACCGCCCGGAAAGACCCATTTGGCGGCCATGAAGACGTGGCCGGGCGCGCGGCGACCCATCAGCACCTCGGCCTGCCCCTTGCGGACGCGGGTCAGGATCAGGGTGGCGGCGTCCTTGGGCGTCTGTCGCCCGCCCACGCGCGGGGCGTCGGTCAGGTCGCGGGCCGAGTCGAAAGGCGTGGCCATGCCCGGCCATAGCACGCGTGCCGGCCGGCGGAAGACTGGCCGGACGATCAGTCGTCGATCCGCGTTCCGGTCAGGATCAGGACGGAGAGGTCGTTGGTCGGCGTATAGTTGCGACGCCGGATTTCGAACCGGGTCGAACTGATCTTGCGCACGCCCTCGCCGCAGAAACTGACCAGATTGCGCGACGAACCCTTGTCCACGACCAGCCGGAAGTCGCCGATGGGCTCGGCCCAGTTGGCGCCTGTGGTCAGGATGTAGTCGACCCAGGTCTCGCTCAGATACAGGCCGCGCGACCGCATGCGCCGCGCGCCGGCCTGGAAGGCGTCGTCAGTGCAATACCGGGTGGCCTGATCGCTGGTGTGCTCGCTCCCGGCCATCATGGGGTCGCCGAACACGCTGCCCGCTGATCCGCCGACGGCCGGGGCATACTGGTGCCGGACGTCGAGTTCGCGCCCCGCCGGAAAAACCTGGGTCCAGTAGTGGGTCGTCTTGAGCGTCCAGAGGGGGGCCAGCTCCACGGTGCGGACGCCCCGTTCGGTCCAGGAACGGTCCTCGACCAGACCCATCTCGATCAGCATCTCGATCTGGGGCCGGGGCAGGGTCGCCAGCGCCTGCATCGTCGCCTCACCGCGGGGGGAGAGCGGGACGCCCAGACCGCGCATCATGTCGGAGTGATCGACGCCGTTGAACACGGCCTTCTGCTCGACATTGGTCGCCACGCGGCGGCCGTTCACCGTGGTGGTGAAGGGCATCCGCAGCGGGTCCTCGATCGCGACGTCGCTCTCGATGCCGCCCTGCAGGTCGGGCATGGGAAAGGCCACGAGCGTCGCGATGTCGCGTTCGGTGCGATTGTAGAAACGGTAGCGGACGCGGATCTCGGCGGCCGAGACATAGAGGTCCTCGGACCGCATCTCGATGCCGTCGGTGCGCTGCAGGACGAGGCCGCCGGCGCCCATGGAGGCGACGCTGTCGTTCGCCGCGGCCGGCGCGGCGAGCAGGATGGCGGCCAGCACGGCGGCGACGCCCCGGTTCAGTCTGATCATCATGTCCTCCCCGCGAAGAGACTAGCCGATCATGTGCGGCGAAGTCGTGACGATTTCCGTCAGCGTCGCTTGCCCTTGCGCACGCCCTTCAGGCCGCCGGACGGGCGTCCGCCCTTGGGCGGCTTGGGTCCGCCGGGCCTGCCGCCGCCGCGCTTCGGGAAGTCGCCGCCGCCCGCGTCCCGGCCGCGTTGGCCCAGACGGGGCGCGGGTGCCTTGGGATCGCGCGGGGCTGGATCCGAGAGCATTTCGAAGACCAGCCCGCCGGTGATCGGCGTGGCCTCCTTCAACCGCACCTCGACCGTCCGGCCCAGGGTCCAGCGCGCGCCGGTGCGCTCCCCGACCAGGGCGTGGGACTTGTCGTCGTGGGTGAAATATTCGGTGCCGAGGGAAGAGACCGGGACAAGGCCGTCTGCGCCGGTTTCCTCGAGCCGGACGAACAGGCCGAAGCGGGTGACGCCGGTGATCCGTCCGGGGAAGGTCGCCCCGACCCGCTCCTGCAGGAAGGCGGCCATATAGCGGTCCATGGCCGCGCGCTCGGCGGCCATGGAGCGGCGCTCGGTCATGGTCACCTGTTCGGCGATGGCGGGCAGTTCCGTGACTTCCCGGTCGGTCAAGCCGTCCTTGCCCAGGCCCAGCGCCCGGATCAGGCCGCGGTGGACGATCAGGTCGGAATAGCGCCGGATCGGCGAGGTGAAATGGGCGTAGCGGTCGAGGTTCAGGCCGAAATGGCCGACGTTCTCGGCTGAATAGATGGCCTGCATCTGGCTGCGCAGGACGACCTCGTTGACGACCTCGGCGTGGTCGCCGCCGCGGGTCTCTTCCAGCAGTTTGTTGAACCGCTTGGTCGTGGCCGGCTCGCCCTTGTTCCACGGCTTGCCGATGGTCTGGAGGAAGTCGCCGAGGTTGAACAGCTTCTCCTGACTGGGGGCGTCGTGGATGCGGTACAGCAGGGGCGTCTTCTTCTGCTCCAGCGTCTCCGCGGCGCAGACGTTGGCCTGGATCATCATCTCCTCGATCAGCCGGTGGGCCTCGAGGCTGACGCGGGGCTCGATCGAGATGATCTGGCCCTCGGTGTTCATGCGGATGCGGCGTTCGGGACTTTCGATCGCCAGCGGGCTGCGCTTCAGCCGGCCCTTGAGCATGGTGCGATAGGCCGCCCACAGCGGCTCGAGGATGGCCGCCATGATCGGGCCGGTGGTGTCGTCCGTCTGGCCGTCGATGGCGGACTGCGCCTGTTCGTAGCTGAGCTTGGCCTGCGACCGCATCAGGCCGCGCACGAATTTGTGGCCGGTCTTCCGACCGTCCCGGTCGAAGACCATGCGCACCGCCATACAGGCGCGGTTCTCACCCTCCTTGAGGCTGCACAGGCCGTTGGACAGGCGCTCGGGCAGCATCGGTTCGACGCGGTCGGGGAAGTAGGTGGAATTGCCCTTGTCGCGGGCTTCGCGGTCGAGGTTCGTATTGGGGCGGACGTAGGCGGCGACATCGGCGATGGCGACCCAGACGATCCAGCCGTCGACGTTCTTCGGATCCTCGTCGCGCATCGCATAGACGGCGTCGTCGTGGTCGCGGGCGTCGGCGGGGTCGATGGTGATCAGGGGCAGGTCGCGCAGGTCCTCGCGCCCCTTCAGCGAGGGAAGCTCCTGATCCTCAGCTTCCTTTTCGACGGCTTCCGAGAAGCCCATCGGGACGTTGTGGGCGGCGATGGCGATCAGGGAGGCGGCGCGGGCGTCGCCCTCGTGGCCGATCTTCTCGAGGATCTTGCCGCGCTTGGGTCCGTAGCGCTGGTCGCCCTTTTCGATGGCGGCCAGCACCAGATCGCCGTCGCGCAGGCCCTCGGCCTGGGCGTGGGGGACGATCAGGACGTCCTTCGACTTGCGGTCGACGGGTTCGACCCGGACCTCCTTGTTGGACTTGCGGATGACGCCCAGCACCTTGTTGGCACCGGCGTCGAGCTTCTTGATCAGCCGGGCTTCCCAGCCGTCCTCGCCGCGGGCGAATTTGACCAGGACGCGGTCGCCCATGCCGGGGGCGGGGCCGGTCTTGCCGCCGTTGTCGGGAATCAGCAGGGCGCGGGGCGCGTCGGCCGAGGCCTCGACCAGTCGGACGTAGAGTTCGCCGTCGAGGTCGCGCTCGACCACATCGGCGACGCCGACCGGGGGCAGGGCACCGACCTCGGAAAAGCCCTTGCGGCCGCGTTTGCCGAGCTTGCCGGCCTCCTCGAGGGCGCGGATCATTTCACGCAGGGCGCGGCGCTCGCCGCCCTTGAGGCCGAAATGGCGCGCGATATCAGTTTTCTCCGCTGATCCGGCTTCGCGGAGGAAGGCGATCAGCGTGGCTTCGTCGGGGAGTCCGGCGACGGGCCGGCGGGGTGATTTGCTCATTTGTATCCTTGATAACGCACGACTGGCCTCTTCGGAGGCGAAATCTTGCGCAGCTTGTGATGGGCAGGGGCTGCGCCTAGCTTCCGGCGCGAGCCCCCTGGAGTGATTGAATGTCTTTGGCCGCCACTCCTGTCCTGTCCGGTCCGACCGGTTCGTTGCTGGACCTGATCGGCAAGACGCCGATGGTGGAGGTGACGAAGATCGATACGGGCCCGTGCCGTCTGTTCCTGAAGCTGGAGGCGCAGAACCCGGGCGGATCGATCAAGGACCGGATCGCCCTGTCGATGATCGCGGCAGCGGAAGCCGAGGGGTTTCTGAAGCCCGGCGGCACCATCGTCGAGGCGACGGCCGGCAACACGGGTCTGGCGCTCACCCTGGTGGGCCAGGCCAAGGGCTATAAGGTGCTGCTGGTCATCCCGGACAAGATGTCCAAGGAAAAAATCCAGCATCTCAGGGCCATGGGAGCGGATGTTCGCCTGACCCGTTCGGACGTGCCGCATGGGCATCCTGAATATTACACCGATATGGCCGAGCGGCTGGCGCAGCAGATCCCGGGCGGATTCTATGTCAACCAGTTCGCCAACGACGCCAATTCGCTCGCGCATTTCCAGACTACGGGTCCGGAAATCTACGAACAGATGGGGGGCGACATCGACGCCTTCGTCGCCGGCATCGGGTCGGGCGGCACCATCACCGGCATCGCCCGCTATCTGAAAAGCGTCGGCTCGGACGCGAAGATCATCCTCGCCGATCCCGTGGGGTCGACGCTGGCGGGGATCGTCAATGACGGCGTGCCGGGACCGGAGGGCAGCTATACGGTCGAGGGCATCGGCCAGAATTTCGTGCCCGATACGGCGGACATGAGCCTGATCGACAAGGCCTATTCCATCCCCGACGCCGAGGCGATCGCCACCGTCCGGGAACTGCTGCTCAAGGAAGGCGTGCTAGCGGGGTCCTCGTCGGGGACGCTGATCGCCAGTGCCCTGCGCTGGTGCCGTGAGCAGACGGAGCCGAAGCGGGTCGTGACCTTCGTCTGCGACACCGGCGCCAAATATCTGTCCAAGGTCTACAACGACGCCTGGCTGGCCGATCAGGGGCTGAGCGGTCAGCCGATGCACGGCGACCTGTCCGACCTGATCAGCCGCAAATACGAGAACGGCGACGTCGTCGTTGCCGGGCCGGACGATACGCTGGACACGGCCTTCAAACGCATGCGCGGCGCTGACGTCTCGCAACTGCCGATCATCCAGGACGGCCGGCTGGTCGGTATCCTGGACGAGAGCGACCTGGTCCATGTGATGAACACCGACGAGATCACCCGGAAGGAAAGGTTCGCCCGTCCGGTCGCCTCGGCCATGACCCGCGATCTCGATACGGTGCAGGTGGGTGAGACTCTCGACGCCCTGATCCCCCTGTTTGACCGTGATCGTGTGGCGATCATCCTGGACGGAGAGCAGTTCGTGGGCCTGATTACGCGGACGGATCTGATCAACCACCTGAGCCTCAACCGCTAGGCCGCGACGCGGGTCCGGTCGGCGGTTGTCGCGAACCTGCAGTGGAAATGAGGCGAGTTGACTGGACGGCGGCGAAAATGTGGTCCTGATTGCGGATTACACCGTTCCACATGCTGTTGAGACCATCCATGAAACGTTTCCCGACCCTGGCCATCGCCGCCGCGATCGCCGCCGCCGCTCTCCTCGGCCCGGTTTCGAGTGCCTCGGCCCAGGCGGCCGCGCCCGCGGGCTGCGCCGACGATGTGCCGCAGCGGGCCACGCGCGGCCCGGCCGAGTTCATCAGCAACTCCCAGACGGTTCGAGGCCTCATCTACAAGCCGACCGGTCCCGCCAATGGCGCAGCGGTGGTCATGCTGCACAGCTCGGAAGGCTTGTCCGTCGACGCCCATGCGTTCGACCCGCACGCCATCCAGCTGGCGGCCCGCGGCTATCACGTCCTGGTGCCGAACTATTTCGAGGCCCGGGCGCGCCAGGTTCCGTGGAACGGCCGTGACGTCCGGCTCTGGGAAGAGGCGGGTCATGCCGCCGTGGCTTATATGGGCACGCTGGAGGGCGTCGATCCGGCACGGGTCGGCATCTGGGGCTTCTCGCTCGGCGGGTTTGTCGCCACGGACGGATCGGCGCATCCAGACTCCACGGCGCGCGTGGCCATCGGGGTCGGGACCGGCCAAGACATTTTCGAGGCGAGCCGCGGCCGCCGGGAGGGCGTGTCGATGATGCTGATCGAGGGCTATTCGACCTTCCCCGTCATCTCCGCCGCCACCATGCGCGAACTGGCCGCCAACCTGCGCCGTCGCGGTGCGACCGTGGATGTGCAGATGCTCGATGCCCCCGGACGGTCGATGACCGGCCCGGTCTGGTGCGAGGTGTTCCAGCACACGCGGCGCTTCCTCGACGCCAACCTGCTGCCGGCCGCCGCCGCCGCCCCGGCGTCGTAACGCCCAGGTGCGCTACAGCCTCATTGCGGCGCTGGGTCTGCTGGCGCTGACGGTGTCGGGCGACCGGGTCGCCGCCCAGACAACGCCGCCGCCGCCGCGCGTCGGCGT
>Ga0187845_1000393_pt1 | contig 25785 bp, 22 predicted proteins | sample SpaLakP09_SKY_68_FD_134515 | JGI IMG/M metagenome (GOLD analysis project Ga0187845, IMG submission 134515) | Oligotrophic lake water microbial communities from Sparkling Lake, Wisconsin, USA - SP09_SKY_68 | ecosystem: Environmental > Aquatic > Freshwater > Lake | place: USA: Sparkling Lake... | reverse complement strand
GATTCTAAAATTATATGATCGTATTGATTCGAAAAGAGTGAAGAATATTCACCACAATCTGGATGTGCTTCTTTGAATTTTGGAATTAACATTTGATTCTTTGATGTTACTCTTTTTATTGCTTTTCTTATTTTCTTTTTAGTTTCATCCTCCTTCTCCCATTTATCATCATCTTTAACATATAAAACTTCCCTCTTTTTATCTGCGCAATGGACAGGTCTTTGTGTCACATCAAGAGCTTTTAGATTTTTGGTGATTATATTAGAAATACCTTCTACATAACCTAACTTTCCAACATTTTCTAAGTCGTTTAACTGTAATTGTATTGAATCAACAAAATCCATAATATTCATAGCATTTTTACAAGTTTCATTCAGAAAGAAATTTAAGTTAAACGTTTTATTATTTAAAATATTATTATTATTATTAATAGTATTATGTGTTCCATTTTCAATTACCTTCATCATCATATTTTTTAACTCATTATTTTCTTTTATCAATAACATAACTAGTTCTTTATCAGTTGGTTCATTTGTATTTTTTAATTCTGTTTTTTCTAGTTTGCATTTTTTTTTATGTCTCCATAATCCAGAATTATCCTTATATTCTTTGTTGCAATTTAAACACACAAATTTATTTTCTTGAGATTTTTGCGATTTTAAAGTTGATTCCATTGATTTTTTATTTTTAGTATGTTTAATGGTGTTAATATGTTTTTCAAAGTCTGTTTTATTACACGTTATATAATTACACAAAATACATTCATAACATTTTTTATTTTTTGCGATTTTTGCGATTTCTGACATTGCTTAATAATTGCTAATACTATTTTTTTAAATCTTTTACGAAAAAATATAAAAAAATTATCATAACAAATTGAAAAATATTTTTTCAGCTATGAGACCATAAAAATTCATTATGCAGTCAAAACATGTTTTTGGCATAAAGTATTTTGTCTTTTTATTTTTGGACATTTATTTTTGTCCAATTTTCAAAAGATAAAAAAAGTCTTGAGTAAAAATATTCAATATTTTAAAGTCACGATACTGCACTTTTTCATACACACTGGTGCTACTTTAGAGAATTAAATAATCATTTATTAAAATTTTCTATTCCTCCTTTTTATAGTTTTTCTTTTCGTGCCCTTTTTTATAGTTTTATTTTTTTTCCCTTTTTTTATAGTCTTTCTTTTATTGGTTTTCTTTTTCATAGTCTTTCTTTTTTTGTTTTTAGAACCACCAAATTCCAAAGTTTCAAATACATATTCTATTTTATCGGCTTCTTCCTTTATTTTTTTATCGGCAGTTTCGTCGAATAAACCTGCTTCTTCAAATTTGCTTTTTACAAAGGAAATGTAATGTTGTTTTCTTTCTTCTTTGGACATATTTTTTATAGAATCGCTTTCTAAATGAGTGTTCGCCCATAACTGAGTCATTTCATTTAAATCTACCTTTTTTCCAAATAATTTAAGTAGTTTTACATACACTTCGTTATCACATTCTTCATCTGGACACACAGCTAAAGCCGCATCGGCGATTACTAGTGTAAATCTTTCCAATATCCCCTTTACACAACTCATACTATTATCTTGAGAATTATAAGCATGGTAACAATCTTGGATAAAAGCACGAATATAAAAATCAATAAATTCATCAGGTTGTTTTATTACAAAATCGACGGTTTTTCCAACAACAATTTTATTTTCTGAAAGATTTGAAATTTCGGATGCGGAACGAAACCTCTCCAAAACAGCATTAAGCTTCCCCATAAGCACAGGGGTTTCTTCCCCAGAAAAATGGTCTTGAATGTATTTCTGCAGTTTTGGTTGGATATAATCTACAATATTAATCGTTTCATATACATTATTCGGGGTATTTACAATTGGGTCTATGATATCCAAATATTTTTTTACATTTTTTTTGAATTTATCATACGCGTTGTGGATTTCAAACGCAACGCCTCGTGGAATTGGTCCTCCTACTATCATACCAACAACTCGTGTTAAAATTGCTCCTGTTAAAATTGCTCCTGTTAAATCAGCACCTGTTAAATCAGCGTCTGTTAAATTAGCACCTGTTAAATTAGCACCCGATAAAACAGCATCTCTTACATCAGCTCCGGTTAAATTAGCTCCTGTTAAATTAGCACCTGTTAAATTAGCCTCATGTAAAATAACTGATGATAAATTAGCACCTCTTAAATCACTTCCTGTTAAATTAGCACCTTCTAAGACGGCCTCTTCTAATTTACCTTGCGTTAATATAACAAGACTTAAATTAGCTCCTGAAAAATGAGACTGTTCTAAAGTTGCTCGGGTTAAATTAGAGCCTGAAAAATCGGCATCAGTTAAGTCACACCCTAATAAACTACAATTCTTTAACGACGTATTTCTTAGATTAGCGCCAATAAAATCAATATGATCCGCATATATGCTTTCTAAATTGGAACCTTCTAAATTAGCCTCATTTAATATACAATCTTGAAAAAATATGGTTTTTAAGATAGAATTTGATAAATTCGCACCCGTTAAATCAGCTCCAATAAATTCAAATTCATTTGGAAAAACGCTATTTGATAAATCGGCACCCATTAAATCATCAATTCTTCCATTAATCACTTCTTGAACTAATGAATTATTTACCATTATATATATATATAATTAAATTTAATTATATTTAATTATATTTATAGAAAAAATTGAAGTATATTAATTAATATATAAATATAATTATTATAATTATAAAATGAATTCAAAATTTAGATATTATCAAACAGAAGCTGATAACGCCATTTATAAAGAATTACTCATTAATAATAAATATATCGTTAAAATGTTCTGCGGATCGGGTAAATCTTTATTAATGAGATATCATAAATCAATAAACAATCAAAAATTATGTGTATACATAAATATATTTCAATAACGTACAATTTATATAGTGAAAATATAAAATGTTATTACAATATATAAATATATAATGAAAAAAGAAATTGGAGGAAAAGTAATAGGAGAAGGAACGTATGGATGCGTTCATGATCCAAGTCTTCATTGTGAAACATCACCTAGTGCTAATTTTAATTATGACACATACGTATCAAAACTTATGAAAACCGAATATGCTAAGAAAGAATTAGAAGAATTTTTAGTAATTGGAAAAATAGATCCAACAAATGAGTATCATTTAGGAAATCCTATAATGTGTAAACCTGAAATAAATGCAAAGGTAAAAAAAGAAATTTCCGAGTGTACAAATATTCAGGCTACAGATGTTATTGCACATACAAATAAGTATAGTTTGTTAATAATGAAATCAGGTGGTTTTGATTTAAAGCAATTTTGCGTAAAAGAAATGCAAAATTATTTTGAGCACGACCGAGATAAATTAGACTTATTTTTATTAGAAATACTTCAGTTATTTAAAGGATTAAAGTTTTTTAAGGATAATGGGTTGATACATTACGATTTAAAACCACAAAATATTTTATTTGATACTAAAACAGGTAAATTAAAATTTATAGATTTTGGTTTAATGCGTGAAAAAACTAAAGTAATTGAGTCGTCAATAAATAATTCAAATGGATTAGGTAGTTTTCATTGGTCTTATCCATTTGATGCAGGTTTTATGAACGAACAATATTATACAAAATATAAAAATATGAATAAAACTGAACGTAAAAAGCTAAAAAATGAAATAATTAATTTAATTGAAAAAGGAACTGGTCCAAATACTTATAATTTAAAAATACGTCATCCACGTGCATTTGATACCTTATTCTTGTATGTTACAGATATGAAACCAACTAAAGAAATAAGAGAAATGTTTGTTGATTATTTTTTTAATGGTTTTGATAAATTAATTGATACAGAAGAATATGTTGAGATGCTCGATAAAATTGTCGATAGTATAGATGTATTCGGTTTAGGTTTTAGTTTACAATTTATAATGAATTGTTTACAATCTCATGATATTATAAGTGAAAAGGATTATAAAATTCTTTTTTCTTTTTTTAGTAAAATGTGTGATCCTGACCCATCAAGAAGAGTAATTGATTTAGATATTCTTATTAATGATTATAAAAATGTTTTATTAAAAATTGGTGTTTTATCCAGTTTAAATAAGGATTTAAATAACAATAATGATACAATTGATAAAAAATCCGTTTCATCGGAAGTAATAAAATCAAAATCACATAATACTCCATCATTCTCAAAAATTAAATCTGCATCTTTATCGAAAAAAAATACTTCATTCTCAAAAATTAAATCCGCATCTCCATTAAAAATTAAATCTGCATCTTTATCGAAAAAAAATACTTCATTCTCAAAAATTAAATCCGCATCTCCATTAAAAATTAAATCCGCAAGGAATGTTAAATTAAAATCACATAATGTTCGAAGAATTATTAAATCACCTAAAAATTGTCCTGAAAATAAAGTGTTAAACCCTACTACCAAAAGATGTGTAAAAAATTGTAAAGAAGGATACAAACGAAATGATAGTTTTAAATGTCGTAAAGAATGTGTTTTACCTAATGAGGTTAATCCAAATACTGGAAAATGTGTAAAAAATTGTAAAGAAGGATACAAACGAAACGAAAGTTTTAAATGTCGTAAAGAATGTGTTTTACCTAATGAGGTTAATCCAAATACTGGAAAATGTGTAAAAAATTGTAAAGAAGGATACAAACGAAACGAAAGTTTTAAATGTCGTAAAGAATTTAGAAGCAGAACAAGAAGAGTTATATAAAATTATTTATTTTCCTTTACAAATAATTCCAATTCATTAATATCAATATGTGGAAGATTAACGTGTGCTTCCCAAAAATATCTACAATATGCCCATACAAAAGTGCTATCTGTAGTATAACAATTTCTATATTTTTTCATTAAATTTTTATACAATTTATTTGGTATAAATTGTAAACTTTGTTTTGGTAAAACATAACATAATTGAACTAATTCTGATACTGGATTTGGTGTTTTTTTCACGACAAATTCATTTTCAAAATATGGAATACAATGAATAAGGTCGCACAATAAAGGTGGATAATTATACTTATAACACCATCTCCAGTCTGGACAATCTGTCGTATAATATTTCATAGTCCATTCAAGACCTTCTAAATAATTTTTACAAATTTCGGTTTTTAAGGTTTCATCAATATCAATATTAAATAATGTTTTATAATATCTGACTTGCCAGTTAGGTTTAAAAGGATTAATATTTTTTTCTAAAGTTCGTTCAATAGTAGGTGTTGCTTCAAAAAATTTAAATTTATCATCTGCTGTTATATTTGGCATTATATATTTTGCTCTTCTGTCACGTATTTTAGTTTCATTTTTAATAAATTCTTCTTCATTATTTGCTAGAAACTGAACTAATTTTCTAACATTTTTCCAAAATATTTTTGTTCCATCAGTTAAATTTTCATTAGTCCCTCCAATTGTAGCTTTATATGCGTTTAACAATTTGTTAACACCTCCAGTGCGTATATTTAATGAAGGAAAATGTGGCATAAAATCATTTCCAAGGAAAAAACACAAAAAAATATAATCATATATTCTATTTTTTTGTTGCTCAGTTGTTAATTCTTCTCCATTATTCATATCAATAGTGATAATTTTTGCTAATTCAGGAATATCTATAACATAACTTTCGTTGGGGTCCAATTCCGAATTAATTGATTTAATAAAATGCGGTGTTTCTCTAAAAAGATAAATGTTGCTTGATATAGGTAAATGATTAATTGATAACATGATAAGGTCCGCATCTAATCCATAAATAACAGTATTAACGTCGTGATGCTTTTCAGGAAAATCTCTAATATGTTTAAATAATTTATGTTCTCCTTCGCCGGGTGTATCACTACCTGAAAATATTATAGATGAAACATTATATTTTCGATGATCTTTATAATTAGAAGAAATTGTTTTATTTAATTTTTTCATAAAAAAAGTGCCTGGTGTAATAGCAGTAGTATTCCAAGGTTCGGGTGTAGAATTATTATATATAGTTCGTGAAATATTATTTTGATATATTGATTTATATCTTCTGGAACGTTGTTGTTCTAATTTTGCAACAGGTGCGACCCCATCAAACGCAATGTAAATGCAATTAGTTGGTTTGATTTGATTAATATAATTATCAATCTTTAAACATACAGCATTAATAATAGTATTTACATCTGAATCTACAAGTTTAGTGAAATCAATATTGTGTACTGAATCATAAATAATAGAATTACAATCCAAGTATAGATTGCTTACTTGCACGGTATTAGAAGTTAATTTTTTGATTATATTTGAGTGATTTTTAACAATATATGAAAAGTAGCTTGGTATTCCCATTGTTTACTTCTTTATTATATAAATTTGTGTTTAATATGTTAATATATATTATTTATTTTTTAAAGTTTTTGAACGTTTTTTGTGTTTTTTGTTTCTATTACTTTTTTTATTTATTTTTCTTTTTTTATTTATTTTTCGTTTTTTTGTCCTTTTACCGCCACTATTTGTTATTAAGTTTGCTGCTGCTGCCGCAGTTGTCGCATCTCCTGTTAAATAGTATGTCACATATTCAGCACCAATTCCTAATGCGGTTTTAGTAAATCCATTAATAACGCCACTTGTTAATTGTTGTTGTGCGATTTGTGTAGTAGCTTGCGCAATTGCGGTTGTTGTTGCGTCCATTATTAATGGTCCAACATTTGTTGTAACAGAAGTAGTAATGCCTTCAATTAAAGCAGGCGCTAATTGAGATGCCATATTGGTTGTTCCTTCAGTTATAGCTCCGATAATTTGTGGTACTACTTGCTGAGATACTCCTTCAGTTAATGCCTGAACCAATTGTGGTGATGATTGTGCAAAAGTGTTTGCTAAGCCTTGTGATATTGCTGGCAGCGATTGTTGAAGTATTTGAGTTGCTAACTCTGGTGTAAGTGTTTTAATAAAATTAGCTAAAACTTCTGGCTGAGATAATGCTGTAGTAATTGAATTTGATAATAACGCCTGAATTGAAGCTGCCGATAATACATATGGAACGCTATCAATTAAATATTGTTTTGTTTTTTCTATACAGACATTAACATATGCGGTAATTCCGAGATTTTGATCTGCTATACTTAATAATTTTATAATAAAGTTTGCGATAAATACTGCAATTTTATTATCATTCTTATAAAGATTTAAGAATACATATAATAGGTATATTTTTCCAATTTTAGTATTGATTAAAAATACAAATAATTTGAAAATAACAAACATAATAAATGATATGCAAGAATAAATACTAGATATTATGAAATATAATATTGGATTTTTAGTTTTTAAATTTGTTTGGTATTCGCCTATTCTATTTTTGTAACATAATAATAAATTTAATAAAAATGATAAATACCCAAATGAGTTTAATAAAGCACTTAAAGAAGAACTAGAAATTTGTTCAGGTGAAGCGTTATTTTTATATAATTGTGTCAATTCTGTTGTATCTTCAATAGAATTTGATACAATAGTTTCCATTATCGATACTTGTGTATCGACTAAAGTACTTGTATTTGGAGAATTTTTTAATGATAATAATAAATTACTAACCATTTCAATATTTTCTTCTGAACCACTATCTTCTATAATAGCTTTACTATCATCCGGCATTTGTTGATTTTTTGATAACATTTCATTTGTAATATTAGACGCAACTGATATTTCTTGTTGTAGGTTTTTATAACTTACAAATAAAGATAAAACTTGTAATTCTTGAGGGGTCATTTCAATCGCTGGTTTTGTGTTAATATTTTCTAATATAGATTTTATATGGTTAGCAAATTGAGAATTAATATCACTATCTGAAATAGGTGTAGATGGGGTAACATTAATTTTAACTGTTCTTGTTAAATCAGTATTGCCTTGTATTGTTTGTCTTAATTGTTCTACGACGTTTTGTGTAGAATTATCAAGAGGAACAGGTAAAATAAGTTCATTGTAATCATTACCTCTACCCTTTTGGATTTTATGTCTTTTAGACTTTGTTTTATTATTACCTCCAGTTTTTTTTTCTAAAATATTATCTATTTTATTGAAGAAATCTAAAATAAATTTTTGAGAGTCTGAGTTTTCCATATAATATATACAGATAATATAGTAAATAATATATTATATAAATTTTAAAAAACATTACTATATGTTTGAAGTGAGAATAGTTTATTAACTGAAATATAAATATAAATATATATAATAATAAAATGGGCGAAAAAGGTAATATTACAAAAAAAGACATTAATAAGAACGAATTAACATTATTAGTTGAAAAAAAGATAGATTTTTTTAAAGATGTTATTCAAAAAACGATAATTCATATTCAAAAAAATAAGTTTTTAGATATTTTAGGAATTAGTGATGTTGGTGCGTGTATTGAAAAACTTGGCGAACTAAGTAAAAAAATACAAGAATTGACGGATATAAAAAATAATAGTGATAATTTAATTAATAATTTACAATTAATAAATAATGAATTGTCTAGTTTATTAAAAAACTATGGAACAGATAGCCTGGAAGATTTATTATTAATATGTTTTGGAAATAATACAAAAATTGCATCAAATGAAAACGAAATAAATAAATTAGAACTATTAAAAAAATATTTTCATCCTACAAGTTATAAGGTTATAAATAAATCTGATGATTTAAAAAAGAAGGTTGTAAATCCAATTGAAGAAACGCCTAATTTGACGTGTTTTGATGTTGTTTCGTTATATAAACAATTTCATATGAAGGTTTATGGAATAAAATTATTTATAAATAGTTCGGTTTTTAATAAAAGTTTAACTATTTTTGGAATAGTAGATGATATAGTTATTGATTTTTTAAATAATAAGTACATTTCAAACAAAAATAAAAAAATAAAATTGAATATACCAAAAGAGGATGATTTTAATAATGAATCGTTTGGTAAATTTATGACATCTTTAATGTTAAAAGACTATTTAATTTATGAAAATGAAAATGATATTTATAATAAATACGTAGGATATATAAGTAAAAATAATAATTTGAATCAAAAACAAATATCCCAAACCGTAAAGGATTTTATTTCAGATGATATGTATAGTAAAAGAAATACATTGATAAATTTATTAATTTTTTCATCAAATTATGAAAATCAATATACAGCATATTTATTATATGATCTTCTCTCTAATGATGCAAATGGTAGTGTTGATACACAAGAACAAACCGTGTTGTTTGATAGTTTACCTTGGCCAATAAAACAATATTTTAAACAAGCCATGAAAAAAACAATACAATACACAAACGAATTATCAAATTACGACATAAATAAAATACCTATTGAACAACAAATTTGCTTACTAAAAGCCTCAGATTCTGTTAAAGAAAAGGCTATGTCTAAGTTAAAGGAGATAAAGGCGAAGTCAGAAGACACCGGTTCAAAAGCGCGTCAATACTTAGATGGTTTATTAAAAATACCATTTAATGTATATAAGAGTGAACCTATATTAAATATAATGGGAAAAATTAGAAATCATTTTAAGATTGTTATTAAAAATTATAATATTGAAAAAATATTTCCAAAAATACAAATTAAAGAAAAATATACAAGTGGTGAAATTTTTCAATATATGAAAAATTTACAAGGGCAAACATCATTAAATAATATTAATGACCAATTTGAAATTTTTCAAAAGTATTTGATTTCTGGAGATAAAAAAAAATTAGGTGAAAATATAATATTAATAAATGATTTTTTAAAAAAACATAATACCAAACATATAAAATTAAAGCATACATCGTTAAATAAAATTCAACTAAGAGAAGAAATAATTAATTTTGTCGAACTATGTAAAAAACCAGAAAATAGTTATTTATTAAAAGAAGCAATAAATGCTTTTATAATGGTATGTGATATGACTCCCTCATTAAATAAATTTGATAACAATAATGATATTACAATAATAAATAAAAATATAAAACAAATTAAAGATTATATGGAAGAATTAAAGTTCAATCTTGATAAGGCTGTTTATGGTCATGATAAAGCAAAGAAACAAATAGAGAGAATAATTGGTCAGTGGATAAATGGCGATATTAATAATAATACATCACACGTATTAGGATTTGAAGGAAACCCAGGAATAGGTAAAACAACGTTAGCGAAAGGGTTATCTGACTGTTTAAAAGACGAAAATGGAATTAGTAGACCTTTTGCATTAATAGCATTAGGCGGAGATTCAAACGCGTCTACATTATTAGGTCATAGTTATACATATGTTGGTTCAAATTATGGCTCAATTGTTCAAATATTAATAGATAAAAAATGTATGAACCCAATCATACTTTTTGATGAGGTGGACAAAATTAGTAAGACTGAAAATGGTAAAGAAATAACGGGTGTTTTAACTCATTTATTAGATACAACCCAAAATAGTTGTTTTCAAGATAAATACTTTTCAGGAATTGATTTGGACTTATCGAAAGCTTTATTTATTTTATCTTATAATGATCCAGAATCTATAGATAAAATTTTATTGGATAGAGTTTATAGAATTAAATTTGATAGTTTATCAATTGAAGATAAAATAATTATTTCTAATAAACATTTATTACCGGAATTATATAAACAAGTTGGACTTGAAGATATGATACGTTTTAGCGACGATGTTTTAAAGTTTATAATAGAAGAATACACCTTAGAACCTGGTGTTAGAAAATTAAAAGAAAAACTTTTTGAAATAATTGGAGATATTAATTTAGATATATTAAAAAATAATAAAGATTATAATTTTCCAATTGAAATAACAATTGATGATATTAAAAAAATTTACTTTAAAGATAAGAAGGAAGTAAAGGTTTATAAAATTTATGGTGAAAGTAAGGTAGGTGTAATAAACGCTTTATGGGCGAACAGTATGGCGCAAGGCGGTGTTCTTCCAATTCAAGCTAGTTTTAATCCTTCAAATAAATTTTTAGATTTAACGTTAACAGGTTCAATGGGAGATATTATGAAAGAATCTATTAGTGTAAGTTTAACAAATGCTTGGAATTTAACAAGCACTGAAAGGCAAAAATATTTAATAGAAAAATTTAATGATGTAAAAAATAATAATGTATGCGGAATTCATATACACTGTCCAGACATAAGCACAAAAAAAGATGGTCCATCAGCAACTACTGCTTTTACTGTATTAATTTATAGTTTATTTAATGACATTAAGATTAAACACTATTTTGGAATAACAGGTGAGACACATTTTGGGTTATTTCTTACAGAAATAGGTGGACTTAAAGAAAAAATAATTTTTTCTATTAAAGCAGGAATAAAAGAATTTATATTTCCAAAAGAAAATCAAAATGATTTTGATAAAATTTTGGAAAAATATAAAGATAAAGATATATTAAAAGGAATTACTTTTCATTCTTTATCTCACATAACTGATGTACTTGATTTAATTTTAGAAAAGTAATATAAATAAATTAAAAAAAATAAAACTCAATAAGAATTCAATAAATATATTATTCTGTATTATTATATGAACAGTAATATAAAACCTACAATGAAAATGGGAGGTGTTCCCGATACACCATTACAATTATTTCAACCGTGGTCATTTATATCGTGGCTTACATTTTTTTCTCCAATTATAGTTGCGATAACAATTACATCAATGTCATTTATATTTCAAAATTTCAAAGGTTTAATTTATTTAGGCTTCTTAATTGCTTGTTGTGTGGTTAGAAATTATATTTATATGATAGCAGGAGGTAAGCCAGTAGCATATGATTCGACCATTTGCACTTCTATTCAATACAGTAAATACGGTAATCCAACATTCAGCGCATTTGTTTTTGCCTTTACAATAATGTATTTATCAATGCCTATGTTTAGTAATGGCGCAACGAATTTTTGGGTTTTTACTACATTAGTTGCTTATTTTTGTATTGATATGTTTATTAAGTTATATAAAAAATGTATTGTACAAACAGGCGATTTATTTTTAAATATTTTGATTGGTCTTGCTTCCGCTGCTTTAATAGTGTCATTAATGTATGCGGGCGGTTCTGGAAAGCATTTATTTTTTAACGAAATTTCAAGCAATAAAGATATTTGTTATCAACCAAAAAAACAAACGTTTAAATGTAGTTTGTATAAGAATGGAGAATTAATCAGCGGGATAAATTAAAGTATTTTATAAAAATAATATAAATATAAAATTTGTATATATTTATGACCCATTTAGAAGATATAAATATGAGTTATTTTAAACACCTATCTCTCTCGTTAAATTATTCATTTCAATCTTTTTACGCAGGTTTTGTATTTATTTTTCACGGATTTTTTCCAAATTATTTTGTAAATAAAGGTTCTAGCATTATTTTTTTCCTAAACGCTAGTCTTGATAAAAAACAATACGAAATAAATAAAAATAAATTTAATACAGAAGCAATGAAAATTGCATATAACAAATTTATATAAAAATTAAAAATTAAAAATATAAAACGCGTAATTAATTTAAAAACAATCTATATGTTATTAATATTATGAGTTCACGATCACTTGCAGCAGCTAGATCTAGAAGGGCTGGTGAAAATGCCCCAACAGTATCAGGAAATAGACCTATAACCTCAATTGGTTCTCAGGCGGCATTTTCTCAACAATCACAACCAGCTTATCAAAATAATACGGCAAAACAACCTAACGGAAGAGGACAACAAAAAAACGCGTATCAACAAGTGCAGCAATCCCAACAAGCACAACCAGGATTGCCGTTTTCAAAATTAAGTATTTCAGATGCGATTGGTTTAATTACATTGCGTTTAGGTCGTGTTGAGCAGTGGGTTATAGAAACTGAACATGAAAACGAAAACGAAAACGAAACAAGACAAGATCCCTTATCTAATTTACCTGAAAATTCAAAAGTGATTGATAATGGAATTTTTAATAGCATTATTGATAGAATTGGAATGCTTGAAAATAAGGAAACTGCTACAGTTGATAATAGTAAATTATCTGATGATGTTATTAAACTCACTGAACAACTTACTAGAATTGGTGATGAGGGTGTAAAACAATCGATGCTTATAGCTAAACATACTGAACAACTTTTTAGATTTGAAAGAGAACTTGTTGAAACAAAAGACATTTTGAAAACATTCATGATTAAGTATGACTTATTCGTTAATGAAACTAATGGCAAATTTGGCGACTTTGAATATGCTTTTGCTGACTTGGAAAAAAATATAAAAACTATTGAAACGACTGAATGTGAACAATTAGTTAATGAAAATGACACATCTGTAAATGATAATAGTGTAATTATGAGTGTTGATCTAAAAAATATTATAAAACAGGAGTTATCATCAATAAACTAATAAATAAAAGTATATTAAACATAACATTTTAATATACTTTATATGAGAATTTTAATAAGCGATAAAAGAAAGAAAGAAATATTTATTTCATTAATTAGTTTATTGAAAAATTCATCATCTGTAATTAGTGCTAGTTTTGATGCTGAACAAATACATATTCAGGGTATGGATAAGTCGCACGTATGTTTATTTGATATTAAAATTAATAAAAATTGGTTTAATGAATATAATGTTAACGAAATTGCAAAAGTATGTTTTGATCCAAATGTTTTTCATTCTATTATTAGTACTAAAAGTGATAATCAGGATTTAATTATAAAAATGGATTATGATAATTTAGATGTTCTTCATATTAATTTTAAATCTAAAGAAATTAAAAAAGGTGAATTTAAGAAAACATTTAAAATGAGCCTTATAGAGTATGATTATGAAGAATTTAATATACCAATAGTTGATTATGATACTGATTTTTCGCTTTCATCTAAGCAAATTACAGATTTATTTACTCAATTAAGCAATTTTGGAAGCAATATAACTTTTAATTGTTCTGAAGAAAATATTAGTTTAACTACAACTAGCGATACTGGCGAAATGATTGTAGATATTCCTGTAGATGATTTAACGAGTTTTTGTATTATTGAAGATGAAACACTAATGTTAACATATAGTTTATTATATCTTAATAAAATGTGCATAACAAATAAACTTTCGAATGATATAGAATTATCATTAAGTAATAATTCGCCTATGAAAATTAATTATAATTTAGGGGATGATAGTTCAGCAACATTTTTTATTGCCCCTAAAACAGTTGATTAATAATATAATTTACATCATATAGAGTGAAGTATATATTATTATATGTATAAGGATTGATTTGTTACTACATATTTTAAAGTCATGTTTGGAATTTTTTTTATTTTGCTTAAAAATGAAATATTTCCTGTAAGCTCTGCGATTTTTTCCATTTCACTTGAAATGTTATTTATTTTTAGTAATGCTTTGACAAATTCACCTAAAAATATTTCCTTTTCTTGTCCTATTTTTTTTAACAATACTCTACACGATTCTACATTTTCACAATTACACCATTCATCAATATAATTTAATAAATCATAATGAATAGTGTAATCAATTCCAGTATAAATATTATGCATAAATTTTTTATTTTTATATTCAAAATACATTTCTGTCAATAAATCTACCATTTTTTGTACTTCTGTATCATCTGCGTTTGGTTTATGATCTTTAAAATCTTCTTGAACCGTAATATTTGTAAATATGCTAAATAAAGAAACTAATTGTTTTGCTGTTAAATTATCTATTGTTTTATCTTCTAATAATTTGGCAAAAATTAAACAATGTACCTCTCTTATTTGAGAAGCAATTTTTCCTTTTAAAGTGAGTTTAATATTTTGCTCATCATTTAAATCACAATAAATGAACTGTTCGTTTTTTAAAACAGTTAAAACAGTCTCAACATTTGTTTTTATGTATGTATTCATACAGTCAAATTGTTTTTGCAACTCGTCAAGTTCATTTTGTTTTATTAGTTTTGTTGTGTATTTTAAATTATCGTGTTCAACAAATTTATAATCATAATGAATTTGCACAAGTTGTCTTTCAATTTCTTTACGTTTTTTATTTACAGATATTTTTATATTTTTTTGCAAATTACTAAATTGTTCTAATATATTAATGGGAGTGTTGACAATTTTGATGTTATTTAATTCATCTTTTATTTTTGAAATTGTACAATTTATTTGATTCATTTGATTATTTAAATCACCAGTTATCATGCTGCGACTAGCAAATTTAACCAAATTATTATCACCAGTTTCTAGTAAATTTAATAATAAATTAAATGAAATTTTGAATTTAGATGTTAATGATTGTGGTTGTCCATTCATCATTTTTTTATAAGATACCGTATCAGATGTTCTAAATAAATTATTTAAATGAATTACATGTCCAACAACATCTAACCCTAATCTTCCAGCTCTACCTGCGGATTGAGTATATTCGTGGCTTTGTAATATTCTTAATACGTTTCCATCATGTTTATAAATATCTGTAAATATACAAGTTTTTACTGGTAAATTTAAACCTATAGCTACACTTTCAGTAGCAAAAAGGAGTTTTATAAAACCTCTTGAAAAAAATATTTCAACAATTTCTCTTAATACTGGGAGCATTTTTGAATGATGTGTAGCTATTCCTTTTTCTAAAAGAGCAACCAAATTTAAATACTCAGGCAAATGTAAATATTCCTCAAAATTAGGAAGTTTATTCCTTAAAATTTGCTCACATTCTCTTTTTGCAATATATGGAACTTTTGAATCAAATTCTAATAGATTTGTTGTTATTTCTTTTGAACAGTTTTCAATTTGTTTTATAGAAAATATATAACAAATAGCTGGGGTCATCTCATGATCTGTTAAATATTTCATTACTTTATTTAATATATTTGCTTTCTTTACACGAATCTCTTTGGTTTCAAATAATTTTACCATTTTATTTATTTTTAAATAATTATCATCATTAAAATTACCTTTAGAATCTTTAATAATAAATGGTTTATCAATATTACTTTTAATTTCTTCATGAACAGATTTATCTTTTATAGATTTAAAAATACTTTGGGTTACTGTAATAAATGAATAATGAATTAATGGAACTGCCCTATCTTGTTTTGAAGTTAAATAAACAATTTTATCACTTAAATTAGTTTCACCTCTGTTTTCAAGCCAATATGCGAATTTTTCTGGGTTATCAAGAGTTGCAGATAATCCTATCATTTGCACGTGTTATGGCAATAACATTATTGAATTTTCCCAATTATGACCTCTACTTTCATCTGTAATAAAATGTATTTCATCAAATATTACACAACCTAATTCATTATCAATATCAATTTCAAAGGATACAGACGAGTTTATTACTGTATTACTTTTATATTGATATAATTTATTTAAAAGTATCTCTGTTGTCATAACTAAAACATCAGCATCTGGATTATTTCTAACATCACCAGTTATAATTCCGACGTTTATATGAGGGTATTTTTTAGTAAAATCGTTGAACTTTTGATTACTTAAACTTTTTATTGGTGAACAATAAATAGTTTTTTTAGACTTAGAATGAAAAAAATCTAAGGCAAATTCTGCTGGCAATGATTTACCACTACCTGTTGGTGCTGTAACCAAAACGTGTTGACCTTCAACTATTCCTTCAATAGCCCATTTTTGAAAAATATGTAAAGGATAATTGAATTTTTCAAAATAATTTTTATATTTGTCTTCATTTATAGTTGGATAATTTTTTATTGAACATAATTTTACCATTTAATTATATATCATCTATTAATCTGTTTATATTAGTTAACTAATATATTTCAGACCTTTAATTTTGCTTATTTATATATTATATTATATTATATGGCAAAATATGAAATTTTAGCGGCAACCTCACTTATAATAAATGTAGCTTCATTTTTAACTATTATTTATAATGTAAGCCAAACCAAACGTGTAGATACGTTAACATGGACTTACCTAATCGGTAATTGTTTCGGTCAAATATTATTAATTACTTATGGAATTATAAATAAAGCATGGGGAATTTATTTACCTACAACAATAATATTTTTTGGGTTAACATATTTAATTTATGTTAAATATATGTATGCTGATAAATTAGAATAATTATATATGAATACGTATTTTTCTTTTAAAACTATTGTCATCTTTAAATAAAAAAAGCTTAATTTTTTTACAATCATAATTATTAAATTTATCTTTGGTTTTTATACTAGAATATAATTTCAGTTCTGGAATAAATACAATAAATTTATATAAATCATTTTTTGTAGAAATCTTATTAAATAAATATCCTTCATATTCTTTTTCCATTAATTCCGGATTTTGATAACACAATTCAAGTAATGCACAATTACGCTGAACTTTTTTAATTTTTTTCATTGTTATATTAATATATTCAAGTTCTTCAACCCATTTATCATAAAAATTATCAGCATTTTTAGATATTTCAACCATTCCAGTTAAACTTTGAAATTTTAACATATTTAAAAGGTCTACAATGCGTCTAATGGGACTAGTAATAGGTGTATAATCGTCTATATTTATTTTCGTTATTCCATTTATGTATTGACTTGTTTTATAATTCCATATAGTAATAAATTTACAAATTTCTTCAGGTATTATGTTATACCTTGGTAGTTCTTTATTTATAATAGAGAGAAAAATTCCCGTTTTATGTTTAATAAAAATTTTGGCACAATTATAATTCATAATACACATAAGGTTACGAACTATATCATGGCTATTTTTTATAACATTAATATATGGATATGAAATTGATAAATTAGACACAATGTCAAAAATAAGTTGATATTTTTTATTTTCAATCAATTTGTCTTCTTCATAACAATAATTTTTATATACATTAATTAAACAATTTGAATATTTTATATCTATTATTTTGTTTTTTTTAATATAAATATCCATTACAAATGCTATTCTATTACAATTTTCGGTTAAACTACATAAACGTTCAGATAATATATTTGGAATCATAGATTGTTTTTGATTTGGAAGATAAATAGTTGAAACGTTTTTTGTAAATAAATCCCATAAATTAAGAAAATCCATAACAATCACAACATTAGAAATATATATACTTAGTTGTTGTATATCGTTATCGTGATTAATAATGCTGAATCCATCGTCGAAATCTTTAGTATTAGGAGGATCTATAGTTATAATATGCCAAATTTGTTTATTGGTTCTGTCTTCTATAGACGGATATTTATTTTTTATATTTTTCATGATATTAATAGTTTCATTATTATTAATTATTTTTGAAACGTAGCTAGTGAATTTACGTATAGAAATATTTAGTTTATTACAAACCAAATGATAATTATAAAAATTATTAAGTTCTGAAATATCTCCTATAATATTTTCTATTTTTCCCATCGGGTGTTTTTCTCTCCATTCGTCAAATGTAAATGTAATATATAAATTATTTATAACCTTTACAAATCCAATATTTTTAATTTCATATGGAATTAAAAAAGAAGGTAAACATTTATCATTAGGAATGCATTTATATAATAATTTACCTTCTTTTTTATTTATTTGTTTCCTTCCATATGTTTTATTTCCAGTTAAAATAAGAACACCAGGAATTATACTACCTGACCTTATATCAGAGTATAATAATTGTGGTGTTTTATTATTTTCATCAATTGTAAATACATCATTTGAAAATAGTTTATATTCAATATGATTAATATTAAGTTTGCATTTTTGTAAATTTATTGTATCAAAAAAATCACACGAATTATAGTTTTGATTATTTACACAAAGTTTATAATTAGACATATTTATTACTATTATTATATCTTTAATTTATGTAGTTAAATTATAAATAAAAAATTGAAATACTTTTAATTAAATATGGTATAGTACTATGATAAAAACAAAGACAAATTTTAAATGAGCGATTTTACATTACAAAATGACGGTTCGATAGGACAAAACAGTAATAGCAATTTGCTAGGTGATGAATACGAGATAGATAATTATATACCATTTAATTATGACGCATCATATAATATTATTGAAGATGATAATGAAGAACGATTTAATACAAGATATTATAATAGCTATACGGAACATTCTCATATATTTAATTATGATGATAATGATGATGCGGATGATACCGATATATATTTATATCACAATTATAATTATGAGAGACAAAATAACAACTCAAATATGATAATTAGAAATTTGTATCAAGAATTTACTGATAATATTGAAATTAAAAAGTATCCTATTTATACAATTTTTATGTGTTTGGAAACTTCACACGAGCTTATGCAAGTATCAGAATGTGCAATTTGTTTTGAAGATTGCAAACTTATTGATACAGTAACCTTAAATTGCAATCATAAATTTTGTACAAGTTGTATAAAATTAACTTTACAAAAATATAAAAAACAAGAGACCGGTTTAGATGTGCCTTGTTGTGCTTTATGTCGTGAACCTATGAAAAATTTTGAGGTAAAAAACGCAGAAACATATGTAATGATTAATGAACATTGTAATTAGAATTATTTAATAAAAATAAAAATAAAAATAAAAATAAAAATAAAAATAAAAATAAAAATAAAAATAAAAATAAAAATAAAAATAATTTTTATTTTTTTACACCTTTTTTAATTTCAAATGCTGATTTAGATTATTTTATTATAATTTATTATAATAATTACTCTTTTTTTCATTTTCTAAATTTCTTATATTAGTTTCTAATCTGTATAATTCTTTATACATTGTAAATGGTAATAATAATGGATTCGCATATATAAATATTCCAAATAATCCATTCATAAATGAATCTGAATACATATAAGGTTCATTTGTTTTGAATTCATTATAAGTATATTTATAAGAATTTACACCACGAATAAATCCTATTCCAGCCCAACCAGACAAACTAGTATATATTATTGTTAATGTTGAACGTTTCATTGTTGAGTTATTATATATTATATAAAATATTTAAATCGTTTTTTAATTTTATTTTAATAAAATGAAACTAGAAAGGATATAATGTGCATATAAAAAATAATTTACTATTATAATTATAAAGTATAATTTGTGTTCGTATTATTTTCTTCTGGTTCTTCTATTTTTGTAGGTTTAACATTAGGTTCATTATTTAACTCTTGTATACAAGCATTTTTAACAACATTTCTTTTAATATTTTGAAGTTGTAAAGCATGCATACCAATATATGGCATAATAGCAATGTTATTCATATAAGTTCTATAGTAAAAACAAGATATACTTGTATTATTGTTAAATTTAATACTATACCACCAATAAGCAGGAATAAATAAAGTTTTATCTGGTGTTAAAGTAAATTCTAAACATTTAATTTTATCAAAATCCGCAATATAATTAGTTTGAGGATTCCAAGGATTAACGGGAGACTTAAATTCAAAATTTTCATAATCATAAATTGGATACAAATATTTTGTGCTATGTGGAGGTGCTAATTTAATCTGAGCGGTCCCTTCAGTTAACACAAAGTAATTTCTATAATTGATTTCATATTTAAATGGTGTAATTGTTTCATTACTTCCTATCATAATATCGTAATTACAGTTTGATACCATATAAGGTCTTAAAAATTCGTCGTTATATTTTAAATTTTTAATGACACCTGTTTCTTCAAGAAACTCTTTATTATTTTCTGAAAAATAGATTGAATTTGTATCTTCATTAAATAATTTAATAGCAGAATTAATAGGAAATGGAACATATAGTTCTGCATTAGTATCGTTTTCTTTAATATTTCTTATTTTTATTTCAAAAGCGCCATAATTATTAGAAATATATGTTTTATTAGTTGTTTGAGTTATTTTTTGACAATCAAAATCAAATAATATAGGTTGTCTTAAATCGCAAATTTCCTCTAATTTATCTTTAGATGGTTGTTCTATTTCATATATTTCTAAGTCTTCGCTTGTTTTTAAATGAAATTGAATATGTAAATAAATAAATAATGCTAAACAAAATATTAAAAAACTAATTATTATTTTCATATTACACCAACCTAAAATAAAAATGACACAAAAACATATTAAATTTTAAGTTATAGTTTTGTTTTATTTTTATTTAATTAAGTTATAATGAAAATTTTAGACGATATTAAATTAGATTTTTCAGATATATTATTACTACCAAAAAGGAGCCAATATTCATCTAGATCTCAAGTGTCGTTAGAAAGAACATTTAAATTTAAGTATTCGTCTTATACTTGGGAAGGAGTCCCAATAATTGTTAGTAATATGGATACAACTGGAACAATTGAAATGGCTAAAGAATTGCAAAAATTTAAAGTTATAACATGTCTTCATAAATATTATACAAGTTATGATTTATTAGATTCTGAATTAAACAAAGAATATTATGCTGTTTCAACAGGTATAAATAATAACGATTTAAACAATTTAGAAGAAATTATAAGAGCGGTTGACCCTAAATTTATTTGCGTTGATGTTGCTAATGGTTATATGACTAATTTTATTGAAAAATGTAGAGAAATTAGAGAGAAATATCCAGATAAAATTATAATTGCTGGTAATGTATGCACATCAGAAGGTGTTTTAGACCTTGTTATGAATGGAAAAGTTGATATTGTTAAAATTGGTATAGGTAGTGGAAGTTGTTGTACAACAAGAAAACAAACAGGAATAGGAATGCCTCAATTTAGTGCTGTTATAGAATGCGCTGATACTGCTCATGGTTTAGATGCTCATATTATTAGTGATGGAGGACTTCAAGTAGTAGGTGATTTTTCAAAAGCATACGCATCAGGTGCTGATTTTGTAATGAGCGGGTCGATGTTTGCAGGTCATAAAGAAAGCGGCGGAGAATTAGTTGAAGAAATACAAAATGACGGCAGTAGTAAATTTTATAAAGTATTTTATGGAATGAGCTCAACTACTGCTATGAATAAATACAGCGGCGGAGTAGCTAATTATAAAAGCAGTGAAGGAAAAACAGTTAAAATTGAATATAAGGGTTCAGTTGAAAACACTATTTTTGATATTCAAGGAGGAATTAGATCGTGTATGACTTATTTAGGAGCAAAAAAAATAAAAGATATTCCTAAATGTTCAACATTTGTAAAGGTAAATAGACAATTGAACCACATTTACAATGGAAAAGAAATATAAACAAATAATATATGAAATTATTTATTAAAACTGTTATTTTTCATTTTATATGTATTTTAATTTTTGCTTTTTTTTATTATAATTTAAAAGACAAATTTCAAAGCCAACAAAAACAAGAAATTACTACATTAGATTATTTACTTTTAAGTACAACTATTCAAGCTGGTGTCGGATTTACTGATATTTATCCTATTACGTTTTATAGCAAATTATTAATTATTATACAACAAATGATATTAATAATGACACATGTATTTACAGTATACATTTTTACTTTATAATTATAAAATATTATTGTACAAACCTTTTATCTTTTAGAATAAATATTTAGATATTATTTTATTTTATGTATAATGGAAATTATTAATAAAAAATATATATTACTTAATAAGATAGGCGAGGGTTCATTTGGTTCTATATTTAAAGGTAAAAATATTAGAACAAATGAATACGTAGCTATAAAATTAGAACCAATTAAGAATGAAACCAAATTATTAAAAAATGAATCAATAATATACCAATATTTAAATAATAATAGGGGAATACCTTCGATAAAATGGTTTGGCAAAGATGTAAATAATTATTATATGGTTATAGATTTATTAGGAAATACATTAGAAACAACAAAAAATAAATTAGGAGTTTTCTCTCTTAAATTGGTGTTACAAATAGGAATTCAAATTATTTATTTATTAAAAACAATACACGAAAATAAATTAATTCATAGAGATATTAAACCAGATAATTTTTTATTAAGTTTAAATAATAAAGATAAAAGTATTTATATAATTGATTTTGGTTTTTGTAAATCATATATAAGTAATGGAAAACATATTGCAGTTAAAGAAATTAATAATTTAATCGGAAGCAAAACATACGCAAGTATAAATGCACATAATTTTTTGGAATTAAGTCGGCGCGATGACTTAGAATCATTGGCTTATATGTTATTATATTTTTATTTAGGAAAATTATCTTGGCAGAACATAACCGAAAATATTAAACAATTAAAGCAAAATGTATTGGAAACAACCAAAATTCCAAAAGTTTTAGTAAATTACATCAATTATGTTAGAAGTTTACAATTTGAGGAAGAACCGAATTATATATTTATTATAAATGATTTTAAGAGAGAATTAGAAAATAACTAAAAAATCTATATTTATATTATAATGGGTCATATGTCAAAATCTTATATAGACCAATTTGGAGAAGCAAAGAAGAAAAATGGGCATAAACCAACTTGCAGTTGTCATATCTGTGAAAATATTAAAAATAAAGCTAAAAGGGGTGGTTATGAAGAAGAAGCCGAAAAGGAACAATTGAAAAAAATGGGAGGTTCAAAGAAAAAAAATGGACATAAACCTAATTGTAATTGTATTATTTGTAAAAATATGAAAAATTCTAAGAAAAAAATTGGTGGAAGTAATAATGAAATAGAAGATATAAAAAATAATAAGGATAAAACTAATAATATAATATACAAAAAAGGTTGTTTATTTAACGGAAGAACTTCTTCTTTTATATGTATAAAAGACAACTTACACAAAAATAATAAAACGCGTAAACGCCTGATAAAAGTAAGAAAAATAAATAAACATAGAACCAAAAATTACCGTAATAAGACATTATAATGTATAATTAGTCATTTCAATATATAATAAATATTGAAATGACACTAATATAAAATTAACAAACCTCCTCATTTTTTACAAAATGTTTATTCATATATTTTTGAATATTAAAATAGGTTAGCTCATGACCATCTGGCAAATCTAATAAAAATTTTAGTTTATCGTCTGGTGTAATAAATTTATTGTTAGTCTTGTTTTCTAAATTATTTTCTTTAATATAAGCAACAAGCGCTCTTGTAACCTCCGTTCTAGCAATTAATGTACCTTCATTTTTATTCATAAATTCACATAATTCTTGGGTTACTTTACTTGGCTTAGCAAAACCAGAAGGGTTTCTATTACCCTTGTTTTTAGTTTTAAAAACCTCCTTTGTTAATCCCTTCATTTTTTTATTTACTGTTTTTTCTAATTGTTTAAATTTTTGTTGAATTAACCCTATTTGATTTTTAACAATATTTAAACCATTTACTATTTCTTCAAAATTCTTAAATAATTCATCTTCTGTATTATCGTTTTTTACCTTCTTTGATGACATTTTATATTAGAAATATTAAATAAACTCTAAGTCGATTTTATAGAAATATTATTTACAATTTGATAAAATAATAAAGTGAAATATATATTTATTTTTAAATATATATTTGTATATGACAAACCAACAAATTATTAATGCTGTAAATAAATTATTTACTTCAAATAGTCATAATTATATTTTTGTATACACTCCACCTAAGGTAGGTTCAACAACTATTGTCTCATCCTTGCGAATTTCTTTAGGGAAAAGTTATAATATTATTCATATACACGATGAAGTTATGTTAAGTGTTTTAACTGGAATTAACGGAATAACTATTAATGATATTATTAATTATCTTTCAAGCATTGGTGAAAATGTTTTTGTAATTGATGTATATAGAACACCTATAGAAAGAAAAATTTCTGAATTTTTTCAAAAAATAACACAATATCATTTTAATAACAGCGTTGAAAATATTAACACTTATAATATTAATAGAATTTTTGACAGATTTAATAAATTATTTCCTCATTTAGAAAATGGCGACCATTATGTCGATAAATATAATATATTAGAACCTATTCAATTCGATTTTAATAAAAAGTATACTGTTCAGCAAATCAACGGAATATCATATATTAAGTTACGTTTATGCGATTCTTCATTATGGGCAAATATTCTCTCTACCATATTTAAAACAAATATAATTTTAATTAGTGATTATACAACAGATAAAATGGAAATAGGCAAAATGTACACAAAATTTAAAAATGAATATAAAATACCCTTTAATTTTTTAGAAGAAATCAAAAACAATAAATATTTAAAAATTTATTATAATGAAGAAGAGAGAAATTCTTATTTATCATATTGGGAGAAAAAAGTATGTGATCAAATAATTCCATATTCTAATAACGAATTTAAATTTTATATTAATTTATGTTTAGAAAATCAGTATATTAATGATATTGAAATTAATCATTACATAGATAACGGGTGTTTTTGTAAATATTGTACAATTAAACGCAGAGACATCTATTTTAAAGCTAAAAACGGAGAGACGCATTTTGAAAAAATTATTCATCAAGAAGTAATTAATGAAGAAAAACAAAAAACTAGTAAAAAAATAATAAAAAAAATTATGCAAAGAAACAAAATAATAAATCAAAGAAAGCAACCAAAAACATTTAATATAGATTTTAAATAAGCTTTTTAAATATTACATAAATATATATAATATGAATTATCAATGGACACAAAGTACATCAGCGCCAGCGGCTTTCTGGAGTTCTATAACATCAAGTTCAGACGGAACAAAACTGGCAGCATGTATAAACGCACTAAGTGGAACTGGTGTAACTACTGGTATTTATTATTCAAGTAATTTTGGAAATACTTGGACACAAAGTACATCAGCACCAGCGGCTCTCTGGAGTTCTATAACATCAAGTTCAGACGGAACAAAACTGGCAGCATGTAT
>Ga0187845_1000392_pt1 | contig 25797 bp, 23 predicted proteins | sample SpaLakP09_SKY_68_FD_134515 | JGI IMG/M metagenome (GOLD analysis project Ga0187845, IMG submission 134515) | Oligotrophic lake water microbial communities from Sparkling Lake, Wisconsin, USA - SP09_SKY_68 | ecosystem: Environmental > Aquatic > Freshwater > Lake | place: USA: Sparkling Lake... | reverse complement strand
TGGTGCCGCTGTCGGTGGCGGCGGTGCAGCAGGCCAGCATGGCGGCGCGCTCCTCCATGTTCGCGCGCCGCACCTTCAACTCCACGCTGCTGGCCGTCTGGACGCGCCAATTGGCCGGCCTGGTGGCCGCCGGCCTGCCGATCGAGCGTGCTCTGACGGCCCTGGCCGACGAGAGCGAGGATGCCAAGCAGCGTGAACTGGTCGCCCAGCTGAAGAGCGAGGTCAACGGCGGCGCCAGCTTTGCCGCCGCCCTGGGCACCGCGCCGCGCGAGTTCGACGACGTCTATCGCGCCGTGGTCGCTGCCGGCGAGCAGAGCGGTGCCCTGGGCGTGGTGCTGGAGCGCCTGGCCGATGATCTGGAAGAGCGCCAGAACCTGCGCGCCAAGCTGATCGGGGCGATGGCCTACCCAGCCATCGTGTCGCTGATCGCGGTCATCATCGTCGTCTTCCTGGTCACCTATGTCGTGCCACAGGTGGCCACCGTCTTTACCAGCAGCAAGCGCGCCCTGCCGACCTTGACCATCGCGATGCTCGGCCTGAGTGCCTTTGTGCGGCAATGGGGCTGGCTGGTGGTGGCCCTGCTGATTGCCGGCACGGGCCTGCTGACCTGGATGCTGCGCAATGACGCCTTCCGCGAGCGCTTCGACGCCGCCACCCTGACCCTGCCCCTGGTCGGCAAGCTGGCCCGCGGCTACAACGCCTCGCGCTTCGCCGGCACCTTGGCGATGTTGGCCGGCGCCGGCGTGCCCATCCTCAAGTCACTGCAGGCCGCGGCCGAGACGCTGTCGAATCGCGCGATGCGCGCCGACGCGCTGGAGGCACTGTCACAGGTGCGCGAAGGCGCACCGCTGGGCTCGGCCCTGGCCGGCAAGAAGCGCTTCCCCGGCATCCTGGCCATGTTCGCCCGCCTGGGCGAACAGACCGGCAAGCTACCGCAGATGCTCGAACGCGCCGCCAAGCAGCTCAGCACCGAGGTGCAGCGCAGGGCCATGGCCGCGGCGACCCTGCTGGAGCCCATCCTGATCGTCGCGATGGGCGGGGTGGTGCTGTTGATCGTGCTGGCGGTGTTGCTGCCGATCATTCAGTTGAACACTTGGGTGAAGTAGGGGCGCGTCAAAAGGACTTGTCTTAGGCGTTGCCTCTGGCGGTGCCTGCATGGCATCCCAGGTGAACTGCACGGCTATCATCCCCCATGCCCGCCACCCTAGCCGGCCAGCTGGTCGTCGCAATCTCCTCCCGTGCCCTGTTCGACTTCGAGGAAGAGAACCAACTCTTCGAGGCCGAGGATGACCGCGCCTACATGCAGCTGCAGCTGGCGCGGCTGGACCGGCCGGCCAAGCCTGGGGTGGCGTTTTCGCTGGTCAACAAGCTACTGGCCTTCAACGAGCCAGGCCAGGCGCAACGGGTCGAGGTGGTGGTGCTGTCGCGCAATGACCCGGTCTCGGGCATGCGCGTGTTCCGGTCGGCACGTCACTACGGGCTGGCGGTGCAGCGCGGGGTGTTCACGCGCGGCGCGCCGCCCTGGCGCTATCTGACGCCGCTGAAGGCGAATCTGTTCCTGTCGGTCAATGAGACCGATGTGCGCCAGGCCCTGGTGGCCGGGGTGCCGGCAGCGCGCGTGTATCCGCATTCGGCTCATGCCTCGGACGCGCATCCGTTCGAGGTGCGCATTGCCTTTGACGGCGATGCAGTGCTGTTCTCCGACGAGGCCGAGCGCGTCTACCAAAGCAGTGGACTGGATGCCTTCCAGGCACATGAAACGCTGCGTGCCGAGACCCCCTTGCCCGCCGGCCCGTTCAAGCCGCTGCTCGAAGCGCTGCAGCGGCTGCAGCAGGCGCCGGCCCAGGGCATGCAGGTGCGCACGGCCCTGGTGACGGCGCGCAGTGCACCGGCCCATGAGCGGGCGATTCGAACCCTGATGAACTGGAACATCGAGGTCGACGAGGCGATGTTCCTCGGCGGTCTGGCCAAGGGCGAGTTCCTGCGCGAGTTCGAGCCCGACTTCTTTTTCGATGACCAGACCGGCCATATCGAGAGCGCTGCGGCCCATGTGCCGTCCGGGCATGTCGCGGCGGGTGTCTCCAACGCTTGATGCAGCTCGCGCGCCTCAGGGCGAATGGAACAGGCGCAAGCCGCCCAGATCCAGCACCCTCAAGCCCCCGTACTCGATCCGTATCAGGCCCTGATCCTGCAGCGTCTTCAAGGCCTGGTTGACACGCTGGCGTGACAGGCCGACCAGATAGCCCAGCTCGGTCTGGGTGATGCGCAGCAGGCTGCCCACGCCGGGGTACAAGGTCGGGTGGAACAGCGAGGCCAGGTTGCGGGCCACGCGCAGATCGGGGTCGGTCATGCGGTCAATCTCGCGGGCGGCGATGAACTGGCCCAGCCGCTCGTTGAGCTGGTTCAGCACGAAGCGGTTGAACGGTATCGAGCTCTCCAGCAGCCAGTGGAAGGTTTCGACCGGCAGACCTGCCACCACGCTGCGCCGCAGGGCCTGGATGTTGTAGCGGTAGACCTCGCGCTTGAGCAGGGTGCCCTCGCCAAACCAGCCGCCCGGCGGCACGCCGGTGAAGGTAATCGCCGTGCCGCCCGAGTCGTCGTTGCTCATCTTCAACAGGCCGTCGACGACACCGAACCAGAAGGTGGCCGGCCGGCCGAAGCGGCAGACACGCTCGCCCACCTCGGCGTCGGCCACCTGCAGCTGGGCGATCACGCACTCGCGCTGGCTGCGCTCCAGCAGCGGTAACCAGGGGATCTGCCCCAGTTCGTCGCCGGTGGCGGCGCGGGCGCGCAGGCGCAGTGGCGGGTGGGCCATTGAGGCCATGGGAACAGTCGAGTCCATTGCAGTTAGTCAGTTGGTGCCCGAGCTTGCGGGGTACCGCAAGGTCCGGCACGCAAGTCCTTGGTTGACCCCCGGGAAATCACGCCCCCGTGATACCCCTAGGATTGTCGTCGTAACGACATCTTGGCGTCAAAGTCAGGTCTAGCATAGTCCTCAGAAACCCGGGTTGCGACTTCTTTTGAGGTCGCGCCACGGACAGACAGGAGACAACAAGCGTGTCAACGACCTTTCCAAGGCTCTTGCTGGCCCATGCGGCGCAGCGCCCGAACGCACCGGCCCTGCGCGAAAAGGAATACGGCATCTGGCAGGCCCTGAGCTGGTCGCAGCTGGCCGATCTGGTGCGCGCGCTGGCCCATGGCCTGGCCCAGGCCGGCCTGCAGCGCGGCCAGCACATCGTGGTGGTGGGCGACAACCGGCCGCGGCTGTCGGCCGTGATGCTGGCGGCGCAGTCGCTGGGCGCGATTCCGGTGCCGCTGTACCAGGACGCAGTGGCCGCCGAGTTCCGTTTCCCGATCAACAACGCCGACATCGCCTTTGCCGTGGTCGAGGACCAGGAGCAGGTCGACAAGATGCTGGAGCTGCGCGAGCACTGCCCGCAGCTGTCGCGCATCTGGTTCGATGACCCGCGCGGCCTGCGCCACTACAACGAGCCGGGCCTGAGTTCGCTGGATGACCTGATTGCCAGCGGCCGCGAGCACCTGGCCCAGCAGCCCGGCTTCTTCGACGCCGAGGTGCAAAAGGGCGAAGGCCCCGATGTCGCCGCGATGTTCTTCACCTCGGGCACGACCGGCAACCCCAAGGGCGTGGTCCACACCCACAACAGCCTGATCGACCGCGCCCAGGCCGGTGCACGCTTCGACAAGCTGACCAGCGACGAGGAGGTGCTGGCCTATCTGCCGCCGGCCTGGATAGGCCAGAACATCTTCAGCTATGCGCAGTGGATCGCCTGCGGCTATATCGTCAACTGCCCCGAGTCGGCCAGCACGGTGACCATAGACCTGAAGGAGATCGGCCCAACCTACTACTTCGCGCCGCCACGCATCTTCGAGGGCTTGCTGACCACCGTGATGATCCGCATGGAGGATGCCGGCATGATCAAGAAGTGGTTGTTCCACCACTTCATGAACCTGGCGCGCCGCGTCGGCCCGGCCAAGATGGATGGCAAGCCGGTGTCGGGTCTTGACCGGCTTCACTACGCGCTGGGCCAACTGTGCATCTACGGTCCGCTGCGCAACTCGCTGGGCCTCAGTCGTGTGCGCGTGGCCTACACCGCCGGCGAGGCGATCGGCCCGGACCTGTTCAGCTTCTATCGCTCGATAGGCATCAATCTGAAGCAGCTCTATGGCTCGACGGAGACGGCCGTATTCGTCTGCCTGCAGCCCGACCACGAGGCCCGCGCGGACACGGTGGGCGTGCCCATCGATGGCGTGGAAATCAAGCTGGCCCCCAGCGGCGAGATCCTGGTCAAGTCCCCCGGCCTGCTGAAGGAGTACTACAAAAACCCCGAGGCCACGGCCGAGGTGCTGACGGCCGAGGGCTGGTACCACACCGGTGACGCCGGCTTCATCGATGCCTCGGGCCACCTGAAGATCATCGACCGCGCCAAGGACGTGGGCCGCATCATGGGCGGCGCCAATGACGGCGCGATGTTCGCGCCCAAGTATGTGGAGAACAAGCTGAAGTTCTTCCCCTTCATCAAGGAGGCGGTGGCCTTTGGCGACAAGCGCGAGCGCGTCTGCGCCTTCGTCAATATCGATATGGAAGCGGTCGGCAACTGGGCCGAGAAGCGTAATCTGCCCTACGCCGGCTACACCGATCTGGCCCAGAAGCCCGAGGTCTACGAGATGATTCGCGAGTGCATCGAGAAGGTCAACGCCGACCTGGCGCAAGACGAGCTGCTGGCCGGCAGCCAGATCAGCCGCTTCCTGGTGCTGCACAAGGAGCTGGACGCCGATGACGGCGAGATGACGCGCACCCGCAAGGTCAAGCGCGGCTTCATCAACGAGCGCTACCAGGTGCTGGTTGATGCGCTTTATGGCGGCAAGAGCAGCCAGTACATCGAAACGCAGGTGAAGTTCGAGGACGGGCGCACCGGCATGGTGGCGGCGGATCTGAAGATCGTGGACACCAAGACCTTTGCACCTGCACGGAGGGCCGCTTAATGTCTGAACAACGGTCTGATCAAAAGGCATCCGGCAAGAAAATCGGCGAGGTCATCCTCGACGTGCAGAACATCAGCCTGCGTTTCGGCGGCGTGAAGGCGCTGACCGACATCAGCTTCAATGTGCGCGAGCATGAGATACGCGCCATCATCGGCCCCAACGGCGCGGGCAAGAGCTCAATGCTGAATTGCATCAACGGCGTCTATCAACCGCAGGAAGGCGCCATTGCCTTCAAGGGCCAGACCTTCCACCACATGAACTCGCGCCAGGTGGCCGAGATGGGCGTGGCGCGGACCTTCCAGAACCTGGCGCTGTTCAAGGGTATGAGCGTGGTGGACAACATCATGACCGGCCGCAACCTGAAGATGAAGAGCAATATTTTCCAGCAGGCGCTGCGCTTCGGAGCCGCCCAGCGCGAGGAGAGCGAGCAGCGCCTGGTGGTCGAACGCATCATCGACTTCCTGGAGATTCAGCCCTACCGCAAGACGGCTGTCGGCAAGATGCCCTATGGCTTGCAAAAGCGGGTGGACCTGGGCCGGGCGCTGGCGATGGAGCCCACCGTGCTGCTGCTCGACGAGCCCATGGCCGGCATGAATGTGGAAGAGAAGCAGGACATGAGCCGCTTCATCCTCGACGTCAATGACGAGTTCGGCACCACCATCGTGCTGATCGAGCACGACATGGGCGTGGTGATGGACATCTCGGACCGCGTCGTCGTGCTGGACTACGGCAAGAAGATCGGCGACGGCACGCCAGATGAGGTGCGCAACAACGAAGACGTGATCAGTGCCTATCTCGGCACGACGCACTGAACCACGTACAGAACTCCGCACAAACAGGACGCGACCATGGCATTCTTTCTCGAAGCATTGATAGGCGGCCTGATGGCCGGCATGCTGTATTCGCTGATCGCGCTGGGCTTTGTGCTGATCTACAAGGCCTCGGGTGTGTTCAATTTCGCTCAAGGAGCCATGGTGCTGTTCGCGGCGCTGGCGATGGCCCGCTTCTCGGAGTGGATCCCGCAGTGGCTGGGCTTTGACAACAAGATCCTGGCCAATGTCTTGGCCTTCGCCGCGGCGGCCGTCTGCATGATGATCGTCGCCTGGGCGATGGAGCGCTGGGTGCTGGGCAAGCTGGTCAACCAGGAGGGCATCACGCTGCCGATGGCCACCTTGGGCGCGAGCTACTTCCTCGACGGCAGCGGCCAGATGATCTTCGGCAGCGACATCTACAAGATCGATGTCGGCATGCCCAAGGACCCGGTGTTCCTGCTGGAGAGCGTGTTCCAGGGCGGTGTGCTGGTGAACAAGGAAGACGTCTACGCGGCGCTGATCGCCGCCGGCCTGGTCGCTGTGCTGGCGCTGTTCTTCCAGAAGACCTCGACCGGCCGCGCGCTGCGCGCGGTGGCCGATGACCACCAGGCCGCACAGTCGATCGGCATTCCGCTGAACCGCATCTGGATCATCGTCTGGTCGGTGGCGGGCCTCGTCGCCCTGGTCGCCGGCATCATCTGGGGCAGCAAGCTCGGTGTGCAGTTCTCGCTGCAGCTGGTCGCCCTGAAGGCGCTGCCGGTGGTGATCCTCGGTGGCCTGACCTCGGTGCCCGGCGCCATCATCGGCGGGCTGATCATCGGCGTCGGCGAGAAGCTGTCGGAGATCTACATCGGCCCCTATATGGGCGGCGGCATCGAGATCTGGTTTGCCTATGTGATGGCCCTGCTGTTTCTGCTCGTCAGACCGCAGGGGCTCTTTGGCGAAAAAATCATCGATAGAGTTTGATGACATTGCGGGACAGACCTTGGCGTACCCGGCAAGCTCTGACCCCAACTGACTAGAGGTATTCATGTTCTACAGAGAAAACGGCCAGTTCAAGACGAGCTACAAGGCCGACGAGCAGATCTTCCCGATCCGGCAGGACCGCATTGCCATCGCGCTGTTGCTCGCGGTTGCCTTCATCGCCGTGCCGCTGCTGGCGCCGGAATACCTGTTCCGTGCCATCCTGATTCCGTTCGTGATCCTGTCGCTGGCCGCCATAGGCCTGAACATCCTGGTCGGCTACTGCGGCCAGATCTCGCTGGGCACCGGTGCCTTCATGGCGGTCGGCGCCTATGCGGCCTACAACTTCAATGTGCGCATCGAGGGCATGCCACTGGTGCTGTCGCTGCTGCTGGGCGGCGCCTGCTCCACCCTGGTGGGCGTGCTGTTCGGGATTCCGTCGCTGCGCATCAAGGGTCTGTATCTGGCGGTGGCCACCTTTGGCCGCACAGTTCTTCGTGGACTGGAGCTTTCTGCGCATCAAGTGGTTCACCAATGACTCGTCCTCGGGTTCGGTGACGGTGTCGGGTCTGCAGGTGCTGGGCATCCCTATCGAGTCGCCGGTGCAGAAGTATCTGTTCTGCCTGACCGTGGTGGCCGTGTTCGCCTTGATGGCCAAGAACCTGGTGCGCGGCGCGATCGGCCGCGAATGGATGGCGATGCGCGACATGGACGTGGCCGCCGCCGTGATCGGCATCCGCCCGGTCTATGCCAAGCTGACAGCCTTTGCCGTCAGCAGCTTCATCGTCGGCGTGGCCGGCGGGCTGTGGGGCTTCGTGCACCTGGGCTCCTGGGAGCCGGCGGCCTTCTCGATCGACCGCTCGTTCCAGCTGCTGTTCATGGTCATCATCGGCGGCCTGGGCTCCATCATGGGCAGCTTCTTCGGCGCGGCCTTCATCGTCATCCTGCCGATCTTCCTGAACCAGCTGCCGGCCTGGCTGAACATACCGATGTCCACCGCCACCGCCTCGCATCTGGAGTCGATGATCTTCGGCGCACTGATCGTGTTCTTTCTGATCGTCGAACCGCACGGCCTGGCACGGCTATGGTCCATCGCCAAAGAGAAGCTGCGGCTGTGGCCCTTCCCGCACTGACCGCCCCCCACAAGCGCAAGCCTTTTTCACCATGCACTGACGAGTGCTTTTTCCACCCCTCTGGAGGCAGACAATGAAGTTGAAGTCACTGATAAAAGGCGCGGCCCTTGCGGCCCTAAGCCTGTCCAGCCTGCTCACCGCCCCGGCGGCCCTGGCGCAAGCCAAGGAGCAGTTCTTCCCGCTGCTGGTGTATCGCACCGGACCCTACGCGCCGAATGGCGTGCCCTGGGCCAACGGCAAGCAGGACTACATCAAGATGATCAACGCACGTGATGGCGGCATCAACGGCGTGAAGATCACCTACGAGGAATGCGAGACCGGCTACGCCACCGACCGCGGCGTCGAATGCTATGAGCGCCTGAAGGGCAAGGGCGCGTCGATGATTGACCCGCAGGCCACCGGCATCACCTGCGCGCTGACCGAGAAGGCGCCCGTCGACAAGATCCCGTTGGTGACCCTGGGATATGGCCTCTCGGCCTCGCAGGACGGCGGCGTGTTCAAGTGGAACTTCCCGCTGATGGGCAGCTACTGGACGGCGGCCGACATCCTGATCCAGCACATCGGCAAGAAGGAAGGCGGGCTGGACAAGCTCAAGGGCAAGAAGATTGCCCTGGTCTATCACGACAGTCCCTTCGGCAAGGAACCGATGCCGCTGCTCGAAGAGCGCTCCAAGACCCATGGCTTCGAGCTCTTGAAGATCCCCGTCACGGCGCCCGGCGTCGAGCAGAAGTCGGCCTGGCTGCAGGTACGCCAGCAACGGCCCGACTATGTGCTGCTGTGGGGCTGGGGCGTGATGAACTCCACCGCCCTGAAGGAAGCACAGGCCACCGGCTATCCGCGCGACAAGATGTATGGCGTGTGGTGGGCCGGCGCCGAACCCGATGTGAAGGACGTCGGCGAGGGCGCCAAGGGCTATAACGCGCTGGCGCTGAACACCTCGGGCCAAAGCCCGAAGGTGATTCAGGACACCTCAAGCATGTGCATGACAAGGGGCAGGGCACGGGCCCGAAGGATGAGGTCGGCTCGGTGCTCTACACCCGCGGCCTGATCATCCAGATGCTGGGTGTAGAGGCCGTGCGCCGCGCGCAGGAGCGTTTCGGCAAGGGCAAGGTCATGACCGGCGAGCAGGTGCGCTGGGGCCTTGAAAACCTGGCACTGGATCAGAAGAGGCTCGACTCTCTGGGCCTGGCCGGGGTGATGCGTCCGCTATCCACCTCCTGCGTGGATCACATGGGCTCGGTGACAGCCCGCGTGCACACCTGGGACGGCGCGAAGTGGAACTTCAGCTCCGACTTCATCTCGGCCGACGAGCAGATCATCAAGCCGATGGTCAAGTCTGCCGCCGAGAAGTACGCCAGCGACAAGAAGCTGACACGGCGCACGCCTGAGGACTGCCAGTCCTGATCGAGCAAGCCGGGGGCCCTCGCGGGCCCTCTTCAAAGCACCGCGCGCGGTGCTTTGAAGAGCGACGAATGCACAGAGAACCAGGCGCATCAACATGACCACACCGAATATCCTTCTCAACGTCAATGGCATCGAGGTCATCTACAACCATGTGATCCTGGTCCTCAAGGGCGTGTCGCTGCAGGTGCCCGAGGGCAAGGTGGTGGCCCTGCTGGGAGGTAACGGAGCGGGCAAGACCACCACGCTTCGCGCGGTCAGCAATCTGCTGCGCGCCGAGCGCGGCGCGGTCACCAAGGGGTCCATCGAGCTGCGCGGGGAGCGCATCGAAGCGCTGTCCACCTCCGACATGGTGAATCGCGGCGTGATCCAGGTGATGGAGGGCCGCCACTGCTTCGCCCATCTGTCGATCGAAGACAACCTGATGACCGGCGCCTACACCCGCCGCGATGGCAAGGCCGCCGTGGCCGAGACGCTGGAGAAGGTCTACAACTACTTCCCGCGCCTGAAGACGCGGCGCAGCTCGCAGGCCGCCTACACCTCGGGCGGCGAGCAGCAGATGTGCGCCATCGGCCGCGCGTTGATGGCCAATCCGAAGATGGTGCTGCTGGACGAGCCCTCAATGGGCCTGGCGCCGCAGATCGTCGAGGAGGTGTTCGAGATCGTCAAGGACCTGAACACCAAGGAGCGGGTTACCTTCCTGCTGGCCGAGCAGAACACCAATATCGCGCTGCGCTATGCCGACTATGGCTACATCCTGGAGAACGGTCGCATCGTCATGGACGGCGAGGCCAAGGCCTTGCGCGAGAACGAGGACGTGAAGGAGTTCTACCTTGGCATGGGCGGCGGCGACCGCAAGAGCTTCAAGGACGTGAAGAGCTACAAGCGCAGAAAGCGCTGGCTGGCTTGAGGAGCGACAGATGAGCGATGACTTCTTCGCCCCGCCCGCCTTCAAGCCCGATCAGGCGCTGATGCAACTGAAGCGCAGCCTGCGTGACCTCAGGCAGCTGAGCGAGAGGGGCGCCGAATTCATTCTGAAAGGCCAGACCGTCATAGCGCTGAGCGCCGACGACAGCAGCTTGACCGCCAAGCTGGCCCGACGACCGGCACGCAGCCCCGAGTGGGACACCCGTGTCTGCAAGAGCAGCGCCGATGTGCGCACGCTGCAGGACGAGATCAAGAAGCGCCTGGTGCGCTGGACGGACGAAACGACATGAGCAATTTCTACGACGCCCTGGAATCCCGCGACCCGGCGCTGCGCGAGCGCGAGTTGATGGCCGCGCTGCCGCAGCAGATTGCGCGGGCGCAAGACTTGGCTCCGGCTTTCGCTGAATTGCTGGCCGGCGTCGACCCCGACAGCATCAGCAGCCGCAGCCAGCTGGCCCGTTTGCCGGTGACACGCAAGCACGAGCTGCTGGCGCGCCAGAAGGCCCAGCGTGCGCATGATGTGTTTGGCGGTTTCTCCGCGATTGGCTGGAGCGGCCAGGTGCGCAGCAGCGGCGCACAGCGGGTGTTCCAGTCACCCGGCCCCATCTACGAGCCCGAAGGCTGCGGACCAGACTACTGGCGCTCGGCGCGGGCGCTGTACGCGGCCGGTTTCCGCCATGGAGATCTGGTGCACAACAGCTTCAGCTACCACCTGACACCGGCCGGGGCGATGATGGAAAGCGGCGCGCACGCCATCGGCTGCAGCGTCTTCCCGGGTGGCGTCGGCAACACCGAGCTGCAACTGCAGGCGATGAGCGAACTGCGCCCGCACGGCTATGTCGGCACGCCCAGCTTTCTGAAGATATTGCTCGACAAGGCCTCGGAGGCCGGCACGGCCCTGCCCTCGCTGCGCAAGGCCCTGGTCAGCGGCGAGGCCTTTCCGCCCTCGCTGCGCGACTGGCTGCGCGAGCGCGGCGTCGAGGGCTACCAGTGCTATGCCACGGCCGATCTGGGCCTGATCGCCTACGAGACCCCGGCCCGCGAAGGCCTGGTGCTGGACGAGGGCGTGATCGTCGAGATCGTGCGCCCGGGCACCGGCGACCCGGTGGCCGAGGGCGAGGTCGGCGAGCTGGTCGTCACCACCCTGAACCCCGACTACCCGCTGATACGCTTCGGCACCGGCGACCTCAGCGCCGTGTTGCCTGGCCGCTGCCCTACCGGCCGCAGCAACGCACGCATCAAGGGCTGGATGGGCCGTGCCGACCAGAGCGCCAAGGTGCGCGGCATGTTCGTGCACGCCGGCCAGGTGGCCGAGATCACGCGCCGCTTCACCGAGCTGGGCAAGGCAAGGCTGGTGGTCAGCGGCGAGATGGCCAATGACCAGATGGAGCTGAGACTGGAGATCGCCAACGCCCCAGAGGGCCTGGCCGAGCAGGTGGCGCAGGCGATGCGCGAGGTCACCAAGCTTCGCGGCGAGGTGGTCTTCGTCGCCCCCGACAGCCTGCCCAATGACGGCAAGGTGATCGAGGACGCACGCAAGTACGACTGAGGTCTTTGGCCGGCCCTAAGCGCTTTCCCTGAGCCCTGCGAGCTTACGTAGTTCCCGCAGGGCGCGGCCGCTGCCTCAGCCCTAATATTTGGCATCCCCCCAGCCATTCCAAGAGGACAGCGATGAAGAAGCTTCTATTGACCGGTATTGCCGCCAGCCTGTGCGCCGGAGCCGCTCTTGCCGAGTACCCCGAGAAGGCCATCACTATCGTCGTGCCCTTTGCCGCCGGCGGCCCGACCGACAAGGTCGCCCGCGACCTGGCCGAGGTGATGCGCAAGTCCCTGGGCAACCAGACCGTGCTGATCGACAACGTCGGTGGCGCCGGCGGCACGCTGGGCGCCACCAAGGTCGCCAAGGCAGCCCCCGATGGCTACACCCTGCTGCTGCACCACATCGGCATGGCCACCGCACCGGCCCTGTACCGCAATATGCAGTACAAGACCCTGGAAGACTTCGAGTACCTGGGCCTGGTCGTCGATGTGCCGATGACCCTGATCGGCAAGCCCAGCCTGCCAGCCAACAATTACGCCGAACTGGCCAAGTGGATCGACGCCAACCGCGGCAAGATCAATCTGGCCAATGCAGGCCTCGGGTCGGCCTCGCATCTGTGCGGCCTGCTGTACCAGAGTACCGTCAAGGTGGACATGGTGACAGTTCCCTACAAGGGCACCGCCCCGGCGATGACCGACCTGCTGGGCGGCCAGGTGGACCTGATGTGCGACCAGACCACCAACACCACCTCGCAGATCGAGGCCGGCAAGGTCAAGGCCTTTGCCGTGACGAGCAGCAAGCGACTGAGCGGCGCCGCTCTGTCCAAACTGCCGACGCTCGATGAAGCGGGCCTGAAGGGCTTCCAGGTCGGCATCTGGCATGGCCTCTACGCGCCGAAGAACACGCCGAAGGCGGTGCAGGGCAAGATCAACGCCGCGTTGAAGACCGCGCTGAAGGATCCCGACTTCATGAAGCGCCAGGAAGCGCTGGGCTCGGTGATCATCAGCGATGCCCGCCTGAACGGCCCCGAGCACAAGAAGTTCGTCGAGTCGGAGATCAACCGCTGGGGTCCGGTGATTAAGGCGGCGGGGCAATACGCCGATTGATCTCACTGCCCCCTCAGCCGCACAAAGCCCATCGCTAGCGATGGGCTTTTTCATTTCCTCAGGCGCTGGTGCCAGCGGTCTGGCAGACGATGGCCAGCTTGTTCCCGTCCGGATCGCGGAAGTAGCCCACATAGAAGTCCGGCCCGTAGGCCGCGCGCAGACCGGGTGCGCCCTCATCCCTTCCGCCCTGCTGCAACGCGGCAGCATGCACGGCATCCACCATGGCCCGCGTCGGCGCATCGAGCGCGATCATCGTGCCATTGCCCGCCGTCGGCGCGCCGCCGTCAAAGGGATGGCAGACGAACAACGCGTTCTTCCTCGGCGCCGGACCATAGCCCAGCAAATCGTCGCCGGCATAGTGGCAGGCCAGGCCCAGCGGTGCGAGCGCCGCATCATAGAAACTGCGTGATCGTGCGAGGTCGATGCTGCCCAGGGTCACATAACTGATCATGAACGGACTCCCGCTGTGGCTTTGGAGACCGGATTGTGCCGTCAGTCAGATACGGATGGGTATCGTCACCGGCCCGTCGTTTTGCAGGAACACCTGCATGTCGGCGCCGAACTCGCCGGTGGCCACCAGCGGATGACGCTCCCGCGCCAGCTTCACCACCGTGTCATACAGCCGCCGCCCCTGCTCGGGCCCCGCCGCCGCACTGAAGCCGGGCCGGTTGCCGCTGGACGTGTCGGCCGCCAGGGTGAACTGCGAGACGATCAAGAGGCCGCCGCCGACATCCTGCACGCTCAGATTCATCTTGCCGGCGGCATCACTGAAGATACGCAGCTTCAGCAGCTTCGTGATCAGCTTGTCGGCCTGCACCTCGGTATCGGCCGGTTCGGCGCAGACCAGCACCAGCAGGCCTTGATCGATCGCGCCAATCACGTCGACGCCCACCTCGACCCGCGCCTGCCTGACGCGTTGCAAGACCGCAATCAAGAGCCAGCCTCAGCTCAAAGTTACACGCGCGAACTTGCGCTTGCCAACCTGCAGCACCACGGTGCCGGCCGCGATCTTCAGCCCCTTGTCGCTGACCGCCGCACCGTCGATCTTGACGCCGCCCTGCTCAATCATGCGCATCGCCTCGCTGCTCGACGGCACCAGGCCGGCCGCCTTCAGCAGCGCCGCAATGGGCAGCGGCGCCCCGGCCAGGGCCAGCTCCGGGATGTCGTCCGGAATGCCGCCCTTGGCACGGTTGTTGAAATCAGCCTCAGCCTCGTCCGCGGCGCGGGCCGAATGGAAGCGCGCGGTGATCTCCTTGGCCAGCAGCACCTTGATGTCCTTCGGATTGCGGCCCTGCTCGATCTCGCGCCTGAAGCCGGCGATCTCGGCCTCGGCACGGAAGCTCAGCAGACTGAAATACTTCCACATCAGGGTGTCGCTGATCGACAGCACCTTGGCGAACATCTCGTTGGGCGCCTCGGTGATGGCGATGTAGTTGCCCTTGCTCTTGGACATCTTCTCGATGCCGTCCAAGCCCTCCAGCAGCGGCATGGTCAGGATGCACTGCGCCTCCTGGCCGTACTCCTGCTGCAGATGGCGGCCCATCAGCAGATTGAACTTCTGGTCGGTGCCGCCCAGTTCCAGATCAGACTTCAGCGCCACCGAGTCATAGCCCTGCATCAGCGGGTAGAGGAATTCGTGTACCGAGATCGGCGTGCCGGCCTTGAAGCGGTCATGGAAGTCGTTGCGCTCCATCATCCTTGCCACCGTGTACTTGGCGGCCAGCGCGATCATGCCGCGGGCGCCCAGGGCGTCGCTCCACTCCGAGTTGTAGCGGATCTCGGTCTTTTCCGGGTCCAGCACCAGGCTGGCCTGGGCGTAGTAGGTCTCGGCGTTGAGCTTGATTTGCTCGGCCGTCAGCGGCGGACGGGTGCTGTTGCGGCCCGAGGGGTCGCCGATCAGGCTGGTGAAGTCACCGACCAGAAAGATCACCGTATGGCCCAGGTTTTGCAGCTGGCGCATCTTGTTCAGCACCACCGTGTGGCCGACATGCAGGTCGGGCGCCGTCGGGTCCAGGCCCAGCTTGATGCGCAGCGGCGTGCCGGTCGCCTCGGAACGGGCCAACTTCGCCGTCCAGTCGGCTTCTGGCAGCAATTCATCGCAACCGCGCTTGGAGACAGCCAGGGCCTCCAGCACCTTGTCCGTCACCGGATAGCGCGCAGCACCGTTCGCGGCTGAGTCGGAGGCGTTTGCTACAGGTGCATGGAAGTCGGACATGGCGGTCGTTTTAGGCGTTTCGGGGTTATTCGGGATTTGACGCAGGGGGTGGCTGGGTATACTGCGCCCTCGGCCCAAAAATATGGGATTGACTGTGCGGTTTCGCACAGACATCCGGCAGCCGGATTCTAGTGGACGCCCCAGGCGTCCGTTGCCAACCAGGTGAGACCCAGACAGTACGGGGCGAACCAGAACAGAGCCCTTGCGGCACCCGCCCATAGTGACTGACTGGATCCAGGAACTGAAACTCGGCTTGATCGGCGCGACTCGACGCACCGAGACCTTCGCCGCCAAGCATCCGCGCGCCCTTACCGGCACCGTCGTGGGCCTGCTGAGCGGCTTTGCCGTCACCGCCTTCGGTATCGCGCCGCTGTCCCCCGACGCGGCCGATCTGCCGCGCCAGGTGATCACCGAATCGGTGGTGAATGTCGATCTGGAAGCCCAGTTGGCCGCTCTGGCCGCCCATGAGCTGGACCTGACCCGCAATGATTCGACCCGTGGCAGCGACACCGCCGACAGCCTGCTGCGTCGCCTTGGTGCCTTCGATCCCCAGGCCGCCGCCTTCCTGCGCAGCGATGCTCTGGGCAAGCGCATCCTGCAAGGCCGGCCCGGCAAGCGTGTGCAAGTTCTGGCCGACGCCTCCGGCCGTGTCGAGTCGCTGATCGTGCGCTTCCCCGCCGAACGCGCCGAGCAGGCCAACACCCATTTCAGCCGCCTGAGCATCAAGCGCGGCGAGCAAGGCTTCAGCTCGCAACTGGAAGCCGTGCCGCTGCGCACCCAGGTCAAGCTGGGCAGCGGCAGCGTGCGCTCCTCGCTGTTCGCCGCCACCGACGAGGCCGGCATCCCGGACGCGATTGCCACGCAAATGGCCGACATGCTGTCGGGCGACATCGATTTTCAGCGCGACCTGCGCAAGGGTGATCGCTTCTCGGTCGTCTATGAAACCTTGACCGCCGACGGCGAGCCCATCACCTGGGACGGTTCGGCAGGCCGCGTGCTCGCCGCCGAGTTCGTCAACAACGGTCGAGCCTACTCGGCCGTCTGGTTCAAGGACAGCAGCAGCGGCAAGGGCAGCTTCTACAGCTTCGACGGCCAGAACAAGCGCCGCGCCTTCCTCGCCAGCCCGATGGAGTTCTCACGCGTGACCTCCGGGTTCGCGATGCGCTTCCACCCGATACTGCAGAAGTGGCGCGCCCATCTGGGTACCGACTTCGGCGCGCCCAGCGGCACGCCGGTGCGCACCGTCGGCGACGGCGCGGTCGAGTTTGCGGGCTGGCAGAACGGCTTCGGCAATGTCGTGCACATCCGCCATGCCGGTGACCGCACCACCGTCTATGCCCACCTGAGCCGCATCGACGTCAAGAAGGGCCAGCGGGTCGAGCAGGGCCAGCGCGTCGGCGCGGTCGGTGCCACCGGCTGGGCCACCGGACCGCATCTGCACTTCGAGTTCCGCGTCAATGGTCAGCACCAGGACCCACGCCTGATCGCCAAGGCCTCGGAAAGCATTCCGCTGCCCGCCACCGCCCGAGCCCAGTTCGGTGAACTGGTGGCCAGCATCAAGACCCAGCTGACGGTGGCTGGGTCCATCGGCACGGGCGTCAGCGGCGCCGACTGAGCCCGCCGGTCACCCGGCACGTTTCATGAACGAGCACTACATCGGACTGATGTCCGGCACCTCGATGGACGGGGTGGACGGGGTGCTCGCCTCATTTGACGACCATTTGCAGGTGCTGGCGCATTGCCACCGCCCGTTTGCCGACGAGTTGCGAGCCGAACTGCTGGCGCTGAACAGCCCCGGCCCCAATGAGTTGCACCGCGCCGCACTCGCGGCCAATGCAATCGCCCGCGCCTACGCGGCGGTGACGGCCGAATTGCTGCGTGTCGGCCAGCTGAACCCGACACAAGTCACAGCGATCGGTGCCCATGGCCAGACCGTGCGCCACCGGCCCGGCGCCGTCGATGGCGTTGGCTACACCACACAAGTACTCAACGGCAGCCTGCTGGCCGAGCTCGGCGGCATCGACGTGGTCTGCGACCTGCGCAGCCGCGATCTGGCGGCCGGCGGACAGGGTGCGCCCCTGGTGCCCGCCTTCCACCGAGCGCTGTTCGGCCAGCCAGATCGATCCGTAGCCGTGCTGAACGTCGGAGGCATCAGCAATATCAGCCTGTTGGCGGCCGACGGCAGCACCAGCGGCTTCGACACCGGCCCGGGCAACTGCCTGATGGACCTGTGGGCGCTGCGCCACCTCGGTCAGGCCTATGACGCGGGCGGCGCCTGGGCCGCCGGCGGCCAGGTCCTGCCCGAGTTGCTGGCCGCGCAGCTGGCCGAGCCCTTCTTCGCCAGCCCGCCGCCACGCAGTACCGGGCGCGATCTGTTCAACGCCGCCTGGCTGGAAGCCCATCTGACCCGCCACGCGGCCACCGCCTCACCCCAGGACGTGCAGGCCACCCTGCTGGAGCTCAGCGCCACCTGCGTCAGCCAGGCGCTGCAGATCTACGCCCCTCAGGCCATCGAACTGCTGGTCTGCGGCGGCGGCGTCTTCAACATCACGCTGATGGACAGGTTGCAGGCCAGGCTGCCGAAATTGCAGCTGCTGCGCACCGATCAGCGCGGCCTGCCGGCGATGCAGGTCGAGGCGGCGGCCTTTGCCTGGCTGGCCCGGCAGTTCACCTTGCGCGCGCCGGGCAATCTGCCCCAAGTCACCGGAGCCAAAGGCCCCCGGGTGCTGGGCGCCCTCTATCCCGTCGGCTAATGACCCATGCCGGCCGCAGATCGTCCGACGACTCGGCGATCCAAGCCGCCGTTTCCGACCAGTTCCGGCGCGTCCGGCAAAGGGGTGATCAAGGCTTCAGTTCGAACCGGGGAACTTGCGGCGCCGGGTCAGGCCGATCAGGCCCAGGCCGGCGATCATCAGCGCATAGGTCCCGGGCTCCGGCACCGGCACCGGCGCCGTCATCACCCGCAGCGTCAGCTCGTTGGCGCCGTACTCGGTCGTGAAACCGTACCCGCCGGCCTGGCTCAGGTCTAGGCTGGCGAACTGGCTGTTGTTCAAACGCTTGTTCCAGGTCATCACGGGGAAGCTGTCGCCCACGTTGAAGTGCGCGCCGGCCAGCAGGTTCACGGCCAGGGTGCCGCCCAGCGATGCCGAGCCGCTGACGGTGAGCACATCGAAGCCGCCGGCGGCCGTGCTGGCCAGGTCGACCAGGAAGGTGCCACCGGCTTGCTGCGTCAGGCCGCCCAAGAGGCTCAGCGTGCCCGCGTCATTCAGGCCACCCGCTGCCAAGGTACCGGTGTTGCCCAGGCTGGAGAACGCGTTGACCGTGCGCACCGTGCCGTCGCCGGTCAGGGTGCCCGCGTTGGCAAAGTCCACGACGGTGCTGGCCACTTCGGCGCCGGCCGCCACGTTCAGCAGGCCCTGGTTGTTGAAGGCCTGGCTGATTCGCAAGGTGCCAGCCTGGACGTCAATCGTGCCGGTGTTGTTCAGCACCAGGCCATTGCCGATGTCGGTGACGAAGGCGGAGGTCTTGGTGAAGCGGCCGACGTTGTCGAAGCGGCTGGCCGCCCCGCCGCCGAAGTTGCCGAGGTGGACGTTGCCGTTGGCCGCGTCCACCCACTGGCCGAGGTTGACCAGGCGCGCGCCGTTCGCGGTCTGGAGGGTGCCGGCGTCGATTTGCGTGGTGGTGCCGGCCAGCTCCAGCGTCTGGCCGTTGCGCAGCTGGCGGCCGGCGGCGCCCCGCAGGGCCACGGTGCCGTCCATGCGGGTGGTGCCGCTGCCGCGCAGGTCGCCCTCGAACCAGTCGACGTTGCCGGTCATGCGCAGCTGGCCGGTGTTGGCCATGACGCCCTTGAACGTTGTCAGCCCGCCTTGCACGGTGGCGCTGTCCGTCACCAGCACCGTGGCTCCGGTCAGGGCCAGGGTGCCGGCGTTCTGCACCGTGCCGCTGAGTGCGATGCTGCCGCGGGCCAGGGCGAGCATGGCGCCGCTGGCGATCTTGATCTGCCCGGCCGTGAGGGTGGCGTTGTCGCTGATGCGCAGGGTGCCGGCCTGGACGTCGAGCGTGCCGGTGTTGATGAAGTTCAGCCCGTTGCCAATTTCGGTGACGAAGGCCGAGGTCTTGGTGAAGGTGCCGACGTTCTCGAACAGAGGCGTGGCGCCGCCGTTGAAGTTGCCGATGCCCACATTGCCTGCAGCGGCGTCCAACCAGGTGCCGAGGTTGCGCAATCGCGCGCCTTGACCGACGCTGATGCCGCCCGTGCCGACCTGCGTGGTGGTGCCGGCCAGTTCCACGGTATGCCCGCCGAGCACGCCACGGCTGCGGTCGCCGGTCAGCATGACCGGGCCGTCCATGCGGGTGCTGCCGCTGCCGCGCAAGGTCGATTCCACCCAGTCCACGGTGCCGGTGATCCGCAGCGCACTGCTGTTGTTGATGGTGCTCTTCACTCGCGTGACGCCGCTGCCCTGCACGAGCAGGTCGCCGGCAATGGTGAGCACGCCACCGTCCAGGCTCAGCGTGCCCTCGTTGAGCACACTGCCGCCCAGCGTGGCGTCATTGCTCACCATGCTGAGCTCGGCACCCTTGGCGATGTTGAGCGCGCCGGTGCTGCTGACGCGGCTGCTGCTCAGGCGCAGGTAGCCGGCATCGACATTGATCGTGCCTGTGCTGTCGAACACCATCGAGGTGCCCTCGCCGATCAGGGTCCGGGTGTTGGACGCCTTGGTGAAGCTGCCTTGGTTGAGGAAGCGACTCGTGCCGCCATTGAAGCTGCCCAGGGTGACGTTGCTCGGCGCCTGGTCTACCCAGCTGCCTTCGTTGATCACGGTGGCGCCGTCGCCCACCGACAGGCCGCGCCGGCCGGCGTAGGTGGTGGTGCCGGCCAGTTCCAGCGTGTGGCTGCCCAGCACGGAGGGGGTGGAGTCGAAGTCGGTGCCCGAGATGGCGGTGGCGCCTTCCAGCCGGGTCACGCCGGTGCCGCGCAACTCGGTGCTGATCCAGGTGGTGGGGCCGGTGACCACCAGGCGGCCGTTGTTGGTGAGCTGGCCTTGCAGCAGCGAGGCGGCGCCCAGGCTGCCGCCGTCGCTCAGCGTCAGGTGGGCGCCGCCGTCCAAGGCGAGTCGGCCGGTGCCCGTGACGGTGGCCGCCGTGAGGGCCGTGCGGATGCGTGTGTCTGCGCCGCCCAGCAGCACCGTGTCGCCGGCTTGCGGCATACCGTCGCTGCCGTCGTTCCAGTTGTTGACGACGTCCCAGAAGCCACCCGCTGCGGCCCCGGTCCAGGTGTAGGGCACGGCCGTGACCGTCACGTTCAGGCCGGTGGCGCCGTAAGCCGCGGCGAAGCGATAGCCGGAGGCCTGGGAGAAGTCCAGGCTGGTGAACTCGCTGCCAGCCGTGCGCTGGCTCCAGCTCATTACAGTGAACTGGCTGCCGCGTGCCAGACGCTGGCCGCTTGGCACCGATAAATTCAGCGAGCCGCCCAAGTTGGCATTGCCACTGACCGCCAGCAGGTCGGCGCCGCTGCGGCTCAGATCGACCTGCAAGCCGCCGCTGGTGGCCAAGTTGCCCAGTAGCTGCAACTGGCCGACTTGGCCAAGCCCGCCGGGTGCCAGGCTGCCGGTGTTGGTAAAGGTGTCCAGCGCGCGTACCGTGCCCGAGCCGGCCAGCGTGCCGGCGTTGGCGAAGCTGGCGTGGGCACCGTCCAGCTCGGCGCCGCTGGCGATGTTGATGAGGCCTTGGTTGTTGAAGCTGTTGACAAGTCGTAGCGTGCCGGCATTGACATTGACGGTGCCGGTGTTGTTGAACAGCACGCCGGGCTGAAACGTGGTGACGGTCGCCGAGCTCTTGATGAAGCGGCCTGCGTTGTCGAAGTTGCCGAGGATCAGTTCGGAAGCCAAGTTGGTGAACGAGGTGTTGAAGCTCGTTTGGTCAAGCCAACTGCCCTCGTTCACCAGACGTGCATTGAGGATTTGGAGCAAATTTGGGGATGAGGAATCGAGCGTTTGCACACTGCTGCTGCCTTTCAGCACCAGTGTGTGGCCACCCGAGAGGAAGAGCCCGCGAGCAAAATTCAGGGTTGCCGATCCGTCGACACGGGTCGTGCCAGGGCCTAGGAGGCTTCCGTCGCGCCAAGTCAGCAAACTCGAAATCGCGGCGGTGGCGGTGCTGTTGAAAAATCCCCTATCCATTGTCAAGCCGCCCAGCGAGCTATTTCTTGAGAGGGTCAGGCCGCTGTTGCCGGGCGCGCTTATGAGCAGCGCGCCCGCGCCAGTCACGCTGCCGGCTCTGGAGTTGCCGGTGATCTGCGTGTTGAAGCTTCCGAGCTGCACATCGTCCAGCGCCGTGGGCAGGGCCAGGTTTTGCCAGTTGCTCAAGTCATTCCAGCTCCCTTCGTGGGATCCGACCCATGTGACCGTGGCGGCGGACACCGAAGCGGCTCCGAACAGGGGCAGCAAGGCCAGGGCGAGATTTGTCAGGCTAGGTTTTTTCATGGAAAGAGTTCTTCAATGGAGTTGCTGCGACGGCTGGCGGTCAGGGGCTGGATGGGCCAGTTCTGTAGCCCGAAAACTGGCGCCGCGGGCCGCGCAAGCCAGTGGTCAAGACTGTAGGTTTGGCGGGGCCAGACCGCCATTCGCCCAAGTGCGTAGGGAGGCCTAGTCGTCTACGCACCTGTGCGTAGACGACAAGTTTCACGCGCCCGGAACGCTTGCCGGAGCGCATCGGCGTGGTAACAATGCGGCGTTTCATTCGTCAATTCATGAGGGCGCCGCTGATGTCACAGGCAAAGCCGGTTGAATCGCTCCAGACCTTTCAAGAAAGGGTCTTTGCCAGACATGTGCTGTTTGATCTGCCATTTCCCGTCGCCCCTTCGTTTTTGCTGATTGCGCTCATCAGTTGGGTGCTGCGCGGCAAGGTGTCGGATGCCTGGCTGATGGCCTGGGCTGGGTGGGCGATTGCGGCGGCGCTTGCACGCATGGTGTTTGATCGCCGCATGCGCAAACGGGTGGACGCCGGGAACGGCTATGCCACCACCTTGCGCGTTGGGGCCGCTCTGGCGCTCCCCCTGGGGCTGGTGTCCGGATTTTTTGCATGGCTGTACTTTGACGTGAACGAGGCCACGACCATGGCCATCCTGAGCACCTATATGACCGTCATCATCGTGGGCTCGGTGGCGCCCACATCGGTGTATCTGCCGACCTTTTACTTGCTAGTGCTTGGGGCCTATGGGCCATATTTGCTGAAACTCTTGCAAGACGGCCGCACGGGGCACTGGGTGGTGCTGGGTTTGAACCTGCTGTTTCTGATGGTCACGTTTCGCTATGCCCATGCAGCCAACCGGATGCACCGGGAAGCGGTGCGCCTGCGTTATGAGAAACAGCAGTTGATTGAAGACCTGAGTGAGCGCCGGGCCGCGGCTGAGCTGGCGTCCAGTACCAAGTCTTTGTTTCTGGCCGGCGTCAGCCATGATTTGAAGCAACCCATTCGTGCGATGGGCCTTTACCTGGGCGCGCTGCAGCACACCCCGGCCACGGAGCGCGCTGCTGCGCTGGCGCGGGTGATGCCCAAGATGGAAAAATCCCTGAGTGAGTTGCACGGCCAGGTGACGCGCTTGCTGGAGTTGTCGCGTTTGGAATCGGGCGCCTTGCAACTGCATCTGGAGCGGGTGGAATTAGGCACGCTGTTTGCCGATCTGCGCTCCTTGTTTGATGGGCAGGCCCGAGCCAAGGGCCTGCGCTTGCGCTTTGCCAGCCTGGTGCGGCGGCGCCAAGTGGCGGTGTGGGCCGACAAGAATATGCTGGCGTCGGTGATGCAAAACCTCATCAGCAATGCCATCAAGTACACGGCAAGCGGCGCGGTCTATGTGGGTACCCGCCAGCGCGGCGGCGACCGTGAGAGGAGGCAAATATGCTTGGAGGTGCGCGACAGTGGCCGGGGTATTGCACTGGAGCAGCAGGCGCACTTGTTTGACGCCTATCGCAGCTTTGACGACCGGCGCGCCCAGGAAAGCCATGGCCTGGGTCTTGCCCTTGCCAAGGCACAGGCCAGCTACCTGGGCGCCGCTATTGTTTTGAACAGCGCGCCCAACAAGGGCGCGGTGTTCACCTTGTGTGGCCTGCAGCTCCCGAGCGTCGACGCGCGGCCGGGCGCTTGATCAGCAATCCCCAGGCAGAGAGGCCCGGCCCAGGGTTCGGATCGCATAGGCCGCCATTTCGGCGCTGTTGCGCAGCTTCAGTTTGCCGCGCAAGTTCTCTCTATGCTTGCGCACCGTGCCTTCGCGGATGCCCAGTTTGCTGCCGATTTCCTTGCTGGTGAGGCCCTCGCCGACCAGTTGCAACACGGTGGTTTCGCTGGCGGTGAGTTTGACCTCGGTGTCAGCGGCCTGGCCCTCCACAAAGAGCTGGGCGATGTCCTGGCTGATGTAGTTGCGCCCCTGTGCCACCCGCCGCAGCGCCAGCAGCAACTCACCGCTGCTTTCATTCTTTGGCACATAGCCGAGTGCGCCCAGGGCCAAGGCCGCTCGCACCGAACCCGCGTCCATGCGCGCCGTCACCACGAGGCAGTGTGGCGCTGCCTCCACGGCCTGCAGGGCTTTCAGCAACGCCAGCCCATCCAGACCGGGCAAGCCGAGGTCCAGCAGCAGCACGTCCGGACGGAGTTGCTGCGCCTGCGTCAATGCGCTCACACCATCCGCCGCCACGCCTATGCACTCCATGTCGGCTTGCGTGTCGAGCAGCATGCCCAGCGAATCGGCCAGCATGGCATGGTCTTCTGCGATGAGAATACGGATCTTGGGCATCGGCTGTCACTGCAAAGAGAGTGGAAGTATCCAGGAGGTCGTTCAGGTCTTGGTGACACCGACAGGAAACTCTGCCGCCCCAAAGCACGTATGACGCCCCTGAAACGGTTAGCCCGTCCAAATTCCGCCCTGGCAATGCCAGTTCCAAGTGCTTGCGACTTCAAGCACGCCGTCCGCTACCACCGCGCCCGCATTGCTGCGATGCGAGGCCGACCCGAGGAGGCACTGGCGGCCCTGGAGGGAGGCGTACCGCCTGGGCGCGCGGCGGGGCTGGTGGCTGGTTCAGGGACCCGGCGCTGCAAAGCCTGCGCGAACTGCCGCGCTTCAAGGCCGTGTTGGCCCGCATCAAGGAAATGAACCAGGCGCAACGCCAGCGCTTGCTGATCTGATGGATGGACCCGCAGGATTTGGGCCTTGCAGATCAGGGCCTTCTCACCCCATCAGGTCGTCCGATCCACTTCCTGTTTGTCAGGTCGGCGCCTTGCCGCGAGCTTCTAGCAGGCTTGCAGTCGCCTGCGAAACTCTTGCGCGTGGCGAAAGCGATTCAGACCGAGAAGCTGGAACCGCAGCCGCAGCTGGTCGTCGCGTTCGGGTTCTTGATCACGAACTGCGCGCCTTGCAGATCGTCCTTGTAGTCAATCTCGGCGCCGGTCAGATACTGCAGGCTCATCGCATCGATCAACAGCGTGACGCCGTTCTTGTGCATTTGCGTGTCGTCTTCGTTGACGACCTCATCGAACTGGAAGCCGTACTGGAAGCCCGAGCAACCACCGCCCTGCACGAACACGCGCAGCTTCAGGTCCGGATTGCCCTCTTCGGCCACCAGGTCGCGCACCTTGTCGGCGGCGCTGTCGGTGAACACCAGCGGCGGCGGCGGCATATCGTCTGCGACGACGGAAAGATTTTCTGCGACTGCGTTCATGGCGATTCCTGGAGTTCTGGGGCTGTCACTTGAGATGAGGTCTCAAGCGGTCAAGTTCAATGGCTGCGTCCGCATCTTCACACAGTGACCAAAGCCCTGCAATGCCCGGGACTTTGAGGTTTTTGCGAAAAAGGCGGTCCAACAGCAAACAAGGCCGCAGAAGCGGCCTTGTTTCGTGGTCCCGTGAGGGCTCGGTGCAGCGCTGGAATTAGCGCTTGCTGAACTGCTTACGACGACGAGCGCCGTGCAGACCGACCTTCTTACGCTCCACTTCACGCGAGTCACGCGTGACGAAGCCTGCGCGACTCAGATCCGGCTTCAGAGCCGCATCGTAGTCGATCAGCGCGCGGGTAATGCCGTGACGCACTGCGCCGGCCTGACCCGACTCGCCGCCGCCCTTGACGCTGATCTTCAGGTCAAATGCTTCGCCGTTATTGGTCAACATCAGCGGCTGCTTGACGACCATGATCGAGGTCTGGCGACCGAAATACTGCTCAACGGACTTGCCGTTGACCAGGATCTGGCCGGTACCTTTTTTCATGAACACGCGTGCCACCGAAGACTTGCGTCGGCCTGTGCCGTAGTTCCAGTTTCCGATCATCACCGCTCCTTAGATTTCCAGCGCTTTGGGCTGCTGGGCGGTGTGCGGATGCGTGGCACCTGCATACACCTTCAGCTTCTTGACCATCGCATAACCCAGCGGCCCCTTGGGCAGCATGCCCTTGACGGCCTTTTCCAGGGCGCGGCCCGGATGCTTGGCTTGCATGTCCTTGAACTTGGTGGCGTAGATGCCGCCCGGAAAGCCCGAATGACGGTAGTACACCTTGTCATTGGCCTTGTTGCCGGTCACGCGGAGCTTTTCCGCGTTGATGATGACGATGAAATCGCCGGTGTCCACGTGAGGCGTGTAAATGGCCTTGTGCTTGCCGCGCAAACGGAGTGCCACTTCGCTGGCAACACGTCCGAGCACCTTGTCGGTGGCGTCA
>Ga0187845_1000389_pt1 | contig 25871 bp, 24 predicted proteins | sample SpaLakP09_SKY_68_FD_134515 | JGI IMG/M metagenome (GOLD analysis project Ga0187845, IMG submission 134515) | Oligotrophic lake water microbial communities from Sparkling Lake, Wisconsin, USA - SP09_SKY_68 | ecosystem: Environmental > Aquatic > Freshwater > Lake | place: USA: Sparkling Lake... | reverse complement strand
TTGCCATAGACCTTGTTGAGCCGCACCATCAGCGCCGACGAGAACGTGTTCAGCGCAATCTTCTGCGCCGTGCCGGCCTTCAGCCGCGTGCTGCCGGAGATGACCTCGGCACCGGTGTCGAGGATCACGCCGATCTCGGCCTGCTGCGCCACCGGCGCGCCGGGGTTGTTGGCGATGCCTATGGTCAGCGCGCCGGCCGCTCGCGCGGCCTCGATGGCGCCCAGCACGTAAGGCGTGCCGCCGGAAGCAGCCAACAGCAGGGCCACGTCGTTGGGGCCGGGGTTCAGCGCGGCGAGGTCGGCGGCGCCCTGGGCGCGGTCATCCTCGGCGCCCTCGACGGCGACGAACATCGCGCCGGTGCCGCCGGCAATGACGGCCACGGCCCGCTCGCGCGGCCAGGAGAAGGTGGGGTAGAGCTCCACGCTGTCCAGCACGCCCAGGCGCCCCGACGTGCCGGCGCCGGCATACAGCAGCCGGCCCCCGGCGCGGATGCGGGGCAGGGCAGCGTCCAGGGCGGCGGCGAGTTGCGGGGCGGCCGCTCTCACGGCCGCGACGGCGGCGGTCTGGTCATCGATGAACGCATCCAGCAGCGCCGGTGTGGCGTAGGTGTCCAGGTCGGGATGTCGTGTACTCGGGGTTTCGGTGTTCAGCATGAGGAGTGGGCGGCCAGGCTGCCGCACTCTATCGTTTGACAACCGGTCCCGCGCATGCCCAGCGGCATTGCAGTCATAACGGCAGCTCATCAGAATCTGCCGGCCGGCTGTAAGGAGCTGGGCCTGGTGCCCGACGCAAGCAGGCAAGTCGATGCCGGGCGCTCCGCTTTTCCCGGCTTTGACCTGTGGTGAACCCGATCTGAACCACTACCCTTTTTTGGAGATTTCCCATGAACGCATCCCTCAAGACTGGCCTGGGCATTGCTGCCGCCGCTGCCGCCCTGTTCGCAACCGCCGTGCCCACCACCGCCATGGCCGCCGACGGCATGGTCAAGTGCTCCGGCGTGAACAGCTGCAAGGGCACCTCCGACTGCAAGACCGCCAAGAGCGACTGCAAGGGCCACAACAGCTGCAAGGGCCAGGGCTGGGTCAGCAAGAAGTCGGCCGACGAGTGCACCAAGGCCGGCGGCAAAGTCGAAAAGTAATCGGCTGAACTAGCCACCCGACGCCGCGCCTGGGCCGATCGCCTGGCGCGGCGTTTTCACCTTCTGCCCATGACAAGAATCCAAGGCTTCGGCCTCGGCTTGCGCGTCGAGCATTACGCGGCCTTCGAGGCCGGTGTGGATGCCGCCGTGAAGCCCGACTGGCTGGAGATCATTTCCGAGAACTACCTCGTGCCCGGCGGCCCGCCGCTGGCGCACCTGGAGCGCATCCGTACGGACTACCCGCTGGTCATGCATGGCGTGTCCATGTCCATCGCCGGCGCCGAGCCGCTGGACCTGGCCTACCTGCGCGAGCTGAAGGCGCTGGCTGACCGGCTCGAGCCTGGCTGGGTGTCTGACCACCTCTGCTGGAGCGCCGACGCGCACAGCCAGCTGCACGACCTGCTGCCCGTGCCGCTGACCCGTGCCGCGCTCGACCACGTCGGTGCGCGCATCGCCCAGGTGCAGGACGTGCTGGGCCGGCCGCTGGTGCTGGAGAACGTGTCCAGCTATGTGCGCTTTGCGGCCGACGAGATGCCCGAGTGGGACTTCATCTCGCAGCTGCTCGCGCAGACCGGCGCGCGCCTGCTGCTGGACGTCAACAACGTCTACGTCTCGGGCCGTAACCACTGCTTCGACCCCATCACCTATCTCGACGCCATCCCCGCCGAGCGCGTCACCCAGATCCACCTCGCCGGCCATGAGGACCGCGGCCACATCGTCATCGACACGCATGACCACCCCGTGCGGCCCGAGGTCTGGTCGCTGTACGAGCACGCGCTGAAACGCTTCGGCGCCGTGCCGACCATGATCGAGCGCGACGACCACATCCCGCCGCTGCCCGAGCTGCTTGACGAACTTGCCATCGCTCGCCGCTTGGCTGCCGCCTCATGAGCGTTGTTCAACAACAGCGCCAGCTTGCTGCGGCTATCCGAGACGGCGGCGATGCCACCGGCCTGCTCGCCGGCGACTACGCGCTGGGCCTGGACGTCTACCGCCAGGCCTACCGTGCTCGCCTCGTCGCTGCGCTGACCGACAACTACACCGTGCTGGCCCGCGCGCTGGGCGACGAAGCCTTCGACGCGTTGGGTCACGCCTACCTGGCCGCAAAGCCCAGCCGCCACCCGTCCATCCGCTGGTTCGGCCACGGGCTGGCCGGCTTCATGGCCGAAGCCGGCGACGACCTCGTGCCCCACGCCAGCCTGGTCGACTTCGCCGCCATGGACTGGGCGCTGCGCGGCGCCTTCGACGCCGCCGAGGCACCCTTGCTGGACCCGGCCACGCTTGCCGCACTCAGCCCCGACGACTGGGCCGACCTTGTGCTGCACCTCCACCCCAGCGCCCGGCGTGTGAGGCTGGGCTACGCCATCGAACCCGCCTGGCGCCTGCTGCGGGAGTGGGAGCCGGAGTCAGGTGCCGACCAGCCCGAACTGCCCGAGCCCCAGCCACACGAGCATGTGCTGCTGACCTGGCGCCAGGCCGACGAGACGCGCTGGCGCTCACTGGAGCCGCTGGAGGCCGCGCTGCTGCAAGCCGTCGCTGAGGGAGCGCCGTTCGCGCTGCTGTGCGAACGTGCCGCTGCCGAGTTGGGTGACGCCGAGGCCGCCGCGCCCGCCGTCATCGGCGCCCTGCAGCGCTGGCTGGCCGACGGCCTGTTGCGCCAGCCCTGAACCCCTCAGCCGACGCATATCGAGCGGCTTGGCTATCCTCCGCCCACCCGATCACCCGAGGTTCGCCATGTCCCGTCTTCTGACCGCCCTGCTCGCGGCCCTGCTCATCCCCACCGCCCATGCCGCGCTCAGCGTCGGCGCCCCTGCGCCCGACTTCAGCGCCGACGCCGCCGTCGGCGGCCAGCCCTTCAAGTTCAAGCTCGCGGAAGCCTTGAAGAAAGGCCCCGTGGTGCTGTACTTCTATCCCAAGGCCTTCACCAGCGGCTGCACCGTCGAGGCCCACCAGTTCGCCGAGGCGACCGACAAGTTCGCGGCCGTGGGCGCCACTGTCATCGGCATGTCCAATGACGACATCGAGACGCTGAAGAAGTTCAGCGTCGAGGCCTGCCGCAGCAAGTTTGCCGTCGCGGCAGACGCGGGCGGCAAGGTCATCAAGGACTATGACGTGGCGCTGAAGATGGTGCCCGGCACCATGGCCGACCGCGTGTCCTACCTGATTGGCAAGGACGGCAAGGTCGCCGCCGTGCACGCCAGCATGAACCCCGACGGCCACATCGACGCGATGCTGAAGGCCGCCCAGCAGTTGAAGAAGTGATTGATCTCAGCGCGGCCGACCTGCTGGCGGCCTATGCCGGGGGACGGCTGTCGCCTGTCGACGTGATGCAGGCCGTGCTCGCCCAGGCGGCAGCGCGCGAGGGCGAGTTGCACGCGCTGTGCGCCGTCGACGCCGAAGCCGCCCTCGCGGCCGCCCGTGCCAGCGAGGCGCGCTGGCGTGCCGGCACCGCGCTGCCGCTGGACGGCGTGCCCGTCACGCTGAAGGAGAACATCGCCGTGCCCGGTGCGGCCTATCGCCTGGGTACGGCCGCCACGCCCGAGGGCGCCGTGGCAGCCTTCGAGGCCCCGCCGGCCGCGCGCCTGCGCGAGGCCGGCGCCATTGCCTGGGCGCGCACCACCATGCCCGACTACGGCATGCTCAGCTCGGGCCTGTCCAGCCTCTACCCCGAGCCCGCGCGCAACCCGTGGGATGTGCGCCTGACACCCGGCGGGTCGAGCGCCGGCGCTGCTGCCGCTGCGTCGGCCTGTTATGGCCCGCTGCACCTGGGCACCGACATCGGCGGCTCCATCCGGCTGCCGGCCGGCTGGTGCGGCCTTGTGGGCCTCAAGCCCAGCCATGGCCGCGTGCCCATCAAGCCGGCCTACGCCGGCCGCGTCGCCGGGCCGCTCACACGCACGGTGCAGGACGCCGCGCTGATGCTGGCGACGCTCGCCCAGCCCGATGCCCGTGACCCGACCCAGCTGCCGCCTGGCCAGGTCTTGCTGCGGCCGCTCGAACTGAAGGGCCTTCGGCTCGGTCTGATGCTGGACGCCGGCTGGGGCGATGCCGCGCAGCCCGAGGTCGAGGCCGCCATCACCGCAGCGGCACGCGCCTTCGAACAGGCCGGTGCCAGCGTCGAGCCGCTGGCCGGCTTCACGACGCGCGACATGGCCGATGGCATGGACCGCTTCTGGCGCATGCGCTCCTGGCTGGACATCTCCGCGCTGCCGCCCGAGCAGCGCGCCAAGGTGCTTCCCTACATCCTCGACTGGGTGGCGCCCGCATCCGGGTACGACGGTGCGACCGTCTTCCATGGCTACAGCCAGATGCAGGCCTTGCGCGAGGCCGCCAACGCCGCCTGCGAGCCGTTCGATTTCGTGCTCTCGCCCGTCGCGCCCATGCCCGCCTGGCCGGCCCACCAGGCCAGCCCGCTGCACGACCCCGCGCGCCCCTTCGAGCACATCGCCTTCACGCTGCCCTTCAACATGAGCGAGCAGCCGGCGCTGGCCATCAACGCGGGCTACACATCGGCGGGTTCGCCCATCGGTCTGCAGATCATCGGTCGCCGCTTCGACGACGCTGGTGTGCTGGCCCTGGGCGCGCTGTGGGAACAACTCAGGCCGGCGCAGCGCCGCTGGCCCTTCAAGCCCTAGGCGGCTCCTGCTGCGGCAGGCCGGCCGCCTTCAGGTCGGCGTTGACGAGCGCCCAGGCGGTGTCGAAGTTGTCGGCGCGGCGCACCGGTCGGCTGGGGCGCCAGATGTCCATCAGCGCCGGCAGCCGCTCGATGCCCGGCAGGCCCGCCGGCACGAGGAAGACAGTCGAGATGGCGACCACGCCGTGCCTGGTGAAGCTGTCGATGCTGGCCCGCAAGGCCGCCAGCGCATCGGCATCCATCTGCAGGCTGCCGCGGATCTCCACCAGGTCGGCGAAGCGGCGGTCGGCCGGCAGCCGCTTGCCGGCCAGCACCAGGGCACGCTTGGTGGCGGTCATCAGTTCGGCGTCGAACGGCCCCTCGGCGATGGACATCATCACGCGCCCCTGTATGCCCACGCTGACGCGGCCAAAGCTCGGCCTGAACGCGGCATGGCGCGACTGCAGCGGGTTGGGCGAGGTGCTCATGATGTGAGACGATTTTGCACGCTCTGAGAGCGTTAGCCAGGCGTCATGACGATGTTGACTTTGTATGGATGCAAGGGTTCCGGCGCGGCCGCCATCGAGGCCGCGCTGGCCCGCGCAGGTCTCGCGCATGCCAGTGTCGATGCGTCCTCCTGGACGCCCGGCCCGGGCCTGGACGAGCTGCTGCGCGTGAACCCGCTGGGACAGATCCCGACGCTGGTTCTGGACGATGGCACGGTGTTGACGGAAAGTGCGGCCATCCTCATCCATCTGGGCCTCACTGTCGCGCCGGGGCTGTTGCTGCCGGACGACGCCAGCGCCAGGGCGCGGGCGATCCGGGGCCTGGTCTACATCGCGGCCAATTGCTACGCCGCCGTCAGCGTCATCGACTATCCCGAACGCTGGTGCGAGCCTTGTGACGACGCGACGAAGGCGCAGATTCGCGCCGGCACACGGGCACGGCTGCACCAGCACTGGCGGGTGTTTGCCGACCAGTTCGGGAGCGGGTTCGATGCCGGCTCGCCCGGCGCGCTGGAGCTGCTGGCGACGGTCGTGTCCAAGTGGTCGGGCGCGCGCCAGCATCTGCTGGCCGAGCGGCCGGCTTTCCACGCGAAGTTGCTGCAGGTCGAGCAGCATGCGGACGTGGCGGCTGTGTTCCAGCGCCACTGGCCCTGAAGGTCGCGCGCGCAGGCGCGGCAGAACACGCTGCTGCTGCGCTGCTTCAGGAAGCGGCCGGTGGCCGGCCGATGAGGCGCAGCGGCAGGTATTGGTAGTCGGCAGCGCCGGGCCTCTTCCAGGCCAGCATCAGCGCGATGCCTTCGCGCGGCCCCTGGAAGTAGCGGACGCGGAAGTTGCGCTGGCCCGCCGGCATCCTGACCGTGGCCTCCAGCGCGTTCGCCGCATGGATGCCGTCGTTGTTGATGACCTCCACGCCATCGATGGTCAGGATGGCGCCGTCGTCGGACAGCAGCATCACGTCCCAGGTGCCGGTTTCGGCCACGTCGACGGTGAAGCGGATGTCCAGGCCGAACCACTCGATGACGTCGCCCAGGCCCGGGAAGCCCTCGCGGAAGGAGCGCGGCGTGATGTCGAGCTGGGCGAGGCAAACGGTCTTCAACGGCGTCCGGCCCTGCATCTCGGCCACCGACGCGGCGCCGGAACGCAGCCGGTAGACGTCGGCCACCATGCGCCGATCCGGCGCGTCGGCGCACTCCTCGAACAGCTTGCCGCCGCCGCCCTTGCCGGTGGCCGCAGTGCCCGCGCCGCCTGCGGCGACCAGGCGCGGCGGGGCGGGCAGTGCTTCGGCCATGGCCAGGCCAGGAGCCGGGCTGTTGGCCAGAGGTTCGATCGCCTCGCGCGTCAGCGCCGCCTTGGGTGGCGGCTCAGCCGCCAGCCGCTCGGGTGGCCGTTCCGCGCGCAACTCCGGCGCCGGCTCCGGCCTCGGGACCGCGGGTTCCGGGGGCTTGGGCAGCAGCAGGACCACTTCCGTGTTCGGCGGCCTGGGCTTGGTCGCCGGCGGGCGCTGCGATTGCCAGCGCATGGCCGAGCTGAGCAGCACCACGTGGACGAGCAGCGCCAAGGCCAGCGCGTACGGATTGGCGATGCGCCGCCATGAAGGCGGGCGATCCGGGTGCGGCGATGTGGCGGGCATGGGGCGGGACTCTGCCCGGGAACCGCCGCGCAGGCACCCGGGGCTTCACCGAGCCCCTGTCAGTCCACGGTCCGCCGGTAGCGCAGCAACGCCACGGCCCCGGCCACGGCCAGGAAGGCCAGCATCGGCCAGACCTCCGGCATCAGCTCCGCCGCTCCCGAGCCCTTGAGCATGACGCCGCGCACGATGCGCAGGAAATGCGTCAGCGGCAGCACCTCGCCCAGCGTCTGCGCCCAGCCGGGCATGCCGCGAAACGGGAACATGAAGCCCGACAGCAGCATCGACGGCAGGAAGAAGAAGAACGTCAGCTGCAGCGCCTGCAGCTGGTTGCGCGCCAGCGTCGAGAACGTGAAGCCCACGCCCAGATTGGCCAGCATGAAGACGCCGATCATCGCCAGCAGCAGCGCCGCGCTGCCCACCATGGGCACGTTGAAGAGCACAAAGGCCGCGCCGAGGATGACGCCCAGCTGCACATAGCCGAGCACGACGTAGGGCAGGATCTTGCCCGCCATCACCTCGATGGGCCGTACCGGCGTGGCCAGCAGGTTTTCCATCGTGCCGCGCTCGCGTTCGCGGGTCATCGCCAGCGACGTCAGCATCACCATCGTCATCGTCAGGATGGTGCCCACCAGGCCGGGCACGATGTTGTAGCGCGACAGGCCCTCGGGGTTGTAGCGGCGCTGGATGCGCACTTCGAACGGCAGCGGCTGCGGCGCGTGGGCGGCCAGCGCGCCGCGCAGGTCGCGGCTCAGCGCGGTCTGGCTGAGCTGGCTCAGGGCGGCGATGGCGTTGCCGCCGGCCGAGGGGTCGGTCGCGTCGGCGGCAATCAGCACGGCGGGCTTCTCGCCGCGAACGACGCGGGCGCCGAAGTCGGCCGGCACGACGACGAGGAACTGGATATCGCCGCGCTGCAGCAGGTCGTCGCCGCGCGTCTCGGAGATACCGCTCTCGACGACGTGGAAGTAACCGCTGGTCTGCAGCGCCGCGACCAGGCTGCGCGCCATCGGGCTGGTGTCCTGGCTGACGATGGCCGTGGGCAGGCCCTTGGGGTCGGTGTTGATGGCGTAGCCGAACAGCACCAGCTGCATGATGGGCACGCCCACCGCCATCGCGAAAGTGAGGCGGTCGCGCAGCATCTGCTGCACTTCCTTCAGCGCGATGGCGAATGTGCGTGCCAGCGCTTGCATCAGGCGATTTCGCTGAAGTTGTCGGTCGCCTGGTCGACCAGCTTGACGAAGGCGTCTTCCAGGTCCTTGGCGCCTGACGCGTCGACGATGGCCGCCGCCGAGCCGCGCGCCAGCACGCGGCCGTAGGCGATGTAGACCAGCTCATCGCAGCGCTCGGCCTCGTCCATGTAATGCGTGGAGACGAGCACGGTGATGCCCTCGCTGGCGAGCTGGTGGATCTGGTCCCAGAACTCGCGCCGTGCCTTGGGGTCGACACCGGCCGTGGGCTCGTCCAGCAGCAGCAGCTTCGGGCGGTGCAGCAGGCAGGCGGCCAGGGCCAGGCGCTGCTTCCAGCCCCCGGAAAGCGACCCGGCAAGTTGCTTCTCGCGCGTCTTCAGGCCCAGTCGCTCCAGCGCGCCGTCGACGGCCACGCGGCGGTTCGGCATCGAGAACAGGCGCGCGACGAAGTCCAGGTTCTCGCGGATGGAGAGGTCTTCGTAGAGGCCGAACTTCTGCGTCATGTAGCCCACCTGGCGCTTCACCTCGGCGGCCTGGCGGCGGAAGTCCAACCCCAGCACACGGCCCTCGCCGGCATCAGGCGTCAGCAGGCCGCAGAGCATGCGCAGCGACGTCGTCTTGCCGCTGCCGTTGGGGCCCAGGAAGCCGACGATGCGTCCGCTGGCGACCTGCATGTCGACGCTGTCGACGACCTTGCGGCCGGCGTAGGACTTGCTCAGTCCCCTGACGTCAATCGCCAAGTCGCTCATTGACTGACATCCAGCGGTTGACCGGGATGCAGCCGCTCAGCGTCCTCCGGCTTCACGGGGCGCGCCTCGACGAGAAAGACCAGTTTGTCGCGCTGCTGGTTGGAGTAGATGACCGGCGGCGTGTACTCCGGCCCGGCGGCGATGAAGCTGATGCGCGCGGGGATGGCCGCGCCGCAGCCGTCGCAGCGCAGGCTCACTGGCGCGTCCAGCTTCAAGCCGCCCACCGCCGACTGCGGCACGTAGAAGCGCGCCTTGCGGTTGGCCGGCGGCAGCAGGGCCAGCACCGGCTGGCCGGCACCCACCCATTCGCCAGGGCGCATGAACACGTCCTGCACACGGGCCGGCATGGGTGCGCTCTGGCGTTTTTGCTCCACCCGCCAGGCCGTCTGCGCGCGGCCGCTCTGCGCGGCGTCGGCCAGCGCCCGTGCGGCGGTGCGGGCGTCGTCACGCGCGGGCAGCCGGGCGACCTGCACGGCGGCGTCCAGCTCGGCGACGCGGGCGCGGGTCTGGGCCAGCGCTGTCGCGGCATCGTCCACGCGGGACCGGGCGACGAAGCCCTGCGCCAGCAGCTCCTGCTGGCGCGTCAGGTCGATGCTGGCTTGGCGTTCGGCGGCGCGGGCCTGGTCCAGCTGCGCGCGGGTGACGGCCAGCTCCGGCGCGCGCCGGCCCTTGTCAGCGTCCTGTGCCTGCGCCTGGGCGCTCTGGGCACGGGCGCGGGCCTCGGCGTCGGCGGCGAGCTCGGGCGTCGCGTCCAGCTCGAAGAGGGGCTGGCCGGCGGCCACGGACTCGCCGGAGCGCACGGCCAGCGTCGTCAGCCGCCCCGCCACGGGCGGCGCGATGTAGACCAGTTCGGCCTCGGCGTAGCCCGTCCAACCCTCGGGCGGCTTGGGTGCGCAGGCGGCCAGCAGGGCGGGTATCAACAGCAGCGCAACTCTCATCGGCATCTCCATCACACACCGCTGGCCAGGCCCAGCAAGGCCCATTCGATGCGGCGTTGCAGCGCTGCATCGGACAAGACCTCGCCGTCGACCGCCGCCAGCAGCATCGGCGGCACCGCGTCGATCGCCTTCATGCCGCCGGCCAGCATCAGCGGTGCGACGACGGCGCCCATCAGGAAGGAAAACCGCGTCAGCAGCGGCTGTTGTGGCAGTCGGCCCTGGGCCTCGGCCTCCTGCAGCAAGGCCATCAGCACGCCCAGATGGCGCGGCGCGTTGGCGCGCAGGAAGTCTTTTGCCACGGCCTCTTCGGCCTGGGCGTCGGCCCAGACGCGGGCCAGCAGCGGCCGGTGCTCGCGCACGAAGCGCGCCATGCCCAGCAGTGCATCGGCCAGGCGCTCCATCACGTCGGCCTCGGCCTGGCTGGTCAGCGACAGCGCGCTGAACATGGCTTCGTAGTGCTGCTGCAGCAGGGCGCGCAGGAAGGCGTCCTTGCTGCCGAAGTGGTAGTGGACCATGGCCGGGTTGACGCCGGCCGCCTCGGCCACACGGCGCACCGACAGCCCGGCGCAGCCGAGCTGCGGGTAGAGCGCGGCGCCGGCGGCGAGCAGGGCCTGATCCTGATCCTGGCTGGGGCGGGGCATGGGCGTGATTATTGGGCGACTGACCAATAACTACAAGCTCACTAGGATCAGGAGGCGCCAAGACCTGCCCGAGCAGACCGCAGAACTCCAAGGAGACATCCATGAACCTTGCTACCTGGATGCGCAGCTTCACCATCCGGACCCGCATGCACGGAGCCATCGCGATGGTGCTGCTGATGTTCGCGCTGCTGGGCCTCACGGGCCTGCTGGGCGGCCGGCAGCTGATGGCGCTCAATGTCGACGTGACGACGCATGGCATGCGCGAGCTGCAGCAGCTCGGCGCCATCCGCCAGGCGCTGGCGGATGTGCGGCTGGAGGAGAAGCAGATGGTCATCGCCTACGAGGACCCCGACCAGGTGAAGCAGTTCCGCCAGCGTTGGGACGCCGCCATTCAGCGCCTGGCCACCGCGCTGCAAGGTCTGCAGGAGGGCAGGCAGCAGGACAACAAGGCCGTCGCCGCAGAGGCGCTGAAGTTCCTGCAGGACTACCGCGTGGCCGCCCAGCCGGTGCTCAGCCAGATCGAGTCCGGCGGCTTCGACACCGCCAAGGTGGCCGACCGCATGCTGAACCGGCCCAAGGCGGCCATGCGCGAGATCGAGCAGCGCGTGGAGAAGGTGGCCGGCCTTGTCGAGGCGCAGGCCAAGGCCGCCGAGGCCGAGTTCGGCGCGGAGATGGGCCGCATCGGCTGGCGCTCGGGGGCGGTGTTGCTGGTCGTCATGGTGCTGGTGGTGCCGCTGACGCTGGTGAACTCCGCCACCATCACCAGCCCGATGCGCTATGCCAGCACGGTGGCCCAGTCGATTGCCGGCGGGGACCTGAACAACGCCATCCGCGTTGTCGGCCGCGACGAGGCATCCGACCTGCTGCGTGCGCTGGACGCGATGCAGGCCAGCCTGCGCGAGCTGGTGCGCCAGGTGAAGACGTCGGCCCAGAGCATAGACACGGCCAGCAGCGAGGTTGCGTCCGGCAACCAGGATCTCAGCCAGCGCACCGAGCAGGCGGCCGCCAGCCTGCAGGAAACCACCAGCTCCATGGACGACCTGACCAGCGGTGTGCGCCACGGCGCCGACGCCGCTGGCAAGGCGCGCGTGCTGGCCGAAGGCGCCGCCGAGGTGGCGCGCCGTGGCGGGCAGGAAGTGGCCGAGGTGGTCGCGACGATGGAGCAGATCAACACCAGCTCGCGCCGCATCGGCGACATCCTGGGCCTCATCGACAGCATTGCGTTTCAGACCAACATCCTGGCGCTGAACGCAGCCGTCGAGGCAGCGCGGGCGGGCGAGCAGGGGCGCGGTTTTGCCGTGGTGGCCGGCGAAGTGCGCCTGCTGGCGCAGCGCTCGGCGGAGGCGGCGCGTGAGATCAAGTCGCTGATCGCCGCCAGCCTGGAGCGCACCGAGGCCGGGTCGCGCCTCGTGCAGCATGCCGGGGCGACCATGCATGACATCGTCAGCCATGTGCAGAAGGTCAGCGACATGATCGGCGAGGTCGCCGAGGGCGCGGCCGACCAGAGCGCGCGCATCGGCCAGATCAATGGCGCCGTCTCCCAGCTGGACCACATGACGCAGCAGAACGCGGCGCTGGTCGAGCAGTCCGCCGCGGCCGCCGACAGCCTGCGCCAGCAGTTGCAGTTGCTGACCGGCGCGGTGGCGCAGTTCCGGCTGGACGGTCGGGCTTGAGAGTGATTGGACGCAGGACGGAAAAGGCGATGCTGGATCGCCGCCAGGCCCTGGTGCTGGCGCTGACGGCGGGGCTCGCAGCAGGCGCGCGTGCCGAGGCACTGCAACTGGTCAGTGCCGACTTCCCGGCGCTGATCAGCCCGCATGGGCCTGACGCCCCCGGCCCCCTGGGCGAGTTCCTGGTGCAACTCTGCGCGCTGGCCGGCTGGAGCCTGCAGCCCAGCTTCTACCCGTTCGCGCGGGCCATCCAGATGGCTCGCACCGGCCCGCGTGTGCTGATGGCACCGCTGGCGCGCACCTCTGTGCGCGAAGCCCAGTACCGCTGGCTGCTGCCGCTGTACACCCAGCGCTATGTGCTGATGGGCTTGCGCAGCCGCTGGCCCGCCGGCATAGACACGGCGGAGGCGCGCAATGCCACGGTGCTGGTGTTGCGGGGCACCGTCGGCACCGAGAGCCTGCAGCGCCATGGCTTTCGGCGGCTGGCGTTGGAGGGCAACTACGCGGCCCTGCTGCGTCGCATCGACGAGGGCAGCGCCGACCTGCTCTATGGCGCATTGCCCGCGGTCACAGCCGCGCTGCGCGCTGCCGGCCGGGACCTGGCGCACTGGGTCCAGGGGGCGAGCTTCGAGCAGCACGAGATCTGGCTGGTCGGCAGCGCCGATCTGCAGCCGGCGGAGGTTCAGGCGCTGGCTGCGGCGCTGGAGAAGCTCAAGCGCGACGGCGGGCATCAGCGCCTGCTGCAGCGCCTCGGCGCCCAGCCGCCGTCGGCTTCGTCCTAGGCGCCGGGCTGGCTCTAGAATCCTTTTACAGCGCCGATTTGTTCCGGATTGCGGGCGCTCTACAAATGCCGCTAAACAGGGCGTTCCGATCAACCGGCGTCCCGCAAGTGGCGCCGGTTTTTTAGTTTTTGGAGTGAGGCCAATGACGGGCCGAAGCGTCGGCGACGTGTCGCCGCAGAGTTTTCATTTCGACGAGCCCCTGCCGCTGCGTAGCGGCGCCAGCCTGCCTGCCTACGACCTGATGGTCGAGACGTATGGGCAGCTCAATGCCGAGCGCAGCAACGCCGTGCTGGTGTGCCACGCCCTGAACGCCAGCCACCACGTCGCCGGCACCTATGCCGGCCAGGCCAGGAGTGAAGGCTGGTGGGACAACCTCATCGGCCCGGGCAAGGCGCTGGATACCGACAAGTTCTTCGTCATCGGCGTCAACAACCTGGGCTCCTGCTTCGGCTCCACCGGCCCCATGCATGTGAACCCCGCGACCGGCAAGGCCTGGGGTGCGGACTTCCCCGTCGTCACCGTGCAGGACTGGGTGGACGCGCAGGCCCGCTTGGTCGAGCGCTTTGGCATCCTCAAGCTGGCGGCGGTCCTAGGCGGCAGCCTGGGCGGCATGCAGGCGCTGGACTGGGCGCTGCGCTACCCCGAGCGGCTCTCGCACTGCATCGCCATCGCGACGGCGCCCAACCTGTCGGCGCAGAACATCGCCTTCAACGAGGTGGCTCGCCGCGCCATCGTGACCGACCCCGACTTCCACGGCGGCCATTTCTACGAGCACGGCGTGGTGCCCAAGCGCGGCCTGCGCGTGGCGCGCATGATCGGCCACATCACGTATCTCTCGGACGACGTCATGGCCGAGAAGTTCGGCCGTGAGCTCAAGGGCAGTGCACTGGGCTACTCCACGCAGGAGATCGAGTTCCAGATCGAGAGCTACCTGCGCTATCAAGGTGACAAGTTCAGCGACTACTTCGACGCCAACACGTATCTCCTGATCACTCGCGCGCTGGACTATTTCGATCCGGCGGCCGAGCATGGCGGCGACCTGACGCGCGCCTTCGGCTCGGCGCGGGCCAAGTTCCTCGTTGCCAGCTTCACGACCGACTGGCGCTTTTCGCCGGCGCGCTCGCGCGAGATCGTCAAAGCGCTGCTCGACAACCGGCTGGACGTGAGCTACGCGGAGATCGATGCACCCCACGGCCACGACGCTTTCCTGCTGGATGACCCGCGCTATCACGGCGTGCTGCGCGCCTACTTCGAGCGCATCGCCACTGAGCTGGAGAGGCCGGCCGCGGTGCAATTCAAAGGGATGGCGATATGAGCTTCGACCCGGCAATTGCGGCGCTGGTGCCGCCCGGCTCGCGCGTGCTCGACCTGGGCTGCGGCACCGGCGAGCTGCTGGAACACCTCATCAAGCACAAGGGCTGCAGCGGCTACGGCGTGGAGCTGGACGACGCCAACCTGCTGGCCTGCATGAAGCGCGGCGTCAGCGTCATCCAGCGCAACCTGGAAGAAGGTCTGGCCATCTTCGAGGACCAGAGCTTCGACGTCGTGCTGCAGCTGGAGACGCTGCAGAACCTGCGCAACGCCGAGGCCATGCTCAAGGAGACGGCGCGTGTGGGCAAGATGGGTATCGTCAGCTTCCCCAACTTCGCCCATTGGCCCAACCGGCTGCAGGTGCTGTTCGGCCGCATGCCCGTCACGCGGGCGCTGCCCTACGAGTGGTACGACACGCCCAACATCCGCGTCGGCACCTACGCCGACTTTGGCGTGCTGGCGCGCAAGAACCGGCTGAAGATCCTGGACAGCTTCGGCTTGCAGAACGGTGAGGTCGTGCGCTCGCGGCCCAACCTGATGGCCAGCGTGGCGGTGTTCAAGTTCGAGCGGGAGTGATCCCGGCGCTCAAGGTCTGTGGTGTGGCCCATAAGACGGCCAGAGATGGACCTTGGTGATGATCCACGGCGGCTGCAACTGGTCGGCCTGCAGGGCGGCGTTGATGAGCTTGAGGCGGTGCTCCTGGTCTGACGCAACGAGCAGTGGCGCCAGCCCGTTCACGGCCGGCAGGAACTGCAGTTTGGAAGGGAAGTTGAACAAGGTCGCGTCGCTGGCGATGACCTGGCGCGAGCCGTCGCGGGTGTCGATGCGCACGATGCGCAGTTGCAGGGAGTCGGCCGCGTAGAGCGCGCTGTCGCCAGGCCGGAAGGCCAGCCCGTGCAGCGACTCCGACGCCGTACCCGGCGCGCGTGGCGACACCGGGCGAATGTCCAGTGCCCGTGCGGCCGGGCTGCGCTTGGCGTCGACCAGCGAGGCTGTGGGGACGCGGTAGACGCCGCCGTTGCAGGTTGTCGAGAAGTACAGCTGGCCGGCGCGCTCGGCCAGGCCGACGACGCCGGGCGCGAAGTTGCCTGCGGTGGTGAAGGGCAGGCCGCCGACCGTCGTCGGCGTGAAGGCGCAGGGCGCGAGCGTGGCAATCGGCTGGCCGTCCGACGGGAAGAGGCCGGGGGCGATGCTGCCGTCGGGCTTGATCACCCACAGCGCGCCGATGATGGATTCCGACACGACGTAGTGGCCGCTGCTCGTCACCTCCACGTCTTCCGCAAAGACGACTGGCAGCCCGTCGAAGCGCACGATGCGTGTCAGCGTCGCATGCAGGCGCAGCGTGTGCGGGTTGTAGAACACGCTGTAGTCGTAGACGCGCGGGACGGAGGGCGCCGTGGGGCTGGGCAGGCCGCCGGCGTCGAGCACCACGACATGGCCCTCGCGCGGCACGCGCAGCGAGAACGGCAGCAGCCAGCCGCCCGGCGGCGGTGGCAACTCCCCCAGCTGCTGGCCGGTGAAGCGGTCCAGCACGGCCACCGACGCGGTCAGCGGCTGGGTGACGAAGACGAGGCGGCTGTCGCCCGCGGCTGCGGTAGCCATCGTGTCGCGCTTCGCGTAGGCATAGGCCAGGCTGTGCCGGCCGGCGATGACGCCCGACTGCGTCTGCGCCAGGGTGGGCTGGGCCTGAAGCGCCTCCAGTACGGCGGTCTCGGCACTGGCGCTGCCTGCGAGCAAGGCGAACAGCAGGGGGAAGCTCTGCAAACACGGGCGGATTCCAGACATTGGGCGACTCCTCGGTGGCTGCCGGCAAGGCTAGCGACCGCGCCGGCTGCGTGGGCACGCCGGCGTACCGCATACACGGCACGTCCCCCACGATTGGCGGCGCGCAAGCGGCCCATGGCGCGTGCCCCTCTCCCTACACTGCCGCCATGAGGCTGGGGACCGATGACTGACACGTTGCCGGACACGACTCAACTGCGCCAGCGTGTCGAGCTGGATTCGCTGCGCCTGTTCCTCGCTCATCTGCGCGGCACCATGGTCGCGCTGGCCGTGCTCATCCCCGGCATGGTGCTGGCCTGGGCGGACTTCGCGCCGCTGCACTGGCGGCTGGCCTGGGCCGGCGCGGCCTATCTGGGCTGTGTGAGCCAGGGCTGGATAGGCTGGCGCATGAGCCGCCAGCAGGACCTGGCCGCTTCGTTGCCGCGCTGGCTGCCATGGCTTTACGCCAGCATCGCGCTGAGCAGCGCGGCCTGGGGGCTGGCGCCGCTGATGGTGTCGCAGGGGCCGTCGCCCGGGAGGCCGCTGCTGCTGGCCTGCGCCTTCAACGTGATGGTCGTGTTCGCCGGCAGCCATGCGCCGGGCACGCCTCGGCTGGGCCTGATGCTGGCGTTGCCGATCTCGCTGCTGTCCACACTCGCTGTGGCGCTCCAGCCCGGCCATGGCCTGCAGGCGCTGGGCTGCGGCTTGCTGTTTGCGCTTGTGAGCTGGTTTGGCTATCGGCTGCAGGTCGCCTTCAGAGAGGCCTTGGTGAACCGCCGTGAGGCCGAGGCACTCGGTGAGGCCTTGCGCGTGCAGGAGCGGCGCGCGCACGCCGCCGAGCGCGAGCGTACGCTGCTGCTGGAGCGCCAGCGCCTGATGCGCGACATGCACGACGGCGTCGGCTCGCACCACATCGCGTTGCTGCGCATGGCTGAGGCGGGCGCGGGTGGCGCCGCCATGGCCGAGCTGCTGCGCAGCGCCATCGAGGACCTGCGGCTGACCATCGACTCGCTCGAACCGCTGGAGCACGACCTCGCCACCTTGCTGGCCACGCTGCGCACCCGCATGGGCCATCGCCTGGACGACGCCGGCCTGAAGCTGGAATGGGCCATGGCCGACATGCCGGCGCTGCCCTGGCTGGAGCCGGCACAGGCGCTGCAGGTGCTGCGCCTGATCCAGGAGGCGATGACCAACGTCATCAAACATGCGAACGCGCGCACGTTGGGCGTGTGGGCACATGCAGTGGGTGATGCCCTGGAGGTGCGCATCCAGGACGACGGCTGTGGCTTCGACATCGCCACCGCGCAAGCGGGGCAGGGCTTGCCCAGCATGCGCCAGCGCGCCCAGGCGCTGGGCGCCAGCTTGCATTGGCACAGCGAAGCCGGGCGGGGCACCCGGATCAGCCTGCGGCTGCCGGTGCGGCGTGACTAACGTCCTTCAGCAAGGCTTGCCGGTTCTCGCCGCAGCGTCAGGCTGCGCAATTCGTCGTCGCCACGCTTCAACCTGCGGCCCACCGTCCATGCGACCAGCCACAGTGCCCACGACGAGGGCTCCGGCACGCTGCTGACATTGACGATGTCATAGGTGGTCAAGAAGGCGATGTCGATGCGGCGAAGCGTGGCCGAGGCCCGCTGGCCCACCATGCAGTCCAGGCTGACGCAGGTGGGGTCGGGCGACGAGGTGAGGTGATAGCCGCCCGTCACATGCGCCGACAGCGTCAGGTCCAGGCCGTCCAGCAACGCATGGGGGTCGATGCCGCTCAGCGACGGCGACACGCTCAGGCCGCTCAGCAGCCCGGAAGGCGTTGCGAGCAAGGACCCTGCACTGGCCACCGTGTCGGCGCCTTCCTCGACGCGCGCCGATAGCTCGTTGCGACCCAGCGAGATCGCCAGCTGCGCATGCTCGGGGGACTTGAACACGCTCTCGCTGCGGATGTCGAGCACGACAGGTTCGAACGAGATTCGCAACCTCTCGCCCTCTGACAACCACATGAACAACGGCGAGCCGATGTTGATGTGCATGCCAGTCGGGTCGAGGGTTGCCGTGTCGCCCAGGGTTGTCAGGCTCAAGGTCAGCGGGCCGCCGAACAGGAATGCCCAGCCGTCACCGTTGTTGACCAACGCGGGCAGTTGCATGTCCCAGTCAACCTTCCATCGCGCATCGGGCAATTGCTTGCTGTCCCAGGTGACGCTGGTGCCCGCCATCTCCACATGGCGCGCGTCGGCACGCGCGGCTGTGCTGGCCGTCAGCAGCGCAGACAGCGTGAGAACGCAGGCAACGAGTCTTGAGCGCATGGTGGTTTCCGGTGGTGGTTGATGGGTTCAGCGCGGTCTGAAGATCTCGGCCAGCAGATCGGGCCGACTCTCGACGCGCTGCAGCACCGGGTGGCGCGGGCCGGCGCGCACGTCCAGCGTCACGGTGCGGAACTCGTCGTCGCGGTGGATCAGCAGCTGCAGGGGCTTGTCGCCGTTGCGGTTGTCCTTCAGCGCCGCCTCGGCGCGCGCGGGCGTGAAGGCCATGCTGTTGACGGCCAGCAGCTTGTCGCCCGGTGCCAGGCCGGCCGTGAAGGCGGGCGAGGCCCAGTTGACGGCCGCCACGCCGCCGTCGGCGTCCACGCTCAGCCCGGCCGAGTAGCGCATCGAGAACAGCGGCTTCTTGGCGTCCAGCGAGGCGAGCTGCAGCGGCGTGCGCTGGTCGACGAAGCCGACCGCCCAGCCGCTGCGCGCGAGGCCGTCCAGCGTCGTCGTGGGCAGGCGGTGGTCCAGCCGCGCGCGCAGGAAGCTGCGCCAGTCCAGCGGCTCCACGGCGTTCAGCGCGGCCACCACGTCGTCGAAGCCGTAGAGGCTGGGCGTGCGGTCGCCGTCCTGGCCGACGAAGAAGCGCCGTGCGAAGTGGTCCAGCGAGCGCTGGCCGCCGCTGCGCTCACGGATCAGCGTGTCGGCGTCCAGCCAGATCAGCAGCGCTGCGTCCTCGCAGTAGTCGTAGCCGCGCGTCCAGTCGCGCCATTTCTGCGTGCCCTGCGAGGCCAGCGCGGGCGTGTTTGTCGTGTCCTGCAGGTCGCGCCACTGGCGGCCTGGCAGCTCGGCCGTGCGGGCTGCGGCCCAGGCCAGCTCCTGGCGCATCTGCTCGGCCGTCACCAGCCCGCTGCGCGCGGCCAGCACCTGGCCCCAGTACATCGTCAGGCCCTCGTAGACCCACAGCAGCGCGTTGTCCGTCGGCGAATTGAGATCGCGCTGCGCCAGCCCGACTGGACGGCGGAACTTGCCGTTCCAGGCGTGGGCCAGCTCATGCGCCACGTCATCGCGGCCGCGGCTGGCGGCAGCCCAGTCGTTGAAGTAGTCGCCGTCGTAGCTGTTCTCGCTCGACTCGTGATGCTCCAGCGCGATGTGGCCGAAGCCCTTGCCATCGGCCAGCAGCAGGTCGTAGTGCCGCCAGGGTCGGAAGCCGAACAGCTTCTCGGCCTGCTGAAGCAGGCGCCGGTGGGCCTCGATCTGTGCGTCGCTCGGCGGCTGCGTGGCTTCGCGGGCGCGGAACACGTGCAGCGCGGCGGGGCGTGCGGTGCCCGGCGAGTCCAGCTCGAAGCGGCGGTAGTTGATGCCGGCGTACAGCGGCGAGTCCAGCAGCGTCTCCAGCGTCTCGGTCTGGAACTCGGTCCAGCCCTCACCCGCCGCCGCCGGCCCGCTGCGCGCCCGCAGTGCGCCACCCCAGGCCCAGCCGGTGGGCAGCTTCACGCGGCTGTCCACCTCGACCTCGGCCAGCGGTCGGCCGGCGGGGTAGAGCACGAGCGAAGGCCAGGTCAGCGCCAGCGCATCGCGCGACAGCAGGCTGTTGGTCTCCACGCCCTTGCTCGGGCCCAGCCATTGGTAGTGCACGTCCACCGCTGTGGCGCCCACGGGCACCTGCACGTCGAAGCCGTGCAGGTCGTCGGGCGCGCGCATCCAAAGCAGCCGCTGGCCGCCCACGCGCACGGTCAGGCCCGCGAGCTGCGCCACATCGCCCGAAGGCCCGTGGTGGCCGGGTATCCAGCGCGGGTAAAGCAGCCGCAGCGGCCCCGGCGCGGCGGGGATGGTGGCGTGCACCTGGAAGATCCACTGCGCGGTGTTGGTGGCGTCTACGCGCACGGTCATAGCCGGCAGTGGCGGGGTGTCGTCGGGCGGGGCGGCAGCGCCGAGGCAGAGCGAAGCGCAGACAGCGCCAAGAAGAGCTGTCAATCGCTTCATGTTCGTTCTCACCTTGAGGCGCCATGGCACCGCCAGGCAGCTTGCCGACGCGAGGGCGCCGCGAATGCCGCAGGGGACGGGACGATGAATGCGGTGCAGCATGGGTTCTCCATGTGGTGGTCGGCGAAGCTCAGCAGCGCGGGCCGTTCGGCGCGGCATGCGCATGCCCCATTCATGACATGACGCCGCTCTTTGAACGACGACCACTCGCTGCGCTCGATGTGCGGCCATGTCCTCCCTGCGGGTGGTGCCGTCGCGCCAAGGCGCCGCCGGCCGCAAGACCGGTCAGCCACAGCCACGCCTGGTTCGGTTCTGGGACGGGCACATAGTTGTGGCCGCTGTCGCTGTAAACGCTGACGCCGGCCGGCAGTGGCGACAGGGTCACCATGCCGGTGTGCGAGTAGTCGGCGGCGCAATGGCCATACGACGCGTGGCAGCGCAGGTCGAGGAAGCTGTCCAGAGGCAGGTCGTCGCCTACCCTCAGCGTCAATGTCCCGCTGGCCCGGCCGGGCTGCTGCAGGTTGAGCACGATGTTGTTGAGCCCCCGGCCTGCCGTAAGGCCCATCTGCACGGCGCAGGAGAAGGGGTAACCCACGCCCGTGCAGTCGCCGTGCAGCTCTATGTTGAGCGTGACCTTGAACTCGCTCATGCCGGCCGGAAGATTGAAGTGCAGGTCGTCCACGAAGGTGGCGGTCGCGCGGGCGTCCTGGCCGCCTGCGTCGTCGGACGTCGCACCGACGGAGGCTTTCAACGCGCCCGATGAAGCCTCGGCCATGGCGCGGAAGGTGCGGCCGTAGGGGCCAGGGCCTGCTTGGCTCGCAAAGGACGATGCCCCGGACTGACTGTCGCAGTCGTAGTTCCAGACGTTGCCGCAGGCGGTGGCAGAGGTCGAAGAAGCGTGGGCCGACGCACCCGTGAAGGCGCATGCCAACGCGGCCGTCCCATGGGTCAGCAGACGGCGGGTGTGTTTCAGTGGCAAGGACATGAGGTTCTCCCGGGTGGCGCGGCGCTCAGTGCGCGGAGGTGGTTGTCCCGTGTGGGAAGACGGCTCATTCTGAAAATCTGGCTGTGCCGCCACTGCACCAGCCGTACCGCAATCACGGCACGTCTCCCTAACTCTGCGGACAGCCGCTCCCTAAACTCGTCCACATGAAGTTGCGCGTCCTCATCGTCGACGACGACCCCTCCGTGCTGCAGCCGTTTGCGGCGGCCGTGGAGGCCGCAGACGACATGCAGGTGGTGGGCCAGGCGGCCACGCTGGCGACGGGGTTGCACCTGCTGCGCAACACCCGGCCCGACGTGCTGTTGGTAGACCTTGGCCTGCCCGACGGCGACGGCACCGCGCTGATCGCCGAGGCCGCACGCGTGCTGCCGGACTGCGAGGCGATGGTGGTCACCGTCTTTGGCGACGAGGCCCACGTGCTGGCCGCCATCGAGGCCGGCGCCACGGGCTACCTGCTCAAGGACGCGTCGCCCAACGAGATCGTCGAGCAGCTGCGTGTGCTCAAGGCCGGCGGCAGCCCGATCAGCGCGGTGATTGCGCGGCAGATGCTGCGCCGCTCGGCCGCATGGGCACAGGCGCAGCGCAGCGCGGCCAGCCCGGCCGAAGGCGATGCGACCTTGTCGCCGCGCGAGCGCGAGGTGCTGGAGATGTGCGCCAAGGGCTACAGCTACGAGGAGATCGCGCCGCTGCTGGCGGTGTCGCGCCACACGGTCACAACCTTCGTCAAGCGCATCTACCGCAAGCTTCAGGTGCACTCGCGCACCGAGGCGGTCTACGAGGCGCGGCGCATGGGGCTGCTGCGTGATTGACCTGCGCGGGGCGCTGCGGGCCATCGCCTTGGCGCTGATGTTGATCGGCGGCGCCGATGCGCAGACGAGCGGGCCGCCGGCCCAGCGCTTCGAGCAGGCCGACCACCAGGTGCTGCCGCTGGCAGCCGCTGCATCCGGCCCGCCCTCAGCAGACCGCAGCTGGCAGCCGATCAGCCTGCCGCATTTGGAGCGCCGCCGCGTCGAGTTGGCGGGTGATGAGCCGGAACGTGCCCGCACCATGCACTGGTACCGCCTGCACTGGACTGCACCCGCTGGCCTTGCAGCAGACACGCCGCTGGCGGTCTACGTGCCGCGCGTGCTGTCGCAACCCGTGCAGCTGTGGCGTGAAGGCCCTCAGGGTTGGCAGAAGGTCTTCGACAACCAGGCCGGCGCGCAGGAGCAGTGGAACCGGCCCTTGCTCATCAGCCTGCCGCCTCAAGCGTTGGCGCCCGGTGAGACGCTGACCCTTGCGCTGGGCACGCCAAGCCGCCAGGGCCGCTTCCATGCGTTGTCACGCGTGTGGATTGGCCCCGAGGCCGAGCTGCGCGAACGGCACGCGCTGCGCAGCGCGCTGCAGCAGACCGTGCCGGCCGCCGCCAGCCTGGCCCTGGTGGTCATGGGGCTGCTGTCCTTCATCGTCTGGCTGGGCCGGAGGCGCGAGCGCGGTTATCTCTACTTCGCCTTCGCCGCCGTCGGCTGGACGCTGCGCAACCTGCATCTCTTCATCAACCTGCCCCAGGGTGAGCTCGCCTCGGCGTGGTTCTGGTGGATGACGGCAGCGGCGGTCTCATGGCTGATGCTGGCGACCTATCTGTACGCCTTCCGCTTCGATGCGCGCCGCCTGCCGAGGGTTGAGCGCGGCCTCACCGGCTTCGTGCTGGTGGGCACGGGGCTGACCGTGCCGGACCTGCTGCCCTTGACGCTGCTGGTGCAGCACGGCGTCAACCTGGTCGTGGCGTTGACCGTCACCGGCGTGCTGACCGCGCTGGCCGTGCGCGGCGGCAGCCGCGAGCTGCGCGCCATCGTCGTGGCGCTGTGGGCGTGCCTGGGGTTTGCGGTGCATGACTGGCTGCTCGTGGCCGTGCGCATCAGCCCCGAGTCCATCTATCTGTTGCCTTACGGCGCGTTGCTGCTGGTGGTCAGCTTCCTGTACGCGGCCCTGCGCCGCTTCACCACGGCCATCCAGCAAGCCGAATCCGCAGGCCGTGTGCTGGCGGCGCGCCTGGCCGAGCGTGAGCGCGAGCTGGCGGCGCAGCACGAGCAACTGCGTTCCGTGGAGCGCGAGCAGGCGCTGCTGCTGGAGCGCCAGCGGCTGATGCGCGACATGCACGACGGCGTCGGCTCGCACCTGATCGCGCTGCTGCGCCTGGCCGACAGCGGCGTCAGCGGCGAGGCCATGGCCGACCTGCTGCGCAGCGCCATCGAAGACCTGCGCCTGACCATCGACTCGCTGGAACCGCTGGAGCACGACCTCGCCACGCTGCTGGCCACGCTGAGAACGCGCGTTGGCCGCCGGCTGGAGTCGGCCGGGCTGAAGCTGGAATGGCATATGGCCGACATGCCGCCGCTGCCCTGGCTGGAGCCGGCGCTCGCTTTGCAGGTGCTGAGGTTGATTCAGGAGGCGATGACCAATGTCATCAAGCATGCGCAGGCTCGCACGCTGAGCCTGTCTGCCCATCAGGCGGGCGACGCGCTGGAGGTGCGCATCGAGGACGATGGCTGCGGCTTCGACGCCACCACCCCGCACGCCGGCCAGGGCCTGCCCAACATGCGCCTGCGCGCTCAGACGCTGGGCGCGACGCTGCACTGGGTCAGCGCCGCCGGCAAGGGCACGCAGGTCAGCCTGCGGCTGCCGCTGCGGCCTGGGGGGTCAGTGCACGGCCTTGCGTGAGCCCTTCTTGGCGTGCTTCTTGTGCTTGGCCTTGCCGGCCTTCTTGGCGGCCTTGGCCGTCTTTCCAGCCTTGGCCTTGCTGCTGACGTGGTGCGTGTCCTGGTGCTTGGCCACGCGGGCCTCGGCAGCCGGGGCGGCCAGGGCTAGGGTGACGGCCAGAGCGGCGGCGGTGAGCAGTGTCTTCATGGTGGGTTCCTTGAGGGTGATGCGGGCGAGCGTAGCCGACGGAGCCTTCAGCTACCTTTGCGGATGGTGTGGCCGTCGTCGGTGCGCTCGTCGTCCTTGAACACGCCCTCCCAGCGGTCGCCGCTGGGCCAGTGGAAGACGCCCTGGCCATGCTTCAGGCCGCCCGCCCAGGCGCCTTCGTAGCGCTCGCCGCTCTTCCAGGCGTATTTGCCTTCACCGTGCGCCTTGCCGGCTGCGAAGCTGCCCTCGTAGATGTCGCCGCTCGGGAAGATCATGCGCCCCCTGCCGTGGGGCAGGCCGGCATTGAGCTGGCCTTCATACTGGTTGCCGTTGGCAAAGCGCATCTTGCCCGTGCCCTGCGGCTTGTCGTTGACCCAGTCACCCTCGTAGCGCTGCCCGCTCATCCAGACGTAGCTGCCCTTGCCGTGCGGCAGGCCCTGGCGGATCTGGCCGGTGTAGACGTCGTTGGAGGCATAGGTCATCTTGCCCTCGCCCTCGGGCTGGCCGTCCAACAGCGTGCCCTCGAACTGGTTGCCGTTGGCAAACACCATCAGGCCGCGGCCGGTGGCACGGTCGGTCACCCATTCGCCCTTGTAGCGGTGGCCGTTGGCCCAGCGGATCTCGCCCACGCCGTGGCGCTGGCTGCGCACCAGCGGGCCTTCGTAGACATCGCCGTTCTTCCATTCCACGCGGCCCGTGCCGGTGACGGTGTCGTCGTCGTTGCGCACAAACTGGCCAACGTAGCGCGTGTCGCCGGCGGTGCGGTCGAAGAGCTTGGGTTCGGGCGCGGGTGCGGGCGCTGCGGCGGGTGCTGCTGCTGGCGTGGGCGTCGGTGTTGGCGTGACGGCCTTGGCCAGCGGCACGACAGGCGCTGCAGCGGCCTGGCGCATCGGCGCCGTGGTGGCGGCTGCAGCGGCTGCCGCTGCCGGCGCCACGGCCGGCTTGCCCGGCGCGGTGGCGGGCGCCGCCGCAGGCTTGGGGGCGGCGGCCACGGCGGCCGGCGGCGGCGCGCCGGGCAGAGGTGTCGAGACCCAGGGCGTGCCGCGCTCGCGAGCCAGGGCCTGGGCATTGTTCATCGCCAGCTCCTGGGCGCTGCCCTTGCACTGGCCGGCGGTCTCGCGCCACAGCGTCTCGCCGATCTGGCTCTGCGTCTGGCGCTCGGCCAGCGGCAGCGCGGCAGCGCTGTTGCGCAGCTTGCCCGAGAACTCGCGCGCCCGCTCGAAGGGCGGGGCACAGAACTCGGCGTTGTGGCCGTCGATCTCGGCCTGCTCGCGCTTGCGCTGGGCTGTCTGCTGCTGGCTGCCGTTGCACTGCTCGGCGGCCAGCTCCCACATGCCCTCGGACTTGCGGTACAGGCTCGCCGCCTCGGCAAAGCGGCGCTCGCTGAAGGCCCCGCGCGCCAGCTCCTGCAGTGCGCCGGCATCGCGGTGGGCGCTCTCGCACTGGCTGCCGGCTTGCAGCTTCTCGGCCAGTGCGTCATGGGCCTTCTGGCTGTCGGCCAGGTTGCGCTGGGCGCGCTCGCGGGCGCGACCGTCACAGGTGGCGATGGCAGCGCCCCATTGCGCCACGGCCTCGTCGTAGAGCCTGACCTGGACCTGCAGCGGCTGGTTCTGCGACTGCGCCGTGGCCGCCTTCAGGTCGGCCGACAGCGCACGGCTGGTCAGCTGCGGGCAGCTGGGCGGTGGCGGGGCGGGTGCCACCTGGGGCTCGGAGGCGGCGGGTTCGGGGGCGGACGCGGCTGCGTCGGGCGCGGAAGCTGCTGACGTGGGGGCCGAAGCGGCGGGTTCGGGCGGTGTCTGAGCCCGCGCGCCGGTGGCCGTCAGCAGTGCCATGCACAGG
>Ga0187845_1000386_pt1 | contig 25966 bp, 23 predicted proteins | sample SpaLakP09_SKY_68_FD_134515 | JGI IMG/M metagenome (GOLD analysis project Ga0187845, IMG submission 134515) | Oligotrophic lake water microbial communities from Sparkling Lake, Wisconsin, USA - SP09_SKY_68 | ecosystem: Environmental > Aquatic > Freshwater > Lake | place: USA: Sparkling Lake... | reverse complement strand
GTCTTCTTGTTCTGCTTACGCATCTTGTCCTTGACTTCCATCATGTCGCGAACAGGAATGCCTTCGGTGATGCAGACCACCAGGTCCAGGTCAGCGTCGACGGCTTCCCAGATGGCGGCGGCAGCGCCAGCGGGCGGCACGTAGATCACCGAAACGGTGGCGCCGGTTTGTTCCTTGGCGTCCTTCACGCTGGCGTAGATGGGAATGCCTTCGAAGTCTTCGCCGGCCTTCTTCGGGTTCACGCCGGCAACGAACGCGTTCTTGCCGTTGGCATAGTCGCGGCAGCCACGGGTGTGGAACTGGCCGGTCTTGCCGGTGATGCCCTGGGTGATGACCTTCGTGTCCTTGTTGATCAGAATGCTCATTTGCTAGTCCTTTTAGTCGCCCCGCCCAGCTGTGGCCGGGCGGCAACGAAAGTTGTCCTTACTTGCCAGCGACCGCGGCCACGACCTTCTGGGCGGCTTCTTCCATCGTGTCGGCCGAAATGATCGGCAGACCGGAATCGGCGAGCATCTTGCGACCCAGTTCCTCGTTGGTGCCCTTCATGCGGACGACCAGCGGCACGCCCAGCTGCACGGCCTTCGACGCGGTGATCACGCCTTCGGCGATCACGTCGCAACGCATGATGCCGCCGAAGATGTTGACCAGGATGGCCTGCACATTCGGGTTCTTCAGCATCAGCTTGAAGGCTTCGGTCACCTTCTCGGTCGTGGCGCCGCCGCCAACGTCCAGGAAGTTGGCCGGCTCGCCGCCGAACAGCTTGATCGTGTCCATCGTGGCCATGGCGAGGCCCGCACCGTTCACCAGGCAGCCGATGTTGCCATCCAGCGAGATGTAGGCCAGATCGAACTTCGAGGCTTCGATTTCGTTGGCGTCTTCCTCGTCCAGATCGCGGTAGGCGACGATTTCCGGGTGACGGAACAGCGCGTTCGAATCGAAGTTGAACTTGGCGTCCAGCGCGATCACCTTGCCGTCGCCGGTCAGGATCAGCGGGTTGATTTCAGCCAGCGAAGCGTCGGTTTCCCAGAAGGCCTTGTACAGGCCTTGCAGCGCCTGGCGCGCCTGCGGCACGCTGGCGTCGGGCACGCCGATCTTGCGGGCGATGTCGTCCGCGTCGGCGTCCTTCAGGCCTTCGGCCGGATCGACGATCAGCGTATGGATCTTTTCCGGGGTGTGGGCAGCGACTTCCTCGATGTCCATGCCGCCTTCGCTCGATGCCATCAGGGCCACCTTCTGCGACACGCGGTCCACCACCAGCGAAACGTACAGTTCCTTCTTGATGTCGGCGCCTTCTTCGATCAGCAGGCGATTGACCTTCTTGCCTTCCGGACCGGTCTGGTGCGTCACCAGGGTCATGCCCAGGATGTTGCTGGCGTAGGTCTTGACCTCGTCGATGCTCTTGGCCACCTTCACGCCGCCGCCCTTGCCGCGGCCGCCTGCGTGGATCTGCGCCTTGACGACCCACACCGGGCCGCCGAGTTGTTCAGCCGCCTTCAGGGCCTCTTCGACCGAGAATGCCGGGATGCCGCGCGGAACCGGCACATTGTATTTGCGCAGGATTTCCTTGCCTTGGTACTCATGGATATTCATGCGTGTTTCCTTTCGGGTAGGCGTAAAGGGATTGGGAAAAAATTCGCAGACGAGATCTTTCGCCTGTTCCAGGGCCGACCGTGACGGTCAGCCCGACGTACCGTTGGGCCGGTGGGCCAGGGTGTCTTCGCCACCTGATGCAGGGGCATCGGCGCGTGACGCGGTCTGGGGGGACGACGCCGCAGCGCCGGCTTTCGGTTTCGGCTGGTGACCATACCAGCGCGGGTAAAACTGTCGCACCACCTCGCCTTCGAAATGGAGCGCGTGGCATCCATGAAGCTGCATGGGCGGTTCGGGATTGGTGTCTTCCAGGCCGTCGCGAATCTTGAACACGTCGCCCGCGAAGGCCTGGATTGCGGCGGTCGGCAATACGCCGGCCAGCTCGGTGAGATGGGTGCATCCGGCCACGCTGCCCAGCCGTTCGCGCACCGCCTTGCGAAAGCCCTTCATCAGGTTCAGGCCGATGAGCTTGCGGTACGCGGGGCCGATCGTGTCGCAGTGAGTCGGATACGGCACCCAGTCGGAGCACGCCTCGGCATCGACAATATTGAGGCGCAGGTCGATCGTCACGCGCAGCCACAGATCGTGCAGCGGCTGGCCTTCCGGACGGATGCGGTTGCCGGCCAGTTCGATGTCGCGCGGCTTGGTGTCCGTCAGGCGCGCTTCGATGTCCCACAGGCCGTCATCCCGCAAATATGCCTCGGCCGTGATGGCACGGCGGTGGCGCAAGGATCGATTGGCTGGCGGGGAAAGCGGCATGACACCAGGGGCTGACGCGGCAGGCAGTTGTGGCGGTAATCGGGGGCAAACATCGCGGCAGGCGGCCCGGCGCGGGCCGGACGGCCACCTGGCCGGGAAAACTCGTGGAGTTTAACATGCCGCGTCGCTTTGCCCGGGAACATCCTGCGCAACGTTCTGTCGAGCGTGGATTGTTGCGCCAGCGCGGCCGGCAAACCCGCGCCACATATGGGATGCGTCGCCATGGCAAGGCGCACCGCTGCGTTGCACCAGTGGTACGACAACTGCCTTGACGTCCAGCCAAATACCCCTTATGCGTACGCAGGTATGCAACTGCCCACGTCAAAGGTCAAGAGTCGGAATTTTCCCAATCGTCCAGCGTGTCGTCCTCGGCGCCCCGAATGATCTTGGCCACGACCGCGCGCGAGAATCCGCGCGCCATCATGAAGCGGATCTGCTTGACGCGCGCTTCGGGCGTTTCCGGCGGCGCGCCAAAGCGCTTGCGCCAGACCTCCGTGGCGCGACCCAGTTCGGAATCGCGCAAGCGCTCCTGCAGATCGCGCAATTGATCGCTGCCCAGCTGATGGGTTTTGGCTTCCTGCATCACGCGCGCCGCGCCATATCGGCTGGCGCGCCGGTGCACCAGACTATCGACGAAGCGATCGTTCGACAGCCAGTTTTCGCGCTCCAGCGCATCGAGCAGGGCTTCCACCTGCTCGGGCGATTCGGCATGTGGCGCCAGCTTGCGCGCCAACTCGGCACGACTGTGCTCGCGGCGGGACAAGTAACCGACTGCGCGGGCTTTCAGCGAGAGCGGTGGTCGAGAAGCGGCCATCAGTTTTGATCGAGCGTTACCAATAAAAAAGCCGCCGCACTGTCATGCGACGGCCTTCCGTGCCGGTGAGCGGCAACCTTTAGTCTTCGATTTCGGCCGGCGCGCCAACGGCCGCGTTGGTCAGGGCCACGCCCAGCGCCGCGCGCACCTTGTTTTCGATTTCCTCGGCGATATCGGGGTTCTCGCGCAGATATTCGCGCGCATTGTCCTTGCCCTGGCCGATCTTCTCGCCGTTGTAGCTGTACCACGCGCCCGACTTCTCGACGATCTTTGCATCCACGCCCAGATCGATGATTTCGCCCTGACGCGAAATACCCTGACCGTAGAGGATGTCAAAAAAGGCTTCGCGGAACGGCGGCGACACCTTGTTCTTGACGACCTAGACCTTGGTCTCGTTGCCGACGACCTCGTCACCCTTCTTGATGGAGCCGATGCGACGGATATCGAGGCGCACCGAAGCGTAGAACTTCAGGGCATTACCGCCCGTGGTGGTTTCGGGAGAACCGAACATCACACCGATCTTCATGCGGATCTGGTTGATGAAGATCACCAGGCAATTGGTACGCTTGATCGTGCCGGTGAGCTTGCGCAGCGCCTGGCTCATCAGGCGGGCCTGCAGACCTGGCAGGGAATCGCCCATCTCGCCTTCGATTTCGGCCTTCGGCACCAGCGCGGCCACCGAGTCGATCACGATCATGTCGATCGAGCCCGAGCGCACCAGCGCATCGGTGATTTCCAGTGCCTGCTCGCCGGTGTCCGGCTGCGAGATCAGCAGGTTGCCGACGTCCACGCCCAGCTTGCTGGCGTATTGCACATCGAGCGCATGTTCGGCGTCGATGAATGCGCAGGTGCCGCCCAGCTTCTGCATTTCGGCCACGACCTGCAGCGTCAGCGTGGTCTTGCCCGACGATTCGGGGCCGTAGATCTCGACCACGCGGCCGCGCGGCAGGCCGCCCACGCCCAGGGCGATATCCAGACCCAGCGACCCGGTGGACACCACCTGGATATCCTGTTCGATGTCACCATCGCCCAGGCGCATGATCGAGCCCTTGCCAAACTGCTTCTCGATCTGGGAGAGCGCGGCGGCAAGCGCCTTCTGCTTCTCAGCGCTCACGCCGGCGCCGGCCTTCTTGTCGTCCATGGTCGTCCTTGATTCAATGGTGTATAAATAGGCCGCATGCGGCGCGGCGCCCGATTCTGAAGCCAATTTCCGGGGATTTTCCGGGAAATTTGGCAGATTCTGGCGCCTGGCCCGGCACTGCGCGCCCTCTTTTGGGAAAGCACGCGCGGAATGTCGGGTACTGTATAAAAAAACAGTATGCTTGGCAAGCCCCACCGGTACCGCAACCGGCGGCCGGCAATGCCGGCCTAGGGTGGAGACAAATCATGCGCATTCTGATCGCCGAAGATGACGATGTGCTGGCCGACGGCCTCACACGTTCATTGCGCCATTCCGGCTATGCCGTGGACCACGTCGCCAGCGGCGTCGAAGCCGATTCGGCATTGTCCACCCAAACCTTCGACCTGTTGATCCTGGACCTGGGCCTGCCGCGTATGCCCGGCCTGGAAGTGCTCAAGCGCCTGCGCGCGCGCGGCGCCAGCCTGCCGGTGCTGATCCTGACCGCCGCCGACGGCGTGGACGAACGGGTCAAGGGCCTGGACCTGGGCGCCGACGACTACATGGCCAAGCCGTTCGCGCTGTCCGAACTGGAGGCGCGCGTGCGTGCGCTGGTGCGGCGCGGCGCGGGCGGCGGCGCCACGCTGATGCGCCACGGGCCGCTGGCGTTCGACCAGGTGGGACGCATCGCCTATCTCAACGAGCAGATGCTCGATCTGTCGGCGCGCGAAATCGGCCTGCTGGAAATCCTGCTGACGCGCAGCGGCCGGCTGGTGTCGAAGGAACAACTGGTCGACCATCTGTGCGAATGGGGCGAGGAGGTCAGCAACAACGCGATCGAGGTCTATGTGCACCGGCTGCGCAAGAAGATCGAGGTGGGCGGCATCCGCATCGCCACCGTGCGCGGACTTGGCTACTGTCTCGAGAAAATCCAGCCCGCCCTGGCCGCGCAGGGCTGATCCGGAACCCCTATGAGCCTGCTGCGATTGCCATGGCGACGCCATTCCGCCGCAGGCGCCCCGCGCCCGCCCGATCCGGTGCGACCCACGCTGGTGGACGCCGCTGCCGAGGACGCGGCGCTGGCCGACGCCCTGCCCCATCTCGAGGAAACTGCGGCCAACGCCGCGCCGCGTTCGCTGTTTGGCGAAATCCTCGACTGGATGCTGGCGCCGCTGCTGCTGCTATGGCCGATGAGCATCGCCGTGACCTATCTGGTCGCCAAGTCGATCGCCAATGGTCCCTTCGATCGTTCGCTGGAGGCCAGCGCGATCGTGCTGTCGCAGCAGGTACGCGAGGTGAACGGCCGCGTCACGCTGCAGCTGCCGTTGTCCGCACGCGAAATCCTGCGCGCCGATGAAACCGACAATATCTATTACCAGGTGGTAGGCAAGCACGGCGAGTATGTGGCCGGCGACCATGACCTGGCGCTGCCGCCCGAGGACGAGCAAGGGCACGCGGGCTTGGTGTCGCTGCGCGACGATCGCGTGGCGGGCAACGATGTGCGGGTGGCCTATACCTATGTCAACCTGAAGAGCGTCGACGGCACGCAGCCGGTGCTGGTGCAGGTGGCCGAAACGCTGGACAAGCGCGCGCGGCTGGCCAACGAGATCATCAAGGGCGTGATCCTGCCGCAGTTCGTGATCCTGCCACTGGCGGTGGTGCTGGTATGGTTCGGTCTCACGCGCGGACTGGCTCCGCTTACCGCGATCCAGCAGCGCATCCGCGCGCGCAATCCCGGCGACACGAGCCCCATCGACGAACGCGCCGCGCCGCAGGAAATCACGCCGCTGGTGGCCTCGTTCAACAGCCTGCTTGCCCAGCTCGATCAATCGGTGCAGACGCAAAAGCGCCTCATCGCCGATGCCGCGCACCAGATGAAGACGCCGCTGGCCGGTTTGCGAATGCAGGCCGAACTGGCGCAGCGCGAGCAATCGCCGGAGGAGTTGCGCCGCTCGCTGGCGCAGATTGCGGGCAGCTCCGAACGCACTGCGCATCTGGTGACGCAGCTACTGTCGTTGGCGCGCATGGAAAACCTTGCCGGCGCGGACGGCATGACGCCGCTCGACCTGACCGCACTGGCGCGCGACGTGGTCAAGGACTGGCTACCGCGAGCCTGGGCGCGCCAGATCGACCTGGGGCTGGAAGCCGACGATCATCCGGTGCGCGTCATGGGCAGCCGGCTGATGCTGACCGAAATGCTCAACAACCTCGTCGACAACGCCATTCGCTACACGCCGGCTGGTGGCCACGCCACGGTGCGCGTGACGCGCGACGCGTTCGAGCCATTCGCCTATCTCGACGTGGAAGACACGGGGCCCGGCATTGCCCCGGGGGAGCGCGAACGCGTGATGGAACGCTTCTACCGCGTGCTGGGCACCAACACCGAAGGCAGCGGCCTGGGTCTGGCCATCGTGCGCGAGATCGTGCAGCAGCATGGCGGCGAAGTCAGCATCGAGGACCACGTCTACCAGGCGTCGCCGCGGCTGGCCGGCGCGCGTTTGCGCGTGACGCTGCGGCTGGCCGAAAGCGAAGCGGGCGCGTCATGAAAAAATCGCCGCCCGACCGCATGACGCCCGTGGAGCGGCGCGCATGGCATCACAACCTGCGCTGGATCGGGGCACTGCTGGTCGCGTGGTTCGCGGCGACCTTCGTCGTGAGCTGGTTCGCGCGTGAACTCGATTTCGATTTCCTTGGCTGGCCGTTTTCATTCTGGATGGCGGCGCAGGGATCGTTGATCCTTTATGTACTGATGGCCGCGCTCTATGCCTGGCACATGAACCGCGCCGACGACGACCTCCACGCCGAGGAACTCGCGCAGGCCGGGAGCGCCGCAGCGGCGTCCGATTCTGACGATCGCGGTATGCCGTCTCTGTAAGGGTTTGCCATCACCGCGCTACGCCATGCTGCATAGCGAGATCCGTGCAGCGCGCGTGTGAGCGCGCAAGTGGCTGCGACAGCATCGCGCCGCAACAAAATTCCGGGCTCTATTGCGCTTTCGCCGCCTAGCGTATACCCCGACGATTTCCGCTTAATTTGCGGCTCATCTGTCAGAACTCAGTAAGTTTCGCCTCCCACAATCGTTGCAACCCTGCCAGATGGGTCGGTACGTGCACACGTATGACCTGCGGACGGGGACCTTTTCGACGGAAGACGCACAGACGCAACGATCCGGAAAACGGAGGAGACAACAACATGGCAAACGCGCATAACGTTGGAGCCGTGCCTGGCGGCACCGCTCACAATGCGCCGATGACGAAGGAAGAGAAAAAGGTCATTCTGGCCTCTTCCCTCGGCACGGTATTCGAGTGGTACGACTTTTACCTGTACGGTTCGCTGGCGGCAGTCATTGCCAAGCAGTTCTTTGCCGGCCTGGACCCGACCTCTGCATTCATCTTCGCGCTGCTGGCCTTCGCCGCGGGCTTTATCGTGCGTCCGTTCGGCGCACTGGTGTTCGGTCGCCTGGGCGACATGATCGGTCGCAAGTACACCTTCCTGGTGACGATCCTGATCATGGGCTTTTCGACCTTCATCGTCGGCCTGCTGCCCGGCTATGCCACCATCGGCTGGGCCGCGCCGATCATCCTGATCCTGCTGCGCATGCTGCAGGGCCTGGCGCTCGGCGGCGAATACGGCGGCGCGGCAACGTATGTGGCCGAGCACGCCCCGCACGGCAAGCGCGGCGCCTACACCGCGTGGATCCAGACCACCGCCACGCTGGGCCTGTTCCTCTCGCTGATCGTGATCCTGCTGTGCCGCGAGGCCACCGGCACGAACTTCGAAGTATGGGGCTGGCGCATTCCGTTCCTGGTGTCGATCCTGCTGCTGGCCATGTCGGTGTACATCCGCCTGTCCATGAGCGAATCGCCGGCCTTCCAGAAGATGAAGGCCGAAGGCAAGACCTCCAAGGCACCGCTGACCGAGGCCTTCGGCCAATGGCGCAACCTGAAGATCGTGATCCTGGCGCTGGTCGGGCTGACCGCGGGCCAGGCGGTGGTCTGGTACACGGGTCAGTTCTACTCGCTGTTCTTCCTCACGCAGGTGCTCAAGGTGGACGCCAAGACGGCCAACCTGCTGATCGCCGGCGCACTGGTGATCGGCACGCCGTTCTTCATCTTCTTCGGTTCGCTGTCGGACAAGATCGGCCGCAAGTGGATCATCATGCTGGGCTGCGCGCTGGCCGTGCTGACCTACTTCCCGCTGTTCAAGGCGCTCACCCACTACGCCAACCCGGCACTGGAACGCGCCCAGCAATCGGCGCAGATCGTCGTCACAGCCGATCCGAAGACCTGCTCGTTCCAGGGCAGCCCGATCGCCCGGGAAATCGACTTCCGCAGCTCCTGCGATATCGTCAAGCGCACGCTGGCGCAGGCTTCGGCCAGCTATGAAGTCGTGGAGGCGCCGGCCGGCTCGGTGGCGTCGGTAAAGATCGGCGACAAGGAAATCAAGGCCTTCGACGCCGGCGTCGCCAACGGCTCGTTCGACGACGCCAGCAAGAAGCAGATCGCCGAGTTCAAGAAAGCCGTCAGCAGCGAAATGACTTCGCACGGCTATCCGACCAAGGCCGACCCGGCGCAGATGAACACGATCATGGTGCTGGTGATCCTGGTCATCCTGGTGATCTACGTGACGATGGTCTACGGCCCGATCGCGGCCATGCTGGTGGAGATGTTCCCGACGCGCATCCGCTACTCTTCGATGTCCCTGCCGTACCACATCGGCAACGGCTGGTTCGGCGGCCTGCTGCCGACGATCTCGTTCGCACTGGTGGCCCAGAACGGAAACATCTACTACGGCCTCTGGTATCCGATCATCATCGCGGCCGCCACCTTCATCCTGGGTGCGCTGTTCATCCGCGAGACCAAGGATGTCGACATCTACGCCAACGACTAACAGGCTGACGTCTAGGCGGATATTTCACCGGAGGGACCGGTAGCCCTCGCTCAGGATGGCTGGCCAATCCGGCCGGCCGCCTTCCAGGCAGACCCGCGGGTCTGCCATTTTTTTGGGTAACTGCCGAAGCTTGCGGAAAGTTGTCACGAAGGTGTTGACAGGCCGCAAGACGCAGGTATAATTGCGGTCTTCGTTGGCGAATTAGCTCAGTCGGTTAGAGCGACGGAATCATAATCCGCAGGTCCGGGGTTCGAGTCCCTGATTCGCCACCATCTATTTGAAAAGCCGCAGTCCTTCACGGGATTGCGGCTTTTTGCTTTGGGTCGGCCGGTTGCTATCTGGTGTCATCCTCGCCACGAGCGCACGCTCGCAGCGTATTCAGACACAAATCTTCAACAGGCGAAATTTCGGCGAAACACTCGGACCTTTCGCGGGGCATTTTCAGACCGTTTTGCAGCCTGCGCACCATCGAGGCTCCTATGCTGCGGCTAGTTCGTTCTTACGGAGAATCGAAATGCCCACTGCACTCGTCATCGATCCGCATCCCGCCATTTGCCGCGCCGTCAGCAGCGTGCTTGCCGACCACCTTGGCTTCGACGAAGTCCGCGTCGCCGAGAATGGCACGCGCGCGTTGCGGTCCATGCGCGAGCGGACTGCCGAGCTGGTCATGGTCGACCTGCAACTGCCGGACGTGCCCGGCGACGCAGTGCTCGAAGAGCTGGTCTCCACCTGCCCGGCCTCACGCATTCTCGTGCTGTCCGCGATGCCACACGTTGCGGAGCGCGCACTGCTGGGCGGCGCGCACGGCTTTGTCGACAAGGGCGCGGGGCTTGCCGGCCTGGCGGAGGCGGTGCGCGCCATCATGAGCGGTTATACGGTGTTTCCGCTGTCCACTTTGCCTCGACTGCGCCGGTCGGTCATGAATCCCGCCGATCCGACTCAGATCCTGAGCCGTCGGGAACTGACCGTGATGCGATTTCTGGCCGCCGGCCATTCCAACAAGGCAATCTCCGATGTGCTCGGCATCAGCAACAAGACCGTCAGCTCGCACAAGACCAGCATCATGGCCAAGCTCGGCTGCGAATCGTTGATCGACATGGCGGAGTTTGCGCGACGCCATCAGTTGGCGTGGTGACGGCCCGCCGCCAGCGGACGACGCCATCGCCGCGAGCCGCAACGATGGCGGGCTCGCCTTATCCGGCATAATCCAGCGAATCGCCGCCACCGGCGGCGGCACACTGGACTGGATGAAGCAAATGAAGGCGCGCAGCACGCAGACGTCGAACATCGATCGCGAGACAACGCCGCAGGAGACGCAATGCGACACGGATTGTCCGCTGCACTGGTTCGATGCGGATCGGGGCGCGTTCGACGATCTCGAGCGGCGCATCGCCGATCATCCCGCAGACTTTTTCGCCAGCGCCGATTACGACCCGGTGGGCGCGTGCGCCACGCGCGAAGCCGCATTCGCGTCGGTGGATCTGCCCGAGAATCCGACCTCGCCGCAGGTGCACGCCGATCATCTGCTGCACGACATCTTCCGCCATGTGATGCCGGTGGCGTCGCCCAGGTTCGTCGGTCATATGACTTCGTCGCTGCCGTCGTTCATGCCGGCACTGGCCAAGATTGCCGCGGCCCTGAATCAGAACGTGGTCAAGCTGGAAACGTCCGGCGCGCTGACCGGGCTGGAGCGCCAGGTCATCGGCATGCTGCACAAGCTGGTCTTCGGGCAGGACGGCGATTTCTACGCGCGATGGCTGCATAGCGCGGAACACTCGCTTGGCGCCTTCTGCTCGGGCGGCACCACGGCCAATCTTGCCGCGCTATGGGCCAGCCGCAATCACACGCTGCGCGCCCGCGACGGCTTCGCCGGCATCAACGAGGCGGGCCTGGCGGCGGCGCTGCGCCACTACGGCTACGACGGCCTCGCCGTGGTGGTTTCCGAGCGCGGCCACTATTCGCTGCGCAAGGCCGCCGACGTGCTTGGGATTGGCCGCGACAACCTGATCCCGGTCGGCGTCGACGCGGACGGCCGCATGCGTATCGACCTGCTGCGCGCGGCGCTGGACGACCTGCGCCGTCGCAACATCCGCCCGATGGCCATCGTCGGCATCGCCGGCACGACTGAAACCGGCGCGGTCGACCCGCTCGACCAGATCGCCGATGTCGCCCGCGAGGAAGGCTGCCATTTCCATGTCGACGCGGCCTGGGGCGGCGCCTCGTTGCTTTCCGAGCGCGAGCGCGGCCGCTTCGCCGGCATCGAGCGCGCCGATTCGGTCGTAATCGACGCCCACAAGCAGTTCTACGTGCCGATGGGCGCCGGCATGGTGCTGTTCCGCGATCCTGCCTGGACGCACGAGATCATCCAGCACGCCAACTACATCGTGCGCAAGGGATCGGTCGATCTCGGACGGCACACGCTGGAAGGCTCGCGCGGCGCCGCGGCGCTCATGCTGTATGCGAATCTGCATCTGCTGGGCCGCAAGGGGCTAGCCCGCCTGATCGACACCGGCATCGACAACGCCAAGTTCTTTGCCGCGCTGATCGCACAGCAGCCCGATTTCGAACTCGACAGCGCGCCGCAGCTTTGCATCCTGACCTATCGATACGTGCCGGCAGCGGTGCGCGCCGCGTTGCCGCTCGCATCGGCGGCGAAGCGTGAGGCGCTGTTGCAGGCACTGGACGCGCTGACCATCAGCATCCAGGAAATGCAGCGCGAAGCAGGACACTCGTTCGTGTCGCGCACCCAACTGACGTCCGCACAGTGGGATGGACGGGCGATCGCGGTGTTTCGTGTCGTGCTGGCCAATCCCGACACGACGCACGAGATCCTGCGCCATATCCTCGAAGAACAGCGCGAACTGGCGCCACGCAGCCCGCATTTCGCGCCGTTGATGGCGCTGCTCGACCCCTGACATGACCGGGCGCATCGACCCCGCCCCGTGCGCGTGCAAGCACGGGCAACGGCCAAAGTCGCAACACAAGGCACGAAAGATGACAATCGTGAAATCCTTAAAATCTTTGGCCGAAATTTGATCTAGGTTACGGTGTAGGCACTCTCTTGCGTGCCATGATGGGCAGCATGGCGTCAAAGATGCCGCCCGCTTTTAACCAGGAGATCGAACGATGCCCCATATCATTCTTGCGACCGACGGTTCTGAATTCAGCGATGCCGCGGCGCGCTTCCTTGCCGATGGCAAGCTGCTGCAACCTGGTTTCATGGTGCATGTGGTGCACGTCTCGCCCGATGTCACCGGCCAGGTGCGCGCCTTCGTCAACAAGGAGACCATCGATGCCTGGCACGCCGAGGGCAGCGAGAAAGCGATGGCTTCGGTCTGCACGATCCTGGAAGCGGCCGGCATTCCGTTCGAACGCCACGCCATGCATGGGTTTGCGTCGGAACGGATTCTCAATCACGCGAAGTCGATCGGAGCGAGCGCCATCGTGATGGGCACGCACGGACGCGGTACGTTTCTCGATGCGGTGATCGGATCGGTGGCCGGACGTGTGCTGGCGCAAGCCAGCTGTCCGGTGATCCTAGTGAAGGCACCAAAGGCGGACAAACCCGCCTGAATCAGCAGAGCCACGCGACGCGGGAGCGCGGCGCGGCCCGATTTCATCCGATGCCGCGCGGCTGTCCCCTCGCTGGCGTGCGCTCGGTCAGGCTGACCAGAGCGGCGGCTCGTCCATCAGCGCGATCTGTTCGCGCAGTTCCAGAATGCGATCCTGCCAGTAACGCGCGGTGCCGAACCACGGGAATGCCGCGGGGAACGCGGGATCGCGCCACCGGCTAGCCAGCCACGCGCTGTAGTGAAGCAGCCGCAGCGTGCGCAGCGCTTCCACAAGCCACAGTTCGCGCGTATCGAAATCGGCAAAGTCCTCGTATCCGGCGACGATGTCCGCCAATTGATCCTGCATCGCGGCGCGATCGCCTTCCAGCAGCATCCACAAATCCTGCACCGCCGGGCCCGTGCGGCTGTCGTCGAAGTCCACGAAATGCGGACCGGGCGCGCCACGGCCGCGCGCGTCGGCCTCGTCGATCCACAGCACATTGCCGCGATGGCAGTCGCCATGCAGACGCAGCGTACGCACCGCGCCCGCGCGGTCATAGCAACGGCGCACGGCATCCAGCGCGAGATCCACGGCGGCACGCCATGGAGCCAGCAGATCGGCGGGAATGCAGTCGTGCGCGATCAGGTAGTCGCGCGACGCCACGCCAAAGGTCTCGGCATCGAGCGTCGGGCGTGATTGATATGACGCCGATGCGCCGACAGCGTGAATGCGGCCGATAAAGCGGCCCAGCCAGGTGCGCGTGTCGGCCTGGTCGAGCGCCGGCTCGCGGCCGGCGCAGCGCGGGAACACGGCAAAGCGGAATCCGGCGTGCTTCAGCAGCGTGCCGGGCGCCTGCCCTTGCGTCGCGGCCGACAGCGCCGGCACGGCAGTGATTTCGGCGTCGGCCAGTTGCTGCACGAACGCGTGTTCTTCAAGAATTGCCGCGTCACTCCACCGGCCGGGCCGGTAGAACTTGGCAATTACCGGCGACGCATCCTCGATGCCCACCTGCCATACGCGGTTCTCGTAGCTGTTGAGCGCCAGCAGCCTGCCATCCGGATAGAACCCCGCCGACTCGAGCGCATCGAGAATGCACTCGGGCGTCAGTCCCGCATAGGGGACGTCGTTCGACGCGGGTTCATCCGTGGGGGTCATGGCGATGGGCGCTCCGTGGCGTGGTTACTGCGCCGGCTTGCGATTGCCGCCAAGCAGCGCTGCCTGCGGCGCCGGACGACGATTGCGCGCCGGCGCGGCCGCGGCGGGTTCCTGCACCGGACGCGGCTGCTGGGCCGGACGCGGCTGCTGCGGGCGCGGACTCGCGGCCTTGGCGTAACCGTCATCGCGCCGACCGTCACGTCCGTCACGTCCGTCACGACCATCACGTCCGTCGCGTCCGTCACGTCCGTCACGTCCCTTGCGGCCGTCGCCCTGGGCGCCGGTCTGTGCCCCGGTCTGGCCCCGGCCATTGCGCGGCGCGTTGCCTGCGCCGTTGCTTGTGCCATTGCCTGCGCCGTTGCGGCCTTCACCGCGGGCCGGCGGCGCGGCGTTCTGGCGCTGGCCCTGCGGCGCGCGCGGCTGACGGCGTTCGCCGCCATTGGCCGGCGCATTGCCGCCACCGCCATTGCCGCGCGGCTGGGCGCCACGGCTCTGGCCGCCGCCCGCATTGCGCTGCTGACGTCCCTTCTGGATCGGCTCGGGGGCAATACTCGGGTCGACTTCAAACCCGGGCAGCACCACCTGTTCGATCTGGCGCTTGATCAGACGCTCGATATCGCGCAGCAGGCCATGCTCGTCAACGCATACCAGCGAGATCGCCTCGCCTTCGGCGCCCGCGCGACCCGTGCGGCCGATCCGGTGCACGTAGTCCTCCGGCACGTTGGGCAGGTCGAAGTTGACCACGTGCGGCAACTGGTCGATGTCGATGCCGCGTGCCGCGATATCGGTCGCCACCAGCAGGCGCAGCGTGCCGGCCTTAAATTCGGCCAGCGCGCGCGTGCGCGCCGACTGGCTCTTGTTGCCGTGGATCGCCAGCGCCGACAGGCCGTCCTTGGTAAGCTGCTCCGCCAGGCGATTGGCGCCGTGCTTGGTGCGCGTGAACACCAGCACCTGGTGCCAGTCGTGCTGGCGCACCAGATGGGCCAGCAGTTCGCGCTTGCGGTCGCGATCGACCGGAAACACGCGCTGCGCGACGGTTTCGGCCGTGGTGTTGCGGCGCGCCACCTCGATCGACGCCGGATTGTTCAGCAGCCGGTCGGCCAGCGCGCGGATCTCGTCCGAGAACGTGGCCGAGAACAGCAGGTTCTGACGCTTGGCAGGCAGCACGTTCAGAATCTTGCGGATATCGTGGATGAAGCCCATGTCGAGCATGCGGTCGGCTTCATCGAGGATCAGCAGTTCGACATGTGCGAGGTCGATCGTGCGCTGGGCCACGTGATCGAGCAGACGGCCGGGCGTGGCCACCACGATATCGACGCCGCGCTTGAGGGCATCGATCTGGGGATTGATGCCCACGCCGCCAAACATCGCCATCGAGCGCAACTTCACGTACTTGCCATAGTTGCGCACGCTTTCCTCGACCTGCGCCGCCAGCTCGCGCGTGGGCGTCAGGACCAGGGCACGCACAGTCGGGCGGGCGCCGCGCGCCGCCGGATCGCGCCCCGCGGTGTCGGACAGCAGTTGCAGCATCGGCAGCGTAAAGCCTGCCGTCTTGCCGGTGCCGGTCTGCGCGCCGGCGAGAAGATCGCCACCTTTAAGAATTGCGGGAATGGCTTGCGCCTGAATCGGGGTCGGCGTGGTGTAGCCCTGTTCGGCCACGGCACGCACCAGCTTGTCGGACAAGCCGAGTTCGGAAAAAGACATGAAAGGACGCTTCGGCCGCCCGTCGCGCAAGAGAAGTGCGCCAATCGTGGGGCGGCTCGGGTAGAAAACCGTACCTGAGGGTCAGGGCCGGCGGGACGGGTCGATTGCCCCCGCCTCCGGGCTGGAAAGGCCCGTAGTGTACCAGCCTGGCGACAGACCGTACCGACGCCGGCAACGAGGTGGCGCTGCGCTATCATGGCGCCCTTCCCCGCGCCACCGCCATTCCCGGTTCCACTGCCATGCGGCTCCGCTTTCTCGAAGACCAGGAAGTCACGCTCTTTGCGGCCATCCCCGTCGGCATTCTGGCCGGCATCGTCACCACGCTGTTCAAGGACGCGCTCGAAGCCAGCGGCCTGGTGATGTTCCACAAGGACGCCGATATCGTGCTGATCTTCGCCGGGCTGGCGTTGGCCTGGCGCGTGGTGATTCCCGCCTTGGGCGGCGCGCTGGCCGGCGCGTTGCTGGTGGCGGCGCAGCGCTATGCGCGCACCGAATCGCTGCCGAGCGAATACATGGAAGCCGTGGCGCGCGGCACGGGCCGGCTGCCGGTAAAAATCACGCTGTTGCGCGCGCTGGCGTCGTTCTGCTCGATCGTTTCGGGCAGTTCGGTGGGCAAGGAAGGCGCGATGATCCAGCTGGCGGCGCTGACTGGTTCGGTCTTTCCGTCGTCACGCGCCGATCAGGCCGTGGGCGACAGCAATATGCGGCGGATGCTGACCGCATGCGGCGCGGCAGCGGGGCTGGCCACGGCGTATCACACGCCACTTCCGGCGGCCGTGTTTGTCGCCGAAGTCGTGTTCGGCGCACTGGCGGTGCAGCGTCTGATGCCGCTGTTCCTGGCCTCCGTCGCCGGCACCATGGTCAGCCAGTGGCGCGGCGGACTGGAGCCGCTCTACTCCGGCCTCCATATCGCGCCCGATCTGCTGCAACAGCCGCATCTGATGCTGGCGGCCGCCGGCATCGGCGTGATCGCGGGCGTGTCGGGCGCACTGTTCATGCGCGCCAACACGATCGCGCGCAACGCTTTCGGCCACGTGCCGGGCGGACCGATCGTGCGCCTCGCGCTGGGCGGCCTGTTGGTGGGCTCGCTGGCGGTCGTGGTGCCTGAGGTGGTGGGCAACGGCTACTACACGATCCAGACGATCCTGCATAACGAGCCGCTCTCGGTGGCCGTGTGGGGCGTGCTGCTGGCCAAGCTGCTGGCCACCGTGATCAGCATGGGGTCCGGGGCGGTGGGCGGCGTGTTCACGCCGTCGATGTTCGTCGGGGCTGCGCTGGGCCAGATGCTGGCGCTGATGATTCCCGACGGCACCGCCACGCCCGTGCTGCCGCTGGTCGGCATGACGGCGTTTCTTGCGGCCACCAGCCAGGCGCCGCTGATGTCGATCCTGATGGTGTTCGAAATGACACTGGCGCCGACACTGCTGCTGCCGCTGATGATCGGCGCGGTGGCCGCGTTCTACACGGCGTCGCGCTGCCAGACGCTGTCGCTGTACAACGTGGTGGTGGAGCGCACCCAGGCCTCGGCCGCAGCGGAACGGGCGCGCGGACTTCGGCTGGCTGGCCTGTGCGATCCGACCGACACGGTTATCGATCCCTCCGCCACGCTCGCCCAGACCGCCGACAAGTTTGCCGAGACCGGCACGCGCTACTTGTATGTCGTCGACGCTGGCGGCGCGCTGCTGGGCGCGGTGTCGATCCACGCGGTGCAGCGCGCGCAACGCGACGGCGCCGATCCGGCGCTGCTGACGCTATGCGACGCCAGTTTTCCGTCGCTCACGCCCGATTCGCGGCTGCGCGACGCACTGGCGATCTTCTCGGAACACGGCATCAACCGGATTCCGCTGATCCGCGATGCCGCCAACCGCGAACTGCTCGGCACCGTGTCCAAGCAGCGCGTGCTGCAGGAAGCGTCCTGCCTGTTCTGAGCGGCCGTTTTGGCTGCGCCCCGGCGGCTTGTCGACCGGAACGACCAAGCGATCGGAGCGATCCGCACCATGTAAGGATTGCGCCACAACGAGCGCGCCCGCGCTCCCCTGCACCCGGGACATCAGGGTAGAATCGCGGGTTAGCCTGCCTGCGCGAAGCGGCTGCAAGCATGACGACACCCGGCGCCGGCGGTATCCAATAAAACGCTCGCATCTTTCTTGTCGGGAGTCCCCATGTCCAGGCTGTTTTCGCGTCTGCCGCGCGCCGCGTGCGTGGCCACGCTGCTGCTTGCCGCCGCCGCATCCGAGCCGTCTTTCGCACAGTCCACGCAGGACGCCACTGCGATTCCCGGCGCGCCGGTGCGTGTGATTCCGGCCGACGCCGCGATGGCGCGCATGGAACTGGCCCGGCCCTCTGCCACCGATCCGCTGCAGGCCAAGCTCGACGGCAAGGTGGTGGGCGTAGCGCCCGGCCTGCGCATCTTCAGCACGGAAACGCTGCTGGTGAATCCCGCGGCCATCGCCAACAAGAAGCTGCCGGTGCGCTACAAGCTCGACCTGTACGGCCAGTTGCTCACGGCCTGGGTCATGACCGATGCAGAAGTGAAGGCCTGGAAGGCCGCCCACTGACGCCAATTTTTTGAATCGACCTGTTGTGCCCCTGATGCCCCCAGGTAAACCACTGAGACCGGCACCATGAAGAAGGTATTTGTCAAAACGTACGGCTGCCAGATGAACGAGTACGACTCGGACAAGATGGTGGACGTACTGAACGCCACGCAGGGCATGGAGCCCACCGACAACGTCGAAGACGCCGACGTGATCCTGTTCAACACCTGCTCGATCCGCGAAAAGGCCCAGGAGAAGGTGTTTTCCGAACTCGGCCGCATGAAGGCGCTGAAGGCCGTCAAACCCGATCTGGTGATCGGCATGGGCGGCTGCGTGGCCAGCCAGGAAGGCGCGTCGATCGTGTCGCGCGCCCCGTATGTCGATGTCGTGTTCGGCCCGCAGACGCTGCACCGCCTGCCCGACCTGATCCACCGCCGTCAGCAGACCGGCGTGTCGCAGGTCGACATCTCGTTCCCCGAAATCGAGAAATTCGATCACCTGCCGCCGGCGCGCGTGGACGGCCCGAGCGCCTTCGTGTCGATCATGGAAGGTTGCTCGAAGTACTGCAGCTATTGCGTGGTGCCGTACACGCGCGGCGAGGAAGTGTCGCGCCCGTTCGAGGACGTGCTGGCCGAAGTGGCCGGTCTGGCCGAACAGGGCGTGCGCGAAGTGACGCTGCTGGGCCAGAACGTCAACGCCTATCGCGGCGCGATGGGCGGCACCAGCGAGATTGCCGACTTCGCGTTGCTGATCGAATACGTCGCCGAAATTCCGGGCATCGAACGGATTCGCTACACAACCAGCCATCCGAAGGAATTCACCACGCGCCTGATCGAGCTGTACGAACGCTGCGACAAACTGGTGAACCATCTGCACCTGCCCGTGCAGCATGCGTCCGACCGCGTGCTGATGGCGATGAAGCGCGGTTACAGCGTGCTCGAATATAAGAGCATCATCCGCAAGCTGCGCGCGATCCGGCCGGACATGTCGATGTCGTCCGATTTCATCATCGGTTTCCCCGGCGAGACCGATGCGGATTTCGACAAGCTGATGGCAATGGTCAACGAGATCGGCTACGACACGTCGTTCTCGTTCATCTTCAGTCCGCGCCCCGGCACGCCGGCCGCCAACCTGCACGACGATACGCCGCACGGGGTGAAGCTGCGCCGCCTGCAGACGCTGCAGGCCACGATCGAAGAAAACGTGGTGCGCATCAGCAAGGGCATGCTCGGCACGGTGCAGCGCATTCTGGTGGAAGGACCATCGCGCAAGGACCCGAGCGAACTGCACGGCCGCACCGAGAACAACCGGGTGGTCAACTTCGCGCTGCCCGGCGTGCCACAAGCGCAGCGGGACCGCATGATCGGCCAGATGGTCGACGTGAACATCACGCAGGCTTTCCCGCATTCGCTGCGCGGTGAACTCGTCGTGCGTCAGTAAGGCCATATGAAGATTCCAACCGCAGAATTCGTCGCACCCAGGGACGACAACACACGCCTGCAGAACCTGTGCGGGCCGCTCGATGAAAACCTGCGCCAGATCGAGCAGGCGCTCGACGTGACGATCCAGCGCCGCGGCCATCGCATGACCGTGCGCGGCGATCGCGCACAGGACGCCGCGCTGGCGCTGGAACGTTTCTACAACAACGCGCGCGTGGCGCTGTCGATCGACGATGTGCAGCTCGGACTGGTGGAAGCGCGCCAGATCGCCGCGCACGGGGCCTATCTGCCCGACAACGACGACGATGCCGCGCCGGGCGTGGAAGACGAATCGCCGGTGCTGCACACCCGCCGCGCCGGCCTGCAGGGCCGCACGGCGATGCAGCGCGATTATCTGCGCAACATCCTGTCGCACGACCTGACGCTGGGCATCGGTCCCGCCGGCACCGGCAAGACCTACCTGGCGGTGGCCTGCGCGGTGGACGCCCTGGAGCGCGACACGGTCAAGCGCATCGTGCTGACGCGTCCCGCCGTCGAGGCCGGAGAACGCCTCGGCTTCCTGCCTGGCGACCTTGCCCAGAAGGTCGATCCGTACCTGCGCCCGCTGTACGATGCCCTGTACGATTTGCTCGGATTCGATCGCACGCAGAAGATGTTCGAGCGCCAGATGATCGAGATCGCGCCGCTTGCGTACATGCGCGGCCGCACGCTCAACAACGCGTTCATCATCCTCGACGAAGCCCAGAACACCACGCCGGAACAGATGAAGATGTTCCTGACCCGGATCGGCTTCGGTTCGAAGGCCGTGATCACCGGTGACACCACGCAGATCGACTTGCCGCGCGGCCAGAAAAGCGGTCTGGTGGAGGCGCAGCACGTGTTGCGCGACGTGCGCGGCGTGTCGTTCACGCGCTTTTCCAGCATCGACGTGGTGCGCCATCCGCTGGTGGCCCGCATCGTCGAGGCTTATGACGAATTCCACGCCCAGCACAAGGACGCCTGATCTTGACCAAGAAGCACCCGAAGACCACCCCGCAGACCGCCAGCCTGGTCCTGTTCGACGGCAACGGCCGCGCACGCAAGGCCTCGGCGCACGCGCTGCGCATCCAGCTTGCCGATGGCCGCAGCCTGACGCTGGACCTGTCGCAAGCCGGCGACGGCGTGGTGGCCCTGCTGGCCGAACATACCGACACGCATCAGCAGGCCGGCTTGCTGGTGCGCCCTGACAATGCCGATGCGCTCTCGGTGGCCGTGACCGCCACGCCGATCGTGACCACCCCCGGCACGCCGGCCACGCCGCCGGAATTCGAACTCGATGTCCAGATTGGCGACGGCATGGCAAAGCGCGAGGGACTGCCTTCACGCAAGCAGATCCAGAAGTGGGTCAAGTCGGCGCTATACGCTGACGCGGCGCTGACCGTGCGCTTTGTCGACGAAGAGGAAGGCCGAACGCTCAATCGCACGTACCGCGGCAAGGATTACCCGACCAATGTGCTGACCTTCGCCTACGCGGAAAACGCCGACGATCCGGTCAGCGGCGATATCGTGCTGTGCTGCCCGGTGGTGGAAGCCGAGGCGCGCGAGCAGAAGAAGGCGCTGGAAGCACACTACGCGCACCTGATCGTCCATGGCGTGCTGCACGCGCAGGGCTACGAGCACGACGACGACGCCGAGGCCGAGGAAATGGAGGCGATCGAGACGGAGACGATGCAGGCGCTGGGGTATCCGGATCCGTATCAGGTGAAGTAAAGGTCGCGATAGCCCCGGGGCTACTCGGGCACTGCGCTGGCCGTTTTTGTATGCGCTGCGACGTGGGGACGTCGCAGGGCTCGGTGACTGCTTGAGGCCACCTGAGGTAGACGCTAATAGCAATTTCTGTACGTCTCGCCATCACCACCATCAGATGGAAGGTCTATCACCTCCCCGTCGTCGCCAAGAAAGATAACAGTCTTGCCGTACCAGAATGGCCCGGCCTGACCATCCAGCGATCCGGTGTGGGTATGCAAGTGCTTGTGGTGCTTGTCATAGAGTCGCTGCACGCCATCTTCACCCAGCGTTCTTGGCAATGCATATGAGAGCCAATCCTGGCGGCTCAATATGTAGTAGTCGCCATTAGGACTATTACATTGGCCGTCATAGGGCGCCTCCCACCACCAAACGGCGCCGACGAGTGAGAGCAGCATCAGTCCAATGATGCGATAGGGACGTTCCGACGGCCAGCGCCCACAAGTTGATGTTCTGGTACTGCTGGATAAAATAGTCATGATTTGGGCTATAGCAGCGGTCGCCGAGTGGGGTGCCAGGTTTCCAGATGAGGTACAAACCGAGCATGAGCATCGCTGCGGTGACTGCTATCTTCTTTTTTCCAAGTGCTCCGAATATTTTCATCGCAGCAATGAGATTGCAGCGATCACAAAATAAATCAGCCGATCCGAGCCGCAATAGAAATTCATACCTCGTCCTAGTAGCAGTCGCCGTAGTAGCCGATGGGAATTTCGCCGACCGTAGTCGGTAGTTGAACAACGTCGTAGTCATTGCCGGCATAGAGTGTAACCTCCGTATCGAGCCAGAGAGGGCTCGGCCCATGAACAAGGTCGCCAAATATCTCGTGCATCAGTTTTCCCTTTCTGTCATACAGGCGGGAGTAGCCGACAAAGCTGTCGCTGCCTTGTCCTGGCATCCCAATGCCAACAAGCAGCGCAATGAGGTTCAGGTTCTGATATCGCTGCACGTAGTAATCATGATTCGGGCTGTAGCAGGGCTTTCCGAACGGGCTGCCCCGCTTCCATATGGTATTGGCAACGAGTATCGCGATAGCGATCAGTACGATCATCCTCGCCACCTGCAGCAGAGCACGCCTAGTAACAACCCGAAACACCGCGACTCCTATGACTCGGCCTTCCGGCCGACGAGGGCAGAACCCATTCTTCGCTGTCATCTCCCAGAAAATAGACCACCTTATCCCCCCAACGGGGAAATGGTCCCTGTTGCAGGTTGACAAGGCGTTCGTTTAATAGACGGCCATCCTTATTGTATAACCGCGCATAGCCTACGCCGTTGTCGCCGACCTGACCCGGCATTCCAAAACCGACGGCCAGCGCCCACAAGTTGATGTTCTGGTACTGCTGGATAAAATAGTCATGATTTGGGCTATAGCAGCGGTCGCCTAATGGGGTACCAGGTTTCCAGATGAGGTAAAAACCGAGCATGAGCATCGCTGCGGCGAGTATCAACCCAAACCTTTTATGGGATAGTGATGTAGTCAACCTGAGGCTCCATCCACATTATGTCAGAAAATACATAAAAATCCGCACCCTCGTTTCTTGCACCCTGCCAACGGCGAAAATCCGAGTTCTTTACTGGCACGAAGTCGGGGAATTTCAAGGCTCGTTCGAGCATAGGCGCGGCCTTGTAGGCCGCCATCTCCGCCTTTGTCAAACATCGATTGCGATTCCAAATCCCGAGTCCAATAACTGTCTCTTCCAACCATAAAGCATTGAAATCATATGTGTCTCGCACATATACGCCGATCTTTTTTATCTCGAATGTATCTTTATTATGAAATCTTGAACTAGAAGTTTCGCCTACAATTGCTAACTTCAAATTGGCCTTGAACAGCGATCCGGACAAGTCGTCGAGCGTGTCAACGTAGCCCCTATCGGCCTGAAATTGATAGTACAAGCGTCATCAATCTCCTTGGCAGACGATATTCCATACCCAATTCTGATTGTTTTTCCACGTGTCCAACCGGCTTCATATAACGTACGCATTAGCTCCCGCCGGCCATTTACGTTATTCCAGTTGCTGCAAAGATCCTCCATAACGGGAAGCACTCGATTGAAGCCGAGAAGCCAGTCCATTTTTACTGTCTTGTCGTCCACCCGGCTTGACAACACCCCGGACCTCGAAGACACCTTGGCGGTTCTTGAATGGGCCTCCGTGGTCGATACGGAAACCAGCAGTCAACTCAACTGACGATGCAGCGCCAATCACATTTTCATTAAATATGTAACCGATACCCCGCAAATGGGCCCTGAAACCCGCCCACCGCCCACCCCGGCCAGTTGAGCCTTTTCGTGTATCCTTCAATCACTCTCCACCACGCGCTAGCCGCGACATGAACGACCCTTACCCCAGTTCGAAATCTGCCAACCACAAGCAGACGGATCGCCCCAGATCCCTTCTCGAACGTCTTTCAGATTTCATCTCCCCCGAACCCGACACGCGCGCTGAACTGCTGGAAGTGTTGCAGGATGCGCATGAGCGCAACCTGATCGACGCAGATTCGCTGTCGATGATCGAGGGCGTGTTCCAGGTTCCCGAGTTGACCGCGCGCGACATCATGGTGCCCCGCTCCCAAATGGACGCGGTCAATATCGCCGATGCGCCGGAAAGCTTTATCCCGTACATGCAGCAGACCGCGCACTCGCGCTTTCCCGTGTACGAGGGCAATCGCGACAACATCATCGGCATCCTGCTGGCCAAGGATTTGCTGCGCTATTACACCGACGAGAATTTCGACCTGCGCGAGACCTTGCGCCCGGCGGTGTTCATCCCGGAATCCAAGCGCCTGAACATCCTGCTGCGCGAATTCCGCATCAACCGCAACCACATCGCGATCGTTGTCGACGAGTACGGCGGCGTGGCGGGGCTTGTCACGATAGAAGACGTGCTGGAACAGATCGTGGGCGATATCGAGGATGAATTCGACCTCGATGAAGACCAGGACAATATCCTGCCCACCGCCGACGGCGCCTGGCGCGTGCACGGGCTGACCGAGATCGAACAGTTCAACGAAGCGTTTGGCACGGCCTTTCCCGATGACGATGTCGACACCGTCGGCGGCCTCCTGACTAACCACGTTGGCCACGTCCCGCATCGCGGCGAGGTGATCACACTGCCGCCGATCCGCTTCGAAGTGTTGCGCGCCGATGCGCGGCAGGTCCATCTGCTGCTGGTGCGCCGCGAAGCGCCGGCCGAACCAAACGGCCTGGCTGAGGCATGAAGCGTGTCGGCACGCCCGACGCCGTGGGCAACCGTCGCGCCGATCTACCGCCTGGCCTTCCAGCACGCTCCGCCACGGACCCGCTGGCCGCCGATCCACTCGGCAGCGCCTCACGCAGGGGTCTTGTCTATCGCCTGCTGATCGCAGCCGTGCTGGGCGTAGCGCACACGCAGGCTTTTGCGCCGCACGACTGGTGGTGGCTGCAGATTCTGTCGGTGGCCGGTCTTGTGGCATTGATCGCCGATGCTCCGCGCCCGCGCACCGCTGCGGCCACGGGTTTTGCCTTCGGGCTGGGCTGGTTTCTGTCGGGTATCTGGTGGCTTTACATCAGCATGCACGTCTATGGCGAAATGCCGGCATGGATGGCTGCGCTGGCGGTGGTGCTGTTTGCCGGCTACCTGTCGATCTGGCCAGCGCTGGCAGCTGGCACATGGCGCTGGCTGGCCGCACGCTCAGACGCCGGCATTCTGGCGGCGCTGGCGTTCGGCGCCACATGGGCGCTGTCCGAATGGCTGCGCGGCGTGGTCTTCACCGGCTTTCCGTGGCTAGGTAGCGGCTATGCGCATACCGACGGTCCGCTCGCCGGCTTTGCGCCGCTGATCGGCGTCTACGGCATTACCTTCCTGGCGGCCAGCGCGTCGGGCCTGCTCGTTGTCGGCATCGGGGCATGGCGGCGGCGCCAGCGCCACGGTGCACGCTCGCTGGCCGCCGCGTCGGCGGTCATCGTTGCGGGCGTGCTGGGCGGCGGCGCGGCACTCGCGCCGATCGCCTACACGACGCCGGCCGGCAACCCGATCCACGTGCGTCTGTTGCAGGGCAACGTCGCCCAGGACATCAAGTTCGAACCGGCCGGCATCCAGCGCTCGCTGGAGCTCTATCGCGACCCGATTACGGCGGAACCGGCCGACCTCGTGGTCACGCCCGAGACGGCGTTCCCGGTGATCCTGCAGGAATTGCCGATCGACATCGCCAAGGCGGTGCGCGCATATATGGAACGGACCGGCACGACCGTCATCTTTGGTGCGGCGGGCGCCGATTCACCGGTGGATTTCACCAACAGCGTGTTTGCCATCGGCCCGGAACAGGAACAGCTCTACCGCTACAACAAGCATCATCTGGTGCCGTTCGGCGAATTCATCGCGTTTGGTTTCCGGTGGTTCGTTGACATGATGAAGATGCCGCTGGGCGATTTCCGCCGCGGCACGCTGGACCAGCCGGCCGTACCGGTGCGCGGCATCCATGTGGCGCCGAACATCTGCTACGAGGATCTGTTCGGCGAGGAGATCGCCACCACGCTGCGGCAGCAGGCCACGCCAGCCAATATGCTGGCCAACGTGACCAACCTGGCCTGGTTTGGCGACACCATTGCGCTGGACCAGCATCTGCAGATCTCGCGCATGCGCG